>Ga0068864_100005165_pt1 | contig 10693 bp, 4 predicted proteins | sample KBSSwiS72_FD_66586 | JGI IMG/M metagenome (GOLD analysis project Ga0068864, IMG submission 66586) | Switchgrass rhizosphere microbial communities from Kellogg Biological Station, Michigan, USA - KBS Switchgrass S7-2 | ecosystem: Host-associated > Plants > Roots > Rhizosphere > Soil ...
TCGTCAGGAAAACGAAACTCAGCGGGCATAACTCCGACGATGGCATAATCACGATCATCGAGCTTGATGCCCTGATTGTTCAATGACTGATGCGCAAAGTTTCGTTGCCAGAAACGCTGACTGACAACTACGACGCGATCGGCGCCCGGCTTGTCGTCCTCGGGAAGAAACGTGCGGCCCTGCGCTGCCTGCGCTCGCAACATGGGGAACAGATTTGCGGTCACAGCCACCGCCATCACGCGCGAAGGCTCACCCTGAAGCTCCAGCACTGATGACGAGTACGTTACGCCCGCAATGTCTTCAAACGACTTGCTCTGTTGTCGCACGTCAAGCCAGTTCAGATATGAGAGTTCGAAAGGCTCCGGTCCTTGTTGTGGATTGACTTCGTTGATGACGAGCAGCCGTTCTTCCTCCGGGAATCCGAGGGGCCGGAACAATACGCCGTTGACCACGCTGAAGATCGCCGTGGTCGCAGCAATGGCCAGAGCCAACACGATCACTGTGATCGCCGTGAACCCCGGTTGCCTCAGCAACGATCTAAATGCGTAACGAATGTCTCTCATCATTGAATCCGTTCATCAGTCCGCGTAAATCCGTGTTACTCGTACCTGAGCGCCACGAGTGGATCGACTTTCGTCGCTCGCCGCGCCGGAATAAAACACGCAAACACACCCACGATCGTCAGCCCGACTCCAACCGCTACAAACGTCGCAATATCGGTCGTCGAAACTCCAAACAACAAACTCGACAACAACCGCGTCAGCACCAGCGCACCACTCAACCCGATTACCAATCCCAGCAACACGAGGCGCATTCCCTGGCCCATAAACAAACGCAGCACGTCGCGGTGCGCAGCGCCCAGCGCCATGCGAATACCAACTTCATGCGTGCGTTGTGTTACTGAATAAGAAAGCACGCCATACACACCCGTCGCCGCAAGCACCAGCGCGAGGGCCGCGAAGATGGAGAACAGCACGGCGTTGAAGCGACGCGGCGAAGCTTCACGCGCCAGCATCTCCTCGAGCGTCGTGATCTCAAATACCGGAAGATCCTTGTCGATCTGGTGGACCGCGCCAACTACTGCGGCCGTCAACGATTCCGGATCACTTGTCGATGAACGGACCGAAAGCGTGGAGTTGCGCTGCGCGTAGCGTCCGAACGGTGAATAGACCTTGTTTAGCGGCTTCGTCTCCGAACCATAGATCCCGACTTGCTTAACGACACCGATAATTTCGTGCTGCACCGGATTGTCGTACGAGATGTGTTTGCCAACGGCGGGCTCGTTGGGCCAGAAGCGCCGCGCCAGCGTCTCATCGACGAGCACTACCGGTTTCCCTTGCTCATCTTCATCTCTCGTAAAAGAACGACCTTGAAGCAAGGGAACATTCATCGTCTGAAAGTAATCGGCGGAGACGATGGACCAATCGACATTCAACAACTCACCTTCTTTGACCGGATGACCTGCGACCGAGATGTCAGTCTGCCAATCGGCGAAGCCCGGCAACGTCGTGGTGAGAGTGGCTGACTCAACACCGGGAACGGTCTTAACGTTCTCCAGCACCTGGTGTAGTACGCGACTGAGTTCCCCTTGCTTCTGGTATCTACCGCGCGACACTTTCAGCTCCATCGTGAGGACGCCGTTTGGATTGAAGCTCTTATCAGTTCGCAAAAGCACAAACATGCTCTTCACCAGCAGGCCCGCGCCGACGAGAAGGGCCACTGAGAATGCGACTTCAGCTACCACCAGCACGCCGCGCAGTCTCTTGCCGTGCGTGTCAGTCGTCGTGGCGCTGCTGTCTTTCAGCGTTTCCTGTAAATCGGTTTTCGAAGAACGCAGCGAGGGCATGACACCAAAAATCAGTCCGGTGAGGAGTGAAACGAGAAAACTGAAACCGAGAACTTTTCGATCGAGCTCGAGACCGGCCATCCGCGGAACGGTTTCGTGCGCCAGGTGAGCCAGCAGTGAGTTGGTCCATGTCGCGAGCAGTAGTCCGAGAAGACCGGCAGCGACAGCCAGCAACAAACTTTCCACCAGCAACTGCCTGAAGATTCGGAATCGCGAAGCACCGAGGGCCGCGCGTAAAGCAAACTCCTTTCGTCGCGTCGCGCCGCGAGCAAGCAGTAGATTCGCGACGTTCGCACACGCGATTAACAACACGAGCGCCACGGCGCCAAAGAGTATTTTCAAAGCCGTACTTACATTTCCCGTAATACTGTCCTGCAGTGAGCGGACGTTGATGACGTTCGCGCCGGCATTTTCAACCGGATGCTCTTGCACTAACTCGCGCGAGAGACGGCTCATGTCCGCACGGGCTTGTTCGATCGTGACGCCGGGTTTCAAACGGGCGACGACGTTGCCCGCGATGCGCACGTCGCGACCTTTCCAGTCCATTGGTCCAATCAGAAGCCAAAGCGGCGGCGGTCCCTGATGCGCGAAACTCTCGGGCATCACGCCGATGATTGTGTGTGGCTGATCGTCGAGGAGGATGTCTTTGCCGGCGACGTTTGGATCGCCGCCGAAGCGTTGCTGCCACGTGGCATAACTGATCACCGTGACTCGAGTTGCTCCCGGCTTGTCGTCCTCGGCATTGAAATCGCGGCCGAGTATGGGAGCGACGCCCATCACTTTGAAGTAATCGGCAGTGACCATGCGCGCGTTAACGCTCTCGGGTTTATCGTTGCCGGTGATGTTTACGAACCAGCCACGGAACGTCGACATCGATTCAAACACCTGGTTGCGCGCGCGCCAGTCGAGGAAGTTGGGATACGAAATCATCCGGTTCTTGATCTCGGGCCCCGACTCGTTCATCCACACGATGCGATCGGGTTCCGGGTAAGGCAGCGGTCTCAACAGGACCGCATTGATCACGCTGAACATCGCCGTGTTCACGCCAATCCCAACCGCCAGCATCAACACAGACAAAAACGTGAAGCCCGGATTCTTCCGTAACCACCGCAAACCGTAAATCAGGTCTTGAAGCATTAACCCTCAATCCATCCACAGATTTCACAGATTACTTTTCTGTGTAATCTGTGGATGGCCTTTCATTCGTATCGAAGCGCCACCAGTGGATCGACCTTCGTTGCCCGGCGGGCGGGCAAGTAACACGCAAGCACACCGACGACTGTCAGTCCCACGCCCACCAACACAAACGTCGCCACGTCCCTCGTTGAAACTCCAAACAACAAACTCGACAACAAACGCGTCAGCGCCAACGCTCCACCCAATCCAATCACGAGTCCCAACAGCACGAGCCGCATCCCGTGGCCCATGAACAAACGCAACACGTCGCCACGTTGCGCGCCGAGCGCCATGCGAATACCAACCTCGTGCGTGCGTTGTGAAACCGAGTAAGAAAGCACTCCGTAAACGCCGGTCGCCGCGAGCACGAGCGCGAGCGCCGCAAACACCGAGAACAGCACCGCATTGAAGCGACGGGTGGACGATTCGCGCGCCAGCAGATTCTCGAGCGTCGCGACTTCCGTAACCGAAAGCTGCTTATCCACCTCGTGAACCGCGCGCGTGATCGAGGCCGTCAAAGCCTCCGGATCACTGGTGTTGGTCCGAACCGCGATATTTACAGTGCGTTGCGGCGCGCGCCCCAGCGGCGTGTAGATCCTGATCAGTGGTTTCGCTTCCGAGCCGTACGTGCGCACTTCAGGAACGATACCGATGATTTCGTGCCAGGTCGGACTGTCGTATGCGATGTGTTTGCCGACGGCATCCTGGTTGGGCCAGAAACGGCGCGCGAGATTTTCATCGATGAGCACCACGGGCTTGCCTTGCTCGTCTTCGTCCTGCGTAAAAGTGCGACCGCGCAGGATTGGGATCTTCATCACCTGAAAATAGTCGGGAGTGACGATGGACTGGTCGACATTGAGCAACTCGTTCTTATTGGGTCGCATATAACCCTCGGCCGAGATGTCGTTTTGGAAATCATCCGTCAGCCCGGGAAGCCCGGCCGTAAGCGCCGCCTTCTCGACACCGGGTTGCGCCTGCGCGGCCTGGAGTGTTTGCTGTAACAAGCGCTTGAGTTCGGCACGATTGCCCCCAAGGCTGCTCGACATTCTCAACTCCATGGTGAGGACGCCGTTCGGGTTGAAACCGTTATCGGCTTTCAACAACAAAAACATGCTCTTGACCAGGAGCCCCGCGCCGACGAGCAGCGCCACCGAAAGTGCGACTTCAGAGACGACCAACATCGACCGCAGCCGTTTGCCGTGAGCGTCGGTGGTGGTTGTGCTGCTGTCCTTTAACGTCTCCTGGAGATCTGTTCGCGATGCACGCAAGGCAGGTATCATTCCGAAAGCAATTCCGGTGAACAGCGAAGCGGCCAGATTGAAGACGAGCACTTTCCCGCTCAACTGCACGCCAATCATGCGCGGCACGGTTTCGTGGGCCACGCGCGCCAGCAGCGCTATGGTCCATGAGGCGAACACCAGACCAAGCACGCCGCCACCGGCGGCCAACAGCAGACTCTCGATCAGCATTTGCCTGACGAGGCGGAATCGCGACGCGCCCAATGCCGCACGTACCGCAAACTCCTTTCGTCGCGCGGCGGCGCGGGCCAGCAACAGATTGGCGACGTTGGCACAAGCAATCAGCAACACCAACCCGACCGCGCCGAAAAGAATCTTCAAAGCAGTGTTAACTCTGCCGGTGATGCTGTCCTGCAGCGACAGCACGTTGACGACGTCGGCCCCGCCATTCGCAATTGGATGTTCCTGTAATAACTCTCTCGCAATGCGATTCATGTCTGCCCGCGCCTGATCGATCGTGACACCGGGTTTGAGACGAGCGATGACATTGCCTGCCGTACGCCAATCGCGGTGTTTGTCGGCTTCCGGTCCAATCAATACCCACAACGGCGGTGGCCCCTGATGCACGAACGTTTCCGGCATCACGCCAATGACCGTGTATGCTTTGTCGTCGAGCAGGATCTGTTTGCCGATTGCGTTTGGATCGCCGGCGAAGTGTCGTTGCCAGAACGCGTAACTGATCATGGTGACGAGGGCGCTGCCCGGCTGATCGTCTTCTGCGACGAAGTCGCGGCCCAACAATGGCGTCGCCCGCATCACGCGGAAATAATCGGCGCTCACTATCCGGCCTTCGAGATACTCAGCGTTGCCGGAACCGGTGAGGTTCACGCCCCAGCCGCGGAACGTCGACATCGACTCAAACACCTGATTGCGCGCGCGCCAGTCGAGGAAGTTCGGATACGAAACTTGACGATTTGATATTTCCCGACCCGACTCGTTCATCCACACGATGCGATCCGCTTCCGGATAAGGCAGCGGATTCAATAGCACGGCATTGATCACGCTGAACATGGCGGTGTTGACGCCAATCCCTACTGCCAGCATCAACACCGCCAGCAACGTGAAGCCGCGATTCTTCCGCAACCACCGCCACCCGTAGATCAGATCCTGAAGCATCCGTCTTTATCCGTGCCCTTATTCATAACGAAGCGCCACCAGCGGATCGACCTTCGTCGCGCGTCGCGCCGGGATGTAACAAGCGATCAGCGCCACCAGGGTCAACAGTCCCGCAATCACGCCGTACGTCAATGGATCGGAAACCTTCACGCCAAACAACATCTTCGACAAACTGACCCAACTCTCGAGATACTTTGTCAGCACGTAAGCTCCTACCAATCCCAAGATCACACCCAACACCGCGAGCGTCATGCCTTGCCGAACGATCATTTTGAGCACCGTCGGGCGATCGGCGCCGAGCGCCATGCGTATTCCAATCTCGTGCGTGCGCTGCGATACCGTGTAAGCGAGCACGCCAAACAATCCGATCGCGGCGAGTTGTTGGGCCAACAACGCAAACAAGGTCAGCAGCTTGGCAAACAAGCGTTCCATGCGAAGCGTCTCATCCGCCTGTTCCAGTTGAGACTTGACGTTCATCAACGGCAGGTTTGGTTCGAGCTCACGCACGACGTTGCGCACGGTCGCGATCATCGCGGACGGATCTCCGGAAGTGCGCACTTCGAAGGTGCCACCATTCAGCGGCGGCTCCTGCCGGTACGAACCGTAGACAGTCGGCGGCATATCGTCGCGTTGGCTCGCATACTTCGCGTCTTTACAGACGCCGATGATCTCGAGGTCGTCGGGCTTGGAGGTATTGAAGGTGAAGCGTTTTCCGATCGCGTTCTGACCAGGGAAAAACTTGTTCGCAAACGTTTGATTCACCACCACGACTTTCGGTGCAGTGATGTTGTCCTGAGGACGGAAGGTGCGGCCCTGAAGCAAGGGAATGCCCATCGCTTCCAAAAAGTTTTCACGTACTGTGTGGCGGTGGCCTTCGCCGGTTGGTTTGATGTAACCCTCAGAGTCAGGCGGCGCGGAGAGATCGGCGCGCAGAAAGACATTGCTGGTACTCTGGCTGGACGCGAGCAACGCCACGCGTGAAAACGTAACGGTCTGCACTCCCGGCACGGCTTCGATTCGCTCGCTGATCTGCTCGTAAATCTGGCGTAGCTTCTCGTCCTTGTAACCGATGAGTCCGGGCTGAATTTCGAATAACAAAAGATTCTGCGTGTTGAAGCCGGGATCGATGCGTTTCAGATTCAACAAACTGCGCACAAACAATCCCGCGCCTACCAGCAACAACAACGACAACGCGACCTGGACCACGACCAATCCACGACTGAGTAGCGAACGATGCACCGCACTCGAACTGCGGCCGCTGTCTTTGAGCGACGGCGTCAGATCAACTCGCGTCGTTCGCCACGCAGGTGCAAGTCCAAAAACAATTCCCGTCAAAAGCGAGAGTCCGAGCGTGAATCCGAGCACTCGCCAATCGAGTTTGGGATCGAGTGAGCTCATGCCACTGCCACCCCAAAGACTCACAGCAATCAATCCATCCTTGATCCAGATGGCAAACAGGGTCCCTAAGACAGCACCGAGAACTGCAAGCAGCAGGCTCTCCGTCAGCAGTTGTCTCATCAGTCGCCAACGGCTCGCTCCCAGCGCCAAACGCAGACCAATCTCTTTTTGTCGTCCGGCTGCACGCGACAAAAGCAGGTTCGCAACGTTTGCACACGCGATCAGCAGCACTAAACCCACGACACCGAGCAGCAAATACAGCGACGGCGCGTAAGACTTGCGGCGGTACATCTCACCCTGCCCTCCCGGATCCGCATGGAGCCGTGGATACTGCTTCGGATCGAGATCGCTGATCGTGTTGCCACCGTTTGCCTTGGCCGCCGCCTGGCGCAGCGCTCGATGTTCGACGACTGACTGCTGAAATGTATTCTCTAACTGCGCCTCCGCCTGTTCGCGAGTGGCGCCTGGTTTCAAGCGGCCCATGATCCGCAACCACCATGCAGTGCCGCTGAGATACGAGCGCTTGGGATCGGGATACAGTTGTTTCTCCAGGGCCAGCGGAATGGTGACGTCCTGAGTGCTGCCGACACTCATCGTGCCGTCGAAACCTTTGGCCGCAACACCAATGACAGTCACGGGAAGGTTATTGAGATTTATCTGCTTGCCAACTACTGCCGCATCGCCGCCGAAACGTTTCTGCCAGTAGCGATGACTCAGCACCGCCACCGGAGTTGCTCCGGCGCGATCGTCATCGTCAGTCAGCAAGCGTCCCGCTGCCGGTTGCACTCCGAGTGCGGAAAAGTAATTTCCGGTCACCGCCTGTCCGGTGGCAGACTCCGCTTGTCCATCGGCATTGATGGTTACCGGCACAGATGCAAACGCGAAGATGTCAGACATCACGCCCGGTTGCTCGCGCATACGTTGATAGCTTTGATACGCGAACGAGGTCATGTGCCTGATACCGGTGTCGGGATCTGTATTCGAGCTGCCGCTGTAACTTCCGGTACTAAAATCGGCGGGCGCCGCGGAGCTGAATAGAACCAGTCGCTCCGGCTCTTTCACCGGCAGCATCTTCAACAACACCGCATCGACGACGCTGAACAACGCGGTGTTCGCGCCGATGCCGAGTGCGAGCGAAAGCAGCGCGACCGCCGAGAGTCCTTTTTGTTTGAGCAACATCCGGAAACCGTACCGGAGATCCTGCAGCAGATTATTCATATTCAAAATCCATCGTCATTCGTATCTGAGCGCTATCAGTGGATCGACTTTCGTCGCGCGTCGCGCCGGGATGTAGCACGCCAGCAACGCAACGATCGTCAGCAACAGCGTTATCAACGTCATCGTCAATGGATCCGTGGCGCTCACTTCAAACAGCAGTGTCGACATCAAGCGCGTCAGCCCAATCGAAGCAGCCAGACCGGCAGCGACGCCGATCAGTACCGGAAACATTCCTTGCCGGATCACCAGCCACAGCACGTCGCCTTGCTGCGCTCCGAGCGCCATGCGCAATCCGATCTCGTGTGTGCGTTGCGCCACGGCCGTCACCATCACGCCGTAAATTCCGATCGCCGCCAACAGGAGGCCCAGCATGGCGAAGAGTCCGAGCAGCCAGAGACTGAACTTCGCACTCGAGAGCGCGCGGCTCATCAAGTCGTCGAGCGTACGCACGTTTGTGATCGGCAGATCCGGATCGAGCTGGCGCAACTGTTCTCGAATCGTAGCAACGATGGTCTCCGGCGGCGTGCTGGTTTGCACCGCCAGCATAAAAACGTTGGTCCAACCTTCGCGCCGGTATTGAGTCAGCGGCGCATAGACGAGTGATGGTGGTTCCTGATTGAGGCTTCGGCCTTTGACGTCGGAAACAACGCCGACGATAGTTCGCCGTACGGCGCGAATTTCGGGGCCCTGCTGATCGGGTTGGAGCAGGTTTTCCGGAGCACCCATAAAGATCGTTTGGCCGATCGGATTCTGGTTAGCGAAGAAGCGTTTCGCGAGCGTCTCGTTGATGATCGCGACGGGTTGCGAATTGCCCTTGTCATTGCTGTTGAAAGCACGACCGTCACGCAGCGTAATACCGAACGTGCGAAAGTAGTCGTTACTAACCAGTGCAAAATCCGCGACCGGCACTTGATCGAGCGACGTTGGCGCCGGTTGTCCCTCAATAGTTAAAAGCTTGCCCCACTCTCCGCCGACGCCGAGCGGAAGCACCGAAGCGACAGTCGCCGCCTGCACACCCGGCAGGCTCCCGATACGCGTGAGTAGTTGCTCCGAGAAAGCCAACCCGGCGGGTTCGCGCGGATCGGCGGCGCTAAGCGGCTGCGGATACTTTGCCTCGGGCAGCGGCACGCGCATCGTGATCACGTTGCGTGCGTTGAAACCAACATCCACCTGGCGCAGCTTGAGAAACGTGCGCAACATCAATCCCGACCCAACCAGCAGCACCAGCGCCAAGGCCACTTCGGCAACGATGAGCAAGCGTCGCAAACGTCCCTGCTTGCGAGTTCCAAAACCAGCGCCGCGTTCGTTCATGGAGTCGCGCAGGTCAGTGCGTGCTGCCTGAAGCGCGGGCAACAAACCAAACAAGACCAGCGTTAAGACTGCGAGTGCAAAGGTGAAACCAAGCACGCGCGCGTTTACGGCGATCTCGTTGCCGCGTGGCAGTGAAGCGGGCAACAGCGACGAGATCAGTTGAATGCCCCACTTCGCCAACAACACGCCACAAACACCGCCGATGACCGCGAGCGGCAAACATTCGATCACGACCTGCCGCACGATACGCGCGCGACTCGCTCCCAAACTCACGCGAATCGCAAGCTCTTTACTGCGCGCTGAAGCGCGTGCCAGCAAAAGATTCGCGACATTCACACACGCCACCAGCAACACAAACGCGACGGCGCCGAGCAGGACCAGCAAACCCGCGCGCGAATCACCCGCGATCTGTTCCTGAAGCGGAACAACCAAGCCACCTACTCCCTTGTTCTCGGGCGCGATTTCAACTATGGCGTGTGCCAGTGAACCGATGTCTGACTGCGCCTGGGCCACAGTCACTCCGGGTTTCAGACGACCGATCAGATTGATGAAATGGTTGTTGCGCGTCGCCATGTTGTCGTCTTTGGCAAACGCCATCGGCGCCCACAACTCGACGTCCGGCAGGTTGTCAAAGAACGGCATACCGCGCGGCATCACACCGGCGACGGTGTAATTCTCACCACCGAGCCGGATTTCACGTCCCACCACACTCGGGCTCGCGTTGAAACGTCGTTGCCATAACTTGTCGCTGAGTAAAACGACTCGATGCCTGCCAAATTGTTCTTCTTCAGGAGCAAACGGGCGGCCCAACGCCGGTGACATCTGAAGAACCGGGAACAGATTCGCGGTGATGTAGGCGCCCTGGATTCGCTCGGGCGTCTCGCCTGGGGCCGAAAGAGTAAAGTCGCCGTAGTAGAAAGCACCCAGCCCATCGAGCACGTTGTTTTGATCGCGCCAGACTTGATAGTCGGGTAGCGCGCTGCCCGATCTCGGCACGCCCTGCGAGATCATTGTGGACCACACAAACACAAGCCGGTCAGCGCCGGGATACGGCAGCGGCCGCAACAGCACCGCGTCGACAACACTGAAGATCGCGGTGTTCGCACCAATGCCCAACGCCAGCGTCACCACCGCGATCAAAGAGAACACCGGATTACGGACCAACATCCGGGCCCCAAAACGCAAATCAGCCAAAATCGAATTCATAAAATCCGTCCCAATCCGTATTACTCGTATCGCAATGCTTCGAGTGGTTCGACGCGGCTGGCGCGCCAGGCCGGGAACCAGCACGCCAACAACGCCGCGGCCAGCAACAACGTCGAGACACCAA
>Ga0068864_100005166_pt1 | contig 10690 bp, 7 predicted proteins | sample KBSSwiS72_FD_66586 | JGI IMG/M metagenome (GOLD analysis project Ga0068864, IMG submission 66586) | Switchgrass rhizosphere microbial communities from Kellogg Biological Station, Michigan, USA - KBS Switchgrass S7-2 | ecosystem: Host-associated > Plants > Roots > Rhizosphere > Soil ...
GTCTTGCGCTTCTCGGCGCCTCCACGGCCCTCGCGGCCTGCAGCCTGGCCGACGCGGCGAACACCCCTCCGCAGCCCAAGAAGGGCGGCACGCTCTTCGTCAACATGGCCGGCGGCATCGACAAGCTCGACCCGCAGCGCACCTACAACGCAGCCGACATGAACGTGCTCCGGCTGACCACCCGGACGCTGACCACCTACTCGGCCAGCGCGGGGAACACCGGCGACATCCTGCCGGACCTGGCCACCGACACCGGACGGCCGAGCGAGAACAACACGGTCTGGACCTTCACCATCAAGCCCGGCGTGAAGTGGGAGGGCGGCGAGCCGGTCCTGTGCTCGCAGATCAAGTACGGCATCGAGCGGAACTTCGCCAGCATCCTCGAGGCGCCGGTGCCCTACCCGGCGGACTACCTGACCCCCAACGCCAAGAAGTACGAGGGGCCGTACGTGGGGGACAACAACGGCGGCAAGGGCCTGGAGTCGATCGTGTGCCCGGACGAGCACAACATCGTCTTCCACCTGAGCAAGCCGCGCGGCGACTTCAACTACACCCTCGCCATGGCCACCTTCGCGCCGGTCCTGCCGGAGAAGGACACCCACGACAAGTACACGAACCACCCGTACTCCAACGGCCCGTACAAGCTGGCGGGTGACATCACCGACAAGGGTGTGACCCTGGTCCGCAACGGCTTCTGGACCGAGCAGAACGACCAGGTCCGCAAGGCGTACCCGGACAAGATCGTGATCGACTTCCGGGCGGACGACAACGGCGTGGTGACCAACCAGGTGCTCGACGACCAGGGCGACGCCCGCAACACGGTCATGCTCGACGCCAACGTGAAGGAGAACTTCCTCCAGCAGGTGGTCAACGACTCCGACCTGGTGAAGCGGACCATCACCGGCCCGAACGGTGGCGTGCGCTACCTCGCCATCAACACGCGGGTCGTGCCCAACATCGAGTGCCGCAAGGCGCTGATCTACGCGTTCGACAAGCGCAAGTACCGCTCGGCCGCCGGTGGCTCGATCATCGGCCAGTACGCGACGGCGATCATCCCGCCCGGGTTGCACGGGCACCGCAACTTCGACCTGTTCGACACGATCTCCAATCCGGAGGGGCAGCCGGACCGGGCCGCGGCGATCATCAAGCAGCAGGCCGACGCGAAGACAGCCTGCCCGAGCGTGATCAAGGTCGCGTTCCAGGACCGGTACAAGCGCCAGATGACCACGATGGTCGACTCGTTCGCGCTCGCGGGCATCCAGATCCAGCTCGTGCCGCTGCCGCCCAGGACCTACTACAGCACCGGGATCGGCGACTGGACCAGCAACGACTACGCCATGGTGCTCGCCGGCTGGATCCCCGACTGGCCCAGCGGGTCGGCCGTCCTCCCGGCCCTGTTCGCCGGGTCGTCGATCAGCCCGATCAACCCGGCCACCGGGCACACCTCGGGCAACGTCAACTTCTCCATGCTCAACGACAACGGGATCAACAGCCAGCTGCAGACCGCCGAGGTCGAGGCCAATCCGGACCGGCAGACCGCGCTCTGGGGCGACCTGGACCAGCAGATCCAGGCCAAGGCCGTGACGGTCCCGCTGCTGTTCGAGAACGCGATCCGGTTGGCCGGTTCCAACGTGCTCGGCGGGTTCATCAGCCCGGCGTTCGGTATGCCTGACCTGTGCGCGTTGGGCCTGGCGCAACCGTAGCGAATCCGGCCGGTTATCCTTTACCGGCCGAGTCTGTTCCCGAGAGGACTACCCCCGCCATGCAGGTGTTCGCGTACATTCTGGTCGCGCTACTGATCCTGACCAGCGTGCTGTTGACGCTGCTGATCCTGCTGCACCGCGGCAAGGGCGGCGGTCTATCGAGCATGTTCGGCGGCGGCGTCTCGTCCAGCCTCGCCGGCTCGTCCGTGGCGGAGAAGAACCTCGACACCTACACGCTTGTCGTGGGCATCATCTGGTTCGCGTGCATTGTCGGGTTCGGCTTCTACATCAAGCTCTCCACTGGTACGGGCTGACCCTAACGCCCGTTCGGGTACATCCGTCCCGACTTTCGCCACCGTCGCTCCCGTCCTACACTCGCTGGGTCTGCCCGCAGTTCGCGTCCCACACCCCCGGACATCAGGAGCGCAGAGCCGTGGCAAGTGGCAACGCCATTCGTGGCACCAGAGTCGGATCAAGCCCGGTGCGGTGGATCGACGCCACCGCGGAGCGCACGGAGGCGGTGCCCCGGCGCGTGGTCGGCTTCTGGTGCTCCAACGGTCACCAGACCGAACACTCCTTCGCGGCCGACGTGGCCGTGCCGCCGCTGTGGGACTGCCCGCGGTGCGGCCTGCCCGCTGGACCGGACCAGCACAACCCGCCGGCGCCGCCCCACGTCGAGCCGTACAAGACGCATCTCGCGTACGTCAAGGAACGGCGCAGCGAAGCCGACGGTGAGGCGATCCTCGCCGAGGCGATGCAGCGCCTGCGCGCCCGCCGCGGCGAATAGCGCACCAAGATCCACATTACTGTGCGGATGTCGTCGCGTGGGATCGCTCCCAGCACCACAACCTGCACGCAGTTGTGTTGATCTAGCGGGTCTAGCGGAGGCTGCGGGTGCTGGGGGAGATCTCGCCGGCCGCCGCGCGGTCGAGCATCCACAGGGTGCGCTCCACGCCGCGGACCCCGGCCGCGGGTAGCTGGACCGGCCCCGCGCCGGTCAGGGCCATGCCCACCGCGCCGGCCTTCTCCGTGCCGGTCGCGATAAGCCACACCTCCTCCGCGGTGTTGATCGCGGGCAGGGTCAGGCTGAGCCGGACCGGCGGCGGCTTGGGGCTGCCCCGGACCGCGGTGACGGGTCGGGTCTCGTAGGCGCCCGGGTGCTCCGGAAAGATCGACGCCACGTGCCCGTCCTCGCCGACCCCGAGCAGCAGCACGTCGAAGTGGGGCAGGCGGGCGGTGCCCGGCTTGGCCGAGGTGGCGAGCTCCTCGGCATACCGCGCGGCGGCCGCCTCCGGGTCGTCCCCTCCTGCCCCGTCGGAGGCCGGCATGGGGTGCACCCGGGCCGGGTCCAGGGGCACGGCGTCCAGCAGCGCCGCGCGGGCCTGGGTGTCGTTGCGGTCGGGGTGGCCGGCCGGCAGGAACCGCTCGTCGCCCCACCACAGGTCCAGCCGGCGCCAGTCGATGGCGTCCCGGGCCGGGCTGTCCCGGACCGCGGTGTAGATGGCCGACGCGATGCGGCCGCCGGTCAGCACGACCGACGCCCATCCGCGCTCGGTCTGGGCGTCCACCACCCGCACGATCAGCCGCGCCGCGGCCGCCTGGGCCACCACCGGCGGCTCGGAGTGCACGACCACCGACACGTCGGTCACGTCAGGGCCGACGTCTCGGGCTGCGGGTCGTGCCAGACGTGCACCCGCATCGGGGCCCGGTCGTTCAGCCCGGTCGCGCCGGTGGCGGCCTCCAGCGAGTACGCGTACGGCTGGTCCTTGTCGAGGCGTCGCAGCTCTTCGGCGAGCTCGTCGCCGAGCGAGCGGCGGCTCAACGGCAACGACCGCTCGGGCAGTCCGGTCCGGGTCACCTTGGCCGTACCGTCCACATGCGACAGTGCGATCTCCTCGCCACCGGCCAGGTGCAGGGAGACGCCGTGCACCTCGGCCCCGTCGACCGTGCGCAGCGTCGGGTTCAGGCGCAGCCGGTAGGCGAGCCACCCCCGCAGCAGCTCCGCCGTGGGGTCGCCCGGCCCAGCCGTCACCACGGCGCCGGTGACCGGCGACGTGGCCGTGTCGAGCGCGCCGGCGAGCATGCCGCGCCAGCCGGTGCACCGGGTCCAGGCCAGGTCGGTGTCGCCGGGGGCGTAGTCCTCGGCCCGCTGGCGCAGCGCCGCGACCGGGTCGGCCGCCTGCCCGACGTCGGTGATGCGTCGCTCACCGAGCACGCCGAGCGGGTCGGTCGCGATCACCTCCGGCGGCGCGCCGTGCCACCAGGTCACCACCGGCACGTCCGGGGCGAGCAGCGGGATCACCACCGACTCGGCGTGGCGGGCCAGTCGGCCGTGCATGCGCAGCACCACCGCCTCGCCCGGCCCGAGCCGGCCGCCGACCACGATCTCCGCGTCCAGCCGCGACTCGGTGCTGTGCGCGCTGGAGGCGGGGGAGTTGCTCCGGACCACGATGATCAGCCGGCACGGGTGTGCGGCGGCGGCGGTCGCGGCCGCGCTCTCGGCGTCCCGAACGCGTCGCTCGTCGACCGAGGCGACCAGGGTCAGGGCCTGGCCGCTGGCCACCCCGCCGGCGTTGCGGCGCTCCGCGCCGAGCGCCTTGATGACCTCGTTGCCGGTGGTGTCCCACAGTGCGATCACGTCAGCTCCTCGCAGACTCGCGGCAAGGGCGTCATGGCCGGCGCCACGTGCGGCCCTCGCGGGCCAGCATCTCGTCGGCCGCCCGCGGGCCCCACTCGCCGGACCGGTACGTGAACGGGGTGGTGCCGGCCCACGCCCGCTCCAGCGGGTCGACCACGCGCCAGCCGGCCTCGACCTCGTCGGCGTGCGGGAACAGCGTGCTGTCGCCGATGAGCACGTCCAGCACCAGCCGCTCGTACGCCTCCGGGCTCGACTCGGTGAACGCCTCGCCGTACTGGAAGTCCATCGTGATGTCGCGGACCTCCATCGTGGTGCCCGGCACCTTCGACCCGAACTTGAGCGTGACGCCCTCGTCCGGCTGGACCCGGATCACCAGCTGGTTGTGGCCCAGCAGCTCCACGTCCTCAGGCAGGAACGGCAGGTGCGGCGCCTTGTTGAACAGGATCGCGATCTCGGTGACCCGGCGCGGCATCCGCTTGCCGGTGCGGATGTAGAACGGAACTCCGGCCCAGCGCCGGTTCTGCACGCCCAGCCGCACCGCCACGTACGTCTCGGTGGTGGAGTCCTTGGGTACGCCGGCCTCGTCGATGTAGCCGACCGCGCGCTCCCCGGCCACCCAGCCCTGCAGGTACTGCCCGCGCACGGTACCGGTCGCGACGTCGGCCGGCAGCTCGACCGCGCGGAGCACCTTGAGCTTCTCGGTCCGGATCTCGTTCGGCTCGAAGCTCGTCGGCTCCTCCATGGCGACCAGGGCGAGCAGCTGCATGAGGTGGTTCTGCAGCACGTCGCGGGCCGCGCCGGCGTGGTCGTAGAAACCGGCCCGGCTGCCGATGCCGACATCCTCGGCCATGGTGATCTGCACCGAGTCGACCGACTTCGCGTTCCACACCGGCTCGAACAGGGTGTTGGCGAAGCGCAGGGCGAGGATGTTCTGCACCGTCTCCTTGCCCAGGTAGTGGTCGATGCGGAACACGTCCGGCGCGGTGAACACATCGTCGACGAGGTCGTTGAGCGCCCGGGCCGACTCCAGGTCGTGCCCGAACGGCTTCTCGACCACCACGCGGCGCCATCCGCCGGCCTTCTCGTTGTTGCTCATGCCCGTACGGGCCATCTGCTTGAGCACCACCGGGAAGGCGGACGGCGGGATGGACAGGTAGAAGGCGGCGTTGCCGGGGATGCCGTGGGTGTTCCGCAGCTCGTCCAAAGTGGACGCCAGCAGGTCGAACGCGGCGTCGTCGTCGAACGAGCCCGGCACGAACTTGATGCTCTGCTGTAGCCGCGCCCACACGTCGTCGCGCCACGGCGTGCGCGCGTGTTCCTGTGCGGCTTGGCGGGCCATCACCTCGAAGTCGCTGTCGCCCCAGTCGCGGCGGGCGAAGCCCAGCACGACGAAGCCCGGCGGCAGCAGCTCCCGGTTGGCCAGGTCGTAGATGGCCGGCAGCAGCTTCTTGCGGGCCAGGTCGCCGGTCACGCCGAAGATGACCAGCGCGCACGGCTCCGGCATCCGCGGGAGCCGCCGATCCTGCGGGTCCCGCAACGGGTTGGCCACATTAGGGCCCAGGGACAGGCTCACGATCCCTCCGCGAGTGCACGGGCCGCCTCGACGAGCTGGGCGGCCCCGGCCTTCCGGTCGGTCAGGTGCAGCCACAGCAACGGCCGGCCGCGGCTGGAGAGCGCCAGCCGGTCGCCGGCCGCCTGGGCGGCCTGGAGCAGCCCGAACGTGTACGGCCGCTCGGGCACCGGCAGGTCGTTGGTGACCGCGCCGGTGATCTGCAGGAACGAGCCGTTGGCCGGCCCGCCCTTGTGGTACTGCCCGGTGGAGTGCAGGAACCGCGGCCCCCAGCCGAACGTGACCGGGCGGCCGGCCGCGCGTGCCAGCGCGGCCCGGACCTTCTCGACCGGAGCGTCGCCGAGCCGGTCCAGGTAGGCCATCACGGCCAGGTAGCCGGTCGGGTCGATGGTGCGGGTGAACCAGTCCAGCGCGTCGCTCAGGGTCGTCGCCCCGCCGAGCTGTTCCGCGTGTACCTCGACCGCGCCGTCGGTGAACAGCGGCTCGGGATGGTTCGCCCCGCCGGAGTCCAGGATCTTCTTGGTGTTGTCCTTGCTCTCGGTGACGTTCGGCTGGTCGAACGGGTTGATGCCGAGGATCCGGCCGGCCAGCGCGGTCGCCGCCTCCCAGGCCAGGAACTGGGCGCCGAGCGGGCCGTTCACGCACAGGTGCGCGGCCACCCCCGGGCTCGGCCACCCCGGCCCGAGCTGCCCGCCCACCGTCACCGTCAGCACGTCGTCGCCGGTCGCCCCGGGGGCGGACGGCGTCTCGACCACCACCGGTAGGATGCCCGTACCCTGCTTGCCGGTCGACTCGGCGATCAGCTGCTCGGCCCAGTCGCCCAGGCCGCGGATGCCGGTGCCGTCGTCCACAAGGGACACCTTGTCGCGTCCGGCCTTCGCGGCCGCGCCCAGCGCCGTCCCGAGCGCCAGGGCCGGGTTGTCGCCGTCCTCGCGCCCCAGGCTCTTGGCGAACTCCTCGGCCTGGTCCAACAGCTCGGACACGTCCACGCCGGCGAGCGCGGTCGGCACCAGCCCGAACGCGGTCAGCGCGCTGTAGCGGCCGCCGACGTTCGGGTCGGCCAGCACCACGTGCGCGCCCATCTCGCGGCCGGTCGCCTCCAGCGGCGAGCCCGGGTCGGTCACGATCACGAAGCGGCGGCCTGGGTCTTCCACGCCGGCGTCGAGGAAGGCCTGCCAGTACGCCCGGCGGTGCGAGTCAGTCTCCACAGTGGACCCCGACTTGCTGGAGACCACCACGACCGTACGATCGAGCCGGTCGGCCAGTGCCGCCCGGACCTGGTGCGGGTCGGTGGTGTCGAGCACGGTCAGGCCGACCCCGAGGGTCTTGGCAATGACCTCCGGCGCCAGCGACGAGCCGCCCATGCCGGCCAGCACGACGTGGGTCAGCCCTTCCAGCTCGGCCCGCATCGCCTTGAGTTGAGGCACCAGGTCGCGGCTGCGCACGTACGTGTCGACCCAGCCCAGCCGGATGGACGCCTCCGGCTGCGCGTCCGGGCCCCACAGCGTCGGGTCCTGCTCGGCCAGGTGGGCCGGCACGTGGTGATCGACGAGCTCGGCCCGGGCGGCCGCCGCGCCGGGCACCTCGTGCGCGCCCCGCACGGCCAGGCCGGCCGCGAACTCGACCTCACTGTCCTTCATGGACCCACTCACCGCGCGGCCCCCAGCTGCTGCTCGACGCTCTTGAACAGTTCCAGCCAGGACGCCTCGAACTTCTCCACGCCCTCCCGCTCGAGCGTGGCGATCACGTCGTCGTAGACGATCCCGAGCGCACTGAGCTGGTGCAGGACCTCGTGGGCGTGCTCGTACGAGCGCTGGACGATCCCGGTCTTGACCTCGCCGTGGTCGGCGAAGGCGTGGATGGTCGGCTCCGGCATCGTGTTCACCGTGTCCGGCGCGACCAGCTCCTCGACGTACATCACGTCGCGGTACTCCGGGTTCTTGGTCGACGTCGATGCCCACAGTGGACGCTGCGGCCGGGCGCCGGCCGCGGCGAGGGCGCGCCACCGGTCGGTGTCGAGCGACTTCTCGTACACCTGGTAGGCGAGCTGGGCGTTGGCGTTGGCCGCTTTACCCCGCAGCGCCAGCGCCTCCGGTGTGCCGATCCGGTCCAGCCGCTTGTCCACCTCGGTGTCCACACGGGACACGAAGAAGGAGGCGACCGAGACGAGCTTCGCCAGGTCGTGCCCGTTGGCCTTCGCCTTCTCCAGGCCGGTCATGAAGGCGTCGATGACCTGCTCGTACCGGCCCAACCCGAAGATGAGGGTCACGTTGACGCTGATGCCCTCGGCCAGGGTGGCCGCGATCGCCGGGACGCCCTCGCCGGTCGCCGGAATCTTGATGTACGCGTTGTCCCGGTCGACCAGCCAGGCCAGCTGCCGGGCCTCGGCCACCGTCTTCTCGGTGGAGTAGGCCAGCCGCGGGTCGACCTCGATGGAGACCCGTCCGTCCACACCGGACGATGCGTCGTACGCCGGCCGCATCACATCGCACGCCCACCGCACGTCCCGCGTTGTGATCATGCGGGCCGCCTCCTCGACCGAGACTCCGCGCAGGGCGAGGTCGCGGACCTGGTCGGCGTAGTCCTCGGACTCGGCCAGGGCCTTGGCGAAGATGGTCGGGTTGGACGTCACACCGACCACGTGCTGGTTGCGCCGCAACGCGTCCAGCCCGCCGGTGATCAGGCGCTCCCGGGAGATGTCGTCGAGCCAGATGGAGACTCCGGCGGCCGAGAGGTCCGCCAGCCTGTCCGTCATTGTCCTGCCCCCTCGGTCCTGGGTTGTGGTCAGTTTCCGGTGGTGCTTCCCGTGACCGCGCCTACCCGGGCCAGCGACGCACGCGCCGCCGCGACCACGTGGTCAGGGGTGAAGCCGAACTGTTCGAAGATCACCTGGTACGGCGCGCTGGCCCCGAAGTGCTCGAGACTCACGCATTCACCGGCTTCTCCCACGAGATCGTGCCACGACATCGCCACGCCGGCCTCGACGCTCACCCGCGCTTTCACCGAGGACGGAAGGACCTGGGTGCGGTACGCCGCGTCCTGGGCCCGGAACCACTCCTGGCACGGCATCGACACCACCCGGGTCGGCACCCCGTCGGCCTCGAGCCGCTCCCGCGCGGTCAGGCAGAGCTGCACCTCGGAGCCGGTGCCGATGAGGATGACCTGCGGCTGGCCGTCGCTCGCGTCGAGCAGCGTGTAGCCGCCCTTGGCCACGCCGTCGGCCGCCGCGACCTGGGTGCGGTCGAAGACCGGCAGGTTCTGCCGGGTCAGGCACAGCGCGGTGGGCCGGTCGCTGTGCTCCAGCGCGAGCCGCCAGGCCCACGTCGTCTCGTTCGCGTCGGCCGGCCGGACCACGTCCAGGCCCGGGATGGCCCGCAGCGCGGACAGTTGCTCGACCGGTTGGTGGGTCGGGCCGTCCTCGCCGAGACCGACCGAGTCATGCGTCCATACGTATACGACCGGAAGCTTCATCAGCGCCGCGAGCCGGACCGAGGGCCGCATGTAGTCGGAGAAGATCAGAAACGTCGCACCGTACGGGCGCGTTCCGCCGTGCAGCACGATGCCGTTGAGGATCCCGCCCATGGCGTGCTCGCGGACTCCGAAGTGGAGGGTCCGCCCGTACCAGTCGCTCGGGAACTCCTTGGTCGAGTGCTGCGGCGGTACGAACGACGGCTCGCCCTCGACTGTGGTGTTGGTGCTGTCGGCCAGGTCGGCCGAGCCGCCCCACAGCTCCGGCAGCAGCGGCGCGATCGCGTTGATGACGTTGCCCGACGCCTTGCGGGTGGCGATGCCCTTCGGGTCGGCCGGGAACGTGGGCAACGCTTCGGTCCAGCCGTCGGGCAGGCTGCGGGTGGACAACCGCCGGAACAGTGCCGCCCGGTTGGGGTTCGCCTGCGCCCAGCTGTCGAACTGCGTCTGCCACTCGGCGTGCTCGGCCCGCCCCCTGGCCACGACCCCGCGCACGTGCTCGAGCACCTCCGGGGCGACCACGAACGAGGCGTCCGGGTTGAAGCCGAGGATCCGCTTGGTCGCCGCCACCTCGTCCGCGCCCAGCGCCGAGCCGTGGATCTTCCCGGTGTTCTGCTTGTTCGGGGCCGGCCAGCCGATGATGGTGCGCAGCGCGATGAAGGACGGCCGGGTTGTCTCCGCCTTCGCGTTGGCGAACGCGGTGGCGAGGGCCTCGACATTCTCGTGGTAGTCGGCCTTGTCGGTCGGGTCGTTGCGCCAGGAGACGCGCTGCACGTGCCAGCCGTACGCCTCGTACCGGGCGGCCACGTCCTCGGACTTGGCGATGTTCGTGTCGTCCTCGATGGAGATCTGGTTGTCGTCGTACATGACGATCAGGTTGCCCAGCTCCTGATGCCCCGCGAGGGCGCTCGCCTCGTGGCTGATGCCCTCCTCGATGTCGCCGTCCGAGCAGAACACGTACACGTAGTGGTCGAACGGGCTGGTCCCCGGCGCCGCGTCCGGGTCGTACAGGCCGCGTTCGCGCCGGGCCGCCATCGCCATACCGACCGCGTTGGCCAGTCCCTGGCCGAGCGGGCCGGTCGTGGTCTCCACACCCACGGTGTGGCCGTGCTCCGGGTGCCCCGGGGTGAGCGAACCCCACTGCCGCAGATGTTCCAGGTCGCCCAGCTCCAGCCCGTACCCGGAGAAGTAGAGCTGGATGTAGAGGGTGAGGCTGGAGTGTCCACAGGAGAGCACGAACCGGTCCCGGCCGGGCCAGTTCGCGTCGGTCGGGTCGTGCCGGAGCACCCGCTGGAACAGCAGGTACGCCGC
>Ga0068864_100005169_pt1 | contig 10686 bp, 11 predicted proteins | sample KBSSwiS72_FD_66586 | JGI IMG/M metagenome (GOLD analysis project Ga0068864, IMG submission 66586) | Switchgrass rhizosphere microbial communities from Kellogg Biological Station, Michigan, USA - KBS Switchgrass S7-2 | ecosystem: Host-associated > Plants > Roots > Rhizosphere > Soil ...
CGATCAGCGCGCGCGGCTCCGGCGCCGGTATCTCGGCTTCGTGTTCCAGGGGTTCAACCTGCTCGCCCGGACGTCCGCGCAGGAGAACACGGAGCTGCCGCTGCTGTATCGCGGCGAATCGGCGGCGGTGCGCCGCGCCGCCGCGTCGAAAGCGCTCGACTCGGTCGGCTTGGGCGACCGCAAGGACCACACGCCCGCGGAGCTCTCGGGCGGACAGCAGCAGCGCGTCGCAATTGCGCGCGCCATCGTCACCGAGCCTGCCGTGCTGCTCGCGGATGAGCCGACGGGCAACCTCGACTCCCAGCGAAGCGCCGAGATCATGGACCTGCTCGTCGCGCTCAACGTCGACCTCGGCATCACCGTGCTCATGGTGACGCACGAGCCGGACATGGCGGCGTACGCGAAGCGCCTCGTGCACTTCGTCGATGGACGCATCGAAAGCGACAAGCCGAACGACCTGCCGATCCGCCGTCCCGCGCCGGCGCCGAGCTCCGGGAACTGAAGGCTTCCATGCTGCTCTCGACACTCCTGCTCGCCATACGGTCGATCCGCCGAAACCTTCTGCGCTCGTTCCTCACGATTCTCGGAATCGTGATCGGCGTCAGCGCGGTCATCACGATGGTGACGCTCGGGCACGGCGCGACGCAGGCGGTGCAGATGCAGATTTCGAGCCTCGGCACAAACCTCTTGATGATCAGGCCCGGACAGCGGCTCGGCGCGGGTGCCGGCGCCGCCGGCGCACCGACGTTCAAGGAATCGGATGCCGAGGCGATCCAGGCTCAAATCGGGGGCGTCGCGGCCGTGGCGCCCGAAGGCCGTGCGAGCGTGACGGTGGTCGGCAACGGCCGCAACTGGTCCACCAGCGTCACGGGCACGACGAATCGCTGGTTCACCATCGGCAACTGGCGGCTCGCATCGGGCCGGCTCTTCTCGGACGAGGAGGAAACCGCGGGCAGCGCCGTCTGCATCATCGGGGAGACCGTCAGGCGCGAGATCTACGGCGGCACGCGAGGCCTGGGGGAGCAGCTGCGGATCAAGCAGTTCTCTTGCGCCGTGATCGGCGTGCTCGCGTCCAAGGGCCAGGCCGCGATGGGCAACGACCAGGACGACATCGTCGTCGTGCCGCTGCACACGTTGCAGCGCCGCGTCACTGGCAATCAGCGGATCGGCACGCTGCTCGTGTCGATGGAAGACGGCACGGATCCCACGCGGCTCAAGGAAGGGCTGCGTCAGCTCCTGCGCGAGCGGCGCAAGCTCGCCGCGGCCGACGACGACAACTTCAACGTCCTCGACACGCAGCAGCTCGCCGAGACACTGTCCGGCACGACCAAGGTAATGACCACACTGCTCGGCGCGGTGGCCGCCGTGAGCCTGCTCGTCGGCGGCATCGGCATCATGAACATCATGCTCGTCAGCGTGACGGAGCGGACGCGAGAGATCGGGCTGCGCCTGGCGATCGGCGCGCTGGAACGCGAAGTGCTGCTGCAGTTCCTGATCGAGGCGGTGACGCTCGCCGCGATGGGCGGCATCGTCGGCATCGTCATCGCGACCGGCGCCTCGATCGTGCTGGCGCAGGTGATGGAAGTTCCATTCCTGTTCGATCCGGGCATCAACCTGCTGTCCTTCATCTTCTCGGCGGCAATCGGCGTCGTGTTCGGGTACTTCCCCGCGCGCCGGGCCGCGCAACTGGATCCGATCGAAGCGCTGCGTCACGAGTGACGCTCGCAAGGCGAGCGCGGCCCGAAGCGGCCGCTGATCTGACCTAGATCAAGGTGTTGCCGACGGCCTCCGCGCAGCATGTGACGTGACGGCGCGCGTGCTCATGCGTCGCAAGGCTGCCCATGGCATTCGACAATTCGACGCAACCGCCCGAGGACGCCGTCGGGTCGGCCATCATGCGGGTGCTGGAAGCCGAAGCAGGGGCACGCGCTTCGATCGCGCAGGCGCGGACGGAGGCCGGGAAGATTGCCGAGCAGGCACGGCAGACGGTTCGCGCGATTCGCCAGTCCACGGACAGACGCCTGGAACGAGTGCGCGCGGCGTTCGAGGCACGCTGCACGAAAGAGGTCGCCGCGCTCGAAGCCGAGGCCGCGGCGCTGCGCGCCCGGACCGACCTCTCTACCGCAGAGGTCGCCCGGATCGACGGAGCCGTAACTGCGCTGGCCTGCTCGCTCGCCGAGAACGTGCCGTGATCGACGCGGGAAGCATCGAATACGCGCACGCGCGTCTTTGCGCGCGCTTCGGTGAACGTCCCGACGAGCTCGCGTGGCGCCGGATCGAGACGGTGCGGGACATCGGTCCCATGCTGGAAACGACGCGTGCGTCGGCGCTCGCCGCCTGGATCGCCGGCATCGCACCGGATGACGGGACGCACGCGATCGAGCGCGCGCTGCGCGCCCACTGGCACGAACGCGTTGCCGCGATCGCAGCGTGGATGCCAGCCACATGGCGTGCCTCGATCGAATGGTGCGCAATGCTGATCGATTTGCCCGTCGTCCAGCACCTTGCGCGCGGGGGCGCTTCGCCGGGCTGGCTGTCGGACGATCCGCTGCGCGCCGCACTTTACGACGAGCATCGGCGCCGCCCGCCAGGATGGCCAGCGCTGCTCGCGGCCGCTCGCGCGAACTCGGATCGGGTCGCCGAGCTCTGGCGGGCCGAATGGGACCGGCGATTGCCTGACCCGAGAGACCGCACGTCGCTTCTCGAGGACACGATTCACGCCATCGCGGACCACTGGAACGCGTTTCGCGACCCCCGTGCGACGGATGGCCGGGTGCTGCGGCAAGCGCTGCACGCACGGCTGTCGCGCCTCTTTCGCCGCGCGACCCTCGATCCCGCCGCGGCGTTCATCTTCCTCGCGCTCTCCGCGCTCGATTTCGAGCGTCTGCGCGGTGAGATCCTGCGTCGTGTCGCATTTCCGCGGCTGCCGCTCGCCGAATGATCCGCCCGCAGCCTGCGCGCTGGTTCGAGCTGCTGGTAGCCCGCGACGACGCGACTCTCGCTCTCGAGGCGCTTGCGCGCACCGGCGCGGTCGAGCTCGAAGCCCGGCCGACGGCGGTGCTTCCGCCGGCGCTCGTCGACATCCGCCCGCTGCTGCAGCAATTCGCGGAGCTCTCGCAGCGATATCACGCCTACTGGCCGATCGGTTGCGGGCCGTCTGCATTCCCGGAGTCTCCGAAAGCCGCGCTCGAACGCTGCCTCGCGCGCATTCGCGCCTGGGCGGCGGACGCAGAAGCCGTGATCCAGCAGCTGCAGCGCGGGGAAGCGGAGCGCGCCGAGCTCGGCCTGTGGCGCCGCGTGCTCGCGGCAATGGCGAATTCGAACATCGACCTCGCGCGAACGGTCGATGCGGGCCCACGCGTGCGCGTCCGGCTGTTCGTGTTCCCGCCGGACAGCGAGCCCGCGTTTCCCGCGGGATTGCTGATCCGACAGTTCGTTGCCGGCGGATCGATGCATGCGCTTGCGATCGGCACCGAGGAGGAATTGCAGTCGCTCGCCCACGAGATCATCGCGCTCAAGGGGCAAGTGCATGACATGCCATCGTGGCTCGGCACGGACATGGCGCACAACGAGGCATTCGTCGCGGCGCGCGACGCCGCGCTTGTTCGCGCGGATGCGGAATTGCGCGCGAAGCTTGCTTCGCTGCACGATCGCCACGAGATGCGCACCGCGTTGGGCGACGCCGCGCGGCTGCAGTGGGTGCTGCAAAACGTCCGGGCGCTGGAATCGGGCGACCTGTTCTGCTGGATCACCGGCTGGACCAGCGAGCTCGGCGGCCACCGCCTCGCGAGCGCGCTTGATCGATCGGGCGCGCGCGCTCTCCTTCACCACCCGCCGCGACCGCCCGACGCGAGCCCGCCACTGCTGCTGTTGAATCCCTGGTGGGCAAGGCCGTTCGAGATCTTCAGCCGAGCGCTCGGCATGCCGTCCCGAAACGAGGTGGACCCGAGCACGGTGCTGGCGCTCGCTGTGCCGCTGGTGTTCGGCTACATGTTCGGCGACGTCGGCCAGGGGCTCGTCATCGCCTCGGCCGGCTTCGCGCTGCGCAAGCGCTGGCCGATCGCGCGGCTGTTCGTCGCAGGCGGCATTGCCGCCGCCTTCTTCGGCATGCTCTTCGGAAGCGTATTCAGCCTGGACGCGCTCCACCCGCTGTGGCTCGCGCCGCTCGACGACCCGCTGGCGGTGCTGCTGTTTCCGCTGGTCGGCGGTGCCGTGCTGCTGACGCTCGGGCTGCTGCTGTCGGGCGCCGCAGCCTTTTGGCGCGGCGACTTCGGCGGCTGGATCGCGGCCGATGCCACATTCATCGCCGTATACGTGGGCCTTCTGGTCGGCACGGTGTGGGCCCCGGGGTTCGCGATCGCGGCAACCGGCGCGGTGATGTTCTGCTGCGGACATGGATGGCGTGCACGGCGGCTCACCGCGATGGCGGGGGCGCTCGGCGTGCTCGTCGAGCGGACGCTGCAGATCCTGATCAACACGCTGTCTTTCGCACGCGTCGGAGCATTCGCGCTCGCGCACGCCGGGCTCTCGTCGGCCATCGTCGCGCTGATGAACGCATCCGGCAACCGGGCGCTGTCGCTGCTCGTGCTCGCCGTCGGCAACCTGACCGTGATCGTTCTCGAAGGCCTCGTGGTCTCGATCCAGACGACACGGCTCGTGCTGTTCGAGTTCTTCACGCGCTTCCTCGCGGCGAAAGGCCGCGTGTTCCATCCGTTACCCGCTCCCCCATCGACCCTGCAGGAGACCTAAATGAAAGCCTCATTCAAGCTGGCCGCGGCCTTCGCCGCGCTCGCGCTCGTCATCGGCATCGGCGCGACCCTGCTGTTCGCGGCGGCCGCTCCCGTTCTGGCCGCCGCGCCTTCCGGTGCGACGGCGAGCCCCGGGACCGATGCATGGGGCCCGGGTCTCCTCGCGGCCGCCCTCGTAACGGCGATGGCGGCGCTCGGCGCGGGCTTTGCCGTTGCCCGCGTGGGCACTGCGGCGGTCGGGGCGCTGGCGGAAAAGCCCGAGCTCTTCGGCCGGCTGCTGATCCTGGTCGGCCTCGCGGAAGGCATCGCGATCTACGGCCTCATCGTTTCGATCCTGATCCTCAACCGTCTCGCCTGATGCCTGCGCCCGCCTACATCGGTGATGAACTCAGCGCCGCGGGTTACCGCCTTGCGGGAGCCGAGGTGATTATGCCGGCCGAAGGCGAGGCGACGGCAGCGCTCGACGAGGCGCGCGCCTGCGCGCCTCTCGTGCTCGTCTCCGCGGCGGTCGCAGCACGAATCGACGCCGCGCAGTTGCGTGCGGCGATGATGGCGCTGCAGCCGCTCGTGCTCATCGTGCCGGATGCGCAGGGCGAGGTTACGCTCCCGGATCTCGCCGCACGCTTGCGCGGACAGCTCGGCATGGAAGCATGACGGTCGACGAACGCACCCGCGCCCTGCTGCAGCTCGTGGAGAGCGATCGCTCGACACAGTGCGGGGCGATCCTCGCGGATGCGCGGGCGCGTGCCGCGGCGCTCGTCACCGAGGCCCGCGCCGAGGCGCGTGCGCGCATGCGCGACGCGTTCACCGAACAGCGGCTACGCGCGCGCGACCGCGTCGCGGCAGCCCGCGCGAAGCTCGGCACGCAACGCCGCCTCCACGAGCAGCAACGCGCCGCCGCGCTGCTGGAGCTCGGCTGGCGGCGACTTCCGGATGCGCTGCGCGCGCGGTGGCAGGACGCAGCCATGCGCCGCGCCTGGATCGACGCCGTCGTCACTGCCGCTTTGCGAGTGCTTCCGCATGGATCGTGGCGAATTGCGCACGATCCCGGATGGCCGTCCGAAGAGCAGCACACGGTTCGTGTGCGCATCGCGTCCGAACTGACCGGAGAACCCGTATTCGTCTCGGATGCGCGCATCGCTGCGGGCCTCAGGATCGCCGCGGGCGGCAACGTCTTGGACGGCACCCTCGAAGGTCTCGTTGCGGACCGGGCCGAAGTCGGCGCGAAGCTCATGCTTGAGCTCGAGCAGGGCCGATGAGCCGCGCCGTCATCCGATCGATCAGCGGTCCCGTGCTGCGCGCGACGGCGAGCGGTCCGTTCAAGCTGCGCGAGGCGGTCGAGGTGGGCCCGCAGGCCCTGCTCGGCGAAGTCGTGCGCCTGTCGGGAGAAGAAATCGTCGTGCAGGTCTACGAGGACACGACGGGATTGCGCCCGGGCGCGGACGTCGTGGGCGAAGGCCTGCCGCTCGCGGTGCGGCTGGGGCCGGGTCTCCTCGGCAACATCTTCGACGGCCTGCTGCGTCCGCTCGCGGCAACCGGCTCCGCATTCGTCGCACCCGGCATGCGGAGCGCAGCGGCTGCAACGTTCGGTTTCGTGCCGCGTGTCGCCGCGGGAGCGTCAGTCTCGGCCGGCGCCGTCTTCGGTGAGGCGACAGGCCCGTCGGGCCGCACGCAGCGCTGCATCTGCCCGCCCGACCTGCGCGGCAATGTCGCCTCCATCGCCGGACCCGGCGAATATCCCGAGACCGCGACCGTTTGCACGCTCCGCACCGCGGACGGCGCGTTGCGCGAGCTCGCGATGAGCCACGTGTGGCCGGTACGAATGCCGCGGCCGGTGCTGCGACGGCTTCCGTCGACCACCCCGCTCGTCACTGGCCAGCGCATCATCGATTGCCTGTTCCCGGTGGCGAAAGGCGGCAAGGCCGCGGTGCCTGGCGGGTTCGGCACGGGCAAGACGGTGTTGCTCGAAGCGCTCGCGAAAGGCTGCGACGCCGATGTCATCGTGTATCTCGGCTGCGGCGAGCGCGGCAACGAGCTCGCGGGCGTGCTCGAGGAGTTTCCGCTGCTCGTCGATCCGAAGACCGACCGTCCGCTGATGGAGCGCACGGTCATCATCGCGAATACGTCGAACATGCCGGTCGCCGCGCGCGAGGCGTCAATCTATTGCGCGGTGACCGTGGCCGAATACTTCCGCGACCAGGGCCTCGACGTCGCGCTGATGGCCGACTCGACGAGCCGCTGGGCGGAGGCGCTGCGTGAGGTGTCCGGTCGCTTCGGCGAGCTTCCCGGCGAAGGCGGATATCCCGCGTACCTCTCGTCGCGGCTCGCCGATTTCTACGAACGGGCGGCGATCGTCGACACGCTGGGTGGCGAAACGGGGTCGGTGACGGTGATCGGCGCCATCAGCCCGCCGTCGGGCGACTTTTCCGAGCCGGTCACGAGCCACACGAAGCGGTACGTCAAGGCGTTCTGGGCGCTCGACGTCAAGCGCGCGCAGGCCCGCTTCTATCCGGCCGTGCATCCGCTGCAGTCGTACGCCGAGGACGCCCGCGATTTTGCGCCGTGGTGGGCGGAGAGCGGAAACGGCGACTGGTGGAAGCTGCGACGCCGCTTTCTCACCCTGCTCGACGAGCAGGCACGGCTCGACCGCATGGCGCGGATCATCGGCAAGGACGCGCTTCCCGTACGTCAGCAGGTCACGCTGTTCTGCGCCGACCTCGTCAACGATGCGTTCCTGCGGCAATCCGCGTTCTCGCCGATCGACCGCGTCTGCAGCCCTCGCCGTCAGGCGGCGATGATGCGGCTCATCGGCAAGTTCATCGACCTGGCCGACGCAGCTGTCGTGGCGGGCGTCCCTCCGGAGCAGCTCGCTCGCCTCACGTCGCTGCGGCCGCTGCAGCGCATGGGCGAGGAGATCGCCGATGCCGAGCTCGGGAGGTTCGCGACGCTGGAAGCGGACCTCGACCGCGAGTTCGCGGCACTCATTCATGCGCACGAGGCACGCGATGCGGCTCACGGTTGAAGACGCCGCCTCGCGGCTGGAAGGTCCCCTGCTCTTCCTGCGGCGCACGCTGGACGTCGGCCTGCACGATGCAGTGGAGGTGCACGGCGGCGACGGTCGCTCTCGCCTCGGACGCGTGGCGGCGATCGACGAGGCGTTCATGACGATCGAAGTCCTCGAATCGACGGCGGGTCTCGCGCTGGCCGACACGGTCGTGCGCTTCTACGGCGAGCCGCTGACGTTCGGGTTGTCGCCCTCGATCCTCGGCCGCGTCTTCAACGGCGTGGGCCAGGTGATCGACGGGGGGCCGCCGATCGCCGCGCGCGAGACGCGCCGCATCGAAGGCCTGCCGATCAATCCGGTCGCGCGCGCCGGCCCGCGCGACTTCATCGAGACGGGCGTCACGACGCTCGACCTCATGAACAGCCTCGTGCGCGGGCAGAAGCTGCCGATCTTTTCGGGCGGCGGGTTGCCGCACGACCGCCTGGCCGTCGAGATTGCCCGCGATGCCCGGTTGCTCGGAGGCGGCGCACGCGGCGACGACGACGACTTCGCGATCGTGTTCGCCGGCATAGGCGTGCCCTACGACAGCGCGGAGTTCTTCCGGAAGAGTCTCGAGACGAGCGGCGCCCTCGAGCGGACTGCGCTGTTTCTGAACCTCGCGAGCGATTCGTCGACGCAGCGCCTCCTGACGCCGCGCTTCGCGCTGACTGCCGCCGAATATCTCGCGTTCGTCGAAGGCAAGCACGTGCTCGCGATCCTCACCGACATCACGAACTACGCCGAGGCGCTGCGCGAAGTGTCGTCGTCGAAGGGCGAAATTCCGAGCCGCAAAGGCTTCCCCGGCTACATGTATTCGGACCTCGCGAGCCTGTTCGAGCGCGCGGGCGTGATCCGCGGGGCGAAGGGCACGCTCACGCAGTTGTCCATTCTCACGATGCCGGCCGATGACATCGGGCACCCGATCCCCGACCTCACGGGCTACATCACCGAGGGCCAGATCGTGCTGTCGCGCGATCTCGACCGGCGCGCGGTCTATCCGCCGATCGACGTCCTGCCGTCGCTGTCGCGATTGATGAAGGATGGCACCGGCGGCAAGTACACGCACCCGGACCATCCGGCGCTGTCCAGCCAGCTGTACGCGGCGTATGCGCGGGCGGTGCAGGCCCGGGTGCTCGCGAGCGTCGTCGGGGAGGAAGGCCTCTCGGCGATCGATCGCCAGTATCTGGTGTTCGGCAGCGCCTTCGAGGAGGATCTCGTGAGCCAGTCCGGGCGGCGCACGCTCGAGGGAAGCATGGCAACCGGCTGGCGCCTTCTCGCCGGGTTGCCGGCGAGCGAGCTCACGCGGCTGTCCGACGCACAGATCGCGTCCCACCTCGCGCACCCATGAGCGCGAAGGGCCGCCCCCGAGCGCGAATTGCGCCCCCTCCGGGGGTGCGGGGGTCCTCATGAGCGCGACGGGCCGGCCCGAGCGCGAATTGCCCCGGAGTGCGGCAGCGCGGAGGGTAGTCCAATGAGCGCGACGAGCCCGACTCGCGCGGTCGTCCTCGAACTCAAGGACGAGCAGCGCGCGATGCGCGAGGGCTACGTTTTCCTAGACGAGAAGTGCCTTCTGCTAGCGGGCGAGATCCTGCATGGGCTCGAGCGGCACGCGGCGTTGCAGCGGCCAATGATCGATGCGCACGACGCAGCCATGAAGGCACTGCGAGCAGCAGTCGGCCGACACGGCCTCGAGGACTTGCAGGTATACCCGCCGCTCGATCAGTCGGCTGCGGCGCTGTCGCGCGAGAGGCGCTCGATCATGGGCGTGCGTCTGCAGGACGTCACGTGGCGGCCGGCGGACGCCGCGCCGCCGGCGTCCGTCCAGACTTCACCGGAAGCGGAAGCCTGTCGCCGCGCCTTCGTTGCATTGATCGAGGCCGCTGCGCGCCTGGCTGCGGTGAGCGGCAACCTCGAGCGCCTGTCGTTTGAATACCGGCGCTCGATCCGCCGCGCGCGGGCGTTGCACGACGTCCTCCTGCCGGACCTCGATCGCGCCCTCTACGGAATCGAGGGGCGGCTGGAAGAGTTGGAGCAGGAGGATGCGATCTCGATGCGGCGGCGAGAAGTTGCATGAATTCAGGGTTGCCGATCCCTGAAGACGCCGGACTCCGCGTTGCCGTGTCAATCGGATGAAACGTCGGGCACGGCGTCGGCTTCCACCTTGCGCCGCACGGCTGCCAGCAAGTGGCGGTGGAACAGGTGGCAGACGGCGGCCTCCACCGGCCGCCAGAACCAGGCGGGACGCCTTCCCTGCGTGTAACGCGTCGTGACCGCAACCTCCGTGCGTCCGTCGGCCCGCTCATGCAGCGAATAGCTGCCGCCGGACAGCACCAACCCTCCGCCGATCGCGAGCGTCTGCTCGACGACGTCGAACCGATAGCATCGCTTCGGATCGACCTCGGTGATGCGCTTGACGAGATGCCCGCCCTCGTAGGAGCAGCGCACTCGCGCGCCCACGACGGTGTCCGCCTTCTCGGTCCCGATCGGCACCGGCAGCAGCACGCGCAGGTACAGCGGGGGCCGCTCGTCGATCTGCTCGTAGAACAGCAGCCCATCCCATATGCGCCGGGCCGGCGCGGCAAACGCCATCGTGGTGCGGATCGACGTGACCTCCTGCTGGTGCGATTCGCCGCCGCGCGTGCTCATCGTCCGCTCACCATTGCGAGGCAGGCCGGACGTCGACGATGCCCCAAAGCATCGCCCGGTCGTCCCCCGCGCGGTTCGTCGGCCCTGGCTGCGGCTCGTCGCGAAAGCTGCGAAGCACCGTCACCGCATCCTTCGTGGCGGCGCGCTTCACCGCCGCGATGAGGCGGGCGCCGTACTCCGTACTCGCTCCATCGAGAACGTTCGAGAGCGCGAAACCTGCGAAGCTGCCCGCAGGCTGTGCTTCCAGAA
>Ga0068864_100005180_pt1 | contig 10674 bp, 7 predicted proteins | sample KBSSwiS72_FD_66586 | JGI IMG/M metagenome (GOLD analysis project Ga0068864, IMG submission 66586) | Switchgrass rhizosphere microbial communities from Kellogg Biological Station, Michigan, USA - KBS Switchgrass S7-2 | ecosystem: Host-associated > Plants > Roots > Rhizosphere > Soil ...
TTCGACGGCGAGACCCAGGTCGCGGTCTCGGTCCAGTCGATGAACAGCTTCTCGAGATTGCGCGCGATGTCGGCAAAGCCGTCGCAACCGCTGTTGAGCAGCTGCATGTGCATGTTCTGGCCATCCGGCGCGGAGCGCATGACGGTGAGCACCGGGCGGTCCTTGAGGCAGGTGCCGCGCTTGATCTTGGTCTCCGGATCGAGCACCCCGCTGCGCACCACCTGGGTCAGCAGTTCGCCATACGCCTGCTTGTCCACCTGCTTCTTCCAGACTCCTTCCTTGCCGGTGAATTTCTTGCCGCGGAAAATCACCCGGCCGTCGTCGAAGACATACAGCTCGTACACCGGGCAGGTGCCCGAGCACGCGCCACCGGCGATGGCGACGAACTTCTCGCCCGGATTCCAGGCCGGGATGCCGCCCGACGGCGATCCCGCCGCGTAGGGCCGAACCTCCGGCTTGTCGGCGAAGCTGGGGATGGAAAACAGGATGGCCGCGAGCGCGGCCGAACATGCCAGTGCTTTCATGCGCGCAGCATAACGAATTGAAGTCTCGCAATCTTCATTCTCCGGTCACGTGGGAACGCTACGGTGCCCGCCGGGCGGAATCTCGCCCGACAACAACCGATCAAACCGGAGACCACAGATGAATCGATTCATGAAGATCGCCGTTGCCGGCGCGGTGACCGCCGCGACTGCGGCAGCATCCGCCCACGATTACGGCAGGATCCACCACCGGCCGCGCCTGGATTTCGGGCAGAGGATCGAAGCCCTGACGCGGCTCGAGTCGCTCGAACTGTTCGGCTTCTTCGCGCCGCTCGCGGATTCATCGACGCTGTCTTTGTCCGCGACCGAGGCCGAGGCAAACGCGGCCCGGCTGCTGACGGTCGCGCCGGGGCTGCGCGTCCGTGTTCTGAGCGCCGCCGCCAATCTCGCGCCCAACATTGACCAGATGTTCCTGTTCCCGGCGAAACATCCCACGCACATCATTGCCTGCAACGAGCAGGGCAGCGGCCAGATCGGCGTGCAGCGGATCAACATCAAGACCGGAGTCGCCGAGACCATCATCAGTTCCGGACTATCGAGCTGCGACCCGGCGCGGGTCACGCCCTGGGGCACCGTCATCGTCGGCGAAGAGAACGGCACCAACGGCCGTCTCTTCGAGATCCTCGATCCCCTGAACACCAACAATGTCACCGTTCCCGCCAGCGGCTTTGGCGCGAGCTCCGATCCGGCGCATGTCGTGGCGCGTCCGGCGCTGGGACAGTTCTCCTTCGAAGGCATCGGCATTCTGCCGAACGGCGTGGTCTACCTGACCGACGAAAACCGTCCGGGCGGCGGCGGCATCGGCAATCCCGGTGGTGCGCTGGTCAAGTTCATCCCCTCGATACTGTGGAACAGCGGCGCCGCGGCGATCACCAGCCTCGACCAGTCGCCGTGGACGGCCGGCAACCTGTATGGCTTCCGGGTCGGCCGCAACACCGGCAATACCGACGTCGGCCAGGGCAATGAGTATGGCCGTGGCGTGTGGGTGGAGATCGCCGGCGCCGCTCCGATCAACCTGCGTGCGGCCGCGAGCGCGCTCAGGCTCACTGCGTACTACCGGCCGGAAGACATGTCGGTGGATCAGGATGCGCTCGCCGACGGCGACGTGCGTTTCTGCGGCACCAACACGGGCCAGGAAGTCCCGGACACCACGCCCAACGGTGACAACCACTGGGGCGAGGTGTATTGCGTGACCGATGGCACCGTCGCCGAGGCGTCGGCCATCTCCGTGACCGCCGGCATCAACACCGCGTCCATCCCGGAGTACCACACGCTGATCCTGGGCACGAAGGATTTCGCCATGCCGGACAACCTGGACATCCAGCCGGGCACGGGCGTGTTCATCGTGGATGAGGACGGTGAGGGCGCGATCTACGACACGCCCCACAATAACGACATCTGGGCCTGCCTCGATGATGGTGACGACACGGACACGCTCACGGACGGCTGCGTACGGGCCATGTCGCTCAACGACCTGACCGCCGAGCCCACCGGAGGCTTCTTCGACGCTTCCGGCAGTCATTACTATGTGAGCATCCAGCACAACATCACGGGACACGGTGTAATCCTCGATGTCAGTGGATGGCGTTGATACGGCGACTTCATCGGTAAAATCCGGCCCGGTGCTGGCCGCGCTCCTCGTGGGCGCGGTCGGCCTGGGCGTTTACTGGTGGTCCCGGCCCCAGGAACCCGTGGCGCCAGGCAGCACGGCGGATTCACCGGCGTCCCTTTCCGCTTTGAGCGGTGAAGGCGCGGGCTTTCGTGCCGGGCCGCCCTCGGCACCGGTGGTTGCGCTCGCCGACGCGCCGCAACCGCCGCCTGCACGCAACGATCCGAACGCCGAGCCGCACGAGGCGCCGCCTTCGAAGCCCGTGGAATTTCCCGTCTACGACGCGTCCGCGTCGCCGCCGGTGGAATCGGGTCCCGCCGAAACCGCCGGCGCCGATCCGGCCAACCAGCGCGCCGCGACGCTCCGCGCGACGGGTGAGCAAGCCGGCGGCGCGGCGGAACTGGCCCTGCTCATCGAATCGCTGCGCACCGATCCGCTGGCGCGCAACCGGTTGCTCGCCATCAGCGGCCTGCGCCGCCTCGCCGCGGATGAATCGCTGCAGCCCCAGGTGCTGGATGCGTTGCGCGCGGCGCAGTCGGACCGCGACACCAACGTGGCGCGCAATGCGCGCGACGCGTACGCGGAATTCGCCGGCCCGTAGTTAGAGACTGTCGAGGAAATCGAGCAACGCGTGACGCTCGGCGCGCGTCAACGCCTTGAATGCGTCGTGCGCCGCGGTTGCCTCGCCGCCGTGCCACAACACCGCTTCTTCCAGCGAGCGGGCGCGACCGTCGTGCAGGAAACGCGTGTGGCGGTTCACGACGGCGGTGAGTCCGATGCCCCACAGCGGCGGCGTACGCCATTCGCTGCCGAGTGCCTCGTAATCCGGTCGGCCATCGGAGAGCTCCTGGCCCATGTCGTGCAGCAGCAGGTCCGTGAAGGGGTGAATGGCCTGGTGCGCGAGCGCCGGAACCGCCGGGAAATCCCCGGTGGTGAATGTCGGCGAATGACACGAGGTGCAACCGATTGCCGCGAACAACGCGGCGCCCCGCGCCGTGTCCGTAGTCGAGCCCCGCCGCGGCGCCGGCACCGCCAGCACCTGCAGGTAGAACGTGAGCTTGTCGAGAAAATCATCGCGCAGCTCGGGTTGATCGGCGCCGCTCGGGACCGCGGCCGCAGCCGTCTGGCTGTCGACAATGTTTTGCTGCGGGAACATCGAGGTGGTCAGCCCGATGTCCCCGCTGGCCGCGGCCGCGCTCTGCTGGCGCAGGCTGGGTTGATTGGCCTTCCAGCCGAAACGTCCCAGCTCGCGGCGCCGCTGCCCGGCGTCCCACACGTGATTGGCACGACCCGAAATGCCGTCGTGATCGGCATCGTCGGGATCCACGTGCGACAGGATCTGGGATTCGGGAATGGCTTCGAGCAGGCCGAGCCCGAACACCGCCGGCGCCACGCGCGGCGAGATCAGCGTGTTCGCGGGCAACGCGCCGTAACCCAGGTCCGCGAATTCGTAGCTCGGCACCAGCAGCGAATAGGACTCGCCATCGGGATATTTTCCGCTCCTCTCGCGGTAGCGCACGACGGTGCGTCCTTCGGCCGGTACACCGGGCAATGATTTCTCGTTGAGCTGATCGCCGTAATGTGGCACGGGCCGCACGTCGCCGTGATCACCCCCTCCCGGCAGGCTCAGTCGAATCAACATGGATTCGAGCGGCTGACCCTCTTCGGGTGGGCGACCGCGTCCATCGCGAGTGTGGCAGGCCGAACACGACACGCGGTTGAACAACGGGCCGAGTCCGTCGAATGCGTCCACCGAAGCGGGCGCCGCCACCCAGTTGGTGTTGAATACGCGGTTGCCGAAGGTGAAGCGCCGCAGGTCTTCCACCGGCAGGGTGCCAATCGGGCGCGCGAACGCGTTCTCATTGGCGATGGCCAGTGTCGCATCACCTGCGATGGGCGCGCCGTACCAGTCGGGTGGCGTGCTTGCGGGGGTGGTCACCACCGCCGCGGCCAGCAGCGTCGCCGCGGCTTTCAATGTTCGATCTCGACCATGACCACGATGTTCACGCCGAGCACATTGCCCGCCACCTTGAACAGGCGTGCCAGCGTCTGCAGCGATGTGACCAACGCTTCGACCTTCTGCCGCTGTGGACTGCCCGGTGGCGTCGCCAGCGTGCGATCGAAGGGCCGGTCGAGAGAAGTCGCGAGCCTGACACTGGTGGCGAGCTGCTCGTCGATGCGCGCAGCGATGGTGGGGTTCGCGGCTTTTACCGCTTCGGCCAGCGCCGCGCCGTGGTAGCCGCCCTTCGAGTCCGCGACTCGCCCGTAGTACACGTCATTGACGCCCTGGATATTGGCCGCGATGTCGATGTGCGTGGTATCGCTGAAGCAGGAGTGCTCGTCTTCCTGCGAGCCGCTGTCGAGTGGGGTGGCGAGACGTTCCGCCGCGACTTCGAAGCCCGCGAGCGTCGCCATGCCCGTGAGCATGTGCGCCACGCTGACGCCGGGGTCGAGCGCGACGAAGCGCGCGCGGTAGTTGTCGCGGCCGGGCGCCCACTCGTCGACGACGTACTTGAGATTCTCGACGAGCAAGTCCGTGGCGATCTTCAGGTACGCCCGGCGGCGCGCCGCGGGGCCGGGCCCGACGAAATCACGTGCCGGCCGGTGGCCGGGACCGTTCGGATCGGTGTCCTGGCCCCACAGCAGGAATTCGATGGCATGAAATCCCGTGGTCACGTCCGCCTCGTCGTCGCGCGCGTTGCGTTCGACCAGCGTGGCGCGCGTGATCGGCACGTTCGGATCGTTCACGATGCCGGCGCCGGGATTGCCATTCACGTAGTCGATGTAGGCCTCGTCGAGCGGCCAGGCATTGAGCAGCGGTTCGGGCCCGATCGTCCCGTCGGGCTGCTTGCCGAAATCGATTGGCCCTTCGTAGAAGCGAAAGGTCTCGGTGCGCCCGTAGGCGGGGCGCATGTCTATCCACGCCTGGCGCAGCCTCTCCAGTTCCTCGTCGGCGTCGTCCGCCGGCTCACGCACGAATTCGTTGACGTCCGCCTGGAATCCGAGGGCAGCGCGATACGCCTCGTCGTAGGAGCGATAGGCCAGCTCGGCATAGTTCTCCACCGCGGCGCGCATCGCGGCAACCGGACGCGCGGGCGGCTGCGCAGGCGCGACGGACTGCGCCGAGGCGAATAGCGGGAGGGCGACAATGACTGATGCGAGCGTCGAGATGAGTCGATTTGATTGCATGCTGTCCCGCGCGGGGCAGCAATGGTGTCAACGGCACATTACGAATTGGTGAAATGGGGACATTCCTGATTTGCAGCAAAAGGGGACGCGGCTGGTGGCGGGCGCACGCGGCGCGATCAATGGGTCGATGCAGGCGTGTCGGAGCGAGGCAGCCGGGGGGCGTAACGCGGCGGCAACCTTTGGGTGATTGCTCGACGATCAGATAACCCGTGAGGCCGCCGCGTTAGCTGCACCGGCTGCGTACGGCGAAGCCGGCGAGCGACCACGCCGAAATCGACCCATTGATCGAGACGCGCGCGTTCGTTCGGGCGAGCCCTGTCCCCATTTGCAGCAAATCAGGAATGTCCCCATTTCAGCATTCGACGATGTTGACGGCGAGTCCGCCGCGCGAGGTTTCCTTGTACTTGGTCTTCATGTCCGCGCCGGTTTCGCGCATGGTCTTGATGACCTTGTCGAGCGACACGTAGTGCGTGCCGTCGCCGCGCAATGCCATGCGCGCGACGTTGATGGCCTTGGCGGCGCCGATGGCGTTGCGCTCGATGCACGGGATCTGCACGAGGCCGCCCACCGGATCGCAGGTGAGACCCAGGTGATGCTCCATGGCGATCTCGGCCGCGTTCTCCACCTGCGCCGGCGTGCCACCGAGCACCGCGGTCAACGCCGCGGCCGCCATCGAGCAGGCCACACCCACCTCGCCCTGGCAGCCGACCTCGGCGCCGGAGATCGAGGCGTTCTCCTTGTAAAGAAAACCAATAGCCGCGGCGGTCAGCAGGAAGTCGACGATGCCCGCATCGTTCGCGCCGTGCACGAAGCGCGCGTAGTAGTGCATCAGCGCGGGCACGATGCCGGCGGCGCCGTTGGTGGGCGCGGTGACCACGCGGCCACCCGCGGCGTTCTCCTCGTTGACCGCCAGTGCCCAGAGATTCACCCAGTCGAGCGCGATCAACGGATCGTGCGGAGCCGCGATCTGCGGCGCGGTGAGTTGTTTGTACAGCTCGGGCGCGCGGCGCTTCACCTTGTAGCCGCCCGGCAGCACGCCGGGGGTCTCGCAGCCGCGTTTCACGCAGGCCTGCATCACGTGCCAGATGCGGAGCAGGCCCGCGTCGATTTCGGCATCGCTGCGCCAGCTGCGCTCATTGCGCCGCATGATGCCCGCGATGGAGGTGTTCTGGACCGCGCAGTGCATCAGCAATTCGTCACCGCTGCGAAACGGCAACGGCAACTGCGTGAGATCCGGCACGATGCGCTTCTCGGTGCCGCCGCCGGGCGCCGGCTCATCGCTCACCACGAAGCCGCCGCCGACAGAGTAAAAGGTGCCCACCAGCAGTGCCGCACCGTTGCCGTGGAAGGCGGTGAATCGCATGCCATTGGAATGCAGCGGCAGCGTGTCCTTGCGATTGAAGGTGAGGTCTATCTCGCCATAGTAGGTTTCGTGCTCCCCGAGCACGTTCAGTTTTCCCTTCATGCGCACGTTTTCGAGGATGCCGCGGATGGCATCCACGTCCACGGTGTCGGGCTCGTAGCCCGACAGCCCGAGCAGAATGGCCTTGTCGGTGCCATGTCCTTTGCCGGTGGCACCCAACGAGCCGTACAGCGTCACTGCAATGCGTTGAACGCCTTCGAGCAGCCCGGCCTCACGCAGCCGCAGCGCGAACTGCCGCGCGGCGCGCATCGGCCCGACGGTATGCGAGCTCGACGGTCCGATGCCGATCTTGAACAGGTCGAAGACGCTCAGTGCCACGCGGCATTGTAGACCATTGATCAGGAGAGATTTTGCGGCTGGCGCTTCAGGCGGCGCGCGCCATGCCAGCGCAGCCACAGCACCACGGCGACCACCGCCACCATCCCGAGCGCCACCCATTTCTCGTAGGAGTGCATGTCCTCGAAGACACGCGAGATCATCCGGCTGACACCGAAGCCGACCAGCGCGAACACGCACGACCACACCGACGCCGACACCAGGTTCAGCCAGAAGAAGCGCCGCGCGTTCATGGTAGTTAGCCCGAGCGCCACCGGCAGCGCGATGCGCAGGCCCCACAGGAACCGCATCGTCAGCACGATCTTGACCTGGTGATCCTCGACCCGGCGCAGGGCCACGTTCACCTTGTCGCGCAGCTTGGGGAAGCGCTCGAGCAGTCCCTTGGCGTGCCTGCGGCCGAGGTGGAAGAACAGCTGGTCGCCGCACACCGCGCCGACGAATGCCGTCGCGATCACACCGTCGAGATTCATGTAGCCGTGATGCGCGAAGTAGCCCGCCAGTACCAGCACCGTCTCACCCTCGCAGAGCGTGCCGAGGAACACGAGCAGGTAGCCGTATTGGTCGAGCAGGGCGGGCAGGTCCATCAGGTCGCTCATCGGGTATTCGGCAGCGCCCGACCATAAAAGTGCCCCTCGGACAATGCAAGACCCCGGATTCCGCGTTCCCTAACAACCGTCAGAACGTCACGGGCCGCGCCAGGAACTCATCCGTTCCGAAGAACATTTCGAGTCCCACGCCCAGGCCCCAGCTCGCCTTGCGCGGCTGCAGGGGATCGTCCTTCGGGAACGTGAGACTGACGCGCGTTTCGAGCACCAGCCAGTCCCGCGACACGCTGCGGCGGTACGCGAGTTTCAGCCCGTAGTTGCCGAGCGGCACGTCGGCGTCCATCTCGCCCTCCGAGAACAGTTCGGCGCACAGCGCGCGACGGTTCGGCAGTCCGCGGATGACGGTGGCGGCGCCGTAGCCGCGCACGCCTTCGGTGCGCTGCGAGATGGTGCCCGACAGCGTGAAACGCGTGAGCCAGGTGTCGGCGAAGATGCGTTCGACGTCGAAACGGCTGGTGACGCCAAACTTCTCGCTGTTCTGCCAGAACGCGGTTTCGCGCATGGACCACAACGTGGACTCGGACGTTCCGTGCTCGAAACGCCAGCTGCCCTTGACGAAGGGATCGAGCGGTGAGCGGATGCGCAGTCCGGCGTCCGCTTCGAAGTGTCCGCCTTGCCGGGGCTCGCGATAACGGATGCCGAACAGGGTCTCGTCGTTTTCGACCGGACCGTACTGGCGCGGGAATGCACCCGAGCCGGGTTTACGCTCGGTGACGTATTCGTCGCGGTTCACGCGCCCGATGAAGGCATGGAAGCGTTCGTTGACCCGCGGCAGCGGCACGTCCACCTGGAAACGCAGTCGCGGCTGAAAGCCGTCGAACTCGTCGTACAACAACGAGGGCGCGATCGAGCCGCTGGTCTGCATGTACGCGTTCTCGTCGGCGGTGGATCCGAACCACTGGTCCACGCGCATGGCCGAGCGCCACACCGCGTTGAACACGCCCTGGTGGAGGCGATCGATCCACGGATCCTTGACGTTGACGTAACCGATGGGCACATCGGCCGTGCCGACGCCAACGAGCGCGTCGTCATCCGCGCGCGCCAGCGCGGGAAGAATCAGCAGCAACCATGCGACGCGCCCCGCCATGCTGGCACGATGCGCTGTTGACGCCATTCGCCGCGTGGGAGGTCGGCTCGCGGTGGGGTCGGTCGACTCCGTCAGCGCGTGAAGGACAGGACGCGTCGCAGATCGGCGAAGTCCACGGGCTTCACCAGGTGATGCACGAAGCCCGCCTCGCGCGTCCGGATTCGATCGGCCTCCTGGCCGTATCCGGTAATCGCGATCAGCTGGATGCCCAGCTTGCCGTACTTCTCGCGGATCTTTTCGGCGACGCCGTAGCCATCGAGACCTGGCAGGCCGATGTCGAGCAGCACCACGTCAGGCCGGAACTCGCCGATGTGCTCCAGCGCCTGGGCGCCGGAGTACGCGGTGTCGACTTCGTGATCCTCCATTTTCAGGATCATCGCCAGCGTGTTGGCGGCGTCCTCATTGTCGTCGACGACCAGCACCCGCCGCGACATGCCTTCCTGCGGTTTCGCCGGCGCCGCGGCAACGACCACGCCTGCGTACAGCGGCAGGCGCAGTTCGAAGCGTGTGCCGCGCCGCTCGCCATCACTCGAAATGCGCACGCTGCCATCGTGCATCTCGATGAGCCGGCGCACGATCGACAGACCGATGCCGAGGCCGCCTTGCGAGCGATCCAGCGTGCGTTCGCCCTGCACGAACAGTTCGAACACGTGCGGCAGCAGTTCCGGCGCGATACCCACGCCGTTGTCGCTCACCGAAATGGTGACGGTGCCGCCCTCGTCACGCGTGTCGACCTGGATCTCGCCGCCCGGCTCGGTGTACTTGGCGGCATTGGTCAGCACGTTGGCAAGGCATTGCACCAGCCGCTCCGGGTCCACGTTCACGTACAGATTCCAGTGGCTGGCCCCGATGGACACCTTGTGATGCTTGCGCCGGATCAGCGGATCCACGGTTTCGAGCGAGCGCGCCACGATGTCGGCCACCGAGGTGGGCTTGCGCCGCAACTCGATCCGACCCTGCGTGATGCGCGACACGTCGAGCAGGTCGTCGACCAGGCGCGTCAGGTGCGTGACCTGGCGTTCGATGGTGTGCACCGCGGTGCGCATGGGCACGTCGGCCGGCAGGTTGCGCGACAGGATCTCGCCCGCGTTGCGGATCGGCGCCAGTGGATTGCGCAGCTCGTGCGCCAGCATGGCGAGGAACTCGTCCTTCTGCCGCGACGCAGCCTCGAATTCGCGGCGCTGACGTTCCTCGCCTTCGCGGCGCGTGCGTGTGAGCTCGAGCAGTGCGCCGACGCGCGCCAGCAGTTCGCGCGCCGCGAACGGTTTCACCACGTAGTCGTCGGCGCCGCCGTGCAGGCCCTCGACGCGCGCTTCCTCGCCGGCACGTGCCGACAGCAGGATCACGGGCACGTCGCGCATTGCGGAGTCGGAGCGCAGCGCTTCCAGCAATCCGAGGCCGTCCAGCTTCGGCATCATGACATCCGAGATCACGAGATCGGGCCGCGAGCGGCGCGCCGCCTCGAGTGCTTCCTGCCCGTCACACGCTAGCTCCACCGCGTAGGACTCACCTAACAAGTCGCGCACGTAGTCGCGCATGTCGGCGTTGTCGTCGGCGAGCAGCACGCGCGACCCGAAGGTCGAGGCGAATCGCAGGTCGGCGACGCGGGCGGCGGCCTGGCCGGCCGGGATCTCGGGTCCAGGCCGGGTATCGGGCAGCCAGCGCAGCGCCTCCTGCACGAAAACCTGCGGATTGATCGGCGTCGAGGTCGCCGTGCCCGATGCGCGGTGATGCCCGATGGGCAGGTGCTCGATGCCGAGAGGAATGCGCACGCGGAACGTGGTCCCCTGGCCGAGCCGGCTTTCGACCTCGATCGAGCCGCCGTGCAGCTTCACCAGTTCCTGGACCAGCGCGAGACCGATACCCGATCCTTCGTGTGTGCG
>Ga0068864_100005182_pt1 | contig 10673 bp, 10 predicted proteins | sample KBSSwiS72_FD_66586 | JGI IMG/M metagenome (GOLD analysis project Ga0068864, IMG submission 66586) | Switchgrass rhizosphere microbial communities from Kellogg Biological Station, Michigan, USA - KBS Switchgrass S7-2 | ecosystem: Host-associated > Plants > Roots > Rhizosphere > Soil ...
GAGGAGCGTGCCGACCCCGGACGCGTCGCGATCGAGCAGCAGCTGCAGCCCGATCGGCTTGCCCGGGACCGGCAGCGCCCCGAACGGGAGCCCCGCGGCCGCGTCGGTGAGCGGCACGGGCCCCGACCACAGGATCGAGCCGTCGGTCGTGTCCCGGATCTCGATGTCGGGCGCCGGCCCGAAGCCGTTCTGGTGGAACGTGTAGCCCGCGACCGAGAGCGGGTCGTTGACCCGGATCGTCTTGCGGGCGAGGAGCTCGCCGTCGCGATAGACCGCGAGATCGGTCGTGAAGTCGGTCGGGGTGCCGGTGTCGAGGCCGGGAGCCCGGAACCCGTAGTTCTTCACCAGGAGAAGGCCCGGCGTCCCGATGGGCTGGACGGTGAGCGTGTCGCCCTCCGCGACGACGAGGCCCTGCTCGTCCCCGAGTCGCGCCGTCACGAGCCCGGCGATGAGGAAGAGGATCAGGCCGAGGTGGGAGATGAGCGTTGCGAGCTTCGTCCAGCGGTTGCGATCGCCGTAGACGAAGCGGACGCCGTCGTCGGTCGTCGCCTCGCGAATCGTGAAGCGCCGGCGGCGAAGGCCGGCCACGAGCGCGTCCCGGCTGACCGCGGCCGACGCGGCGATCGAGACCCGGTCCGGCAGGCGCGGGTCGAAATAGGCATCGGGCTGGACGACCCGGATCTCCGCCGACTGGCGCCACAGGCGCGGGGTCCGATCGAGCGTGCAGATGACGATCGAGACGACGAGCACGACGAGACCGAGGCTGAACCACGTCGACGTGAACACGTGGAAGAGCTGCAGCCGCTCCATGAGGTCGACGACCCCGGCCCCGATCGCCGGCTCGTAGATCGCCCGCAGGCGGTCCATCTCGGTCGCGTAGTCGCCCGGGGAGCGAAACGCGAAGCTCGGGAGCTGCCGGACGGTCATCCCGACGACGGCGAGGAGCGCCAGCATGATGATCTGGACGACCGCGAAGTTGACAGAGGTGAACAGTCGCCAGAGCCGCATGCCGGCTCGCGCAGCCAGGCTGGGTGCGGCGGGATCGGGGCCGGCGCGGTGATCGGACCGGTCGAGCGACCGGATCGCTGTTGCCATCAGGCCGCGGGCCCTCAGGCCGAGGTCGGTGCGGCGGCGACGGCCCGAGCCGCCGTCAGCGCGCGGCCGAAGTCCTCGATGAGATCCTCGATGTCCTCGAGCCCGACGCTGACGCGGAGCAGCCCGGGCGTGATGCCGCTCTCGATGAGCTCGGCCTCGGACAGCTGGCGCTGCGACGTCGACGGCGGGTGGACGACCATCGTGTGGACGCTGCCGAGCGAGGCGGTCAGCTCGGTGATCCCGAGAGAATCGATGATCGTCCGGCCCGCATCGCGACCGCCGACGACCTCGAACGCGAGCATCCCACCGCCGTTGCCGGCCCGGAACTGGCGCTCGGCCACGTCGCGCTGGGGGTGGCTCGGAAGGCCCGGGTAGAGGACGCGCTTCACGCCGTCCTGACGCTCGAGCCACGTCGCGAGCGCCAGCGCGTTCGAGCCGTGGCGATCGACCCGAACCGCCAGGGTGAGGAGGCCCCGCAGCGCGAGAAACGCCTCGAACGGCCCGAGGGTCGCGCCGGTGTCCACCTGGGTTCGAGCGACGCGCTCGACGAGCTCGCGACTGCCGGCGACGACGCCGGCGATGAGGTCGCTGTGGCCGCCGAGGTACTTCGTCGCCGACTCGATGACGACGTCCGCGCCGAGCTCGAGCGGACGGCAGACATAGGTCGAGGCGAACGTGTTGTCGACGAAGTACAGCGCGCCGTGCTCCCGGGCCAGCCTGGCGAGCGCGACATGGTCGGCGAGGAAGGTCGTGGGATTTGCCGAGGTTTCGGCGTACAGGAGGCGGGTTGGCGCGGCGGCTAGCGCCCGTTCCACGGCGGCGAGATCGGTCGCATCGACGAGCTCGACCTCGACGCCGAACCGGCCGAAGTAGCCCGTCAGCTGGCCCCGCGTCGAGCCGTAGAGGGCGAGCGGCGCGACGACCCGGTCGCCGGCCTGCAGCGCGGAGGCCAGCGCCGCGTGGATCGCGCCCATCCCGGATGCGAGGGCGTAGCCCGCTTCGCCGCCGGCGAGCTCGGCGTAGGCATCGCCGAGGGCTCGCGTCGTGGGATTCGAGAGCCGGCTGTACGAGTAGCCGAGCCAGCCGTCCGCGACCGCATCGCCGAGCCCGGCAGCATCCTCGGAGGTGAAGGTCGCGGTCTGGAAGATCGGGACCGAGGTGGCGCGCTGGCGAACGACCGGCGTCTTCGAGGCCGCCCGGATCGCCCGCGTCGAGAAGCCCCGCTCGCCCATCGCGGCGATGCTACACGCCGCCGGTCAGCGGGTCCCGAACTGGTAGGTCTGCTTCACGAGCCGGAGGTACGTGAACGTTTCCGTGTCGCGCACGCCGTCGATCCGCTGAAGCCGGTCGTTCAGGAAGCGCAACAGGCCCTCGTTGTCCTCGGACACCGTCTCGATGAGGATGTCGAACCGACCGGCAGTCACGACGACGTAGTCGACCTCGGTGAGGGCCGCGAGCGCTTCGGCGACCGCGAGGAGCTTGCCGGGCTCGCAGCGGATGCCGATGAGCGCCTGCTGGAAACCGAGCTTCTCGGGATCGGCGACACCGACGATCTGGAGGAAGCCCTTCTCGACGAGCCGGTTCGTCCTGGCCCGCACGGCGGCCTCGGAGACGCCGAGCGCGGTCGCGATCTGGGTGAACGGCCGGCGGCCGTCCTCCTGGAGGTGCACGATGATCCGCTTGTCGAGGTCGGAGAGCTCCTCGGCGCGTCGCCCGCGGCGCGATCCCGTGTCGGCGGGATTCGAATTTCGCATCGGCGCGGATGCTAGCACCGCGTCGTTCAGCCTCGATCGAGCTCCGCCAGCACCGGCGCGAGGCTCTCGACGGCCTCGATCGTGATCGGATCGACGACGAGCTGGACCTCGGCGACGCCGAGGTCCGCGTAGGCCCGGAGGCCCGCGGCGATCTCGACGGCCGTCCCTGCGAGGGGCGCGTGCTTCGGCCCGCCCGCGTACAGCGAGCGGCGGCCCTTCCCGCCCGGGAGCTGGACGAACACGGCCACGGTCCGTTCGATCTCCGCCGGATCGCGACCGACTTCACGCGCAATCTCGTCCACCAGCCGGAGGTGCGGCTCGAGGCCCGCCGGGGTGTTCGCGGTATCCGCGAACCAGACATTCCAGAGCTGGACGTGGGGTAGCGTGATTCGCAGCATCCGAGGGCCGATGCTGCCGACCATCAGCGGCGGACCCCCGGCCTGGTGCGGCCGCGGCAGGAGCTCCGCGTCGCGAGCCTGGAAGTAGCGACCGTCGAAGTCGATCGCGCCCTCGCGGAGCAGCGTCCGGACGATCGTGAACGCTTCCTCGAAGCGGTCGATCCGGTGGTCGAAGGGAAAGCCGTACGCGGCGAACTCCGGCTCGTTCCAGCCGGCGCCAAGGCCGAGGATCAGGCGACCCTGGCTGATCTCGTCAACGGTCGCGGCGAGCTTCGCGAGCATCGGCGGGGTGTGGAACGCAGTCGAAGCGACGAGCGGCCCGAGGCGGATCCGCGACGTCGCCGCGGCCAGGCCGGCGAGCATCGTCCAGACCTCCCACGGCCCCCGCGTCGAGCCATCCTCGTAGCGGTACAGGAGGTGGTCGCCGAGCCAGATCGTGTCGAACCCAACGTCCTCGGCGGCACGCGCCATCGCGAGGTACTCAGGCCAGCGAACCTCCCGCTCGACCTCTGGCAGCTGGATCCCGACGCGCAGCGGACGACCTGACGTGGACATGGCCCGCGAGCGTACGAGATCCCCGGCCACCGTGCCGCGAGCGAGGGTCGACGCGAGATCTGCAATGCCTCTGCAACGCCTCGTCGCCGAACAGCAAGGTGGCGGTGCCTGACTGACGAATCGTGGCCACTGATGATGGCGAGGCACTTCATCGGAGGCCCATGGCCCCACAGCTCATCACCATTCCGAGCAACGACGTCGCGTTCCGGGAGTTCCTCTCCCGGTCGCTGCGGAACAGCCAGGCGACCTCGGCGAGCGAGTTCGAGCGCCGCCTCCGGCGAACCTATCCGCGCGTCCTCGTTCGAGAGCGCGGCCTCGCCGGCGAGGCCCCCTCGTGGTACGTCTATCGGGATGGCGCCTGGCGCGCGCCAGATCACGACGCGTGGTGGGAGGAGTCCACGGTCCCCCGCGTCGAGGTGTCGGCGGACGGCTGGATCGAGGATCTCAACCGGACCGCGCGCGGCCTCCTTGGGCTTGATGATGCGCAGGGCGATCCGCGCCATTTCACCGACTTCGTCGTGCCCGGAGGCCTCGAGGACGCGGTCGCGCTGTTCGACATCGTTCGGCAGACCGGTCGGCTGGAAGCGACGGTCGTGCTCCAGCCGACCAGCGGTGACGCGATCGCGGTGGATCTCAGGGTGTCGGCCGCGGGCGACCGCGTTGTCGGGGTCTTCCAGCTCGCCCGGGACATCGATCGCCCGGCGGGGGCGCCTCGACCAGCGGGCCCCGAGCGGATCGAGTACGTGCCTCCGACAGATGTGGCCTTCCAGGCCTACGCGAGCCGATCACTCGCTCGGATGCCCGAGCCGACGACGGATGGCCTCGCCCTCCGGCTCCGGCGTCTCTATCCGCACGCCCAGGTCGAAGCGACCGCGGAAGGCTGGATCGCCCGTCGGGATCGCGACGGGTATCGTCCGAGCAGCGATGCCTGGTGGAGCGCCCCCGGTCTGCCGCGGGTGCGATACGACGCGCAGGCGCTGATCCTCGAGGCGAATGACGAGGCCACGACGTTCTTCGGGCGTCCGCTCGCCGGCCACCACTGGCAGGAGTTCGTAACCGCCGGTTCGACAGAGGAGGTCACGATCATGCTCGACATCCTCGCGGCCGCCGGGGCCGCGGAGTCGCGCTTCCGGATGCCCGGCCCGGACGGCTCGTTCCTCGAGTTCGACTCCTACACCGTGGCCGATGGCGAGGAGTACGTCACGGTCTTCCGGCCGCTCGGCGCGGAGCCGGACGGCCGCGCGGCCTGACGGGAGCCCGCGGCCCGTGGTCGGCCAATCGTCGCCGACGCTGGAGGTCTACATCTCCGGCTCAGGGACGTACCTCGGTGCCAACGACGAGGCACTCGAGGTCCTCGGATACACCGCCGACGAGCTCCAGGCGCTGCCGTTCGGCACGCTGAGCGGGAGCAGCCCAGAGGCGGCAAGACGCCTGTGGCTTGCCTACGTCGACGATGGGCTCGTGATCCCAGCGCACGCGAACATCCGCCTCTGGACGCGGGCCGGTCGGCAGATTGCCACACGATTCATCGGCAGCGAGCGCATCGACGCAGGGCGCTGGGTGAGCCGCTACCGGCTGTTGACCGGAACGGCCGTCGCCACGGATCAGCCGTTCGTGCTCCAGACGCTGCTGGCGCAATGGCGAGAGCTCGAGCGGCGGCTCGCCGCGCTGGTCGGGGATCCCATCGCTCAGTCCGAGATCGAGGCGCATCTCGCTGAAGTCCGGGCGCTCTACCAGTCGGAGGAGCAGCGTCGCCGCGAACTCGGCGATGCCCTCTAGCGAGATCCGCTCCGGACTCCCGCCGAGCCGGGAAAGCTGGTCGGGGCGGTGGGATTCGAACCCACGACTTCGTGCTCCCAAAGCACGCGCGCTGCCAGGCTGCGCCACGCCCCGTCGGGGCGATCATATCCGGCGCTCGTTCTCGTTCTCCCGTGAGGCCCGACCGGGCCCCGATCCCTGGCTTATCAGCCGCCCCCCGCGTAGAACGCGAGGACACTCCTTCCAGGGCTCGGCAGGTAGTCCCCGCCGAAGACATAGACGTTGGCACCTGCACCGACGACCGCGAGGACGCCGCAGCTGGCGCTCGGAAAGAACTGGCCTGTCTGCCAATGGGTGTTGAACGGGTCGTACAGGTCGTAGCGGTCGCAGTTGAAGACGCGGACGATGCCGTCCGGCCCGACGACCGGCGAGCCGGTCATCCCGAAGCTCGGATTCGCCGGCCCGGCCGTCCATGTATCCGCGGCCGGGTCGTAGGCCCAGGCGCGCGCCGCGAGAAACACGTACACGATCGGGTTCGCCCCGGTCGGCGAAGGGATGCCCTGTTCCGATCCGGGCGGCAGCGGCGCCGAGGCGGCAACGGCGCCCGGCGAAGCGTCGGCGACCGGCATGGAGTGGACGCGGGTCCAGGCATTCGTGGCGGGATTGAACCGCTCGACGACCGTGAGCCCACCGTCACCCTGCACGCCATCGCAGCACGGTGAGACACGGCCGCCGAAGACGTAGATCGAGCCGTTGCTCGGGGCGGCGATCGCGAACGTCGTCCGCGCGGTGGGCATCGGCGTCCGGAGCCGCCAGGTTCGGGCCTTCGGGTTGTACTCGATGAGTCGCCCGATCTTGCCGTCTGGGGTCACGCCGGCGAGATAGATGAGGCCCTTCGTGCCCATGACCGCCTTGGCGCCGCTGATCCCACCGGCGATGTCGGGCAGGCGCAGCCACTTCGTGCCGTCGAAGCGATCGACGCGCAGGGTCCCCAGGGTGGTGCCCTCGCTGAAGACGTAGGCGATACCCGCCGAGTCGGACGCGGCCGTGATCGCCGTCGGGATCGGCATGGCAGCCGACACGGTCTGCCAGCCGGGGTCCATCTCGGGGACGGCGACGGGCTCGGACGGCGTGAACTCGGGGATCGACGGGCTCGTCGACAGGCCGGCCGTGCCGGCGCCGATGAACCCCTGGGGGCCTTCGACGATGGCGCTCACGCCGCTGGGACCGCCGTCGACCGGCGTCGTCTTGCCGGTCGGGTCGATGAAGAAGCTGCCACAGCACTCGGACCGCGCGGCCACGTAGCCGCGCGACGTCGCGCCGATGATCGTGATCGGACCGTTGTTGTCGGTCAGGCCCTTGACGCTCGTCCACGCCTTCGCGTCGGTCGACATCCACACGGCAGGATCGGCCGTTCCCGGGTCCTCACCGGCGGCCTCCTGAGTCACGAGACCGCCGCCGATCAGGAACGTGCCGTGGAATCCCACGGCCGTGCGCGCCGTGGCCTTGGCGGCCAGGGGGATGCGAGTCCACGTCGCGAGGTCCGTGGTCAGCCAGGCAACGCCGGACAGATCCGCGCCGCGCCCGACCGCGAGGAGGCGGTTCCCATCGGCGGCGATCCCGAAGACCTTGTCGCCGGTCTCGTGCGGCACCGGGATCGAGGTCCACTTCGCGCCGTCGGTCGAGCTCCACAGGTGGGCTGCGCCGTTGGCGGCGACGCCGAGGACGACGATCGCATCGCTCGTCGCAGCGACATCGATGAGCGTCGCGGGGCCGAACGGGTTCCCGGCGACGCGATGCCAGGCGCCGCTCCAGGTCCACGCGGCTGGACTGGCGCACGTGCCCGCCGGCAAGTCGCAGCCGATGATCGCCGTGAGATGCGAGTTGGACGCGAGCGCGGCGAGATGGACCCGATCGAAGATGACGCTGTCGTCATCGATCTGCCAGTCGCGGCCGTTGACCGAGGACCAGACGACCCCGCCGCGGCGATCGTCGCCGACCACGACATAGCCGCGGCCGGTGATCGCGATGTCCGTGAGGTTCGCGGCGACGTGGGTAGCGGTCCAGACCGTCGGCGGCTGCGACGACGGCGCCGGTCCGCTCGGCGCCGGGCTTGACGGTGGGACGGAGGGACCGTGGCTGGCCGCAGCGACCGCGCTCGAGCCGGGCGTGGGCGATGCGAGGGCGGCAGCCGGGGCGTTGTTCCGGAGCACGAGCGATGCCAGCAGCACCAGGGCGACCACCGTCACGACCCCGAACGCCCGCACCCTCGTCGATCGCCAGCCGGCCAATGGCCCTCCCGAACTGATGGAGTGTACGGCCATGGGACGCCGTTCCCGCGTGGCTGTTACGGCGCTCCGAGGCCGAGGCTTGGCCAGCTCGACACGAGATCAGCCGCGCCGACGACGACGAGGACGGCCCCCGCCGCCCGATCGATCGCGAGCGTGTGCGTCACGATCGAGCGGACGATTTTCTGCCGGCCCGCGGCGGAGGCGAACGAGAGTCCGACGAGCGGCAGCCCGAACCCGAGCCCGAACGCGACGAACGTGGCGACTCGGAGGCTCGCGTCGACGGGGTCGGTCGAGATCGCCAGCAGCGCGACGAGGAAGGCGCCGGCGCACGGCAGTGCCAGCGGGGCGAGCAGCAGGCCGTAGATGTAGGCCTGCCGGAATGGGCTGCCGCCGGCCGGCAGGCGCAGGCCCGGGAAGCGCGCGAAGGCATTCCAGCCGACGAGGAGGCCGACGCCGAGCGCGATGACGAGCCCGTCCGCGAGCGGGACGAGCCACGCGAGCACGCCTCCGAACGGCAGGGCCACGATCGTGATGACGACGCCGGCGACGATCATCGCGCTGAGGACGCCGGCGAGGATCACGACGCCGAGGAAACCCGTCGCTCGCCGCCCGGTCAAAGACGTGGCGTTGGCGGCGAGATACGCGATGAACGCCGGATACAGGGGCAGGAGGCACGGTGTCGCGGCGCTGAGCAGCCCGACGACGAACGCCTGGCCGAGCTCCACCTCAGGCGCCGAGGGCGTGGGCGAGCTCGATGAGCCGGCTCGCGCGCTTGATCCCGATCTCGGTCAGGGTTCCGTGGCCGCTCATGTCGATGACGACGACGGGCGTCGCCGGCGGGCTGAGGATCGTCGCCCCGAACGTATCCGAGAGCTCTCGCAGGAAGGCCGGCGTCGCGAGGAGGAACTGCCAGCCGAACTGGTTCCGATCGACATAGGCGCTGAGCGTCGATGCCGCCTCGCGCGGGTCGATGTCGACCGAGACGTAGATGACCATGCCGCTCGGAAGCTGGCTCAGCGCGATCTCGGCCTCGTGCTGCTGCTCGAGACACGGCGGGCACCACGTCGCCATCCCCTCGACGAACACGACGTGGCCGACAAGATCGCCGAGACGGACGGGCGTCCCGGTCCGGACGTCGATCAGCGGCTCTGCCAGCCACGCCGGCCCGCCAGGGGCGAGCGTCGCGGCGGTGGCGCCGGGTGACTCTTCCGTCGCGACGGGGACCGGTGAGCCCGCGAGCACCGTGGCGGACGGCGCTGCGGGCGCCGCCGAGCATCCGCCAAGCAGGCCGGCGGCAAGGACGGCACCCAGCACCGTGACCCGCCGGCCGGCGATCACGACCCGAAGTCTCGGAGCCTGGCCTCGAGCACAGGCGCGATCGCGCGGGCGGCGCGGGCACGGTGCGAGATTCGATGCTTCTCCGCGGAGCTGTACTGGCCGAACGTGCGCCCGCCGGGGGGCTCCGGCGCGGGCTCGAAGATCGGGTCGTAGCCGAAGCCGCCGGTTCCGAGCGGCCGGGTGGCGATCCGGCCGCGGGTCGTGCCTCGCCGCGTCACGACGTCGAGGCGGCGGCGGCCATCCGCGACCGGCCGGGGCAGGGCAAGGGCCAGCACGCAGACGTAGCGGGCACGCCGAAGCTCCGGCGGCAGGCCGTCGAGGGCGGCGAGGAGCTTCGCATTGTTCTCTTCGTCGGTCGCCGTCTCGCCGGCATAGCGCCGGGTCCGAACGCCCGGTCCACCGCCGAGGGCATCGACCTCCAGTCCAGAGTCATCGGCGAGGGCCGGCAGGCCGGTGGCGCGGGTCGCGAAGCGGGCCTTGATCCGGGCGTTCGTCTCGAAGGTCAGGCCGTCCTCGATCGGGTCGCCGGGAACGCCCAGCTCATCGAGCGAAACGAGATCGAGGTCGGCCAGCCCCTCGAGCGCGAGCAGCTCCCGGAGCTCGCGCAGCTTGTGGGCCGAGCGCGTCGCGACGACGAGCCGGCGGCGGCCCCGCGCCGATCCGGTCAGCGGCGGACCGTGGCGAGCGCCGCAGCCTGCGCTTCGAACAGCCGCGTCAGGCCGGTCTGAGCGAGGTCGAGGAGGGCGTCGACGCGGGCCCGGTCGAAGGGCTTGCCCTCGGCCGTGCCCTGAAGCTCGACGTAATGGCCGGAGTCCGTGCCGACGACGTTGAAGTCGACCTCGGCGTGGGAGTCCTCGGGATAGTCGAGGTCGAGCATCGCGATCCCGTCGATGACGCCGACCGACACCGCGGCGACCTTGCCGATGAGGAAGCGGTCGAGGCCCTTGCTCATGAGGGCTGCGGCGAGGGCGACGTAGCCGCCGGTGATCGAGGCGCAGCGTGTCCCGCCATCAGCCTGGAGGACGTCGCAGTCGATCGTGACGGTTCGTTCGCCGAGCTTCGCGAGGTCGACGACGCCGCGGAGGGAGCGTCCGACGAGGCGCTGGATCTCATGGGTCCGTCCGCCGAGCCGGCCCTTGACAGACTCTCGATCGGATCGCTCGGCCGTCGCCCGTGGGAGCATCGCGTACTCGGCGGTCACCCATCCCGTGCCCTTGCCCCGGAGGTGCGGCGGGACGCGATCACCGATCGTGGCCGCGCAGAGGACCTCGGTGTCGCCGACGCGGATCCGGCACGAGCCCTCGGCCCATTTCAGGACCCCGAGCGTCATCGTGACGGGCCGCAGGTCCGCGGGACCGCGGCCGTCTGCGCGGACGCCACCGGGCCGGCTGCCGATCGTCATCGTTGTCGCTCCTCTGCCTTCGCTGCGTCCCAGTACGCGTCCAGTGTGCCGAAGTCCAGGTCGCGCATCGGAACGCCCCGCT
>Ga0068864_100005183_pt1 | contig 10673 bp, 5 predicted proteins | sample KBSSwiS72_FD_66586 | JGI IMG/M metagenome (GOLD analysis project Ga0068864, IMG submission 66586) | Switchgrass rhizosphere microbial communities from Kellogg Biological Station, Michigan, USA - KBS Switchgrass S7-2 | ecosystem: Host-associated > Plants > Roots > Rhizosphere > Soil ...
CGCTGAACCCTGCGTGTTCACGTACACCGCATACAACGACTGCCCCGCCGCCATGAACAGCCGATTGCGTTTCGGTCCACCGAAGGCAATGTTCGCGCAGACCTCGGGCAGACGGATGCGCCCGATCAATTTGCCTTCCGGCGAATGGACGGTGACGCCGCTGTAGCCCACGCTGTTGCCGGCGTTGCTGCTGCACCACAGGTTGCCGAAGACATCGGTGCGGATTCCATCGGGGCCGCAGCGGACGCCGTCAACCGCGAAGTTACCGAACGGCGAGACGTTGGCGAGCGTGTTGTTCGTCGCGATGTCGGCGGACACCACGCCGCCGCGGGCGACGATGTACAGCTTTTTATAATCCGGGGAGAACGTGATGCCGTTCGGCGCCGACCCGAGCGCGTCCTGGTCGATCACGAGCGCCACGCGTCCACCTGCGTCGACGCGATAGACGTTCGACGGCAGGTCGCGCTTGATGTCGCCGGCGCCGGCGCGCTGTCCAGCGCGCGCATTCAGGCGTCCCTGCGGGTTGCTCGGACCACCAGGGGCATCGACCACGCCCTCATAGAGCGACCCGCCGAACGGCGGATCGGTAAACCAGATGCTGCCGTCACGATGCACGGCGACATCATTCGGTGAGTTGAGTCGCTTGCCGTTGTAGGAGTCGGCAATGACGGTGACGGAGCCGTCGTGTTCGTATCGCACGACACGGCGTTCGCCGTGCTCGCAGGAAATCTGCCGGCCCTCGAAATCAAAGGTGTTGCCATTGCTGTTGCCCGACGGACTTCTAAACACCGTCACGCGGCCATCGTCATCGAGATATCGCAATTGGCGATTGTTGGGGATGTCGCTCCACACCAGGTACCGGCCCTGGCTGCACCAGGCCGGACCTTCCATCCAGAGTCCCCCGGTCCAGAGCCGTTGAATTGGTGTGTTGCCGAGACGCAGTGAATTGAATGCCGGATCGACGGTGATCAGATCCGGATCCGGATAGGTGACCGGCGGTGCGCCGGGCGAAAAGTCGCGCGGCGGATTCGAAATGACTGAAGGCGGGCTGCTGCGCGCGGGCGGTGCGGGAGCTTGAGGCGCCTGGGCCAGAGCGAATCGTGGCGAGACGGCAGCCAATCCTGCAGCGGCGCCCATTTTCAAGGTCAGTTCACGGCGGGTCATTCGCATGGCGCGCGTATGTTACCGATTTTGCCGGGCGGCGGGGCTGGCATTCCATTTGCCAAATCACTCGAGGCCAACGCCTGCCGTCAGGACGGGTCCATGTCGTTTCGACGAACCGCTCTCCCCTTCCTTCTTGCGCTGTCTTTCGCTCCGGCCTCGGCGATCGCACAAGACCGAACCGCGTCGGCGGTCGCGTTCGGCGGTGCGTCACTGAACACCTTCTCAGCCTCGGCATCGAAGATCGACTTCGGCGTCAACGTCAGCAAGGAGCTGACACCAAACATCCAGGCGATTGGCGAGTTCGGCCGCATCGGCGACATGCTGCCAACGATGACCACGGGGCTGTTGTCGTTGACACCGTACGACGTGCGCGTATCGGCGTTCTACGGTGAAGGCGGGGTCCGATTGGTCGGGGCGCCGGGAAGCAACATCAGTCCGTACGCAGAGGCCACCGCCGGGATCGCGCGGCTATCGCCGCAGGTGTCCGGATTTGGCTCCATCGCCGACGCCGCGGTGGCCGGGCTCGGGCTGTTCCGCAGCACGGATCCACTGCTGGGGTTCGGCGGCGGGTTCCTGCTGCGCGGCGGCGCTGTGGTTGCGGATATCGGCTACCGCTACAAGCAGATCGCCGGAGGCGATTCGTTCGCGAGTCTGCTCGCAGTGGGGCAGAAACTGCGCGCGAATCAGGTGCGATTCGGAATAGGGTTTCGGTTCTAGACGGAGCTAAAATGCGCCGATGCCCGGGCGCATTTTCGCCGTCGCCGCTCTCGTGACAGCGCTGCTGCCAGCTTCGCTGCTGGCGGCGGGCGCGCCGACGCTCGTGGATGCCACCGAGCGCGGCAATCTTGCGGAAGTCCGCGCGCTCATCAAACAGGGCACCGATATCAACACAGCGCGTGTCGATGGTCTGACCGCGCTGCATGCGGCGGTGTATGCCGACCGCCTGGACATCACCGAGATCCTGCTGGCCGCCGGCGCCAAAGCAACGGCCACCGATCGCTACGGCGTGACACCTCTCTATCTGGCAGCGGTCAACGGCAACGCAGACATCATCCGGCGCCTGCTCGATGCCGGCGCGGACTCGAACGGCATCGACGGCGGCGGTGAGACGGTGCTGATGACCGCCGCGCGCACTGGCAGTCCGGCGGCGCTGCGGGCGCTGCTCGAACGCGGTGCCAAGGTGGACGCACGTGAGCCGGAGTTTCAGCAGACCGCGCTCATGATCGCGGTCCGCGAGGATCACGATGAGGCAGTCGGCGTACTCCTGGCGGCAGGCGCTTCGCCCAACGCCCAGACGCGCAAGGGTCCGATTCCGGCGTTCGTTCTGCCGTGCAAAGGCACGGGCTGCGGCTCAGAGGGCGTCGGTATCAATCGCGGCGGTCTACCCGATCGCGGACGACGCGCGGAAGCAAAGGGCGGCATGACGCCGCTGCTCTATGCCGCGCGCGATGGACGAGTGGCCGCGGCACGACGGCTGATCGAGGCCGGAGCGGATCTCGAGCTGCCAGAAGTCAATGGCATCCGCCCCCTGTTGATGGCCGCTCTCAACAACAAGATGGACGTCGCGCGTCTTCTGATCGCAAAGCACGCGGATGTCAACGCCGACGACTTCTGGGGCCGTACACCTCTCTGGGCGGCAGTCGAGTACCGCAATCTCGACATGAACAATGTCGAGCAGGATGACCCGAAGGACAACGGCGTCGATCGCGCGCCGATTCTGACCTTCATCACAGAGCTGATCGACGCGGGCGCGAACGTGAACGCCCGCACCCGCGAACTCCCGCCCGCCCGGCGCTGGCTCTACTCGCTGAACGACGTGTCGTGGGTGGACTTCACCGGTCAGACGCCATTCCTTCGAGCGGCTCTCTCCGGCGACACGGCAGCGATGAAGCTGCTCGTGCAGCGTGGAGCGGACCCGAACCTGCCAACGCTGGCCGGCACGTCGCCGCTAATGGCGGCCGCCGGCGTGAACTGGGTCGTCGCGCAGACCTACACCGAGTCGCTGCAGGCGCGCATCGATGCCGTCAGCCTGTGCCTCGAGCTGGGCGCGGACGTGAACGCGACCAATTCAATGGGATTGACCGCGCTGCTCGGCGCCGTCAACCGCGGCTCGAACGACATCGTCGAACTGCTGGTCAAGCGCGGCGCGCGGCTCGACATCAAGGACAGAGAGGGCCGGACACCGCTGCGCTGGGCGGAAGGGGTGTTCCTGGCGTCCGTCGGGGCCGAACGAAAGCCGGCAACCATCGCCCTCCTTGAACGGCTCATGGCGGAGAAGGGCCTCTCCACACCTGCCGCCCAACCTGCGAAATGAAGGCAACAGTTCTTGCGTCGGCGTTGCTGCTGATCGGTGTCGGTTTCACGCGCGTCGAAACCCAGACGGCCCAGCCGCCGGCCGCACGACCGGCGTCCGCCGAGCAGGCAGTCATCGACCGCTACTGCGCGACGTGCCACAACCAGCGCACGCGCGCCGGCAATCTTGCGCTCGACGTGCTCGATGTGACCGCCGCCGGCCGCGAGCCGCAGACCTGGGAGAAGGTCGTCCGCAAGGTGCGCACCGGGATGATGCCGCCGAGCGGAATGCCGCGCCCGGATCGCGCGACGCTCGACTCCTTTGCCGCATCGATCGAGACCGCGATCGACCGAGTCTCGGCCAACGCACCCAATCCCGGCGCGCCGTCACTCCATCGTCTGAACCGCGCCGAGTACGGCAACGCCGTGCGCGACGTGCTCGACTTGCCGATCGACCCCGCCAAGCTGCTCCCCGGCGACGACTCGAGCGGAGAGGGCTTCGACAACATGGCGAGCACGCTGAGCGTATCGCCGGCGTTGATGCAAGCCTACGTCACCGCCGCCGCCAGGATCAGCCGGCTGGCAATCGGGGATCCGACGATCAACGCCGAGCTCGTGACCTACTCTCCGCCGCGCGGGATGTCGCAGAGCGGCCACCGCGAAGGCATGCCGCTCGGCACCCGGGGCGGCCTGGTCGTGACACATGTCTTTCCGCTCGACGCGGAATACGAATTCCGAATCGGCCGCGCGGGAGGCGGACTCTTTGGTCTGCAACCGGTTGGGGGCGCCGACCCGGTCGAAGTCACCTTGAACGGCGAGCGCGTCCGCATTCTGGACAGCAACGCGCGTGGTCCGCTTCGTCTCAAAGTTCCAGCCGGGCCGCAGACGATTGGCGTCGCGGTCGTCCGTCGTTCGAACGCCCGCGGAGTCGACGACCTGTATTCCGAGCTTGCCGGAACGGCTGGCGTCACCAGCCTCGGCATCAACGGGCCGCTGAATCCGACCGGGCCCGGTGACACGCCAAGCCGACGCAGGATCTTCATCTGTAGATCGGAGGCCGTGGCGCAGGAGACTGTTTGTGCACGGAAGATCCTTGCCGCCCTGGCCACCCGCGCGTTTCGGCGTCCGGTTGCCGAGAAGGATGCGGCCGTCGACTCGCTGATGGGATTCTTCGACTCTGGGCGCAAGCTCCGCGGTTTCGAGACAGGTATTCAGTACGCGCTGGCGCGTGTCCTCGTCGATCCGCAATTCATCTTCCGCTTTGAGCACGTGCCTTCCGCGTCAGCGAAGGCGGGCGCCTTTCGAATCAGCGACGTCGAGCTCGCGTCTCGACTGTCCTTCTTTCTGTGGAGCAGCATCCCCGACGACGAGCTCCTCCGTGTCGCCGCCTCAGGAAAGCTCGACGACCCGGCCGTGCTCGAGCAGCAGACGCGACGGATGCTGGCCGACAGGCGGGCCGACGCTCTGATCGACAACCTGGCCGGCCAGTGGCTGATGCTGCGCCAGTTGGATGATGTCGCGCCTTCCACGAAGGAATTCGACGGCGGCCTGCGCTATGCCATGCATCGCGAGACGGAGCTGCTCTTCGAAACGATCGTGCGCGAAGACCGCAGCATTCTCGATCTGATTGACGCCGACTACACGTTCGTTGACGAGCGGCTGGCTCGTCATTACGGCATTCCCAACGTCCGCGGCAGCCGCTTCCGTCGCGTGACGCTCGACGACGGCGCGCGACGCGGGTTACTCGGCCAGGGCAGCTTCCTGACGACGACCTCCGCGGGTAACCGGACGTCGCCGGTCAAGCGCGGCAAATGGGTGCTCGAGAACCTGCTCGGCGCTCCGGTGCCGCAGCCGCCTCCCGGTGTCGAGACGAATCTGACCGACACAACGGGCGGCTCGACGCCCACCTCGGTGCGCCAGCGGCTGGAGCGGCATCGTGCCAGCCCGAACTGCGCCGCGTGCCACGCCCTCATGGATCCGGTCGGGTTCTCGCTCGAACCGTTCGATTTGATTGGCAAATGGCGCGACACGGATAGCGGATCACCGGTCAACGCCACGGGCCGCCTCGCCGATGGAACAGTGCTCGACGGCCCTGCCAGCTTGCGAAAAGCGCTGCTCAGCCGCCGCGATGCCGTGGCCGCGACAGCCACGGAAAAGCTGCTAACCTACGCGCTGGGCCGGCGGGTCGAGTACTACGACATGCCCGCCGTGCGAGCCGTCGTTCGCGATGCGGCACGCACGGATTACCGCTTCTCGTCGCTCATCGTCGGCATCGTCAAGAGCGTGCCGTTCGGGATGAGGCGTAACGAGGGAGAGCCGTGATGTTCATTACGAAGAAGCATCTCTCGCGACGGACATTTCTCCACGGAGCCGGTGTCACGCTTGCGCTCCCGCTTCTCGAATCGATGGTGCCGGCGGCCACGGCGCTCGCGCAGACAGCCGCAAACCCGAAAACCCGCCTGTGCGGCATTTATATCCCGCACGGCGCCACGATGGACAAGTGGACGCCGACCACAGAAGGGACGGGGTTCCAGTTTTCCGAGATCCTGCAGCCGCTCGAGCCGTTCCGGAACTACGTCAACGTCGTCAGCGATCTCGCGCATCAGCCGGTCGCGCCGTGGACGGGTGAGGATACTGGCGGCGCCGAGAATCACGTGCGCGCGGCAGCCGTTTTCCTGAGCGGCGCGCACCCGGTCAAGAAGAACGAGGCGCACGTCGGCGCCACCATCGACCAGATCGCTGCGAAGTACGTCGGTCAGGACACGCCGCTGCCGTCGATCGAGCTGGCGATGGAACCGCTCAACCTGACGTGCGGCGATGCCGGGTTCACCTGCGCGTATCGCAATACCCTGGCGTGGAAATCTGAGACGCTGCCGCTGCCGATGGAGAACAACCCGCAGCTCGTCTTCGAGCGCCTGTTCGGGGACGGCAGCACGGATGCGCAGCGCCAGGAGCGGCGCAGTCAGGCGCGCAGCCTGCTGGATTCACTCCGGGATCAGATCCCGTCGCTCGAGAAGGATCTCCCTGCGGGCGATCGTCGGCGGCTGCGTGAGTACCTCGACGAAGTGCGGGAGATCGAGCGCCGGGTCAAGCAGTTTGACGCGACGCTGTCGAAGAGTGTTGATCTTCCCGACGCACCAACGGGCATTCCCGCCGAATTCGAATCGCACCTCAAGCTGATGTTCGATCTGCAGGTGCTTGCCTACAAGACGCAGATCACGCGCATCTCGACACTGATGCTGGCGCGCGAGAACAGCGGTGCTGTCTATCCGGCAACGGGCATCCGCGAGGGCTTCCACAACGCGTCGCATCACTCGAACGAACGCAAGAACATGGATCAGTTCGCGGTGATCAACCGCTATCACATCAAGATGCTCGCCTACTTTGCCGAGCGGCTGCAGGCGACACCGGATGGCGACGGCAACCTGCTCGATCACTCGATGGTGCTGTACGGCAGCAGCCTGAGCGACGGCAACGAGCACAATTTCGATCCGTTGCCGGTGGTGCTGGTCGGCGGCGGGTCTGGACGGCTGAAGGGTAACCGTCACATCCGTCACGCGCCGCACACGCCGATGTCGAACCTGCTGCTGGCGATGTTGCAGAAGATGGGCGCGCCAGTGGACAAGATCGGCGACAGCACGGAACCGCTCGCGATCTAGAGCTGCCCGCCGTACCCTTCGCCCCGCTATAATCCGGCGCCGTGACTCCCGTTCGTGACGTCACCGTCGGTGCCCTCGTCTCATATCTGGCGCGGACGCTGCCGGACCACGAAGCGCTCGTTTACCACCACTCCGGCCAACGCTGGACGTTCAGCGAGCTGAACGACGACGCGCGCCTCATTGCCCGCGGCCTGGTTGCTCTCGGAGTCAAGCCGCACGATCGCGTATCCGTCTGGGCGACGAACGTCCCCGAGTGGATCATCCTGCAGTTCGCCCTGGCCAAGATCGGCGCGATCCTGGTCACGGTCAACACGGCGTTACGCGCGCACGAGATCGAATACCTCCTGCGGCAGAGCGAAACGTCGACGATGGTCACGATTCGGGGCTTTCGAAACGTTGACTACCTTGCCGAGCTCCGATCGATCGGTGCGATCGGGGTGGACGTGACCAGCCGCAAGGAACGACTGCCCCACCTCCAGCGAGTGCTGTTCATTGGCGAAGATTGTCCGGGCGACCTGACTCCGTACGCAGCGCTTCGCGCCGCGGCTCACGAGGTGTCGCCGGAAGATCTGGACGCGCTCGAAGTGGCCGTCGGCCTCGACGATGTCATCAACATCCAGTACACGTCGGGCACGACCGGGTTTCCCAAGGGCGTCATGCTGTCGAGCCGAAATATCGTCAACAACGGCTACTGGCTGGCGCGAGGGCTCGGATTTACGTCGCGCGATCGCCTCTGTCTCTGCGTCCCGCTGTTTCACTGCTTCGGCTGCGTTATCGGCGTGCTCGGGGCGTTCACCCACGGCGTCTGTCTCTGCGCGATGGAGTCGTTCGATGCCCGGCGCGTGCTGGAAACGGTCGAGCGGGAACGATGCACGGCGCTGTACGGCGTGCCGACGATGTTCGTGGCGGAGCTCGAGGATCCGGAATTCGAGCGATTCGATCTCAGCACACTTCGCACCGGCATCATGGCAGGCGCGCTCTGCCCGGAAACGCTGATGCGCAAAGTCATCGACCGGATGCACCTGCCGGAAATGACGATCGCGTACGGGCTGACTGAAACGTCACCGGGGCTCACGCAGACCCCTCGCGATGCCAGCATCGAGACGCGGACGCAGACGGTCGGCCGCGTTCTCCCCGAAGTCGAACTGCGGGTCGTCGACCCCGTCAGCGGTGAGGACGTCGCGCCGGGTACGAACGGGGAGCTCTGGGCCCGCGGCTATATGGTGATGAAGGGCTACTACAACATGCCCGAGCAGACTGCTGCCGCGATCACCCCGGACGGATGGCTGCGCAGCGGCGATCAGGCGTGCATCGGCCCCGATGGCAACGTTCGCATTACCGGCCGCATCAAGGACCTGATCATTCGCGGAGGCGAGAACATCGCGCCCAAGGAAGTGGAGGACGTGTTGCGACTGCATCCCGCCGTCCTCGACGTCTCGGTTTACGGAATTGGCAGCGAGTTCTTTGGCGAAGAGGTGGCCGCCGCGATTCGGACCAAGCCCGGGGTGGCCACCGACGCGACAGAGCTGATAGCGTTCTGCGAGCGGACGCTCGCACGATTCAAGGTGCCGCGTCACGTGCGTTTCGTGGAGAGCTTCCCGATGACCGCGTCCGGTAAGATCCAGAAGTTCAAGCTGCGCCAGATCCACGAAACGCAGCCAGCGTAAAACTCGCGCCGTGGCGCCTAGCTGAATCCGTGCCGAACCACCCCTACTCCCAGCTCTTCGAGCTGAGTCCATTCCCGGCAGTGGTCAGCCGTCTCGACGACCATCGGGTGCTCGCCGTCAACCTCAGCGCAGCTGAACTGGTGGGCGTGTCGCCCACTGAGGCCATCGGCCAAGCGGTCAGTGGCTACTACGTGAATCCGGCGCAGCGGCTGGAGCTGATCGACCGCGTGCGGCGCGATGGCAGGGCCGACAACGTCCGCCTGCACATCAAGAGAGCCCGGGGTGAACCGTTCTGGGTACTGGCAGCAATTCGGGTGATCGACTGGAACGGAGAGCCCGCGGCGCTCACCGTGTTCCACGACATCAGCGAGCAGCTGGCGGCGGAATCGTCGCTCAAAGCCAGCGAGCGGCGGCTCGCGGCGCAGAGCGACGCCCTGACGGACCTCACGGCGCGGTACACCAGTCCAGGGGAAGGCTTTGAGAAGCGTCTCCGGGGCATCCTCCCTCTGGCCGCAGGCACGCTGCGGGTGGAGCGACTGAGCCTGTGGAGGTTTGCAGACGACCGCTCGGCAATTCGCTGCGACGGTCTCTATTGTGTGAGCGACGGCCGCTACGAATCGGGCACCGTCCTGCATCGGCTCGACGCGCCCGCCTACTTCGATGCCATCGAGCGCGAACGCGTCGTCGAGGCACACGACGCACAGAACGATGCGCGAACATCTGGATTCACCGCGGGCTATCTGATCCCGAACCGCATCGGCGCGATGCTCGACGTGCCGCTGCGCCACGACAATGCGACCGTCGGCGTGCTCTGCGCCGAGCATGTCGGCGGCCCCCGCGCCTGGACCATCGACGAGCAGAACTTCGCGGTGGCGGTCAGCAATCTGGTCGTCGTGGCTCTCGTCGAAGAGGAGCGGCGCCATGCGCTGGCACAGCTCGCGGACAGCGAGGCGCGCGCGCGACTGGTCGTCGACACCGCACATGACGCCTTCATCGGGATTGATTCCGACGGCAAGGTCGTCGCGTGGAATGCCCAGGCGGAGGCGACGTTTGGCTGGGCCCGCGCGGAGGTCGTCGGCCGCAGCCTGGCGGAGACGATCGTGCCGCCGGCGTTCCGGGATGCGCACACCGCAGGCATGCGCCGTTTCCACGAAACGGGTGACGCGCCGGTAGTCAACCAGCGCCTCGAGCTGACCGCGCTGCACCGATCCGGACGCGAGTTTCCGATCGAGCTCACGATAACGTCGCCGATCACGGCCGAGAACGGCTACTTCTTCGCGGCGTTTCTGCGGGATATTTCCGACCGGCGCGAACGCGACACGGAGCTGCGCAGGGCGCGTGACGCGGCGGAAGCCGCCACCCGTGCGAAGAGCGAGTTCCTGGCAAACATGAGCCACGAGCTGAGAACGCCGTTGAACGGCGTGCTCGGCTACGCCCAGCTCCTGCAGCGCGATCGGACGATGAACGCGATCCAGCGGGAAGCACTCGACGCCATCGGCCGCTGCGGCTCGCAACTGCTGGACTTGATCAATGACGTCCTCGACCTGTCGAAGATCGAAGCCGGACGCCTCGACATCGATGAGGGCCCGACGGATCTCGCGCAGCTGTTGACCGATCTGAAGTACGTCGTGGCCGAAACCGCCGCCCATAAAGACCTGACGCTGACCATGACGCTGGACCCGGAGGTCCCGCGTGCGATCGTCGTCGACGGGCGGCACCTCCGCCAGGTGCTCCTGAATCTTCTCGGCAACGCCGTCAAGTTCACGAGCGCCGGCGAGGTCCGCTTGCGCATCGGCACCGCCAGCGGACGCCTGACATTCGAGGTCGTCGACACCGGCCCGGGCATCGAGCCCGAGGCGATTACCGAGATCTTTGCGGCGTTCTCGCAAAC
>Ga0068864_100005187_pt1 | contig 10671 bp, 9 predicted proteins | sample KBSSwiS72_FD_66586 | JGI IMG/M metagenome (GOLD analysis project Ga0068864, IMG submission 66586) | Switchgrass rhizosphere microbial communities from Kellogg Biological Station, Michigan, USA - KBS Switchgrass S7-2 | ecosystem: Host-associated > Plants > Roots > Rhizosphere > Soil ...
CAGGCGCTCTGCAATTCCTGGGCGGAGCGAACCGCCGGCACTTGCGCCTTCCGGGTCGAGGGCGTTGCCCGGGCGATGAGCGACAGCGTCGACATCACGGTCTATCGCGTGGCGCAGGAGGCGCTGACCAACGTCGCCCGCCACGCCGCGGCGAGCCAGGTGCAGGTCACGCTGTCGTGCCTCGTCGACACTGAGGTGAGCCTGACGATTCAGGACAATGGTCGCGGGATGAACAGCGCCGAAGCGACAGGTGGACTCGGTCTCCTCGGCGCGACCGAACGCGCCGCCGCCGTCGGGGGCCAATTGCAGTTGCTGAGCGTGCCGGGGCGTGGCACGACGCTCGCCCTGCGCGTACCGTTGCCGTCCTCGCGGCAGTCGCTCGAAGTCGATGCCGCGTCCGCCGCGCCTGCACTCGTCGAGGCGCTTCGGTGATCCGTGTTCTCCTGGTCGACGACCATCCGGTAGTACGTGCCGGCTTTTGCCGGCTGCTCGAGCAGGCCGGCGACATCCGGGTCGTCGCGGAGGCCGCCGATGGCGACGTGGGCTACGCCGCCTTCGTTGCGCATGCCCCTGACGTCGTGGTCAGCGATCTCTCCATGGCCGGCGGCGGAGGTCTCGACCTCGTTCGGCGCGTTCTCCTTCGCGATGCGGAGGCTCGCATCTTGATCTTCAGCATGCACGATGGCGGGCTCCTGGTGCGTCGCGCTCTGGCAGCCGGGGCGCGGGGGTTCGTCACCAAGGCCAGCGCGCCCGAGCGTCTGGTCGGCGCGATCCATGCGCTGCACGAAGGAAGGCGCTATCTCGACCCAGGGCTGTCGCCCGGTGACGTGCCGGGAGGAGCCGCGGCCGATGGCGGGCGGCTGGCGACGCTGAGCGGGCGCGAGTTCGACGTCTTCCGTCTGCTGGCGCAGGGGCGCACGGCGGCCGAGTGCGCCCAAGAGCTGAACCTGAGCCCGAAGACGGTCGCCAACTACCAGACCGCGATCAAGGAGAAGCTCGAAGTCTCGACGCTGGCGGCGCTCGCTCACCTCGCACTGCGCCATCGCGTCATCGGCGGCATGGAGAGCTGACAGGCAGGGAGCGGAAGCCGCTCCCATCTGGCTGCACGGGAGTTTTTCCCTGTTCGCTCGCGCTGCCGGTGGGTACGCTCGCACGCCACTGCCTGGAGGGACCGGTGACGGCGAGCCCTCGACAACAGACCTACTTGCAGCAGCCGTCGTTCCTCCGTGGGCCCACGACGCTCGTCCTGGCCGCGAGTGCCGCCTGCGCGCCGCCGGTGGCGGGCCAAGTCGCCACCTTGCCGAGCGTCGAGATCGTCGGCACCACCCCGCTGCCGGGAATCGGCTTGCCGAAGGAGCAGGTGCCGGCCAACGTGCAGTCGGCGCGCGGCGAGGACATCGACCGAAGCCACGCGAGCGACCTGCCGACCTTCATGAACCGGCGCCTCGGCAGCGTCTACGTCAACGAGATCCAGAACAACCCGTTTCAGCCCGACGTCAGCTTTCGCGGCTTCACCGCCTCGCCCCTTCTCGGCACGCCCCAGGGTCTGTCGGTCTATCTCGATGGCGTGCGCATGAACCAGCCGTTTGGCGACGTCGTCAGCTGGGATTTGATTCCGCGCGTCGCCATCTCCAGCCTCACCTTGATGCCCGGCTCCAACCCGCTGTTCGGTCTGAACACCCTTGGAGGCGCCATCTCGCTGGTCACTAAGGACGGCGTCGCCAACCCCGGCTCATCGGTTCAGGTACGCGGCGGTACGCATGGTCTGGCCGAGGTCGAGTTCGAAAGCGGCGGCTCGCAGCCCAGTGGGGTCGACTGGTACGCGGCCGGCGATCGCTTCCACTCGCGCGGCTGGCGCGAGGCTTCTCCCTCCGACGTGGGCCAGCTGTTCGGCAAGCTCGGCTGGCGTGACGGCGACACCGGCGTGTCGCTCTCGGCATCGGTGGCCGACAACGACCTGACCGGTAACGGCCTTCAGGAGCAGCGCCTGCTGGCGCGCGACCGGGCCAGCATCTACACCTCGCCGGATACGACCAGGAACCGCTCGCTGACGCTCAACCTCGAAGGCACGCATCGGTTGAGCGACTCGCTCTCGTTCTCGGGCAACGCCTACTACCGCAACATCCGCACGGCGACGCTGAACGGCGACGCCAACGACGACGCGCTCGACCAGCAGGTCTACCAGCCCGACGCCGCCGAGCAGCGGGCGCTGGCCGCCGCCGGCTACACCGGCGTTCCGACGAGCGGGGCGAACGCCGCCAACACGCCGTTTCCGCAATGGCGCTGCATCGCCAACGCACTGCTGAACGACGCGCCCGCCGAGAATTGCTCGGGCGTGGTCAACAGCACCGAGACCAAGCAGCAGAACTACGGTTTCGCCGGCCAGCTCTCGTGGCAGGAGAGCGTGGCCGGGCATGCCAACGTGTTCGTCGCCGGTGCCGCGTTCGACGCCAGCCGCGTCCGGTTCACGCAGGGTTCGCAGCTCGGCTACATCAATCCCGACCACACCATCACGGGCGTTGGCGCCTTTGGCGATGGCGGCGTGACCGGCGGCTCCGTCGACGGTGTGCCCTACGACACGCGCGTCGACCTCAACGGCCAAACGCGCACCTGGAGCGTCTTCGCAACCGACACAGTGGCACTAGGTTCGAGCACCCACCTGACGGTGTCCGGCCGCTACAACCACATGACCGTGAAGAACCGAGACGCCATCCTCCCGGGTGGCGGCCCAGGCTCCCTGGACAGCGACAGCACCTTCGCCCGCCTTAACCCCGCCGTCGGCATTACCTTCACGCCCGCCCCCGCGCTCAACTTCTATGCCGGCTACAACGAGGGAAGCCGCGCGCCGTCGGCGATCGAGTTGGGCTGTGCCGATCCCGGCAACCCGTGCAAGCTGCCCAACGCCTTCGCGGGCGACCCGCCGCTGCGCCAGGTCGTGACGAAGACGGTCGAGCTGGGGGTGCGCGGCGGGTCGAAGTCGAGCCTTGCCTGGAACGCTGGGGTCTTTCGTGCCGACAGCAGCGACGACATCCTGTTCGTGGCCGACAACCCGTCGGGCTTCGGCTACTTCAAGAACTTCGGCAAGACGCGCCGGCAGGGCATCGAAGCGGGGCTCAACGCGTCTGCAGGCAGCCTTGCGATGGGCGCGAACTACACGTATCTGGACGCTACCTATCGCAGCACCGAGATCGTCGGCGCCGCCGGCAACAGCAGCAACGACCAAGCCCTGGCGGGACTGCCAGGCATCGGCGGGACGATCCAGATCAGTCCTGGCAACCGCATGCCGCTGGTCCCGCGTCAGATGCTCAAGGTGTTCGCCAGCTACGACATCGATGCGGCCTGGTCGCTCGGTCTCGACATGGTCGCGTTCGCTGGATCGATAGCGCGCGGCAACGAGAACAATCAGCATCAGAGCGATGGGCTGTACTACCTCGGCGCGGGGCACAGCGCCGGGTATGCGGTAGTCAATCTGACTGTCGACTATCGGCCGACGCCAAAGCTCAAGTTCTTCGCGCTGGTGAGCAACCTGCTCGACCGCCGCTACAACACGGCGGCGCAGTTGGGTGCCACCGCCTTCGACGCCAAGGGCGACGTCCTGGCGCAGCCGTTCCGGGTCAATGCCGCCGGCGACCGGCCGCTGCAGTACTCGACGTTCTATGCGCAGGGTGCGCCGCGCGCCTTCGTCCTGGGAGTGAGATACGCATTCGGCGATTAGCTAGCGCGCGCGCCGGCGTTGATCGTCGATGGCGGCCGGTTCCCCGAATAGTGTGATGAGCCTGGCCGCCGCCGGCGACAGATAGCTCTTGTCACGGTAGGTCACTACCAGCCGTCGATGCATCGTCGCTTCCTTGATCGGAACCTCCTTGAGCCCGGACTTCGCCGCGCGATCTCCGAGGTGATGCCGCGAGATGAAGCTCAGGAGTCCGGTCTGCTCGATCAGCGTTGGCAACATGAGCAGCATCGTCGATTCCACCTGGACCCGGGGACGAGGAAGGTGTTTGCGGTCGAAGGTGTGGTCCAGCCAGTCGCGCGTCGGCGCTCCGGGGGGTTGCAAGGCCCAGCGGTACGGTGTCAGGCCTTTCAGTGTCGGTCGATCCTGCTGGAAGACTTCGTGATTCGCACTTGCTGCCACGACGATCGCATCGACCGCTAGGAGCTTTGATGCGTAGCCAGCTTCCGCCGCTATTTCCGTGCCGACCATCATGTCGATCTCGCCTGCGTGCAATAGGGGCTTCAGGGTGTCGACCAGGCCGACAACCGTTCGCAAGGTGACGGCCGGGGCATCACGCAGCAGTTGCCGTGCGACGGCCGGAAGCACGAACTGCGCAGCGGTAGGGACGATGCCGATACGAACGTGTCCGGCGAGTCCCTTTGCGATTCCAGCGATCTCCAGCTTCGCGTCCTCGACATCGAAGCGCATGCGCTGAGCCCACTTGAGCAGTACCGAGCCAGCCGCGGTCAAGCGGATACCTCGACCGGCTTTCTCGAACAAGGCGGCGCCGCAGTCCTCTTCCAAACGCCTCACGCAGCTCGTGAGGGCGGGCTGTGTCCGGTGGAGCTTCGTCGCCGCGCGGCCCATGTGCTGCAACGTGGCGATGGTTTCGAAGTAGCGGAGGTCACGCAGGTCCATAGCAAAAGCCTTGGTTATGGGTCGCAAGGAATTATCGATTGGACTGTGGTCACCGGACGACCAATACTGAGCTCCATCGAGACGCCAGGAACTAGGCGTCCAGCGTTCAATCGGAGACAAACCGTGCAAGCCTCTCGACGTCTGTTGCTGGCGCTCTTCGCCACTGCTCTCTCCGCCAGCGCACTTGCGCAAGCCTGGCCGTCCAAGCCAATCCGCGTCCTGGTGCCATTCCCGCCCGGCGGTGGGACCGACATCATTGCCCGCGAGGTGACGCAGGCGGTCACGACGAACACCAAGTGGACGTTCGTGATCGACAACAAGCCTGGCGCCGGCGGCAACCTCGGCGTCGACCAGGCGGCCAAGTCGCCTCCCGACGGCTACACGATCGTCCTCGGCCAAACGAGCAACCTCGCGATCAACCCGACGCTCTACTCGAAGCTGCCCTACGACCCGGTCAAGGACCTGATGCCGATCGGACTGGTCGCAAGCGCGCCGCTCGTCCTGGTCGTGCCGGCCTCCTCACCGTACAAGACACTCGCTGACCTCGTCGCCGCGGCGAAGGCAAAGCCGGGCGCAGTCAACTTCGCTTCACCGGGCAACGGCACCGTCGCCCACCTCACCGGCGAGAAGTTCCAGAAGACCGCCGGCATCCGCTTCACCCACGTGCCGTACAAGGGCGCGAATCAGGCGCTCACCGACGTCATCAGCGGCCAGGTGCAGCTCTACGTCTCGTCAGTGCCTTCGGTGTTGCAGCAGATCCGCACCGGCAAGCTCCGCCCGCTCGCCGTCACCTCCGACAAGCGCGTCGACGACCTGCCGCAGACGCCGACGGTCGGCGAGGCCGGCTACAAAGGCTTCGACGCCATCACCTGGTTCGGCTTCCTCGCGCCGGCCGGGACGCCCAAGGACATTGTCGCCAAGCTCAACACCGAGTTCAGCAAGGCGCTGCAGCAGCCCGAGCTGAAGAAGCGCCTCGGCGACGAAGGGGCGGACCCGCTCGGCGGAACGCCCGAGCAGTTCGCCCAAGTCATCCGCGACGACATCGCCCGCTGGGGAAAGATCGTCAAGGAATCGGGCGTCAAAGTCGACTGACTGCCGCCCGACGCTCAGGCCACCTCTTCCAAGCATGCCGGGGCTCGCACCGGCAACCCAAAGCCAAAGCCGATTGGAGATTCAGATGAGTCAAGCCGCCGCATTGCCCGACGTGATCCGTGACTTCGAACGCGTCGATCCGAAGATCGTCGACCAGGCGTCGCAATACCCTTCCTCGATCCTTGCCGACGTCGCAGGTCGCCGCGGCGCGCTCAATGGCCGCCTGGCACCGTTGGCGCCGACGATGAAGTTCGCCGGCCCGGCGCTGACCGTCGAGGTCCGCCCCGGTGACAACCTGATGATCCACGCCGCCATGGCGATCGCCAAGCCCGGCGACGTGATCGTGGTCGACGGCAAGGGCGACCTGTCGAGCGCGCTGATGGGCGAGATCATGTGCCAGCAGTGCGTGGCGCTGGGCGTGGCGGCGATCGTGATCGACGGCGCCGTGCGCGACAGCGTCGCGATCCGCGAGCTCGGCCTGCCGATGTATGCCGCCGGTCTCAACCCCAACGGCCCGACCAAGTTCGTCCCGGGCCGCCTGAATCATCCGATCTCGATCGGCGGCGTCACCGTCAATCCCGGCGACCTGCTCGTCGGCGACGCCGATGGCGTCACCGTCATCGAGCGCGCCAAGGCGGCCTCGATGCTGCCGCTTGCCGCCGAGAAGGTGGCCGCCGAGACCCAGCGAATCGCCGATATCAAGAGTCGCAAGTCGTTGCGTCCCGGCTGGCTCGACGGTGCGCTGCGTGCCGCCGGCGTCATCAAGGACGGGGAAACGCTGTGAGCTCCAGCAAGCCCGCCTTTCTCGTCACGGGTGCCGATCTGGCGCCACAGGCGCTGGCGCTGCTCGGTGACTACGAGGTCGTGTTCGCCGGCAGGACGCCGACCGAGGACGACATCGTCGCCCTGTGCGAGCGGCACGATCCGGTGGCGATCATCGTTCGCTACAGCAAGGTCGGAGCGGCGGCGATCGATGCCGCGCCGAGCCTCAAGGTCATTTCGAAGCATGGCAGCGGAACCGACACGATCGACAAGGTCGCAGCCAAGGCACGAGGCATCGAAGTCGTCGCCGCAGTCGGGGCCAATGCAGCGGCGGTCGCCGAGCAGGCGGTCGCATTGCTGCTCGCGTGCGCCAAGTCCGTGGTCGCACTCGACCAACGCATGCGCGGGGGCCACTGGGACAAGGCGACCCACAAGAGCGTCGAGCTCGAGGGGCGCACCGTCGGCGTGATCGGCCTGGGTGCGATCGGCCTTCGCTTCGCCAAGGTCGTCGATGCCATGGGCATGCGCGTGCTCGGCTTCGATCCGTACGCGAAGGACCTTCCGAAGTCGATCGAGTCGGCTGACCTGGCCACGATCTGGCGCGAATCGGATGCGATCTCGTTGCACTGCCCCTTGACCTCTGACAACGCGAAGCTCATCAACGCGCAGACGCTTGCGGCGTGCAAGCACGGCGTGATCGTGGTCAACACCGCACGCGGCGGGCTGATCGACGAAGCGGCGCTGCTCGGTGCCGTGAAGACGGGCCAGGTCGGCGGCGCGGGACTCGACAGCTTCGCGATCGAGCCCATGGCCGCTCCGCATCCGTTTCAGGGCGAACCGCGCATCGTTCTCAGCCCGCATATCGGCGGCGTGACCGCCGATGCCTACGTAAAGATGGGTCTGGCAGCCGCACGAAACGCACTAGCAGTTCTGCGGAAATAGCTCGACGACCGGCGCGCCGGCATGTCCTCACAGGCAACAAGCGACGCCTCATCCGACGTTCGAGTCCGATCAGATCAGGAGACCTTCATGAATATTCGCAGTATCAGCACCATGATCTGTCTGCTCGTCGCCGCGACCGTTGCGGCAGCGCAGGGTTACCCGACCAAGTCAGTGCGGATCATCGTTCCCTACGCGCCGGGCGGAGCCGTCGACGCCGTGACGCGAAAGATCGCGCAGAAGCTCACCGAGCAGACTGGCCAGACCTTCTTCGTCGAGAACAAGGCAGGCGCAACCGGAACGATCGGCGCCGGCGAGGCCGCCCGTTCGGCTCCCGACGGCTACACCCTGCTCGCCAACGACACGACTTATTCGCTACTGCCGCACATCTTCAAGAAGCTTCCGTTCGATCCGGCAGTTGACCTGGTGCCGGTGAGTGCGTTCGTGTTCGCGCCGATGGCGGTGGTCGTGAGGACCGAGTCCAAGTACAAGACCCTCTCGGCTCTCATCGCCGACGCCAAGAGCGAGCCTGGGAAGGTGACGTACGGAACGGGCGGCGCCGGGACTACGCCGCACTTCTCGAGCGAGGCACTGGGGATCGCCAGCGGCGCCCGCTTCCTGCACGTTCCCTACAAGGGCGCGTCGGAAGCGACGATGGCCGTGCTCGGTGGCCAGATCGACTTCCAGATCGCCTCGACGCCCGGTGTGGTCGGTCAGGTGAAGGGTGGGAAGGCGCGCCTGCTCGCCATCAGCGGCGACAAGCGGGCGAGCGTTCTACCTGACGTGCCGACGTTTGCCGAGGCCGGTGTCAAGGGCTACGGCGTCATCAACTTCACCGGTCTGTGGGCACCCAAGGGAACCCCGCCGGCGGTGCTCGCCAAGCTCGAAGCGGAAATCGCCAAGGCGGTGGCGGCGCCCGACATCAAGGCGTATGCCGAGGGAATCGCCGCGGATCCACGCAGCATCGACAGCACCGCATTCGCGAAGCTGCTCTCCGAGAGCACGGCCAACTGGGGCACGGTCGCCTCCGACACCAAGTTCGACAAGCAGTAGCAAGGTCAAGGGGCACCGTCATGTTTGCTCTGAGGGCACCGGAGGTGCGCGACGCTGAGGTCTTCACCCGGTTGCCGGAGCGCTTCCGGCGCCGCGGTGTCGCCTCTGAATGGGCGGCCGCGAATCGTGGCGGCCAACCGACCGATTCGTTTCTGGAGGGGCCGGTGTTCGACACCAGCGGCAACCTGTACGTCGCCGACATCCCCTTTGGCCGCATCTTTCGTATCGATCCGGCAGGTGCTTGGGAGCAGGTTGCGGAGTACGACGGCGAGCCGAACGGGATGAAGTTCCTGAACGACCGCGAACTCCTGATTGCGGACTACAAGAATGGTTTGATGGCGTGCGAGATCGCCACCGGCATGGTGCGGCCGTTCCTCCAGCGTCGCAACAGCGAACGCTTCAAGGGCGTCAATGACTTGACGTTCGACTCGGCGGGATCCCTGTACTTCACCGACCAGGGGCAAACCGGTCTTCACGATCCAACCGGCCGCGTCTATCGCCTTCGGCCGAGCGGACAGCTCGACCTGTTGCTGGACAACGTCCCGAGTCCGAATGGCATCGTCTTCTCGTCCGACGAGAAAGTGCTCTTTGTTGCGGCGACGCGCGGCAACTCGGTATGGCGAGCGCCGCTCGCCGACGACGGCAACGTCTCCAAAGTCGGCCAGTTCTTCTCGTCGTACGGGCCGAGCGGCCCCGATGGTCTGGCGATGGACGAAGGCGGCCGCCTCGTGGTCGCCAACCCCGGCCTCGGTCTCGCCTGGGTGCTCAGTCCGCGCGGCGAGCCGGAGCAGGTTGTTCGAAGCCCGGAAGGCGCTTCGCTCACCAACGTCGCCTTCGGCGGCCCTGGGCGCAGGACCCTCTTTTGCACGGAGTCGATCCGCGGCTGCATTCTCAAGTTCGAGCTCGAGGTTGCCGGGCGACCGGTTCACGCGGGTGCGCCATGAGCGACGTGCCGCTTTCGAGATGGTCAGCGAACTGCAGGCGGAGTCCGTCATGCTTTGCACGGATGTAGCGATCCACATCACTAGCAACCGAACTTCTCGCGCGCGCAACATGGCCATCGATTGGCCAGCCGTCGAGCGCGACTATGTGGCAGGGATTCTGTCGTTGCGCGCGCTCGGCGAGAAGCATCACTGTTCGCACTCGGCGATTGCCAACTTTGCGAGCCGGCACGGTTGGATTCGAACGCGCCCCACGGCTCACCTCGGTTAGGAGCACCCCGCAACGGGTGGGAAGTCCACCCATCAGTCGTGGCGAGAGGCTCACGCAAGGGGCCGCCCGGCAGGGTAGGCATCCGGGACCTGAAGGGTGCCGCGCTGACCGCTTTGGGTGGAGCGCCGTCCGCTGCGCGTCCGGTCTGGCTTTTGGCCAGCACGCGACTTCGATTCTCGGCAGAGACGGTGTACGGGCCCCGAAGCGCGCGCAGCGGAACGCGATCCCGTTCCGAGGCCAGGTGACGACGTTGTTTGCCGGCAATCCCATGCGAGCCAGTCGGTCAGACATCTTGGGAAGTGGACGGCTTCCAGGGGAAGCGTTGCACCTAAGGGCTATTCCCGCATTGCTCTCAAACGCCTAGCCTGAACTCTGGGTAAGTCCTGCGCACAAGTCAACGACACACACGGTGGCGTCAGCACCTTTCATTGCCAAGTACCTGCGGCTGCGACGGGAGTGGTTGTGCTCCGATCCGGACTCGGGACTGCATCAGCGCCTGTCGCACGAGCTCGCACAACTCGAGCGCGATTTCGTTGACCTGGGTGTCCCGCCGTTCGTCGATACGCAGCCCTGCAACGACGGCGCGAGCGACATCGGAGTGAAAGGTGGCGAGTGAGTCCGATTCATTGGCCGCGCAACGGCAAGCCGGGCTGAGGCGACGCCGAGTGCACCCATCCCTCGACTGCAGGTGAGCATGCCAGCCGCTTCAGGCCCCAACCCGACCCGGGTCGATCAGTGTGGCGTCGACTGCCCCTAAGTCCAATGGACAGCTCGGAATTCGTTGGCGAGATTACTGAGGCCGAGCGGAGTGCCCCTCGGCAAGGTCCTCAGCGATCTTGGCTGCGGTACGGCTCGACCAACTGTGTGGACATGATCCTCGGATCCGGACCGACCCCCAACATGCTGATATGCGAGGGTTGGTTACCTCAAGACAGGTTTGCGTCGCGGGGCTGCCTTCGCTCTAGGGTCTGAGATCGCCTGCA
>Ga0068864_100005188_pt1 | contig 10671 bp, 9 predicted proteins | sample KBSSwiS72_FD_66586 | JGI IMG/M metagenome (GOLD analysis project Ga0068864, IMG submission 66586) | Switchgrass rhizosphere microbial communities from Kellogg Biological Station, Michigan, USA - KBS Switchgrass S7-2 | ecosystem: Host-associated > Plants > Roots > Rhizosphere > Soil ...
TCGATCTGACCTCGGAGAACGCCGTGGCGCGCGCAGGTGGGGTCGGCGTGGTGCAGGTTGTGCCAGTTCTCGCCGAACGAGAGCAGTGCGAGCGGCCAGAAGTTGGTGGCCTTGTCCCGGCTGTCGAACGGGCGCTCGCCATAGACGTGGCAGACCGAGTTGATCGACCAGGTGACGTGGTGCAGCAACGCGATCCGGACCAGGCTGGCCCAGAAGAACGCGGACAGCGCGCCGGCCCAGGACCAGGTGGCGAGCCCGCCGATGACCGCGGGCAACGCGGCGGAGGCGACCACGAGCCACGGGAAGGCCTTGTCCACGGCCTGGATGTCGCGGTCGGCGACGAGGTCGGGGGCGAAGCGCTCCTGGTTCGACATCTCGCGGTGGAACAGCCAGCCCGTGTGGGAGTACCACAGCCCCTTGGTCAAGCCCCAGAACGATTCGCCGTAGCGCCACGGGGAGTGCGGGTCGCCCTCCATGTCGCTGAACTGGTGGTGGCGCCGGTGGTCGGCCACCCACTGGGTCACGGCGCCCTCGATGGCCAGGCTCCCGGCGACGGCGAGCGTGATCCGCAGCCACCGCTTCGCCTTGAACGAGCCGTGCGTGAAGTAGCGGTGGAAGCCGGTGCCGATGCCAGCCGCGCCGATCGAGTAGAAGACCACGAAGATGACGACGTCCACCCAGCTCAGACCCCAACCCCACATCACCGGTACGGCGGCGAGCAGGGCGAGGAACGGGATGGTCACGAACGCCCAGAGGGCGACGATGATGCCGGCGGGCTGCCGTCCAGTGGTGAGTGGCTTGCCTTCAGTGGGTGGAGGCTCGAGGACGGCAGTGGACATGGGCACCTCATCGGGTTCGGCGGGGTTTGCCTACGGCTACGGAACCGTAACTTACGCAAGCGTAGCGGCGACAGGGTCGATGAGTGTCCAGACGATGACCATTGGTGAGCAGGCTCTCGACGGCGCGCCGGTCGTGGTCCGGGGCTGATGAGCGAAACGGTCGCTACCCGGACGCGTTAGGCTGGCGGGGCCTTCGGCCGTAGTGTAATGGCAGCACTAGCCGCTTTGGACGGCTAAGTCCAGGTTCGAACCCTGGCGGCCGAGCTCGTGCGCTATGTCGTTTTGTGCGCCAGAGCCGAACCTATGAGGCGCAACTGTACCGGGGCCATCGAGCGCCAGAACCCGTACTCGTGACAGCCCTTGGTGACGTGCACCGCGGCCAGGTCCGGAAACCGCAGCGACGTCAGGGCCGGCTCGAACGGGTCGGACGCACCGCAGTCGACGCGCATCGGGACCCCGCGCAGGCTGTCCAGGAACGTGTGCGGGTCACCCCAGCGCCGCCAGTCGTCGGCCGAGTCGAACGCGGTCGCGTTGGCGCCGCGGGCGTCGTCGTAGGACAGCCACAGCGCCGGCGAGTTCGCGACCACGGCGGCGAACCGCTTCGGCGCCTGCGCGGCGGCCAGCATCGCCCCGTAGCCGCCCATGGAGTACCCGAGCACCGCCATGACGGACGACGGCAACCCGTGCTGGGCCAGCACGACCGGGAAGTCGGTCATCAGCATCGTCAGCGGGTCGTCCGTCGGACGCGGGTGCCACCAGGCCTGGCCGCCATCGATGGTGGCGAGGACGAACGGCGGCACCCCGGCCGCGACCGCCGCCGCGAGCAGCCGGTGGTAGCGCAAGCCGTCGATCGGGCTGCGGAAGTCGTCGCCAAATCCGTGCAGTACCAGGCAGACCGGCAGGCTGGCGCCCGCCTTGACGCCCGGCGGGTACGCCAGCGCGTAGCCGACGCTGCGGGCCCGGCTGGCGGAGTAAAAGGACGCCCGTACGACCAGACCGGGCTCGGCCTCCGGCGGCGGGTCTCCGGGCAGGTCGCACCGGCCGAACAGGCTGTCGACGGCCGATCGGCCAGGCACCAGTCGGGCGTCGGCCAGCAGACCCCAGCCGGCCACGCCGGCGGCAGTGCCGAGCACCGCCGAACCGAGGATGATCGACCGTCTGGAGATCCCCACGGGTTCGGAGGGTATTGCAGGACACGCGTCAGCGCTCTTGGGAGAGCGTGACTAGCATGAACCGGTCCGGCATACAGGGGCGAAGGAGCCGCGCAGTGACCGAGGAACGGACCGTGATCGTGCTCGCCGCGGGCGAGGGCAAGCGGATGAAGTCAGCCACCCCCAAGGTGCTGCATCCCATGCTCGGACGCACGCTGGTGGGGCACGTCCTGGCCGCCGCCACGGCGGTGCGTCCGGACCGGCGCGTAGTCGTGGTGAGCCGCGACGCCAAGAGTCTCACCGACCACCTGGCCACGGTCGCCCCGGACGCGGTCGCCGTGGTCCAGGAGGAGCAGCTCGGCACCGGCCACGCGGTCCGCGTGGCGGTCGAGTCGGCCGGGATCGTGGCCGGCACGGTCGTGGTCGCCTTCAGCGACACCCCGCTGCTGCGGCCGGAGACGTTCGCCGGCCTTGTCGAGGCGCACGAGACGGCCGGGGCGGCGGTGACGATCCTGACCGCGGTCGTGGACGAACCGTTCGGGCTGGGCCGGATCCTGCGCAATGCGGACGGTGAGGTCGAGGCGATCGTCGAGGAGCGCGACGCGACCCCGGACCAGCGCGCGATCAAGGAGATCAACGCCGGGGTGTACGCGTTCGACGCGGCCCTGCTCAACCCCGCGCTCGGCAAGCTCACGACTCAGAACGCCCAGGGCGAGGAGTACCTCACCGACGTGATCGGAGTGCTGGTCGACTCCGGCCGGATCGTGCAGGCGTACCCGGCCGCGGACCAGGCGGAGGCGCTGGGCTGCAACGACCGGGTTCAGCTCTCGGCGCTGCGGGCCATCCTGCGCGACCGGGTGAACACGGCCTGGCAGCTGGCCGGCGTCACCATCGTCGACCCGGCCACCACCTGGATCGACGTGACCGTCGACCTCAGCCCGGACGCGGTCATCGAGCCCAACACCCACCTGCGCGGCCAGACCTCGGTCGGCTCCGGCGCGGTGGTCGGGCCGGACGTGTCCCTGATCGACACCACGGTCGGTGAGAGTGCCCACGTCGTGCGCGCACACGCGGTCGGCTCGGTGATCGGGCCGCGGGTCAACGTCGGGCCGTACGCGTCGCTGCGCCCGGGCACGATCCTGCGCGAGGGGTCCAAGGCCGGCACCTTCGTCGAGATGAAGAACGCCGACGTCGGCGCCCGCACGAAAGTGCCGCATCTGTCCTATGTGGGCGATGCCACCATCGGCGAGGAGTCGAACATCGCCGCCGCCAACGTCTTCGCCAACTACGACGGCAAGAACAAGAACCGCTCGGTGATCGGCGACCACGTCCACACCGGCGTGGACAACACGTTCGTGGCGCCGGTCACGGTCGGAGACGGTGCCTACATCGCGGCCGGCAGCGTCATCGACAAGGACGTGCCGCCGGGCGCGCTCGGGGTAGCCCGCGCCCAGCAGCGCAACGTGGAGGGCTGGGTGAAGCGCCGCCGGGCCGGATCCAAGGCCGCGCAGGCGGCGGAGGCGGCAGAGTCGCAGGCCACATCGTCGGGGGATGACCCGGCGACCCCGACTACGCGGGGTAATACTTCAGACGAGTAACCGCGCAACACCCAGGGAAAGCGATGACGTCGATGAACAGCATCAGTACGGAGAATCGCAAGACCCTGATGCTCTTCTCGGGCCGGGCCTACCCTGCCCTGGCCGACGAGATCGGCAGCGTGCTCGGGGTGGCGCCGACGCCGACCGAGATCTACGACTTCGCGTCCGGCGAGGTGTTCGTCCGGTACAAGGAGTCGGTGCGGGGCTCGGACGCGTTCGTGATCCAGTCGATGGCGTCGCCGATCAACACCTGGATCATGGAGACGCTGATCATGGTGGACGCGCTCAAGCGCGGCTCCGCCAAGCGGATCACCGTGGTGCTGCCGTTCTACCCGTACGGGCGGCAGGACAAGAAGCACCGCGGCCGGGAGCCGATCTCGGCCCGGCTGATGGCCGACATGTTCCGCACCGCCGGGGCGAACCGGATCCTCACCGTCGACCTGCACACCGCGCAGATCCAGGGCTTCTTCGACGGGCCGGTCGACCACCTGTTCGCGATGGACATCATGGCCGAGTACGTCTCCAACCGGTACGCCGGCCGTCCGATGGCCGTGGTCGCGCCGGACTCGGGCCGGGTGCGGGTGGCCGAGCGCTGGACGGACCGCCTCGGCGGCTGCCCCCTGGCCTTCATCCACAAGAGCCGCGATCCGCTTCTCCCCAACCAGGTGGTGGCGAACCGGGTCGTCGGCGACGTCTCCGGCCGGGTCTGCCTCATCGTCGACGACATGATCGACACCGGTGGCACCATCTGCAGCGCGGCCGAGATCCTGCAGGAGGAGGGCGCGGCCGAGATCATCGTCGCGGCCACCCACGCGATCCTGTCCGACCCGGCGATCGACCGGCTGCGCAACAGCAAGATCAGTGAGGTCGTCGTCACCAACACGCTGCGGATCCCGCCGGAGAAGGCGATCGACACGATCACCGTGCTCTCCATCGCGCCGCTGCTGGCCCGGGCCATCCGTGAGGTGTTCGACGACGGGTCGGTGACCACGCTCTTCGGCGGCCTGAGCTGAGCTGAGACTCAGCCCACCACGACGGCCTGCACCGCGACGATGCCCAGCACGACCAGCACCACCCCGAGCCCGCCTGCCGCCGCGTACCGGGCTGGACGGGTCACCGACGGCGCCGGCGGAAGTCCACTGTGGATGATCTGCCACCAGCGCGGAGCGGTCGGGCCGGGGTTGACCCGGAGGAACCGCAGGGCCAGGTACGCCGCGCCGAGGCCGAGCACCGCCGCCAGCCCGTGCGGGACCAGCCCGAGCCAGGCGAGCCCCTGGAACGCCAGCAGGGTCCCGAACGCGATCCCGCGGTCGGGCCGCAGCGTCCAGACCAGCGCGTAGCACAGCATCGAGCCGACGAGGCTGACCACCACGGCCGGGCCGGTCAGGCCCTTGGCGGTCGAATCGGCGCCGGCGAACGCCCCGAAGAGCACGCCGGCCAACAGCGCCGAGTCGACCAGTCGGGTCCGCCAACCGGTGGGCCCCTCGGTCAGGGCGTCCGGGCCGGAGGTGCGCTGCGCCGGTACGGCGAGCCGGGGCGGGTTTTCACCCACGCGCGGCACGTCCGAGTGCACCACCAGAGCCTGCCCCGAGCGCATGACATGGAGCCGGGTCGTGCGGACCCGGGCGAAGATCCGGGCGAACAGCCGGACGGCCAGCGGCCGGCAGAGCGCGACCAGGCAGGACAGCGCACAGCCGGCGGCCACCAGCGCCAGCACCGAGGACGGAACCCGTCGGCCGGCCGGCAGTGACCCGGCGACGGCGACGGTCAGGCTGGTCAGGCCGGTCAGAGCCACCGCGGTGACCGCGTCGAGGCGGCGCAGGTGGGCGACGAGCGCCGTGCCGGGGCCGAGGCCGGCGAAGGCCAGCACAAACGCCTCCCGCACCGCCGTGTGCCCGGGAGCGGCCAGCGCCGCGGCGACGTTGACGGCCAGGCCGAGCACCGCGAGCGCGGTCGCCGCGTGGGCGTTCTCGACCGTAGGGCGCACGGTCACCCCGGGCCCGCCGGTTCCCCGGCGGTCCCCCGTCCACTGTGGAGGTCTGTTGGCATGGATCACACCGAACTCGTCACTCCACCCTCGGCGTCAGTTCTCCGTTGTCCCGTCCGCCCCGCCCGGCGCTCACGCCCCGCGATCCTGTCCGGCCCGGCCGGCGAACCAAGCCAGGATCTCACTCCTGGCGGCGCTGCCGGCGGGGTTGCGAACCCGGACCGGGCCCGCCCGGTGGGCCGCCGGAGAGTCCACCCGTACGGGTGACGGGGCGGCCACGGTCGCGTAGACGGTGATCTCGACATCGGGGTGGGGACGGCGTGAACCGACGTCGAAGCCTCCGGTAAACTGTTCCGGTTGCCACGGCGAGGGCACCGCCTGGACGCCTCCTGGGAGTCACAAACGGGTTGGGTGCCGTGATCGGCGCGGTGCTTGCGGCATGCGTGCAGGCACCTCCCCTGCGCCCTCGCCCGCGCACCGCAGAGCCCGCACCGTTCCAGCACCGCCGACCAACGTTCGTAGCAGATCAGGAGTAGTCCCGTGTCCGAGGTAAAGATCAGCGCCGAGCCCCGTACCGAGTTCGGCAAGGGCGGTGCCCGCCGGACCCGCCGCGCCGGGCTCGTGCCCGCGGTGCTGTACGGGCACGGCGAGGCTCCCAGGCACATCGCGCTGCCGGCCCGCGAGTTCGCCGCCGCGATCCGCCACGGCGGCATCAACCAGGTCTTCAGCATCGCCGTGAGCGACGGCACCGAGGCGCTCGCCCTGCCCAAGGCGATCCAGCGCGATCCGATCAAGGACACGTTTGAACACGTCGATCTATTGATCGTTCGCCGGGGCGAGCGGGTCACGGTCGACGTGCCGGTGCACCTGATCGGCGAGGCGGCCAAGGGCACCCTCGTCGTGCACGAGCACGACCGGATCTCCATCACCGCCGACGCGCTGTCGCTGCCGGAGTTCCTCGAGGCTTCGATCGAGGGCCTCGAGGCCGGCGCGCACGTGACCGCGGGCGACGTCGTCCTGCCGGCCGGGGCGGACCTCGCGGCCGACCCGGAGCTCATGGTGGCGGTCATCTCGATCGCCCCGACCGCCGAGCAGCTCGAGGGTGTCGTCGAGGCGCCCGAGGAGGCTGAGGGCGAGGAGGCCGAGGGCGCGGCCGAGGCACCGGCTGAGGCGGCCGAGGCGCCGGCGGAGCAGGCGGAGGCCTGAGTCCCCGCTCAACATTCGGGTACGGAGGAGGTCACCGATGAGCGATCCGGTGGCCTCCGGCGTCTGGTTGGTGGTCGGCCTCGGTAACCCGGGCCGCGAGTACGAGCAGAACCGCCACAACATCGGCTTCCACGTGGCCGACCTGCTCGCCGCCCGCCTGGGGATCCGGTTCGCCCGGCACCGGCGCGCGGTCGCCGAGGTGGGCGAGGGGCGGCTCGGGGTCGGGGTGGACGCGCCGCGGGTGGTGCTGGCCAAGCCGATGACGTACATGAACCTCTCTGGCGGGCCGGTCGCCGCGCTCCGCCAGTTCTACAAGATCGCGCCGGCTCAGGTGCTGGCCCTGCACGACGAGCTCGACCTGCCGTTCGGACAGGTGCGGGCGAAGTTCGGCGGCGGCGAGGGCGGGCACAACGGCCTGCGCTCCATGTCGCAGTCGCTGGGGACCAAGGACTACGCGCGCACCCGGTTCGGCATCGGCCGGCCGCCCGGCCGGCAGGACCCGGCCGACTTCGTGCTGTCCGACTTCTCGTCCGTACAGCGCAAGGAGCTCGACTTCCTGATCGACCGGGCGGCGGACATCGCCGAGGCGATCATGACCAACGGGGTGGAGTGGGCGCAGAACCAGTTCCACGCCCCCTCGGGATCCGCCCCATCCGATCCGTCCTGATTGCGTCCACGATCCGGGATCCTGGCCGGACCGGGTGTGGCGCGCGCCACCGGGACCTGCACCATGGACCTTTCCCGCGCTTGAATCAGTCCATGAGGTTGTCCGCATGAGCGCCGTCGCCGCGTACCGCTTCTCCCATCTCGACTCGCTCGAGGCGGAGAGCATCTTCGTGATGCGTGAGGTGGCGGCCGAGTTCGAGCGCCCGGTGCTGCTCTTCTCCGGCGGCAAGGACTCCATCGTGATGCTGCGCCTGGCCGAGAAGGCGTTCTGGCCGGCGCCCATCCCGTTCCCGGTGATGCATGTGGACACCGGCCACAACTTCGACGAGGTGCTGGAGTTCCGCGACCGCCGGGTGGCTGAGCTGGGACTCAACCTCATCGTGGCGAGCGTGCCCGAGGCGTTGGCCAGCGGCCTGGTCCGCGAGTCCGGCGACGGTACCCGCAACCGGATCCAGACCCCGGTCCTGCTCGACGCGGTGGAGAAGTACCGCTTCGACGCGCTGTTCGGCGGGGCCCGGCGGGACGAGGAGAAGGCCCGGGCCAAGGAGCGGGTGTTCAGCTTCCGCGACGAGTTCGGCCAATGGGACCCGCGCAACCAGCGCCCCGAGCTGTGGTCGGTGTACAACGCGCGGATCCACCCCGGTGAGTCGATCCGGGTCTTCCCGCTGTCCAACTGGACCGAGCTCGACGTGTGGCACTACATCGCTCGGGAGAAGATCGGGCTGCCGTCGATCTACTTCGCGCACGACCGCGAAGTGGTCGACCGCGACGGCATGCTCTATGCGGTGCACGAGTTCCTGCCCGTACGGGCGGGGGAGTCGCCCTTCACCGCGCGGGTCCGCTACCGGACCGTCGGGGACGCCAGCTGCACCGCCGCGGTGCGCTCCGACGCCGACACGGTGGAGCTGGTCATCGACGAGGTGGCGGCGACCCGCATCACCGAACGCGGCGCGACCCGGGGCGACGACCGGGTCAGCGAGGCCGCTATGGAGGACCGCAAGAAAGAGGGCTACTTCTAGCCATGAGTGACGATGTTGGCCGGACCGCCCGCGCCGCCTCCAACCGCCCGATGGACCTGCTCCGCTTCGCCACCGCCGGTTCGGTGGACGACGGAAAGTCCACATTGATCGGTCGCCTGCTCTACGACACCAAGGCGATCTTCGCCGACCAGCTGGCCGCGGTCGAGGCGGTGAGCGCGGCGCGGGGCGACGAGTACACCAACCTGGCGTTGCTCACCGACGGCCTGCGGGCCGAGCGGGAGCAGGGCATCACGATCGATGTGGCGTACCGCTACTTCGCGACGCCGCGGCGGAAGTTCATCATCGCCGACACCCCCGGGCACATCCAGTACACCCGCAACATGGTGACCGGGGCGTCCACCGCCGACCTCGCGCTGATCCTGGTCGACGCGCGCAAGGGTCTGGTCGAGCAGTCGCGCCGGCACGCGTTCCTCTGCTCGCTGCTGCGCGTGCCGCACCTGGTGTTGTGCGTCAACAAGATGGACCTCGTCGACTGGTCCGAGGAGGTCTTCGAGTCCATCGCGGACGAGTTCACCGCGTTCGCGGCCAAGCTCGAGGCGCCCGACCTGACGATCGTGCCGATCTCCGCGCTGCACGGCGACAACATCGTGACCCGCTCGCCGAACAGCCCGTGGTACGACGGGCCGGCGCTGCTGCACCACCTGGAGCACGTGCACATCGCGTCGGACCGAAACCTGGTCGACGTCCGGTTCCCGGTGCAGTACGTCATCCGTCCACAGTCGACGAAGTACACCGACTACCGTGGGTACGCCGGGCAGGTCGCCTCCGGCGTGCTCAAGCCGGGCGACGAGGTGATGGTGCTGCCGTCCGGGTTCACCAGCCGGATCGCCTCGATCGAGAACGCCGACGGTCCGGTGGCCGAGGCGTTCCCGCCGATGTCGGTGACGATCCGGCTGACCGACGAGATCGACATCGCCCGCGGCGACCTGATCTGCCGCCCGCACAACGCCCCGAAGCCGGCGCAGGACATCGACGCCCTCATCTGCTGGATGGACGAGACCGCTCCGCTGCAGCCGGGTCGCAAGTACTCGGTCAAGCACACGACCCGCTCCGCCCGGGCGGTCGTGAAGGAGCTGCAGTACCGGCTGGACGTCAACACCCTGCACCGAGACGAGTCGGCGCAGTCGTTGGGGCTCAACGAGATCGGCCGGGTCCGGCTGCGCACGACCGCGCCCCTGCTTGCCGACGAGTACCGCCGCAACCGCACCACCGGGGGATTCATCGTCATCGACGAGACGACCCTGCGTACGGTCGGCGCCGCGATGATCGTGGACGCCGCCTGACCCCTTGCGTCGCTGTGGTTCCGTGGAGGTCTGGCGCGTCCACGGGGCGCTCGACACGGGAATGACCGGCAATGTCGTACGTGTTCATCTGCTTCGGCCCGGCCGACCGCGGCTACGCGGCGCAGCTCGGCGACTACCTGCGCGCGAGCGGGGTGCCGGTGTGGTTGGACGAGTACCCCGACCTGCCGGGCCGCTGGGAGCAGGTGGGACGCGACGCGATCGACGGATGCGCCGCGTTCATCGTCGTCATGTCGCCCGACTCGGTCGACTCGCCCAACGTCATCCGGGAGATCGACCACGCCTTCGCCGTCGGTCGGCCGGTCGTCCCGCTGCTCCTGCTCGGGCAGGCGTTCCCCGCGCTGCACGGTGTACCCGCCATCGACGTCTCCGACGGCCGGATGCCGGCGCCGGAACGGGTCGCGGCCCTGCGCGGACTCATCGGCACCACGCCGCCGCCCTCATCTCCGTTCCCCGCGCCGTCGTCCCCGTTCCCTTCATCGCCGTTCCCCGCCCCGGCCTCCCCGCTGACTCCGCCGCCGTCCTCGCCGTATCCGGTGCCGTCCTCGCCCTATCCGGCGCCCTTCTCGCCATACGCACCCACCGCGGTCCAGCCGCCGTACCCGACTGGCCTCGGCTACCCGGCGGCCGGCGGAGTCGGTCGCTACCTGCCCGGCGGGGCTCCCGTCTCGCTCGCGTCGTCGCCGGTGACCGGAATCGGCCCGATCCGGGCCAGCCGTCCCGGGCCCGGGTTCTGGGTCGCGGTCGCCGCCGGTTCGGCCGCCCTGGTGCTGATCGTGGCCTGCACGGCGTTCGCGGTGCCCCGGTACCTGAGCGGTCGGCAGCGGCTCGACCCGGTGGTCGCGTCGTCGTCCGTCCCGTCGACGGCACCCGCCCCGCTTCC
>Ga0068864_100005199_pt1 | contig 10663 bp, 6 predicted proteins | sample KBSSwiS72_FD_66586 | JGI IMG/M metagenome (GOLD analysis project Ga0068864, IMG submission 66586) | Switchgrass rhizosphere microbial communities from Kellogg Biological Station, Michigan, USA - KBS Switchgrass S7-2 | ecosystem: Host-associated > Plants > Roots > Rhizosphere > Soil ...
GCCCCGCGATGTCGGCCTGCACCTGGAAGACGTCCGTGATGCTCGCATCGAACGGCTGCTGCCACTTGGTCCGCGGCGCGTGACCTGCCGTCACGTCCACCAGCTCCGGACTCACCCTCACTCGGCTGCCTCCGTTCGGCAGCCTCTCCCACTGCACCGTGGCCGTCAGCAGATAGTCCGCTCCCAACTCCCGGGCGATTTCCTGGGGCGCCTTGCTCGTGCGCCGGTATTGATTCGAGCTGCCGCTCGCGATCACCTGAACGCTCGCGAGCTGGGAGAGTTTGCCGCGGAGCTCGTTGCTGATGCCGTCGGCCAGGTAGGCGTTGGCGGAGTCGCCCACGTTTTCGAAGGGAAGTACGGCCAGCACCCTGGCACCGGTGGGCCCGCTTTCCGTCGGGTGCGAATGCCGCCACGCGAACAGCACACCGAGCCCGAGCAGAAAACCAAGGGCGAGCGTGATCCCTAGCACAGGCATCCGACGACGGCCGCCCCCATCGATGGGGAAACGGACTGTAGTCCCTGGAGGAGCGGAGGGCGGCCCCGGTGTGATCGCCGATGGAGTCGCCGCGGAAGTCATCCCCGGCGCATGGAGCGCGCGACCGAGCTCCCCCGCGCTGGCGAATCGATCCGCCGCGATCGGGGCCAGCGCCCGCCGGATCGCCTGATCGACGCCATCTGGCACGTTCGGACGCAGCTTGCGCGCGCTCGGCACCGGCTCGGCGAGCCGCTTCATGATGATCGCCTGCGGGGTGGGTCCGGTGTACGGCGCTTCCCCTGCCAGCATCTCGTACAGGACCGCGCCCAGGGAGTAGATGTCGGTGCGGGCGTCGATCGCCTTGTCTCCACTCGCTTGTTCCGGGCTCATGTAGGCCGGGGTGCCGATCGCCATCCCGGTCTGGGTCAGCCCGTCCTCGCCGCCCAGCGCGCGGGCGATGCCGAAGTCCGCGACCAGCGTGTCGCCGTCGGCGGTGAGCAGGATGTTCTCGGGCTTGATGTCGCGATGCACGACCCCGTGCCGGTGGGCATAGTCGAGCGCGGCCGCCGCCTCGCGGGCGATACGGAGCGCGTCCTCCACCGGGAGCTGGCGCTCGCGGCCGAGCCGGTCACGGAGGGACTCGCCCTCGACGAAGGGCATGGTGAACCAGAGCCGGCCGCCCGCCTCGCCCGAGTCGTGGACCGTCAGGATGTGGGGGTGCTGGAGCCGGGCGGCGAGGCGAATCTCGCGCTGGAAGCGCTCGGGGCCGAGCGTGGCTGCGAGCTCAGGCAGGAGGACCTTGAGGGCGACGGGGCGGTCGTGCCTGAGGTCCTGGGCCAGGTAGACCACAGCCATGCCGCCCCGGCCGAGCTCGCGCTCGATCCGGTAGTGATCCGTCAAGCCGCGTTCAAGCTGCTCGCGCAGGTCAGCCACTAAGATTCTGACATTGGAAGGGTGAGAGGACGCTGAAGAATATCGCCGCGGCGCGGCGCGGGCTAGAAGAGCGAGTCCGGCGTGGCCGTAGCACGTATGCGAGCGGCCTCCGGTTCAAGTTGGCGATTCCTCCGAGGTGGCGCGGTGGCGTCGCTCAGCAAACATGCCACTGTACTGTTCGATAAAGGGGTTGCCCGGGTGAAGGTTTACAAAGATACCAATACCGTAGTTGAGCCGATCGACCATTTCGTCGAGCTTGCGGAAATCCTCGACTGCGGCGCTTCGATCAGCCGCTCGCTTCAATGGTTGGAGGTTCTGGGAAATGGAACACCCAGCCAATTCCGGGAATTGGCGACCTCTCGACACGCTTCGCAAACCTTGGCAGGTTGCTCGGCGCAAACGCTGGAGAGGCTGCCTTTCCGCATGACCGCTGACGGTTCACGGACGTCTCAGGTACTGAAGTACACGACGGCCACCAACTTCGGTGGCCGTTTAGTTGATAAGGATATGTCTCGGTTCATGTTGCGGCGAATGGCCAGAGAGGGAATCGAACCCCCGACACGCGGATTTTCAGGCCGATGAACGAGCCGCAGCAGGGCGAAGAGATCCCGCACTAGGCCGCACAATCGAGGCAACGCCAGATGGACCCGCTACGGCTCGGCTCAGGTCCGCAGCGAAGTCCCCACAGAAGTCCCCACACGGAACCAGCCAACGGCTCGAAGCGTGTTGCCAAGGTGAGGTCTAACTGTGCAGTGAGTGTCACAACCAAGGAGAGTTCTGCGCCGACTGCCAGCTGAAGGTGGGGCTGGTGTCATCCCGCAGGCTGTGGGGCACCGGCTTCCACGAGGCGAAACAGTCATTCCTTTTCAAGCGAGACTGTCCTACCTGCCACTCGGCGCTAGGCAGCCGCCGCTTCGACCCGCAGGCCCCGGTTCGGTCCGGGCACGCTTCACCGGATTCCCTCGATGTGGCACCTCCTGTCGCGGACCCAAATTCCCGGGTAGGTGAGGCGACAGTCGCCTGCTGGATCGCCGAAGTGCCGCTCGACGCGGCAGTCCCCGATAGGGTCCATGAAAGGCAGCTTCACGCTGCCTTCATTCTGGCATCAAGCAACCGATGTTACAGTTCAGGCGAACCCGGTACCTCGGGGCGGGGCGGGGCGCTGTGCCAGGGGGAGCAGTGCAACAGGGACAGGTCGGCAGCAGAAGAGGTACGAGATGCCCGCACCCACGAGAGACCTACCCAACATCCTAAGAAAAAGCTTCCCCGGATCCGCCCCTATCGAGCAGCAGCTCCGCCACCTTCTCCGCTACGCGATCCTGGCGCCCTCCACGAGGAATACGCAGCCGTGGCGTTTCGCGGTGCAGACGAATACCGTGGGTGTCTTCGCAGATCTCGAGCGGAGACAGCCCGTGTCCGATCCCGACAGGCGCGAGCTCTACATCAGCCTCGGCTGCGCGCTCGAGAACCTGCTCCTGGCGGCAGAGCGGCACGGGTTCGGCTATGAGGTGACGTACTTTCCCGAGTATGGCAACGAGGAGTTCGTGGCTCACATCGCCTTCGCGCCCTGGGGCACGCCCTCGCCCTCGCGCGCGGGGATCACCCTAGAAACCCTGCTGCGGCGTCACAACGACAACAGCGTGTATCGACCAGTAGCCGTGCCGGAGGAGGCGCGCCGTCGCCTTGAAGCCTGCCGTGAGGAATCCGAGCTGCGGCTCGACCTGACCGACGACCGCTTCTTCCGCCGACGTGTCGACGAACTCACCGTCGAGGCCGATCGCCTGGATTTCGCAGATCCCGTGTTCCGCAAGGAGCTCGGGTACTGGATCGGGGAGGGGGCCTTTGGGACTCGGAAGCTGCTCTCCCGGCTCGCTCGGCTCCTCGTGACCCGGGTCAATCTCGCTGAGCCCGTAGCCCGGCAGGACGAGGCCATCGTGGAAAGCGCCGCGTTTCTCGGGCTCATCAGCGCCACCAGCGATACTCACCTGATCCACGTGCGAACGGGTCAGCTGTTCGAGCGGTTGTGGCTGATCGCGACCACGATGGGCATCAATGTGCATCCGATGAGCCAAACGACACGCGTGCCGGCGCTTCGCAGCGCGGTGGGCGAGCTGCTGCCGCCCGGCGGATGGATCCCGCAGCATCTGTTTCGGATCGGTTACTCCTCGAGGGCTGGCGTTCCCCGGCGCCGCACCACGCGCCGACCGCTCGCGGAGGTTCTCCTCGACTGATGGCGCAAGCCTGCTTCACGCAGGTCGGATCGCGGGCCCTGCAACTCATGCGTGCAGGTCCCAGTTTGGCCTGTTCCCGGCCCGGAGAGCGGCGCCCATTACCCACGGGCACGTAGAGGCGTTATGTCTACCAAGAACACCAAGCACACTGCCGCCCGTCTGCGCCGCGCGCTCGCGGCGCAGCATCCGAGTATTCCGACGCACACGTGGCACCCAGTTCTGGAGCGCAACCCGGAGGGCCTCCACCCCGAGCCGGACTCTGGCCATGTCTCGATCGATTTGGAGGGACGCGCACGGCTACTCCCAATGGAGTATTTCGAATTCACTAAGCATTAGGCCCCCAGCGTCCGCTATCTGGGCCATTACTGCCCTTCCACAACCGCGCACCGCCTCGTATACCCTCGCCGCATCGGGTTGTATCCGTAAATCTTCGTCTGGGGGGTGTGTGCCGAGCAGTGTACAGGAGCAACGAGTCCGCCGAATGGCGAGAACCCACGGGCTTGAATTAAAGAAGGCTGGACGAGGCGAGCCGCGACCCTGGGACTACGGCCGTTACTGGTTAGTTGACACTCTGGTCTTCCCAGATGAGCATGGAGGCAGTTTGGACGACCTGGAACGGTACCTCACTCAGGCGTAGAGTGGGCTGTGGACATACGCGATCATAGTTCGCATAAAATCTTAACAGGAATGCGGGGACATCGACCCCGGCATTATGAGGAATGTGTCCGACTTCAGAACGGGTCTAAGTCGTTGTTGTACATCACATGGTGCGCTGCGGATTTGCCGGTTGCGCCACGCTTCGTAGTGCCAAGCGTAGCGCCAGGCGCCCCGTGTAAGTCCGGGCGTGGCCAAGGGGAGCAGGCCGTCGCGGCCTACGAGAGGAAGCGACGTTTGACTCGCTAGTGACGACGAGTTTGAGCCAAAACGTCTTGGTAGCGTGCTCGGGATCGCTCAAAAGCTCCCCGGCTGGTTACGGCTGAACCTGCCACTGCACGCAAAGAGACAAGACTGAGCTATTGCGCCCGGGCCTTCAGCTCCTCGGCCCAGTTCTGGATCAGGACCAGCTCGGTCTCCGCCGTGGGCGCCACACTCCGGATCATGACGAACCTGCTGTCGTCCGGGGCCACATCGTAGGTGGGGTAGCCACCGGCGAAGCTGTAGTTCGCCGCCGAGAACAGCACCTTCTGGTTGGTGAAACTGAACGTGGTACCCAGCTGTACCGTCACGGCGACCAGCGCGCGGCTGTCGTCCAGGTAGTACAGCTCCTTGCCGCTGTGGGCCCACATCGGGGTAAAGCCCCCGCTGAGCGAGACCTGCCACTTGGCCGACCCGACGTCGGGGAACGGCCGCACGTAGACCTCGGGCTTTCCCGATTCGCTGGAGACATAGGCCAGCCACTTGCCGTCAGGAGAGAGTGCGGGACTGACCTCTCGGGCCGGCGTGGCGAGCAGCGCGGTGAGCGTCGAGTCGCCTGCCTGCATGGCGTAGATGTCGCCGTTCCCCTCCTCGCTCACGACCCGCCGGAGCAAGAGCCAGCGGCCGTCGCGGGAGGACACCGCCTGGCCGAACCCCATCGGACCCCGGTAGAGGATTCTGGGCGTACCGGTGCCGTCGGCCCGGGCGACCGCGGGGACCCCACTGCTCTGCGAGCCAACCAGGTACAGCACGGAGCGCCCGTCGGCCGCCCAGCTCACCCGATTGTGAACGCTGTCGCCAAACGTCACCCGGGAGAACGTCCCTGCCGGGAGCTGTTTGACCCAGATGTCTTCGGCCGCGCCGCGGACCAGGCCGACGGCCAGCGCCTTGCCGTCGGGTGACAGCGACACCGAGTTGAGAATACCCTGCGGATCCCAGGCCGAGTCGATCGGCGCCGACGCTCCATCGCGGCCGACCCAGAAGGCCCGTTCCAGCCCGGCCGAGCCGCCCGAAACGTAGACCAGCGTCCCTTCGGCCGAGGTGGCCAGGTTGGACTCGAACCCGCCGGTGCGCATCCCCTCCAGCATGGCCACCGGGGGCCCGGTGAAGGCCAGCTTGTCGGGATCGAAGGGAACGGCGAGGAGCTTGCCGTCGCCGGTGACCACCAGGAGCTGCCCGGGCGGGGCATACCTGGCGTAGAGCCCGTGCATGAGCGTGTGGGCCTCTCCGCCGGGCAGCTTCATCGCCATGATGTCGTAGTCGGCGGGTGCCTGTCCGGCGTGCCGCAACCGGAAGATCATGGCCTTCGCGCCGGGGAGCACGTCGGGGAACTCGGTGCCGATTTCCTTCTTCCCCGCCGCCATCCGATAGACAGGCTCCTGGGGGCCGCCGGTGGCCCGGATCCGGGCGATCCCCGAATCCACCTCGATGTAGACATAGCCGTCCGAGCCCCAGTCCCCGCCCGACGAGTTGATGCTGTCGCTCAGCGTGATGGCCGGGCCGCCCCCCAAGGAGATCACCCGGACCGTCCTCCCGCCGACGAGGAAGCCGAGGGACCGCCCGTCGGGGGAAAAGAAGGGGCTGGTGCCGCCCTCCGTACCGCCGATCGGTACCGGGCGGAGCTTGTCGTGCTCCCGCAGCCAGATTCGGCCTCCGCCCTCGCCCGGACCGACGTACGCCACCCGCTTCCCGTCCGCGGTGATGGCGACGTTGATGCTCCCGTTGACACTCGGCTGCAGGGCCTCGCTGGACCGCAGGAAGAGGCTGTACCGGTTCACCACCGGCGCCGGTCCGGGCCGGAGCCAGCCCCAGAGCGCGGCCGAGGCCGAGAACACCAGTGCCCCGGTCAGCCCATACACCAGCGCGCTCCTCCGTCCCGGCGCCCTCGCGCCTAGTGCCGCCGCCGCGGTCACGGTCGTCGCCGCCGTGGACACGTAGCTCGGATTCCTCAGCGCCTCGGCGAACTGGGCCGCGCTGCCGAACCGGTCGGCGGGGAGCTTCTCCAGTGCGGTCAACACGGCCGCTTCCACGTGGGGCGGGATCGTATGCCGCTGCGGCAGCAGCGGCCGGGGGGACTCGGTCACCACTCGCGCTACGACCGCCTGCGCCGTGCTCCCGGTGAAGGGCGGGTCGCCCGTCAGCATTTCGTACAACACCGCGCCGAGGGCGTACACGTCGGAGCGCGGCGTAATCTCCCGCTCGCCCATCGCCTGCTCGGGACTCATGTAATGCGGCGTGCCGAGGGACATCCCGGTCTCGGTCATCCGGGCCCCGCTCGCCTTGCTCGCGGCGAGGGCGATGCCGAAGTCGGCCACCAGGGCCTGCCCGTCGTGGAGCAGGATGTTCTCCGGTTTGATGTCCCGATGAACCACGCCGTTCCGATGGGCATAGTCGAGGGCGGAGGCGACCTCGGTCGCGATCCGCACGGCGTCGGCCACGGGGAGCTGCTTCTCTCGGTTGAGCCGGTCGCGCAGGGTCTCCCCCTGCACGAACGGCATCACGTAGAAGAGGTAGGAGTCGGCCTCGCCCGAATCGAAGAGCGGAAGGATGTGGGAGTGCTGCAGGTTGGCGGTGAGCCGGATCTCGGCCAGGAACCGTTCGGCGCCGATGACCGCGGCCAGCTCGGGCCGCAGCACCTTGAGCGCGACCCGGCGGTCATGCCGGATGTCGTGGGCGAGGTACACCGTCGCCATGCCGCCGGCGCCGATCTCGCGGTCGAGGCGGTACCGGTCGGACAAGGCCGACTGCAGCCGGCTCAGCAGCTCGGGCATCGACCCCTTCGTTCGCTGGGGGGTTGACGCAAGATGTCGGCGGGAAGGCCCTTCCGCCAGCCACAGGCCCGACATCGTGGCCTTTCAAGAGGTAGGCGCGTGGACCGCCTTAGGCACGGCCTTCTTGTGCACGACCCGGCCACACTACCGGCTCGGCGCGGCAGGTTGCGGCCGACAACTGACTCCACCAATGTCCAGCCGTCATAGATGGGGTGTCGCGTGCGCGTGGAGTGGTCAAGAGATCCCAGCTGGTGCCGGCGGGGCCGAATTGATCCCCCGCCGCTGGGCTCGTGTGCCTGCCACGCCACCGCTTGACCCGTGCCTTGGCACGTCCCTTGGCACCATTAACCTGCAAGATGTCCCGGCGCACCGCGGCGAGGCGCCCAGCGGGGGCAGGACGCGGCGTACCCTGGGAGCGCCTCAGTGGCCATACGCTAGTCTAGTGGCGGGTTGGCCACTGCCCCACCTGTAGGCTCTCATCCACCAGCACAACGATCAAATCTTCCCAGGCAGCACGCACGCTACTTGACCCACCTAACGGCCCCCTCTACGCTTGCTCAGCGCCCGATTCAAATCCTTCTCCATGGTTTCCCGTTTCACTCCCCTGAAGGAAGGAGCGTGTCCGATGGACCTACGCAGAGGCTGGTCGCGGTCGGCCATTGTGGTTTGTGCATTGATCGCAGGAGTCGGTGCGTGCAACGACAATAACAGCATCACGTCGCCACCCAGCTTCAATCCTGTGGCAGTGGTAACCCAGGACCAACTAAAAGCCGCACTCGAGCAAGCTGTTGGGGTGGCTGCAGGAGATCCAGTCCCGAATGGGAACGGCGGCCTCAATTTGAACATGTGGGCCACAGTGGTAGACACGGCGGGGGTGGTCGTCGCGGTCGTCTACACGGGGGCCAAAGAAGGCGACCAGTGGCAGGGGAGCCGAATCATCTCGGCGCAGAAGGCCAACACGGCCATGAATTTTTCCCTGGACGCGGCCTATGCTGGCTTCCCAGGCTTGGCGTTGTCGACAGCCAACCTGTACTCAGCGACACAGCCGGGCGGGAGCCTCTTTGGCCTGCAGGATGCGAACCCAATTAACGAAGATGTGGCGTACGGAGGTGACATCGCCAATTACGGCACGGCGAAGGACTTTATGATTGGAAAACGGATCGGGGGGACCAACGTATTCGGTGGCGGATTTGCGCTCTATGATGCGGCCGGCAACCTAGTCGGCGCAGTGGGGGTGAGCGGGGACACCTCCTGCGCGGACCATGCCATCGGCTGGAAGACCCGCTTCTACCTCAACCTCGACAATGTGCCGGGGGGAGTCGCTCCCGGAGGCACGGACAACATTATCTATGACATTGATGGCAGCGGAACCAGCGCGAGCGGCTTTGGCCACCCGCATTGCCTGGATGCCGCCACTGAATCCGCGGTCGCGAGCGACCTGCCTGTTAGCTTCCCCGTGGGTGCCGGGACCACCTGACCGTTCGCCTTAGTGGTTCCAGAAGTTAGATGACGTGACCGGGGCGAACGGGTCCCCGGTCACGACTTACCTGACGAGTGTTGTACCGCCCCTACCGTAGCCACACCCCCGGCTTTCCGTTGTCCAGCTCGACGGGAAGTACCTCCGGCACCTCTCGACGGACATTCGGCACGACACTCCCCAGCGCCAAACACATAGCGACCACACCCATTCGCCCGTAGCTTTTCGCCGTCCCCCGTTACGAGCCGCCGATGCCAGCCGAAGCCCAACTCGCAGTGCTGGTGGTCGATGACGAACCGGGTGCCCGGCCTTTGTAGCCCGGGCCGGGGGCGCCGGTTATGGCGTCGTGGAAGCCTACGATGGCCAGGATGCATGGAACCAGTTCCTACGTCAGCCGGACCGGTTCGACCTGCTGCTGACCGATGTGGTTATGCCGAGGGTACCTGGCACTGTACTGGCCGCCGGGGTGCACGGGCTTCGGCCCGAACTGCCGGTGGTCATCATGACGGGCTACACTCCGACGGAGCTACTGGAACGTGGCCTGCAGGCCTCGCACGGCGAGCTGTTAACGAAGCCGCTGGAGCCCGGCAGGCTGCTTGCCACGGTGAGCACGGCGCTGGAGGCGGAGATGGCAGACGAAGGCCGGGATCTAGGCAGGCAGCGACCGAAAGGTCTCTCAGACGATCAAGCCTAGCCGGGGCGATCCACCGGCGGGAAATCACCTACCCGGACGGTCCGATCGTCCATGATCCCGAGGCGGCCATGGCCGCGAAGAGGAACAGAATGCCCGCCCGCCGCGCCATCGAGAGCAAGCCGCGCTGCAGCTAAGGGCCCCAGGCGGGCTCGACGTCATAGACCGAATTCCTGGTGAGCTTGGTGGCGCCCGCACCCGTGGCGCTCATCGCGTAGATCTCGAAGTCGCCGTCACGGTCACTCTCGAAGGCGAGCTTGGTGCCGTCCGGCGACCACGTTGGGTAAAGATCCTGGGCGGTGTTGTTGGTAAGCCGTGTGACGCTGCCGCTACTGACCGTCACCAAGCCAATCTCGGCGTCGTTCGACGTTTCGCCGGGCCAGACGCGGGCATCGAAGGCAATCTGCCCTGTCTTGCCCCAAGCGATGGTTTGCGCAGAACCTGCGTTGGCAAGCAGGGTTACACCCGTTCCGTTCGCGTTCATGATGTCAATGTCCTCCCTGAAGCAGTTGGCCCTGTGCAGGAAGGCGATCTTCGTGCCGTCAGGCGACCATGTAGGTGATGCCTCGGCTCCCCGGGAAAGTCGTCCACAGCTTTGAAACGGCAAGTTGTTGGTGAGCTGGGTGACGTTCGACCCGTCCGCGTTCATCACGTAGATCTCGTCGCGCAGGCCGAGTCTTACAAACGCGATCTTGGTGCCATTGGGCGACCAGACAGGTGTCTTCTCATTGATCGAATTATTGGTGAGGCGGGTGACGCCCGTCCCGTTGGCATTCATGACGAAGATGTCGTCGCTGACACTGAGCTCTCGCACAAACGCGATCTTGCTGCCGTTGGGCGACCAGGAGGGGTAGTCGTTGGCGGCTGTACCACGTGTCAGCTGGGCAACGCCCGAGCCGTCCGCCTTCATGACGTAGATGTGTCTCCCTCGAACGAAAGCGATTCTCCCGGTCAGGGTCAGGAAGTCAATGGGGTTCTTGACTGTCGCACCGTGGACGACGGTCGGACTGGTCGAGTCGGAGCCGTTGCACGCAATCAGGATCAACAGACTCGCCGCTGCGTCCAGCCAGCGCCGGTGGCAAAGACAACAGGTAGCAGTCATGGCCACCTCGGGAAAGTTGGGCCAAGCGCGGCGCTCACCGAGACCTCACGCCTTGCACTCGACTCGGT
>Ga0068864_100005201_pt1 | contig 10662 bp, 5 predicted proteins | sample KBSSwiS72_FD_66586 | JGI IMG/M metagenome (GOLD analysis project Ga0068864, IMG submission 66586) | Switchgrass rhizosphere microbial communities from Kellogg Biological Station, Michigan, USA - KBS Switchgrass S7-2 | ecosystem: Host-associated > Plants > Roots > Rhizosphere > Soil ...
ACCTCAAGACCTTCGATGTTTCACCCTTCCTGAAAGAGCTGTCGGAAAACATCATGGAAGGCATTGGCGGGCGGGATATCAGCCTTTCGGTCCAGGCGATTCCCTTGGATGTCGATCTCGACTTCGCCATTCCCTTGGGATTGCTGGTCACCGAGCTCGTCACGAATTCCTTGAAACACGCCTTCCCTGACGGCAAAGGCAAGATCGATGTCGCCTTGAACAGGCTTGAAGACGGCACCTTTGCCTTGCTCGTGTCCGATGATGGCACTGGCTATGACATCTTGGAGGCGGCGCAAAAGGACCGCGCCGCAGGGCTGGGAACGGCCCTGATCGATGGATTGGTTTCCCAGCTTAAGGCCACTATAAAGGTCCATCGCATGAATGGGACGACCAGCGAAATTCTCTTCGCGCGCGACGAGGCTGCATGAGTGATTTGAAAAAGTCCGTCCTGATCGTGGAAGACGAATATCTGATCTCCCTGGGTCTCACGGCGCAGATCGAGGATATGGGGCTTAAGGTCTGCGCCACCGCCGATTCCGCCGATGCCGCGGTGATCCAGGCGGAAACCCACCGCCCCGCCATTATCCTGATGGATGTGCGCTTGCGCGGAGAGCGGGATGGCGTCGACGCGGCGCAAGCCATTTTTCACACGGTCGGCTCGAAGATCATTTTCATCACCGGCTCGCGTGAGCAGAAGATGATCGACCGGATCGATCAGGATCACCCCTTCGCGGTGCTGTTCAAGCCGATCTCGGACAAGCAACTGCAGGCCACCGTCAATGACGCCATGCGGGCGGCGGGGCATGCCTAAGCGCTCCGCGGACAAGATAAGTCGCTGCTGAGGCATAGCACCGGTACATCCGCCGGTGTTTTCTCTGCCGCGCGCGACACTTTATACATTGTCTGGAAGCGCCCGACTCCGTATCCATTGCGACAGCATCCACTTTTCGCCGCCGGTCAATGGCAGTCCCGCGTGAAGCATGCGCCTGTCGAGAGCGCCATCCGGTTGTACATTCCAAAAGAACAGCGCGCTGCCCTTGCGCCCCCTCCAGCGCATGCCAATCGCGGGAAACGCGGTTTCGCCGCCTTCATACTCATTGTTCAGGGAGAGCAGAAAAGTCATCGCGCGCTCGCCGCCCGCGGCAAATCTCTGGGCGAGGTCCGGCAAGGCCGGGTCCAGGATGATGTCGTAATGGGGCCGAAATTCCTGTCCCACCAAATAATGCAAAACATGGGGGCGTTCAAACCTGTGCCCCTGCGTGCCGGTTGCCTCAATTATTCGAGCGCGCAAAATCGCCATGATCACGTCCCTGTCGGATCCAGCAAGGGCGCAATAGCTGTTGGTGCGCTTGTCCGAAAGATAGCCCTTGCTCTCCACCCGGTGATAGACCTTCGCGGGCTCCAGTATTGGCCGCGCTCTCGCGATCACCCAATCGCACAGTTCCGGTTCGGCAATGTCCTGCACAACCGCCATTCGGGACTCTTTTGTGGGAATTGCCTTCGGCGAAGGCTCAAGCCACCTCTTCAGGTCGATGGATTTTCGCACCTGTTGCCACGACCATTCCTGATCGGTTTTTTCCGCGAGAATATCGTGTGCCAACCGCCATTCTCGCGACAGGCCCATGAGTTGGGCGCGTGCCAAAAGCGACCCCAATTGCGCGGCGCGCTCCAGATGATCGAGCGCCGCTGCCCAATTCTGCGGCACCTCGTCGCCTTCGGCGGCCTTGAGCGCCATCGCACAGGCTTCCGCGGCCTCAGGTGATGATTGTGGCTCGTCTTCCATCAAGTAGCAGCGGTGTGCAGTAGGACATCGCAGACAGTACCATATCGGCGTGCGAGTGCCTCTCTATGCTGGGAATATGGTTAGGGCGTCGCCGGGAGGCCGCAGGCTGCTCTAAGCCCCTGAGTGGCGCTGTTATTTTTTAATAGGAGGGGTACGCCGGGCTTTCTGTTGCCGGCAGCCCTATCACTCAAACTAGTCTCCCGTTTCAGCCATCCGTCAATTGGGCGGCGGCGGTGTCTCGTCATCGACCCGAAAAAGAACGATATAGTCCTGCTCGCCGGCGATTTTCGATGCGGGAATGCTTTGCATATAGCGCGTGACATCGATAGCACGCGCACTCATCGTCCCCATGCGCCGGCCATAAGCCGCCAGCATTTGCTGAAGACCGGCGTCGGTGAACATGCCGCGATACTGCCAGAGAATATAACGAAGCCGGGGGATTCGCCCCCACAACTGGCTGAAGCCGGCCATATTCATGTCGACAATCCGGTTGCGGCGATAATCCAGAAGGAACGGGGCTGCCGTCCATGCCAGGAAAGCCTCGCCGGGCGGAATCTTGGCCTGCAAAGCCCGCATGTGAGCTCCGAGCGATCCCTCAAGCACGGTCTGCTCAAACGCAAGATTGCTTTTTATCAGTTCCGGCTTCCAATGTTGTATGTAGGCAACCTGCGTTCCCTGATGCAGCAATGACCCCACCCGCTCACGCATCGGAGCGGCGAAAAGAACCAAAAGAACCGCCAAGACAGTGACGCAGAGCGCGAAATCGCGCCGCGCCGTCACAACCGCCCAGAGCGGCAGGGCAACTGAACAGACGCCGATCAGCACGGGGACAGAGTAGCGCACGGTGCTTTCGAGCTCCTGCAAATAGGGGCCGAGAAACACCCAGAAAAAATAGCTTGCGGCGCCGGCTGCCGCTGCCGACGTCAATGCCACCAGCATGGCGCGATTTTCCGGGTCTTGGCGCGCGCGCCGGGCGGCGAACAGCGCGCACAGACAAAGGCCCAGGGCGAGAGATGTGCAGGCCAGAAGCGACGAGCCGTGAAACTTTCTCACCGGAGAGAACAATGTCTGCAGATCGCGGGTCTCCAGCACGTCCTGTATCCCGGGCACCGGCAATGAGGACGCCCCGATGGGGTTGGTCAATCCGATAAGATAATAAGGCGCATAGAGAAGCAGCCATGGCGCCAGGAATATCGCGCTCCAAACCGCTACACGGCCCGCATGCAAAAGGCTGGCGCGCCGATTGGTGGCCGCCCAGCAGGATGCCGCTGTGAAGATGATGAATTGCAACCCGAAAAAGACAAGCCCGGTATTTTTCAAGGCCACGGCGCCGGCATAAAAAAGCGCCGGTACGGCTGCTTGGCGCCAGCCGGCGGGATTGCCGCTCTCGCGCGGGTCCACGCTGAAAATTGTCAGGGCTGAGGCCAACAGAACCGTGGAATAGAGCGACGCAACATTTACGAACTGCGGATTTATGATGAAGACTGCAAGCGTGCCCACAATAGCCGCCGGCCAGAGATAAAGCCGGCCAAATGCCAGGCTGCCCGCCAAAGCCATGCACAAAAAAAAGCAAAACACCGCATCAACCGCATTGATGAACTTCAAGGGGAAAAAACCGACGACAAAACCCTGCAGGAATGTCTGGCCACCCAGCCCCTCGCCGCCCAAAGCGTTGAGCGGACTTCCGTAAAGGGTTCCAGTTTCGACCATGCGGACGGCATGGGGGAAGTAATACTGAAAATCGTCGTAGGAATTATACAGCGCGGGCGCGAGCTGGGTTGCGATCATCAACCCCGTCAGCGCGGCCACCACTGCGCCCCACGCCAAAGCGTAATATGAGATGGGCCACCAAAGAGCTCGATCTCGCCGCACCGCAATCGCGGCCAGCGCGAGCCCCGCGACAGCGACGGCCGCCAGGGCCGCCGGATAGGCCAATCTGCAAAGGTTCAGGATGCCGCCGAAAAAGATCGAGACAGCCAATCCAAGCACAACGCTGAACGGCCAAGTGCCGTCCGGCAGTCCTGCAAACCGCCGGGTCAGACGGCCCCAACCGTAAAAGGCACCGGTCATGACAGCGATGCCGCCCGCGCCAAACCCGAAAAGAGATAAAGTATAAAGCAACGGCGCCTTCACATTTCAAATGTTGCATCACGCAAATCAACGGTTGGCCCACAAAATGGCATGACCGCCAAGCTCGCTACGGTCCCGCAGAAACCTGCAGCGCATGGATTTCGCCAAATATGCGATAGAAGACGGGTGATTGTTTGGTGAGGAGCGCATCGGCCGCTCGAGAAAGATCAGCGTCGGAGCAATCTTGCTCGTCCGGCCATCCAACAACAATTTCGTTCATGCCATCCACCAGGCAGTTTTCCGGAATTGACAAAGCGAGCGTTTGCCAGCCGCGACCGGCCGGCGCCTGAGACAGGCGGTGGCCGTTCACCGCGATATCCACGGTGCCAACCGATGATGACGGGACGCGATATGTGAATTTGAGATCGACGCTCTGCCCCTTTTCGCTGAAAAACACAAATTTCGATGTTTCCCAAAAAGCGGAAGCAAAAATGGCGTCCGATCCGCGATTTGTCCCAAAAGACCGGGTGGTCCAGGCGCATTCGGACGGGCCGGGAATCGTGGAACTGTAATAGAAGTCGGTGAGGTCCACGGTGCGAGACCTGACGGAATGTTCTTTCATGCGAAGCTCCGAAATCTCGCCGCCGAACCCGGGATAAATGGGATCGAGATATCGAGAAATCGCCTTGCCGAGATTCATGTCGAGGCGTTGCGTTCCACCGCGCTGGCGCAGGAGGTACGCCAAAGTGCCCAGTTCATCGGCGTCAAACATCTCGATTGCCGATTTACAAGCCATGAAGGGGACGCGCCGTGTTTGAAAATCCATAAAGCGCATCATCAGTTGTGCGCTTTCAGGCCAGAATTGCAGGGCTCTTGCGCACCAATAATCCACAACCTCCTGGGTTTGAAAGAAGTGTGCATTATGCACCGCCGCCAGGAACGACGCCTTGCCCTCGAGCTTGGCTGCCGGCGATGGGCATCCATTTTCAAGGCTTTGGGGCGAGACAGTCTTGCCCGCAGTCATTGCCAGCACTTTGGAGGCGACCGCCGCCATTGCGAGCTTTATACCCTCGGCAGTGAGGTGGCAGTAATCAAGGAACAGCCGCCGGTCCGGAGGCGCATGGCCCAGTACGTCCACCAGATCGACAATCTCATTCTTATGAGCGGCAGCGGCCCGGCGCAAAGGGTTCTGGATCGATAAAGACGTTCGCGGAGAGAATGAGTATGCCGGATCCCATCCGTCGGCGTCCCGGCACATTTCCAGATATCCCCTGACAGCTGGGTGGTCCCGCTTTGCACGGCTACATTCGGCGAGGATACGAAGCGGTACGGAGCTGGTGCCACCGTCAAGCTCGGTCATTTTCTTCGCCGAACTTTCGGCCGTGACGAAGTCACTTTCGCGCATAGCCGCCTTGGCGTGCGCGTTCAACTCGCGCCACTGCCGATTGCCCTCTCCCACCAGAAGGGGCGCGTTTGAAGGCGGATCCGCCCAGTCAGCCAAATTGAATTCGGGCACGACCCAGATGAGCTTCGCGCCTATGGGACCAAGGATGGCATTCACCTGGCTTGTGAGTTGCCCAACCGCATGTTCCCGTTGCGTATCGATAAAGGATTTCACGCCCGGTGCGCCCTGCGTCCGCAGGAGTGTTTCGACATAGGGAAGGTCCCGGTCGGCAAATTGCGTGCGCCAATTGTTGCCCGCGAAAATCACGACCACGTCGGGCCGCAAGGCGGCACATTGCCCGGCTATGGTCCTAAGTTCTTGAATAGTTTGATTGGACTTTGCCAGATCGACGACGTCGATCTTTCCCTCTCCCAAGCAAGACCGGAGCATCCCTTCCAGCGCCATTGCGGGATTGAACTGGGGATCATACAGATAACCCCGCGCGACCGATTCTCCCAGAAGAACGACCCGCCATTTGCAGTTTTTGGATCCGATCTTTTTCTTGTCGGCCCAATAGAACCACTCATTGCTCCGATCCGCACGCCGGGAAAATTCGCCGTCTTTGGCCGAACCTCTCCGCCATATGCCGACTTCCAAACCGTCTGCTCCACCCACTTCGACACGGCTGTGTTCGGGGTATGGCCGCTCCCTCAAAAGTCCGGTGAGATGAAGGTTGCGAATGGCCTCCGATTGCTGTGGGGACAAGGAAAACTGCGCCGCCTCTGTCGCGAACGGTTTGAGCAGCTCGTAATCAATGCTTGCATTTGTATTGACCAATTGCCGGCCGGCGGCGGCCGGGAGAGGCCGGATTTCGTATCCGAACCGGCGGGCAATCCAATTCAAAGCATTCTTCATCTTGGACCCTCTTACGCCCGCTCCTTCCGACCGTCCTTGCTGATGCCTCCGGACATATCGGGCAGCGAACGGCGGAACCGTCAGAACATGGTATAAACAACGTAATCCTGTGCCGTGGATTGCGGCGCCTTAAACCGCTTCCAGAGATCCGGCATATCTTTTCTATCCACCACGAAATCGTCGATGATGAGAGCGTTGATTTCGGAACGGCCAAAAGTCGATATTGCATCCATGACCGAACAAACGATCGGTTCGCCGCGCAAATTAAAGGACGTATTCAACAAGATCGGGCATCCGCTACGCTCGTAAAAATGCGCCAGAAGTTCGGCAAAACGCTTATTGGTTGCCGCGGTCACGGTCTGAATTCGCGCCGAACCGTCCACATGGGTCACAGCCGGCAGCGGGATTGGCGAGATCACCTGGCATGTTTCCAACATAAATGGCGACGGGTGATCCAATGCGAAATGGTCTCGGGCAAAGGATTCCAAGACGGCTGGCGCGAAGGGACGAAACTCTTCCCGCTGTTTGACCAGCGCATTGATCCGGTTCTGCATGTCCGGTTGCCGGGGATCGGCGAGAATGGACCTTGCACCCAAGGAGCGCGGCCCAAATTCCATGCGGCCCGATACCCAGCCTATGACTTGCCCTTCGATAAGCCTGTTTACCGCATCTTCGATCAGCGCGGTGGGGTTCCCCCGATAGTCCGCGAACTTTACGCCCGAGGAATTCAGAATGTGCCATGTCTCGTCGATCGCATTCGACGGGCCCAAATAGGCATGCTGCATTCTTTCTTGTGACGGCCGGACCCCCGATTTCCGGAAATGCGCTACCGCGGCCGCGCCGAGACAGCCGCCGGCATCGCCGGCCGCGGGCTGAACGAACAGATGCTTGAACGGCCCCTCTTTCAAGCATCGAGAATTGGCCACGACATTGAGTGCGACGCCTCCCGCCATGCACAAATTTTCGCTGGGAAAACGGCCGTGGAGATAGCGGACCTTGCTCAGCAGGATATCTTCCAGGACAAGCTGGGCGCTGCGCGCGACGTCCATGTGAAATTGCGTGATCTCCGATCCGTAGGGCCGCGGCCGCGCGCCCAACAATTCGCACAGCTCCTCGGAAAACATCTTGTCTTCCTGCAGGAACGAGAAAAATTTGAGATTTAGCCAATATTCTCCATTCGGACCCTCGGCAACGAGCTGGCGAATTTCGTTGGCGTATTTCGGCTGCCCATATGGGGCGAGCCCCATGACTTTGTATTCGCCCTCATTCACTTCAAAGCCCAAATATCCGGTAACGGCGCTGTAAAAGAGGCCCAGGGAATGGGGGAAGTCGACCTGGCCCAGCCGCTTGATCTCGCCGCCTTGGGCGGAATTGTAAGTGGTCGTCGGCCATTCGCCCACGCCGTCGACGGTCAATATCGCCGCTTCGTCAAATCCCGAAAAGAAATAGGCGCTGGCGGCATGGGATAGATGATGATCGACAATCTCGATCGGCCCCTCAAAGCCGGTCAGCGCGCGGATTTCCGCTTCGGGCCGCGTCCATAACATCCTGCGCTGAATTGAGGCCCGCCTCTGTTGAGTCAAGCCGGGAAGCATTCCCGTCCATATTTGACGGCCCAGTTTTTGGCTGGGATCCTCATAATAGGCGACGCAATCGATGTCAGCGATCGTGAGACCCGCATGGTCCAAGCAATACCGGAAGGCCGCTCCGGGGAATGCTTTGTCGTTTTTAATCCTGGAAAATCGCTCTTCCTGCACGGCCGCCAAAAGCCGGCCATCTTGCATCAAACAGCAGGCCGCATCGTGATAGCCGGCGGAAATGCCTATGATATTCAACCGCCGCCCCTGCGTCTTCCTGCGTCGATTTGGTCATCTGCAGGCAAATGACATGCCCGAAACGGTGCGACCTGCAGATTGGGAATTACTCCCAGTTACAATCGCATGTTTTTGGAAAAGGGTCCAGGCAATCGTGATTTACGCTTAATCGATTGATCGCTTGCGCGATCTCAATTGGCCGGCCTGTCCATGAGGTGCCTACTTTGCGAAAAGCATCGAACGGACAGGCTCCCTTGGTTAAGAACAAAGCCGTGGCGCGCCCGCACCCCCTGAACTATCATCAACCGCACCCGGCGGCAGATCATAGGGGGACCGCGCACAAGCGTGACTGCGGCCGCAAGATGACAGATCAGACGCTATCCATGCCCGCCGAGTTGCGGCTTCTGTTGGCCTGCGCGCGGGCCCTGCCCAGCCAAGCAGATGCGGCCGCGATTCGGCAAATACTGAATGACGGACTGGACTGGGACCTTTTTGTTCGCAGAGCAATCGACTTAGGGCTGACCGCAATCGCCGGGCACACCCTGATTTGCGTGGCGCCCGATATGGTGCCGGATGAAATACGCAATTCCCTGGCTGCGAGAGTGGACCAGGCGCGCCAGAGCAACCGTATTCTTCTCGATGAGCTGGTTAAAATCATCGAGGCCTTCGCTCGAACAGGGGTTAAGGCGGTCGCGTGTCAGGGCCTATTAATCGCGGCTCAGCGCCATGGCGACCTCGGTCTTGAAACCGTCGATGAGCCGCACTTTCTTCTGAGCGATCCCAACCTTGCCGGGATGACGGCGACATTGCGCAGCCTGGGATATGAACGCAGGAAATATTTGAGCCGGGCCCAGCTCGACCTCATTCACCGTCTCCAGGGTTACGAGATTCTTTTCAAGAAGGGATTCAGCATAGGCGCCAGGCCTTACACCCGGCTGACGCCGATGAATATGGCGTTCGACCTCGATCATGCGGGATTGTGGCAAAGAGCCGGCCTCATAAATCTGAATGGCAAGACGGTGTGGAGGCTGGCTGCCGAGGACCAGCTTATCGTTTTGGCGATCATCGGCGGCAACGAACTATGGCGCCGCGCCAGCACAGTGTGCGACTTCGCGGCTTTCATTATCGCGCATCCGGAGCTTTCCTGGAGTACCGTCATCGAGCGCGCCAAATCGCAAGGATGCCTCCGCACGGTTCTTTCGGCCGCGGCCTTGGCGCGTGGTTATTTCGGCGCGGTCGTACCGGAAGACGTCATTGCCGCCGAACAGGGCGACCGGAACATCCCACCGCTTGTCCGGCGCGTTATGAAGCGCTGGCATTTCGATCGGCCCGTCACGCAGGCGGAGAACTTTCTGGATCGCCTGCGACTGCACGAAGGAGCCGTGCGGCGCCTTCTCCATATGATGCGGACCCTGCTGTTGCCGCAATCCCATCATGTTGCGAGAAACCCGTTTCCCCGGCTGTTTACATCGCTGCCGGCATATTTCGCCATCAAGATCGCGCACGGCCTGTTCCCTCTGGTGCGGACATCTCGATACATCCTTGCGCAAATGCGGCGTTTGCGCGACGCCTTTATGAGTCACGAGCTTGCACTGCTCCTCGTGCCGGCCCCGGCGGAAACACGTGCCAAATTGCGGCGGCATCATAAGGCGCGCGCGGATGCGGAACGCGCGCTGTCCGCCGATCCAAAGGATGCTGGCGCGTGGCATGCTCTTGGCAATGCGCTGCACGGCCTTAAGCGCCATGAGGCGGCCATCGCCTGTTACGAAAAGGCGCTGGAGATTGTGCCTGAAAACAAAACCATCTGGAATGATCGCAATGCTTCAATTCGCGCAATGCGCGAAGGCGGCGCCCACACCCTCATCAGCGACGCACCAGCGCTCGATCCGAAAAATGCAGATTCTTGGGTTCTCCGCGCGGGATTCTTTTTGGCCGCGCAACGGTTAGGGGAAGCGGCAGCCGCAAGCGATCGCGCCTTAGCGATCAATCCAAGGCACCTTGCCGCCATGCGGATTGGCATTCGGACCCGCATTTCCATTTGTGACTGGCGCAAGCGTGAAGACGACGAACAGCGGGTCAGGGAAGGCTTGAACGCGGGAGCGCGTATCATCACTCCTTTCAACCATAGAGCCATAAGCGACTCCGAAGCCGAAAGCCTGACGGCAGCAAAAATCTGGGCGAAAGGAATTCCGCGTCCGCAAGCGCTATGGCACGGCCAACGCTATCACCATGACCGGATCCGCATCGCCTACCTCTCGGGAGAATTCAACGATCATGCAACTGCCGTCTTGATTGCGGGCGTCTTCGAACACCACGATAGAAAACGGTTTGATATGACAGCGATTTCGTTTGTCTCCAAGGAAGGGGAAATGCGCCGAAGGATAGAAACCGCCTTCGACCGGTTCATCGATGTGCAATCCTCAAATGATGCAGAGATCGCGGCCATGATATGCGAGATGGAAATCGACATCGCCATCGATCTCAATGGTCAGGCCGGCGCCGCCCGGCCGGGAATTCTCGCCCACCGGCCCGCCCCGGCGCAGGTCAGCTATCTTGGCAATTGCGGGACGATGGGGGTTCCGTTCCTCGACTATATCATCGCAGACCGGATCGTCATTCCAACAGACCAGGCCCGGCATTATTCCGAGAAAATCGTCTATATGCCCAATTCCTATCAATGCAATGATTCCCGGCGT
>Ga0068864_100005203_pt1 | contig 10660 bp, 5 predicted proteins | sample KBSSwiS72_FD_66586 | JGI IMG/M metagenome (GOLD analysis project Ga0068864, IMG submission 66586) | Switchgrass rhizosphere microbial communities from Kellogg Biological Station, Michigan, USA - KBS Switchgrass S7-2 | ecosystem: Host-associated > Plants > Roots > Rhizosphere > Soil ...
TTCGTTCGCCAACCTGCCGACGGTGCACGCGATATTCGTGCGAGAGGGACTCGTACGCGACGACATGATCCATCGCAGCCAGCTCGACTATCTTCGCCATATCCTGTCGGAGAAACCGCAGGGTGCGGCCCTCGCCGCCTGAAAAAGACAACAGCGCCGACGTTGCTGCCGGCGCGGTTGCGATAGGCCTGAAGCGGCTAGCGACTTTCCCGGCGGCAACCATTTCAGCTGCCGCCGGGAACCGCTTTTGCTCAGCTGAGCGCGAAGCTGTCGTTATGCGCCTCGATGTTCTTGCGGCGGCGAGCCCGCAGGGCGCCACCCAGCGCGCCGAAGCCGATCAGCATCATCGTCCAGGTCCCGGCCTCGGGAACTGCTGCCGTGGGGGTGAAGGACGCCGATCCATTGTAGAACGCCTGCCCGTGCGCCACGCCGCTGATCTTCAGCGTGTTCAAAACGCCAAGCGTGATCGGCACGCCCTCGAGCTTGCCGAGCGTTCCCGCAAAAATGGGAATTTCGTATGTCGTCGAACCATTGTTGAAGGTCACCTGACCCGAAATATCGCTAAAGGTCAGCGAGTCCAAGATGCTGGACCCGTTGGCGCTGAACGAGCCACTTCCCGTGCCATTTGCCGGTACTCTAAACGTAAAATAATCGGTGAAGTCCTGTGTAACGGAAGGAGTGTCCGAAAAATCGAAGACGTGACTGAATTCCGCCTTGATCGGACCCATATAATCAAGACCAGGCAGAGGATTGGGATTTACGAGCTTAAATTCTACCGTACCGCCGTTGAGATCGGATTGCGTTTCTCCGATATTTACGGTCGTTACTATCGCAGACGACGCTGCTGGTGCCCATGTCAGCGCCATTCCGCCGATGGCCGCTAATCCTAATAGCTTAAGCGACATGCCGTTACTCCCTGATACCCCAACGAGGAAAGGCCGCCTCGTGTCGGCATCGCAACATTCACCGATTAACGTAAATCGACTGCTGGATAGGGCGCAAACTGATCCAGACAGTTAATGGTTCCTTTACTATTCTAAAGGTTGGAATTTTTGCGACGAGTTGAGTATGGCCTAACTAATTAGTCACGCCTCCGTAATTGTCAGTATTACGACAGTTATAGTATCTGACGGATTGAGTTCTGGCGCTGGGTTGGGGAAGAGCAGTGGCCGGAAGGCCCGCTCGGCGCCGCAATCGCACGGTCTGGCTGGTCGTTCAAACCGACGAGGCTGGCAAATCCAAGCTCTTTACGCTACCGTAACGGCTTATGGCTGACGGTTCGGACGATTGTGCGTGTTTATGGAGCGGGAAAATCGAAAGGCCCATATGTGGGCCGAGTCAGTTCATCGAACATATGGCGACCAGGCGAAGGAATTCGTCTGCGATCAGATCCTTCAGCACATGAGATCGGGCGACGTCGCCGGCGAAGATTTGTGGCACGCCGTGCTTGAGGTGCTTTGGGATCTCGAGGCCGATCCGGATAAGGGCGGCCCGATCATATTCACACCCCAAAGGCGTTGAAATGCATTGCTGTGCGGTTGGCCGCCGGCTCGCGGATCGCGGCTCGGAACGATCCGGGGCGCCCCGTCCGAAGCCTTCACCAGGCGCTCGACGATCCCCGCCTCCTCACGCGGCGAGAAAAAGAAGGGGTAAAGCGAACGGCTCCGCTCGCGGTCCGCGATTCCGGCCTGGGTATCGATATGCGCGCGGATGTCCGCGGTCTTCAGCCACATCAACTGCGACGGAGCCCCGACACTCCGATTGCTCTTGAGTTCACCGATCGGCTGGAAACCCAACATCGCCTGGTAAAAGCGCCGATGGCGCGGATTGACCTCGATGAACAGGTCGGTGCAGGCATGTTCGTGATGACCGTAGATGAAGACGATGTGAAACAAGGCGGCGAGCAGCGGCTTTGATGGCAGTTCGGCGTCGAAGGCGAGCTTGGTCAATTCGCAGAGCTTGGCGCCCGGGACCCTTCGAAAGGTGTTGATCTCTTCGCGGAAAGTCTCGTCGGCGGCGAGGCCGGCATCGGAATCGACGCCGAGGGTGATGGTGCCGACGACCTCATCCTCGATCGAAGCCGTAAAGGTCATGTTCGTGGCCCGCGCGACGAGCTTGTGGTTCTCGCCATAGCCGCGCCAGCCATAGCGGCGATTGATCAAGGTGGAAGCGGAGTCGCGCTCGTGATCCGAGTGCGCGAGGCGCACGCATATGTCTTGATACAGATCCCCTGAAATCGGCAGCTGAACGTGTTGCTCGCGGTAGGAGCGACGCTCAGGGTCAAGATATATAGGTTCTGCCCGCCCAAAATGCTCGCAGTTCGTGGCAAGCGTTTCCATATTTGTCTCTTTTGTGAGCGTGGATCGATTAAGTGATTAAGGCGTCAAAATTAAAAAATCTCTAATCGATACCGGCCCTTGACCTATTAAGGATCAAGGCCAACAACTAAATCTAGATTAATCCCCGTCATTGCGCGCAACTTGTGCGTGGGCACCGTTAACGAAATTTTTACTACCATCCCGGAAATTTTGTTGTTTATGCCATGATCGGTATCGTTCGCCGATCAATAGGTAAACAATCAGATCGCTGGTGCACGATGAGGCGTGGTATTCATCGGTCGACCAGCGGAACCGCGAAAGGCCGGGAACCGTTTGGTACGGTTTCGCTTTGCGAAACCGACGCGACCAGCCGTCTCGACCATCCGCGCTTTCTCATCGGCTGCGGCGTATCATAACCGACCGCCACGCCGTTGCGGGGAAGCGCCTGCACCGCCGCTTGTCCGATTGCTGGCTCCGCCAGGGACGATGGCGACCATGTTTTTGAACCGACCCATGTCAAACCCCTCCCGATGATCTGCGCAGGCGAACCCGCTATGGACTGGTCATCAAGCGCTGCCATCGGTTCATGCGCTCCCCGGCGATGGCGACACGCCCGAGAGTGCCTCGTCCGCTGACGATTATTCGACGCGCGCGGGCGGTCATTAAACCTGCAAGAGTAAGGACACGGTCTCGTACTCACGTAAATAACGTGAAAATCTCTACTTAATAGTAGACTATAAATTTTTGGTATTAATATTTTCTCGAAAATAACGATCAAAAAATCTATCCAAAATTGAATAAATATTATGCAAAAATACGATAGTAGTATCGGATAGGTAAAATCTATCTCGATACCGAACTTTTGTCATAAGCTTTCCTGTGGATGTATCACTTCGGCGTCGAACATATTTTTGCCTATGCGACTACCGCGCTGGACAAAGGCGTCGCTGGTTTTTGAGATTGGCAGTGCTAGCTTGACGGTCAAAAATTCTGCTTTAAGCTCTTATTACGCCGCACTGGGGGCATCACATGCGAAGTCGGCATATCAAAATTCGTGTTGCGCTCGTCAGCTCATGCTTGGACCTGATTTGCGCAAGTAGCATTCAAGCGCAAACCGCGTCGGCCAACGCGGATATTGCGGAGAACTGGTTCCAAGCCGCGCGCGAGGCTTCAGCCATCGGCGATTTCCCTGCTGCTGTCGCGAATCTCGAGCGCATCCTGCTCGACAATCCGAACCTCGCTAACATCAAGCTCGAACTCGGCCTGCTCTATTTGAGGCTGGGTCAGGCGGATCTCGCGCGAGCTTATCTCGAGGCTGCCGCTGCCGCGCCGGATGCACCGGAAAGCGCACGCGTTCGGGCTCGTGAGGCTCTTCGTCAGGCCAATCTCAACCTGCGACGTTTTTCGGCGTCGGGAGTCATTCAGATTGGCACCCAATATCAGAGCAATCCGAACGGCTCGCCGGGCTCGGTCAGCGTCGTCGGGCCCGGCGGACTCCCCGTGATTTTGCAGAGCGATCAGCTATCGGTGACGCGGGGCGGGGACGTGTCCAGTTCGATCTTGGGATCGGCCGAGCTTCGCCACGGCCTCGGGGGGCAGCGCGGCACCGATCTGGTCGCGAACCTGACCGGTTCCTACACGCGCTACGCCAAGCAGGACCAGATCAACACGCTCTATCTGGGCGGCCAAGTCGGGCCGCGCTTCCTTCTCGGTCCGGCTTTCGCCGCGCGTGGGTTCCTGCGGCCCTATGGCGAAATCGTCTATTTGGGCCTTGGCGACGCCCATTATTTCACGGCCTATGGCGGTGGGATGGCGCTGATATGGCAGCTGACGCCAACGCTCCAATATAGTGGCCAGATCGGGTATAACCGGCGCGAGTATAAGAATTCGCGCGCTCGCCCGTCCTCGACCGATCAGACTGGCAGCTATGTTTCGGGTCTGGCCGATTTCATTTGGCAAGCCAATCCGAAGACGCTGATCGATGTCGGGGTGATCGGGGAACGGGGCAGTGCGCGGCGCGGCTTTTGGAGCCGGAACACCTATGGCGCGTCGCTCGCCATCGTCCGCAATCTCAGTCTGGGCAGCCTTGGGGCCATTGCCCGCCTGAGCCTCGGCTGGCGTCACAGCCGGTATGACGATCCCGATGCGCTGGTGGATCCCAATGTCCGCCGACGCGAAAATCGATACGATCTCGCCGGCGGGCTCGGCATTCCGCTCAACCAGCGCCTCACGCTCGATCTGAGCGCCCAGCGCCAGTGGAATCCGTCCAGCCTGCCCAATTATGATTATCGCAACAGCGTCGGCTCGGTTAGCCTGAGCTATCGTTACTGATGCCCGTCAGGAAACACCAAATGGATCGAACCGCCGCTATCATAGTTCGCCGGCTCACCTATGCAGCCGCGTTGCTTGCTGGAGCGTCGCCGCTGGCCGTGGCCCTCGCGGTTCCGACCCCATCCTCGCCGACGGTCTCGCGTGAGACGGCAGCGCACCGCGTTACACGCACCTTGCTGTCTGAAGGCAAGGATGAGGTGATCACCACGGGGCCCGGCGAGACCCGCGAGATCATCCTGTCCGACGGCGGCTCGATCACTCTTGGTCCGGGAGCCAAGCTGATCGTAAACAACTATAGCTGGGACGCGGGGACGAGGCAGGGCGAGGCGCAGTTCACCCTCGAGTCTGGCAACATGCGGGTGATCGGCGGCGCTCTGAACCATGTCACGCCGATCATCATTCGATCGGGCGACGCGATTTTGAGTCTCGCCAATGGCGGCGCGTTCATCGCGACGAACGGCCAGGGGCTCCGCGCCTCCTTGCTGTTCGGTGGCACGCTGGCGGCCAATCTCGGCGGCCGATCGGAGATCATCGAGCGCCCCGGTTTCGAGGTAGCCATCGCAGATGGCAAGCTCGGCGCGCCGCAGCGCCAGAAAGCCGGCGAGGCCTTTGCCGACGCGACCAATCTCAATCCCGGACTGGCAACGGTCGCCAGCGTGGAGCCCGGCCTGACCGCCGGTACCAGTCAAGTAGCCAACGAGAAGAGCGACGACCAAGGTTCAATGACGCGCAGCGAGGCAACGACTAATAGCCCGCCGCCGCCGCCGCCACCGCCACCGCCGCCGCCGTCGTCGTCGCCTCCGCCTCCGCCTCCGCCTCCGCCGCCACCTCCGCCTCCGCCGCCACCGCCACCACCGCCACCGCCACCGCCGCTCAGCTTCACCAGCATGCCGGTCCAGGTGGCGATGGGAGGCGACATCTCGCTAGGCCTGCCGGCTACCGGGACGGCCAACGCAAGCGGCAACGCGCAAACCGGCGATGCGATCGACGACATCATCGTCGCGCAGGATTTCGTGATTGCCCAATATGGGCCACCGAGCGACAATAGTTCGAGCGGTTCTTATGCGGACCGCGCGCATTCGCCGACCACTTCCCGGCTGCTGCCGGCAAGCGGGTTCGATTATGCGACCACGGGTCTGAGCGCGGTTCCGACGATTGGCACCGCCGCGACCCAATATGCGATCTCGAACGGCCTGCACGTCCTCGATGGACTGGCGAATGCCCCGTCGCCAACCGCGGACATCGTCATCATCCCGACGGCTATCGGTCCTGATTTGGGAGGGGGGCATCCATCGACAATCACGTTCGGCCAGACTTTCACCACTGTCGATGGCCAGACGTACACGGCGGCCGGTGGCCGAACCATCCTGCGCGACAGCAGCGGCGCAAGCGACGTGTACACGATCACCTCGGATCTACCTGCGATCGGCCGCTACTCCAATCAGGCGGCCCTGGTATTGACCGACAGCGTCACGGTCGAATTTTTCAGCAGCTATTTCGGTGATCGCGTCGTGCTGCCGTTATCGGTGCTGGGGGCCAGCGGAACCATCAAGGCCACCACTGTGAGCCAGAAGATCGCGGCCTCAGCCTTCAACTTCCTCGACGACGCCGAGTTGGCGACCTTCGTGACGGCGCAGAATTATACGACCTATGACACCGCGGTGAACGCGGCCACCGATTTCGTCGACAGCCAGATCTTCACCGATCTTGTCACCGCCACGGGCGCTGGGTTCGACAGCGGCTCGAACTACCAGGTCGCGAGCCTGCAGAGCGGCCTTCGCATCACGTCCAGCGTCGCCGATTCCGACAATGACGGGCGGGCGCTCGACAATTTCCTGTTCCTGCAGTTGACCGATCCCAACAACCGCTCGATCGTCTTTGCGACCGGGGATGTCGGCAACACGCGAACCGACGGGTCGACGATCGACGCGTTCGGGCTTGCTCGCGGCCTGACCAGCGCCGACCGGGCGCAGCTTACGGGGACGCCGACCACCACCTTGCCGTTCCGGGCATTCCTGCCCGCCAGCAGCACGGGCACCATATCGCTTTCATCGCTCGTCCAGACGAACCTTCTCGTCGCCAATCCGCCCGGCTCGACCGGCGCCTCGACGTCGCGCCTGTTCCACGCCGATCTTGGCCTGTCCGCCGATGGTGGCGCCAGCACGATCTCCGCGACGTTCGGAACGATCGCCTACGATCACGACTACGCCGACCGCACGCCCAATTTCGACGCCGGGACGGACGTCGCCGATCAGGTCGACCCGGTCGACCCGCGGTCGACGGTGGCGGTCACCGGCCTCACGGTCGGCTCGACGCAGGCGGTAAGCGGGACGCCGACGCTCTTCACCAGCCCGCTCACCGCCAGCTCGACCGGCGGCGGCCGCATCTGGCAACTTGGCTCGGGCAGCGGAGAGCGGCCGGGTTATGTGGGCTATATGGTCCTCGAAAACGCGACCAACAATGGCGGCTCGGTTTCGGCCGGCACGTCGTCCACGCTCGGAACGCAGGCCGGCAGCGGTTTCGGCGATCTGCGCCTTGCGGCCGGCTATAGCAGCGCCGCCGATGCCGATATGATCGGCGGTAGCGCCTCGAGCACGTTCCACGGATATGTCGCCGGTGCCGTCGACCAGGAAGGGACCGGCACGACGGTCGCGGCGCGCCCCTATTCCGGAACGATCGACCTTACGCTCGACGCGTTGGCCAATACCGTCAGCGCAACCGTCGCCTATGACGACGGGGCGGCCCATAGCCTGACGCTCGGCGGTGCGGGCGAGAAGAATGCTTATATCAAAGCGGGCTTCTACGGGGCCTCGGTCGACAGCAGCAACGCCCATGCCGCGCTTATCGCCGGAGAAGGAGTCAAGGCCGGGCTCGGTTCGGCGAATGCCGCCCACATTTCGAGCTACCAACATCTGCAATGGGGATTCTTCTTCGGCGATCTGGCGCCCAATGCCGGCAAACGCAGCCATACGGCATTGTCCACCTGGGTAGCCGGCTCACCATATACCGGGTCGAGCTGCGCGACATCGGGCGGCGCCATCGATTGCGGTATCCGCGGGAGCGCGACCTATGCGGGCCATGCGATCGGATCGGTGGTCGCAGACAGCGGAGCGGTGAAGACCGTGGTCGGCAGCTTCACCCAATCGTGGAACCTCGACGCGCGAACCGGCGCGATGGCGCTTGCCTTTGACGGCAGCAACTATAACGCGTCGCTCGCGGTCATCGGCACGTCGCGGCTGACCTATACCGGCACGTCCGGTTTCGCAAACACCCGACAGGCCAGGATCGACGGCGAACTAGTGGACGTTGGCTCGGTCGGTGGCGTGCCTAAACCGCAGGGCACGATCGGACAGTTTCAGGTCCGTAACGTTGCCGGCACCTATCAGGCGAACGGCACCTTCGGTGGTGACATCGACCATTAGGGCCATCGCCGCCGGCCTTGTGGCGACCCTATTATTCGCTTCGGTCGCCATGGCGGCCCCGCGCGACGATATTCTGCAGGCGCGCTCGCTCGCGGCACAATGCCGCTATGGCGAAGCGATCGCCCTGGATCGTTCCGCGCTCGCAGCGCTCGAACCCGCCGATCCGCTGAACCTGATCGCGCGTCAGGACCTCGCGACCGCCGCCAACGCTACTCTCGATTATATTGCCGCCGAACAGGAAGCCCGCGCCGCGCTGGCATTTCTGGCGGCGAAGGGCGAGACGGGCGGCCCGCGCTGGGCACTGGTAGCGCAGAATCTCGCTGTGGCGCTGTCCGGCCAAACCCGCTTCGCCGAGGCGCGCGCCTTGTACGCCGCGATCCTGCCGGCCTTGGCAGGCGGTGATCGCGGCACCCTGCTGAACGCCGAACTTGCCGCGGCCGGATTTGAAGTCGACGCCGGACAGCCGAGCGAAGGCCTTGCTCATCTCGATCGTGCACGCGGGTTGGCCGGCGACCCCTCGATCCCTGCGCCGATCCGCACGCAGGCGTGGCTGCGTATTGCCGAGGCCGACCGTCGTGCCTTACGCCTCCCCGCGGGGGAAACAGCCTTGAAGGCTGCGTCGGACGCAGCAGCCGGGCCCCGTCTCGCTCCGCCACGCATCGAGCTTGTCCGTTCCGGGCTGCTGCTCGAACGTGGTCGCCTCACCGAGGCGCTTGCTGTCGCGACATCGCTGGCCGAGAGGCAGACCACCGATCGCTGTGACCCGACGCTGTCGATCGACATCGCGCAGCGCCTGGGATCTCTCCGTCTCTTGCGCCGCGAGGTACCCGAGGCGGGCGCAGCTTTCACCAGCGCGCTCGGCGAGATCGGCCGGCTGAGCATCACCCATGATCCGCGCGAGATCGAGACGATCTACGGACTGGCGATCGTTGCCAGGATGTCCGGAGATTTCTCTCGTTCAGGCGCCCTGTTCGATCGCGCCGCGGCGTTGGCGCATGCGCGCTATGGCGGGCCGAACGAGGCGGAAGCGCAGGCGCTGGTAGAAAAGGCGCTGATGCAGAACGATGCCGGCCAGGCTTCAGACGCGGTGCAGACGGCGCGCCGGGCGCTTGCCCTGCTGGCTCAGCCGGTCGACGTCCATCCGCTGACGCTGGCCTATGCTCATGCGGCAATGGGTCTGAGCGCAAAGAAGGCGGGAGACTATCCCCTTGCGCGCGCTGAGCTCGAGACAGCGCTTGCGGCCTTTGCACGCGCACGCGGCTCATCCTTCGATCTTGCGCCGGGTCTTACCGCGCTGGGCGAGATCGCCCTCACGCAGCGACGCCTTGGCGAGGCTGAAGCTTTCTTCAATCGCGCACTGGACGTTCAGAATCGGAGCGGGGCCGCAACCACTTTGGCGCTGGGTGTCAGCTATTGGCGACTGTCGGAGGTTGCGGAAGCGCGTGGAGATCGCGCGAGGGCGCTTGCCCGCAGCGGGGATGGGATCGACGTGATCCGGCGGCGTCTGGCAATCGGCGAAGCCCGGCCGTGGAACGACGCGCAGGTCGAACATGTCACCGGCCGCGCGATCATCTCGCATGATCTCGCGTTGTCGACCGGCGATGCCGCACCCGGCATGCTGCGTAAGTCGCCAGTTATCGCGGGCCGCGTGCTCGAAGGCGTGCAACTCGCCAATGCGACGACCACTGGAGCCGCCATCGCGCAAATGGCCAATCGGTTGGAGAGCGGCACTCCCGCCCTGGATGCACTCCTTCGACAGCGCAACGATCTTGCCACCGAGTGGCGTTCGATCCAGGACGCGCTGCTCGACAGTCTGTCAGGCGACAAAGACGGCACGACCGCCTCCCGCCGCGTCGATCTGGCGCGTCGCCAAAGCGAGATTGCGAGCCGAATCGTCGAAATCGATACTGGAATTGTCGCCGCCGATCCCAGGCTCGATCTGCTGTTGAAATCGCGGTCGGTCGACATCGCTGCGGTTCAGCACGCACTCGGCGAGCGCGAGGCGATGGTCGCCATCGCCTCCGACGATAAGCAGACCTATGTGGTCGTCGTTCGGCGGTCGGGGGTCGGCACCTATCGCGCGGCGATCAGCCGCGACATGATTGCAGCCGACATCATCCAGCTGCGTCAGGCGCTCGATCCGGACCGTTGGGTCAGCGAGCTTCCGCCGTTCGACACGGCTCTGGCGTATGGCCTCTACCAGACGGTGCTCGCCCCGGCCGAACCGATGCTGAACGATATCGACACACTGGCCTTCGTTCCCGACGGCCCGTTCGGCAGCCTGCCCCTGGGCGTTTTGCTGACCGGGCCGGCCGCCCCCATCGGATCGGATGACGATTATGGAAAGCTCCCCTGGCTGATCAGGCGTTTTGCTGTCGCGACCTATCCTTCGGTCTCGTCGATCGTGGCGCTGCGTTCGATCCGGGCAGACGTCGCCGGCCGCCAGACGATGTTGGGCGTCGGCGATCCCGTCTTCCAGCGGGGCGCCTCCTCGGGCGAGCCGGCGAAGGCCGATCTCCGCTCGGCCGTCCTGCGGGCGATGGGCTCGCGGCTTGCCAGTACGGCGGTACTACAGCGGCTGCCGGCGCT
>Ga0068864_100005205_pt1 | contig 10659 bp, 9 predicted proteins | sample KBSSwiS72_FD_66586 | JGI IMG/M metagenome (GOLD analysis project Ga0068864, IMG submission 66586) | Switchgrass rhizosphere microbial communities from Kellogg Biological Station, Michigan, USA - KBS Switchgrass S7-2 | ecosystem: Host-associated > Plants > Roots > Rhizosphere > Soil ...
AACGTCCAGATCCACATCCCGGCCGGCCCGCGGCTGGGCGGCGTGGTCGTCGAGGCGAGGGGGCTGCGCAAGGGCTATGGCGACCGGCTGCTCATCGACGGGCTGGAGTTCGCCCTGCCGCCGGCGGGGATCGTCGGCATCATCGGCGCCAACGGCGCCGGCAAGACGACGCTGCTGCGGATGATCACCAGCGAGGAGGAGCCGGACGCCGGCGAGCTCCGCCTGGGCGACACCGTCGAGCTCGCCTACGTGGACCAGTCCCGCGACGCGCTCGACGCGGAGAAGTCGATCTGGGAGGAGATCTCCGGCGGCGACGACCAGATCCTCGTGGGCGACCGCAAGGTGGCCTCGCGGGCCTACGTCGCCGGGTTCAATTTCCGCGGGCCCGACCAGCAGAAGAAGGTCGGCGCGCTGTCGGGCGGCGAGCGCAACCGCGTGCACCTGGCCAAGCTGCTGCGCCGCGGCGGCAACCTGCTGCTGCTCGACGAGCCCACCAACGACCTCGACGTCGACACCCTGCGCGCGCTCGAGGAGGCGCTGCTGAGCTTCGCCGGCTGCGCCGTCGTCGTGTCCCACGACCGCTGGTTCCTGGACCGGATCGCGACGCATGTGCTCGCGTTCGAGGGCGACTCGCAGGTCACGTGGTTCGAGGGCAACTTCGAGGCCTACGAGAGCTGGCGACGCGAGCAGCTCGGCGAGGACGCCGACCGCCCGCACCGCATCACGTACAAGAAGCTCGTCCGGGGCTGACCCTCGACAGGGTCAGACCCGTCGAGGGTTCACAGCCCGTGGTGCGGCCACTCCGGCTCGAGGTTCCCGGCCTTGAACGCGCTCGCGCCGAGCGTGTGCCGGTCGCGGCGCATGAACATCGACATCGTCATCTCGGCCTCGATGCGCAGCCGCTCCTCGAGCGTCCGGCCGACGCCGCGCATGATGCTCTCCTTGTCGCTTCGGATCGCGCCCTGGGGCAGCGCGGCGATCGACGCCGCCAGCTCGTGCGCGCGTGCCAGTGCCTGGCCACGGGGCACGACCTCGTTGACGAGCCCGATGCGCTCGGCCTCCTCGACGCCGATCCGGCGGCCGGTGATCACGAGCTCCATCGCCCGGGCGAAGCCGACCACCAGCGGCAGCCGCACCGTCATCCCGTCGCCGCCGACGATGTTCCACCGCCGCTCCAGCGCGCCGAACTCCGCGTTCTCCGCCGCGATCCGGATGTCGGCCAGCAATGCCGTCTCCAGCCCGGCCGCGAACGCGTATCCGTTCACCGCCGCGATCACCGGCTTGAAGATGTCGGCCCGCCGCGTGTAGCCGCACTCGCCCGGCGAGTTCATGACGCTCACCCGGAACGCGTCCCAGTCGCCGAGCTCGTCGAGGTCGGCCGCGTCCTGCAGGTCCCATCCCGCGCAGAACGTCGTCTCGCCGGCGCCGGTGAGCACCAGCACGAACGCGCTGTCGTCGTCGCGGAACCGCTGCCACGCGTGGTGAAGCTCGCGGTTCATCGTCCGGTTGACCGCGTTGTGCTGCTCGGGCCGGTCGTAGGTGAGGGTCACGACGTGCCCGTCCTGCTCGTAGCGAAGCGTCTCGTAGTCCATGGCCTAACGACTACAGGAGCCGCTGCAGGACGCCGCGGAGATCCGAGGCGTCGACGGCTACGTCGTCGGCCGCGCGGAGATCGTCGACGCTGTACGGGCCGGTCGCGACGGCCACCGCGCGCACGCCGTCGGCCCGCGCGCAGGCGATGTCCAGCGGCGTGTCGCCGATCACCGCGGTGTGCGTGCGCGGGTAGGGGTCACCCTTCCCGGCCCGGCGCCGGGCGACCGCCGGCAGCTCGGTGCGGTCCTCGCTGTCGGAGCCGAAGGCGCCCTGGCCGCGCGCGAAGTAGTCGCCCAGGCCCGCCCGGTGCAGCTTGAGCCGCGCGATCGGCTCGAGGTTGCCGGTCAGCAGCGAGAGCTGCACGCCCTCGCGCTCGGCCAGCCACCCCAGCAGCTCGGTCATGCCGGGCGCCACGCGGTCGGCGATGTCGGGCTGGCGCTCGGCGTGGGCGCGGCACCAGGCCTCGCCCAGGTCGTCCATGCGCTCGTCGATCACGCGGGCGTTGACGCCGGCCTGCAGGAGCACCTCGCGCGCGATCTGCAGGTCGGTCTTGCCCGGCGTGGCGACGCGGAACGCGCTCGGGTCGTCGATGCCGAAGACGTCCTTCAGCGCGACGTTGAAGGCCTCCTTGTGCGCCTTCGCGGCCTTGAGGAGCAGCGTGCCGTCGACGTCGAAGAGCAGCAGCATCGAGCTCAGCGCTCGAATGAGGTGCCGGGGCCCAGCCGCTGGGCGAAGGCCGCGATGAGCCGCGCCGCGTTGCGCACGTCGGCGAGCTCGACGAGCTCGACCGGCGAGTGCATGTAGCGCAGCGGGATCGAGACCACTCCGGTGGGCACGCCGGCCCGCGAGAGATGGACGGCGTCGGCATCGGTGCCGGTGTCGCGGCCGCTGACGTCGACCGTGAAGGGGATGTCGTGGGCCTCGGCGGTCTCGTGCAGCAGCTCGAAGACCTGCGGGTGCAGCGTGGAGCCGCGCATGATCACCGGGCCCGAGCCGGTCGGGTGCTTGCCCAGCTCCTTGAGGTTGTGGCCGGGCGGGTCGGTGGAGAAGGTCACGTCGACGACGATGGCCACGCCCGGGTCGAGCGCGAACGTGCTCGTGCGCGCGCCCGCGAAGGTGATCTCCTCCTGGGCCACGGCGACCGCGGCCACATCGCCGGGCGCGCCGCCCTCTTCGGAGACCAGCCGCGCCGCCTCCAGCGCGACGAAGGCGCCGAGCCGATTGTCCATCGAGCGCGAGATCACCCGTCCGTTGAGCAGCTCGACCGGCTCGCCGGCGATGACCGCGACGTCGCCGAGCCGCACCTGGGCACGCGCGTCGTCGGCGTCCTTGGCCCCGATGTCGATGTGCAGGTCCTCGAGCTTCGGGACCTTCTTGCGGTCGTCCTCCTTGAGCAGGTGGATGGGCTTCTTGCCCACGACGCCGGGCACCCGGCCCTCGCGCGTGACGAGCTCCACGCGCTGGCCCACGAGGATCTGCGGGTCCCAGCCGCCGATGTTCGTGAACCACAGGAACCCGTCGTCGTCGATGTGCACGATCGCCAGGCCGATCTCGTCGATGTGGCCGACGACGGTGAGCAGCGGCCCGTCGCCGGTGCCCTTGACGCGGGCCACCGACGAGCCCACCACGTCGCCGCTGACCTCCGCGAACCCGTCCGCGGCCTCGCGCCAGACCTGCGCCGGCACGCTCTCGTAGCCGGACGGGCCGGGAGCCGTCAGCAGGGCGCGCAGGACGTCGGGCAGCGGCATCGACCGCGGACCCTAATTGACCCGCGGATCCTCGGGCATCCGGGCGACCAGAGCGTACGTGCCGCCCTTGCGCTCCAGGACCGCGGCCCACAGGCGCTCGGCGTCGTCCGCGAACGCGTCCTCGCCCCGCGCGGGCTCGGTGATCCAGTCGTCGCGCTCGAGCTCGGACTCGAGCTGCCCTGGTCCCCAGCCCGCGTGGCCCGCGAACGCGCGCGCCCGTCCCTCGACGACCTGGACGGCATCGAGGTCGGCCGACGCGGCCAGCGGGCCCACGCCGTCGACCACGATCATGGCGGCGTCCTCGGGGTCGGCGAACTCGGCCAGCACGATGACGCCCGACGGCTGCACCGGGCCGCCCTGGAACAGCAGCTCGGCACCGTCGACCACGTCGGCCAGCTCGGGTGCGGCCTCGTCCACCGTGGCCTCAACCGGCCGGTTGAGCACGAGCCCCATGGCGCCCTCGTCGGAGTGCTCGAGGACCAGCACGACGCTGCGGGCGAAGTTCGGGTCGCCCAGGGTCGGGCCGGCGATGAGGAGCTGTCCGCGGAGCGAGTCCACCCGTGCAGTGTGGCGCACGCTAGTCGTCGAGCAGCGAGCGCAGCACGAAGGGCAGGATCCCCCCGTGCCGGTAGTAGTGCTGCTCCTTGGGCGTGTCGATGCGGACGCGCACGGTGAAGCTCTTGTCGTCGGCCTCGACGGTGAGCTCGCGCGGCACCTCGTCGGCCCCGGCCAGGCCCTCGATCGAGAACTCCTCCTCGCCGGTGAGGCCGAGCGACTCGATGGTGTCGCCATCCTGCAGCTGCAGCGGCAGCACGCCCATGCCGACGAGGTTGGAGCGGTGGATGCGCTCGAACGACGCCGCGATCACCGCGCGCACGCCGAGCAGCTTCGTGCCCTTGGCCGCCCAGTCGCGCGACGAGCCCGATCCGTACTCCTTGCCCGCCAGCACGACCAGCGGCACGCGCTCGTCGGCGTATTGCATGGCCGCCTCGTAGATCGTCGTCTCCTGCCCGTCGGGCAGGTGGCGCGTCACGCCGCCCTCGGTCCCGGGCGCCAACTGGTTGCGCAGGCGGATGTTCGCGAACGTGCCGCGCATCATCACCTCGTGGTTGCCGCGGCGCGAGCCGTAGGAGTTGAAGCCGCGCCGCTCGATCCCGTGCTCGATCAGGTACGCGCCGGCGGGCGAGGCCTTCTTGATCGCGCCCGCGGGCGAGATGTGGTCGGTGGTGACGCTGTCGCCGAGCTTGGCCAGCACGCGCGCGCCGCGGATGTCCTCGATCGGCTCGGGCTCGCGTGGGAGGTCGGCGAAGTACGGCGGCTCGCGCACGTAGGTGGAGTCGGGGTCCCAGGCGAAGCGGTCGCCCTCGGGCACGTCGAGCGAGGCCCAGCGCTCGTCGCCGTCGAAGACCTCGCCGTAGGAGGACCGGAACATGTCCGTGTGCAGCGACGCCTCGACCACGCGCGCGACCTCCTCCGAGGAGGGCCAGATGTCGCGCAGGTAGACGGGCTCGCCATCCTGGTCCTGGCCCAGCGGGTCGTTGACCAGGTCGACGTTCATCGTCCCGGCCAGTGCGTAGGCCACCACCAGCGGCGGCGAGGCCAGGTAGTTCATCTTCACGTCGGGGTTGATGCGGCCCTCGAAGTTCCGGTTGCCCGAGAGCACCGAGACCACCGCGAGCTCGCCCTCCTCGACCGCCTGCGAGATCTCCTCCGCCAGCGGGCCGGAGTTGCCGATGCAGGTCGTGCAGCCGTAGCCGACGAGGTGGAAGCGCAGCGCCTCCAGGGCGGGCACCAGGCCGGCCTTCTCGTAGTACTCCATGACCACCTTGGAGCCGGGCGCGAGCGAGGTCTTCACCCACGGCTTGACCTCGAGCCCGCGGTCGACGGCGTTGCGGGCCAAGAGGCCGGCGCCGATCATCACGTCGGGGTTGGACGTGTTCGTGCAGCTGGTGATGGCGGCGATGACGACGTCGCCGTGGTCGAGGTTGAAGGTCTCCCCGTCGACCTCGACCGGCACCGAGGTGTCCGTCTCCGGGTCCTTGAGCGCGGTGGCCGCGGGCGGCCGGTCGGCGGGCGGCTCCGGGAACGGCGTCCGCGGGCCCTCGCCGTTGGCGGGCTCCTCGAAGGAGATCGGGTCCGAGGCCGGGAACGTCTCGGCCACCGCCTCGTCCTCGAAGTCGAGGTCGGCGTGCTCGGTCACCGCCTCGCGGAAGCGCTCGCGCGCCTCCGACAGGGCCACGCGGTCCTGCGGGCGCCGCGGGCCGGCCAGCGACGGCTCGACCTCGCCGAGGTCGAGCTCGATCGTGTCCGTGTAGGTGGGCTCCTCATCGGGGTCGTGCCACAGGCCCTGCTCGCGTGCGTAGGCCTCGACGAGCTCGACCTGCTCGGCCGGCCGGCCCGAGAAGGTCATGTAGCGCAGCGTCTCCTCGTCGATGGGGAAGATCGCGCAGGTCGAGCCGTACTCGGGCGACATGTTCCCGATCGTCGCCCGGTCGGCCAGCGGCACGTTGCCGACGCCGGGGCCGTAGAACTCGACGAACTTCCCGACGACGCCGTGCGCGCGCAGGCGCTCGGTCACGGTGAGCACGAGGTCGGTGGCGGTGGCGCCTTCGGGCAGCGCGCCCTTCAGGCGGAAGCCGAGCACGTGCGGGATGAGCATGGACAGGGGCTGGCCCAGCATCGCCGCCTCCGCCTCGATGCCGCCCACGCCCCAGCCCAGCACGCCGAGGCCGTTGACCATCGTCGTGTGCGAGTCGGTGCCGACGAGCGTGTCCGGGTAGGCGATGCCGTCGTCGTCGACGAAGACCACGCGGGCCAGGTACTCGAGGTTGACCTGGTGCACGATCCCCGTGTCGGGCGGCACGACCTTGAAGCCGTCGAACGCGCCCTGGCCCCAGCGCAGGAAGGCGTAGCGCTCGCGGTTGCGCTCGAACTCGAGCTCGGCGTTGCGCTCGAACGCGGCGTGCGAGCCGAACACGTCGACCTGCACCGAGTGGTCGATCACGAGCTCGGCGGGGACGAGCGGGTTGATCTTCTCGGGGTCGCCGCCGAGGGCGGCCATGGCGTCGCGCATCGCGGCCAGGTCGACGACCGCGGGCACGCCGGTGAAGTCCTGCATGAGCACGCGCGCGGGCGTGAACGCGATCTCGTCGGAGGGCTCGTCGGTGGCCACCCAGGTGGCGAGCGCCTCGATGTCCTGCGCGCGCACGCCGACGCCGTCCTCGGCGCGCAGCAGGTTCTCGAGCAGGACCTTGAGCGAGAAGGGCAGCCGCGCGACATCGAAGCGGGACTGCAGGGCGTCGAGTCGATAGATCACGTACTCGCGCCCGCCGACGCCGAGCGTGGCGCGAGCGTCGAAGGAGTTCTCGGTCATGCCCTTGATCCTAGGACGCGCCCCTCTCACGCTCCGGCGCTCGCGCGCGTTGAACCAGGCATGACCGTCACCGCCCCCACCGCCATCCGCGACCGCGTCGACTCCCTCGAGTGGGACGCGTTGCGCGCCCAGCTCGACGAGCAGGGCCACGCCGTCACTGCGCCGCTGCTCGACGCCGACGAGTGCGGCGCGCTATCCGACCTGTTCGAGACGGGTCGGTTCCGCTCGACCGTCGACATGGCCCGCCACCGCTTCGGTCTCGGCCGCTACCGCTACTTCGATCACCCGCTGCCCCCGCCCATCCCGGCGCTGCGCACGGCCTTCTACCGCCACCTCGCACCGATCGCCAACGACTGGAGCCGCCTGCTGCGCGGCGACAACCCGACCTTCCCGGCCGAGCTCGAGCAGCTGCTCGAGCGCTGCCACGCGGCGGGGCAACGGCGCGCCACGCCGCTGATCCTCCGCTACCGCGCGGGCGACTGGAACGCGCTCCATCAGGACCTGTACGGCGAGGTCTACTTCCCGTTCCAGGTCGTGACCATCCTCGCCCGCCCCGGGCACGATTTCACGGGCGGCCAGTTCGTCCTGCTCGAGCAGCGCCCGCGGGCCCAGAGCCGCGCCCACGTCCTCGACCCGCCCCAGGGGGCGTTCGTGATCTTCCCCACCGCGGCGCGCCCGAACCGGGGCGCCAACGGCTACCACCGCGTCGGCATGCGCCACGGCGTCGCGACCGTCACGCGCGGCGAGCGCACCGCGCTCGGCGTGATCTTCCACGACGCGCGCTAACGGGAACGCAGCGCGCGGTCGACCAGGTCGAGCAGGCCGCGGCGCCGGGCGTCCACGCTGAACTCGCGCAGCACGCGCTCGCGGGCGGCGCGCCGGCGCTCGGGCCCGGCCGCGAGCGCGTCGGCGATCCCGGCCGCGAGCGGCTCGGCTGCCGCGCTGGCCACCACCACGCCGGTGTCGCCCACGACCTCGGGCAGCGCGCCCGCCGGCGTGACCACCGGGATCGCGCCGGCCAGCATCGCCTCGGCCACCGACACGCCGAAGCCCTCGTGCTGCGAGGGCTGCACGTACACCGCGGCGCGGCGCAGGCGTGCCTCGAGGGCGTCCTGCGCGAGGAACCCGGTCAGCGCGACGTTCGGGCCGGCCAGCGCGCGCAGCGCGTCGGCGGCGCCGTCGAGCTGGCGCCCCACCACCTCGAAGCGGACGTCGGGCAGCAGCGCAGCCGCGGCCACGAACGGCCGCAGGCCCTTGCGTTCGAGGTTCACGGTGTCCACGTTGCCGATGGTCAGGGCCAGGCGGTCGGGGTCGGGCACCGGGTCCGCACCGAAGGGGTCGGGCACGCCGTGGTGGATGACGGTCACGCGGTCCGCGGGGATGCCGACGTTGCGCTCGAGCTCGCGCGCCGAGTAGTGCGCGTTGGTGGCGAGCACGTCGGCGCGGCGCATCACCCAGCGGCTCACGATCGTGCGCCAGCCGCCGCGCTGGCTGCCGTAGCCGATCTCGGGCAGGTTGGCCACGTCGAAGCCGCCCACGATGAGCGCGGTCGGCGTGCCCAGGGGGCGCGCGAGCGTGAACGGCTCGAGCGTGTGCAGGTGCGCCCACCAGCCGAAGACGACGTCGGCGCGGCGCACGGCGCGGCCGAGCGCGCGCGGGTTGCGCTGTGGACGGTCGCCGTAGAGGTCGATGACCTCGTGGCGCTCGGCCAGCAGCGCGCGGTCCAGCGCGATGAAGCTCGACGGCCGCGGCGCGACGAACAGGACGCGGGCCACGTCAGCGCTCCGCGATGAACAGGTACCGGTTGAGGCTGAAGAAGTAGTCGGGGCCCTGGTCGACGAGGTCCTGCGCCCACGCCGCCACCTCGTCCTCGGTGATGCCCTGGCGGCCGGGCACGAAGGCGCTGATGAACCCGATGAGGTGGCGGCTGAAGGTGTCGGGGTCCCAGCCGGCGTTGAGCAGCGGGATCGTCGTGCGCTCCGTGACGCGGAAGCCGGCGTCGCGCAGCAGCGGGCTCAGGGCCTGGGGCAGGTGCGGGTGGGCCAGGTGCTCGTCCCAGGCCGCGAGCAACCGGCGCATGCGGGCGTCGTCGCTGGAGCGCCACACGATCGAGGCCCAGTCGGTGTCGAGCACGGCCAGGCAGCCCTTCGGGCGCAGGACCCGGTGGGCTTCGGCCAGCGCCCGCGGCAGGTCGGCCACGTACTCGTAGACCTGGGTGGAGACGACGACGTCGAACGACGCGTCCTCGAACGGCAGCGCGGCGGCATCGCCGGACACGAAGGCCATCGGCGCGGCGTCGTCGGCCAGCGCGCGGGCCTGGGCCAGCGCGCGCATGCTCTCGCTCGGCTCGAGCCCCTGCACCGCGCCCATGGGCCCAAGCGCCGCGGCCATCTCCGCCGCGAGCAGTCCCGGCCCCGAGCCGACGTCGAGCACGCTCTCGCCGGGCGCGAGCCGCAGCGCCTCGAGCATCAGCCGCCGTTGCTCGACGACGTCGGCCGTCCGGTAGGCCGCCTCGACGCGGCGCGACTCGGCGTCGTCGAACTCGATCACGGGTGCAGGCTAAACCCGCTTGGTGTCACGCTGGTAGGCCCAGATCGCGAACGCGCTCAGGACGACGGTCCAGGCGGCCACGACGAGCCAGCCGGTCACACCCCACACGGTCCCGCCGAGAGCGACGTGGCTGGCCTGCACGAGCCAGTAGGACGGCAGCGCCTGCGCGATGCCGTGCAGGACCCCGCTGGTGATGGGGAACCAGGTCCCGCCGAGAAACGCGAGCAGGCCGACGCTTCCGCCCAGCGCCGGGCCGACCGAGTCCGTGGTGAGCAGGTGGCCCATGGCGATGCCGAGCGCCGCGAACGGGATCAGCGCGATGAGGATCAGCGCGGTCATGGCCAGCCAGCGCCCGACCGGCAGGGAGACACCGAGCGTCGCGCCGCAGATGTAGAGCACGATGATCGTCAGCCCGGCCATGAGGTAGGCGGTCACGATCTTGGCCCGGAAGTACGCGCGCGGCGTGAGCGGGGTGATGCGCAGCTGGCGGTTCCACCCCGCGCCGCGCTCGGTGGCGATGCGCGCGCCGCTGGAGAGGATCGCGCTCATCGTCCCGAACGAGATCAGGCCGACCATGTAGTAGAGCGGCGCCGAGATCCCCGTGTTGGCGAAGTCGTTGACGTCGTGATTGGGGCCGGCGATGAGGAAGTAGAGGACGACCGGGAACGCCAGCGAGAGGATGAAGAAGCGTCGGTTGCGGACCGTTCGGCGCAGCTCGAAGCGCGTGTAGGTGAGACCTGCGCCGCTCATGCCGCCACCTCCTCGGGCTCGCTGGTCAGCTGCAGGAAGGCCTGTTCGAGGCCGGCGCCGGAGATCTCGATGTCGCGCGCCGCGGGGTAGCGCTGCAGCAGGGCGCGGATGGCGGCATCGGAGTCCTCGCAGTTGAGGATCACCGCCTCGCCGTGGCGGTCGGCCGAGGCGACGCCGGGAAGCGTGCGCAGCTCGTCGATGGAGGCGCCGGGCAGCGTGGCCCGGATCGTGCGCGAGCCGACCATGCCCTTGATCTCCGTCGTCGGGCCGTCGGCCACGATGCGGCCGTGGGCCATGAGGATCGCGCGGTCGGCGTTGGCGTCGGCTTCCTCCATGTAGTGGGTCGCGAAGACGATCGTCGTGCCTCCATCGGTGAGCCCACGCATCGAGGACCAGAACGCCTGTCGCCCCTCGACGTCCATCGCCACCGTCGGCTCGTCGAGCACGAGCAGCTGCGGGTTGGGGGCGAGCGCGATGGCAAAGCGCACGCGCTGGGTCTGGCCGCCGGAGAGCTTCTGGGTGCGCTGGTCGGCGACGTCGCCGAGGCCGGTGATCTCCAGCACATGGTCGACCGTGAAGGGCGCCGGGTACAGCGAGGCGATCATGGCGATGAGCTCGCGCACGCTGAGGTCGCGGATGAGCTCG
>Ga0068864_100005206_pt1 | contig 10658 bp, 8 predicted proteins | sample KBSSwiS72_FD_66586 | JGI IMG/M metagenome (GOLD analysis project Ga0068864, IMG submission 66586) | Switchgrass rhizosphere microbial communities from Kellogg Biological Station, Michigan, USA - KBS Switchgrass S7-2 | ecosystem: Host-associated > Plants > Roots > Rhizosphere > Soil ...
GTCTTTGGCATCCGTACATAGCGGGGCAGGGAACGCGGGACAGTGATAACACCCATGTACGTAGAAGAAGCCCTGCGACGCCGCTTCAGGAGCAATGCCTGGCACAGAGCTTTGTTGATGACTCTCGGGAACGGGTGTGCCGGATCGACCGTTACCGGCGTAAGAAGAGGATCGAGCTCGCGGTCACAGTACTCCCTCGCGAAATCGAGCATCTCGTCGTCGAGTTCCGAAAGGCGCAGGATGCGAATGCCATCCTCGGCGAGAGCCGGCCGGAGTTTCTCATTCCAGCATCGATACTGATGTCGGAAAAATCGATGTGTCTCTTCGGCGATTCTCTCGCATTCATTGACCGGTGAGAGTCCATCGATGCCCGGATCGGTATATCCGTCTTCCATCCGTTGCAGCAGGCTTGCTACGCGGACTTCAAAAAACTCATCGAGGTTGCTCGCAGTGATAGCAAGGAACTTCACTCGCTCCAGGAGTGGGTTTGATTCGTCGAACGCCTCTTCCAGTACCCGAGCATTGAACTTCAGCCACGATAGTTCGCGACCAATGTAGTAAGACGGATTTTCGAGAGTGGCACGCAAGGTCACAACAACGCCTATTAGTTACAGCGCGGCTGGAGAATAGCTGAAAAGGGGATTAAAAAAAATTGCTTTAGACGCCTTCACCGCAGCACAAGTATATAGATGCCATCGAACCATGGTTTGGTCGCGACAAGTATTTGTGAAGCTTACGAGGCTTTTTGGCCCAAAAGTCGAGGCCTCCACGTTGGATCGTTCAACTGATCGAGGGACACGACAGTATCACCGCCACAACGTTGACACTTGTATCGGAAATCAGTGGATTGTTTTTCATCAGCCAGCGACGCTTCCAGGGGCGAACCGCAAACCATGCAAGTGATCCGTGCTGGTACCCGCTCGGGAATCCAAACCGGACGTACTCGTGTCATAAGGTCTCCTTTTTCTGATCCAGGCTCTTGCGACGCAACTGAGTGTCCCCAAGGGCAAGCCCTTAGTTCGGTCTGATTTTAGTTTTGGAGATATGCGCTAAGTATTAAAGGAATGTTAATTCGGAACTGCTTGTGGGTCAGTGCCTTGCGCGGAAACTATCCGTAATTAGCCCTGTTTTTTCGCAGTCAGGAAATGTCTTAACCGAGTGCGATCATCCAGCGGGATGGATGCGATCTCAAAACCAACCTTATAGGCATCAATGCTGTGCAGCAGCACGCGTGCTCTTACTTTGCGAAGCCCGAGCTTGAACTCAACTTCGCCGTCCGGCGCAAGTTGTGTCCGAGTGTTCGTGGTCCCGCCGCCCCCGCCAAGGCTGAGCGCCTCGACCGAAAGATCACACGAGCCGGAATTTGACTTGATTGAAGCCCACATTTCGCCATCGATTGGGATCCTGGCATATCGCCGCTGGCGAATCCATTCGCCCGCTCCCGGGCGTAACTGTGCCAGCATCAGTTCCTGGTTGGAAATGCCGGAGCTCTTCATCGTGTTCTTCGCCGTGGGAGGGTCGATCTTCAGCAGAGCCTGCAACGCTACAACGCGCATCTCTTTCTCGAATTCCCACTTCCACATCGATTTCGCGAGAACGATTTCCTTCAAAACCGCCAGTGCTGCTTTAGCCTTGAGATTGCCAAGAGCCTCAATGATCTTAAGCTGCACGTAAGGTGAGTTGGTTTCCGCGCGTGTAACCTCTTGCAGCAGTCGGTCGACTTTCGTCGTGCCGCTCAGGCCTATTTCATCGATAGCCTGGGGCAGGATCAACTCGTCGAATGAATCGAGAAGCTGTGAAAGCAGTGCTCCTCGTTCGGTCATTCCGCTCGAGGCAATCTGATGAATCGCAAACGACTGATGCAAAGGAGCCCATCCCTTGAGCCGCTTCCGCAGCGCGCGTTCCACGTAGTTGGAATCCAGCGGCGTCAGCAACCCTAGTGCAGGTACTGCCTCGGAAGGCTGATCCGCAGCGGCGCTCTGTCGAAGCGCTTCCAGCAGGGGATCGCCCAGGTGACTGGTCAGATCCGTCAGCCGTCTGTAATCGTCTTTCTTCGAACAGCGTGCTGCACGCTTCTTCAGTTCGCTGGCAACGGCGTACGGCATCTGCTGAAGAGCTTCGATAAGGTCGCTGGGTATCACCTCAACCGCAAGCGCATCATCGAGGAATTGTCCCGCGCAGCTTTCAATCCCGGCTTCAATATGCACGCGATCGCTGATCTGCGGAGCTAGTCCCTGGAGTTCAAGCAATTTGTCGAAGAAGGCGGGAACAATTTCGTATTTCTGCGAATGTGCCGCTTCGCGCACCAGCGAAGCCAGCGCTGTGCAGAGTGGTGGTGTGAGTTCAGACGACAGCTCAAGACTCAGCGCGGTTGCAATTACTCCCATCGCCCATCGCGTTAGCCGTCCTCCGGCGCGCGAGAATGTCGTCGCCAAAATCGGAATTCCCGTAGCGACCTGCAGCCGTGTCCTCGGTTCCGGATTCTTCAATAACATGCAGTAGTTTCGAAGGATCTGTTCCGCCGCCACATCTTGCTTTGTGAGAAGTTCGTCTACAAACGAGCGCACGTTCTTCGGCGGTATACACCATGCTTCTGAAGAGAGGAGTACCTGTAACTTATTACGTGCAGGAACGCCTGCCCAGAATTGGCGATCGAGCGCTTCCGACGCACTCTCTACCGGCAAACCCGCGCGGGTCATGGTGTCTTCGCGCGCATTCAGGACGGAGTGGAGTGACTCGATTTCCTTCTTCAACCGTTGCAGCATTTCCTGCACGGCATTGAACGCGATTTCGCCCCGCTGATATTTGTCTAGAGCGACTTTGACCGCCAGCTGCTCAGCCAGGCTCAGGAGCGCTGGTCGTTCAGTCTCTTCGTTTTCAGAACGATCCTGTTCTAAAGCTTCACGCAACGCGCTGAGTCCCGCGGCAGGTAGTTCTTGCGGCCTCGGCAGCGCTTCGTCATTGTTGCTGGCTTGGCCGGAGCTAAGCCGCGCGAGCCAGCGGATCGTTTCAGCGACATCGTCTTCGCCCAGGGTGGCTTCTGCGAGAGTGACTGCCGTGGCCGGCTGAGTTGCCGATTCGCCATTTTGTTTCAGATCGAACGAGCACAACAGCCGCAGCAGGTCATTCGTGGATGCAGCTTTCCCAGTGCTATTGCCGGTGGCACCTTGCAGATTGTTGAGCATCGCGGAAGCCAGCACTCCAGTGAGGTTCAATCCTGTGTCGGCTTGTTGTTCGCCGCCGATGTGAAATTCGAGCAGTCGGACAGACGCTCTTGATCCGAATTCCTTTTTGAACTGCGCCAGTAATTCTGGAGGCTTGTTATTCGCCAGCAGGCGCACAAGAGCTTCCAACTGCTCCTGCGTGATATCCGGAAGGAAGCACATTCCGGCTATTCCAGCGGAGACCAGCAGAAGCGCAAAGCTACGATCTGCACTTCCCGCCTGGAGCGGTTTGCCTGCCAATAGCAGGTGATCTCCTGCCGCCGTCAGGACCACTTTGTCTGTGGCCAACGCCGCCCGGAGCTCCTTCCAGGTGTTCTCCAATTGTGGTGCGACTTGCTTGTGCGCCGGACCATACATGTTCACCTGTTTCACAACCACGTTCAGGTTGCGGACAAATGCGCGCACAGCGTCGACATGGGTTCTGCCGGTCATGCCCTCAAATCCTTGTATGGTGAACTTTAGGCCGATAAGGGAAGGTGAACTAGTTACGTTGGGTCGAGGAACAGTCGAGTAGCTCCACGTTCGAACACTTACCTGGGCAGTTCAGCGGCCTACAAGCTTCGTGGAAATCGTGTGCAGTCGGTTGATCTCTTTGAGAAGAGCCAGTTTTACAGTGAGGTTTGTGCGCTCGCCCCGAGCAATCCGGCTGACGTAAGAAGGATCAACGCCGGTTAAACGCGCGATTCGATTGTAGAGGCCGCGGTATTCCGAAACGAGAGTCGCGACGTTCGAGTTGCTGTCGGTGGCGACACGAGTTGAACGCATGCGGGATTCTAACTGTCATGTGCGATGACTCTTGTGCGTCAACTTGCGCCAATCCAGATTTCACCACTTGAGTCAGCATCTACTCGGAACTGCCGGGTACAGTGGCCGAGAGTACATGTACCGCGCCATTTGGGACTAACGTAATCCACAGCACTTACCTTGTTGCGGATTGCATCCAACACTTCGGGGGGAATGGGGCATTGTTTCTGACTCGTTCAATACTGGATCTGGATAAACATGCGCCATACCAACAGTAGGAAGATAGGGTTAGCAGTTCTAAGCGGGATAATCGTCGGCATAATCGCAGCAATCGTGCACCTGGCAACAGTGCCTCTCGAACGTTCTGTGGCGCTTCATGTTCTGATTGGCGATCTGGTAGCCGCATTGACCGCAATCGCCGTATGTTTGGCATTGCAGCTTCGCCAGGAAGAAGTACATTACAGAACTGCGATCGAACGCGCGGCAATTGTCGCCGAACTCAATCACCACATACGAAATGCCGTCTTCCCGCTTTGCCTATTGGTTCAGAAAGTGGGAGACGCCGATGCCGTGAGGGCCGCCAATGAAGCAATGGACCGCATCAACCTTGCATTGAAGGATGCGACAGCCGATGCCCTCTCTGGTCGTTTCGATTACACCGATCAAGATCGAAACGCTGCGTAGCACGCTCTTTAAGGATTCGCTGATTATGACGAAACTCCTGCTCGTCGACGATGACGACAGCATTTTGCATTTGTTCTGCACTGTGCTGGAGATGAACGGTTATGACGTCACGACGGCGACGTGTGCTTCTGCTGCGCTTCGAAAAATCGCCGAACAATCATTCGACATGGTTATAACCGATCTGCACATGGAGAGCCCGACTGCCGGATTCGATGTCGTCCAGGCGGCGCAGCGACTCTCGCCACGGCCCATCATCGTCATTGTGACTGCCTACCCCGTCCCGTCCGCTGAATGGAGACGGTCCGGCGCTGACGCTCTCTATGTGAAAGGCGCGAATACAATGGCGCTGCCGGAGCAATTGAAAGAACTACAACGTCGCAAAGGCCGCGATACCGTAACCGAGTACGGCCCCGTTCGTCGCGCCCGATCTTGATTTCTCCTCGTTCAAAAATCCTTCGGCCACTTATGCGCGGGTGTTCTTCCCTAGATATGCACCGAGATCAGCTGTCATTTACAATTGCATCGCTTCGTTCTGCAGTTCTCGATTGGCCTTTCAGAGCATCTATTGGTTGGACCGCAAGGCTCTGAGTCCGAAGCAAGGGTCCTTGAATCTAAGTTCTTGTTAGCCGGTTCCCGTCGTTGCTGCGTACGGCGCAGATGGTGGGGAGAAAAATTATTCGTGAATAAGAAAGTACGTACTTACTTAATATCCTCTACGATGCTCATTTTCATGAGCTTACGTGTGTTCGGACAAGTGGCAGCTCCGGCTGGCTACTCAGTCGGAGCACCCAATCCAACGCCAAACGTGATGCAGGAACTCAATGCTGGGCAGAGCCCTTTGAGCGGCTCCCGTGCGGTGCCACTTCAGCCCGGTACCGTATCTCTGACCCTGCTCGACGCCATCGATCGCGGCCTGAAATACAACTTGGGAATCATCCTCACCCAACAAGGAAACGAGTCTGCACGGGCCGCACGAATCCGAGCGCTTAGCGAACTACTGCCGCACATCAGCGCTCGAGCTGGCGAGAGTATTCAGCAGATCAACCTCGCTGCTTACGGATTTCCAGTTCCTGCGGGAACGCCCTCCGTCATCGGACCATTCAGTGTCTTCGACACCCGAGCCTTGCTCACCGAAAATTTAAGTTTCCAAAATCTGTACGAGAAGCGTGCGGCCGAACAAAGCCTGCAAGCTGCAAAGCTCTCTTATCAGAACACTCGAGACCTGGTGGTTCTAGTTACAGGTTCGTCGTACCTGCAAGCACTTGCGGATGCGTCGCGCGTCACATCTGTGACCGCCCAGGTACAGACCGCACAAGCCCTTTATGACCAGGCGGTGAATCTGAAGAACGCCGGCATAGTCGCAGGAATCGATGTTCTCCGGGCGCAGGTGGAATTGCAGGCCGAGCAACAACGGTTACTCGTCGCACAAAATGATTACGACAAGCAGTTGCTGAGCCTCGCTCGAGTCATCGGCCTGCCCATGGGGCAGGACTTCAAACTGACCGACAAGATTCCTTTCGCAGCACCGGTTCCCATCACCTTCGAAGACGCGCTGAAGCGTGCCTTTGAGAAGAGATCGGACTACCAGCAGGCGCAGGCGCAGTTGCGGGCCGCAGAGTACTCCAGGCGTGCCGCCGAAGCGGAGCGTTTACCTTCGCTTGGGATAAACGGCGACTACGGCGTCATAGGTGTCCGTCCCACCAGTTCGCATGGAACGTTCACCGCAGCAGCCGGCGTCAGCGTCCCGATCTTTCAAGGAAGAAAGATCGAAGCCGACATCATCCAGGCGGAAACCGTTCGGCAGCAGCGTCAGGCTGAGCTCGACGATTTGCGCCAACGTATCGAGTACGAAGTCAGGACGGCATTCCTCGACGTGACGGCGGCTACCAAGCAACTCGAGGTCGCAACCAGTGCGCTCGATGTCGCCCGACAGCAGGTTACACAGTCTCGGGACCGCTTCCAGGCAGGCGTCACTAACACCGTCGAAGTTGTGCAGGCTCAGCAGCAGCAGGCGACTGCGGACGAAAATTACATTGGAAGTCTCTACGCTCATAACGTTGCCAAGTTGAACTTGGCGCGCGCGCTCGGCGTTGCCGAGGAAGCTACGAAACGATTCTTAGGAGGTCAGCACTAGTGCCGGAATCCAGAAATCCCCAAGAACAAGAACTCGAATTGCAGGATCCCGACCTGCACGGGCCTTGGCCGGAAGAAGAAGACACCAAGGTTACGCGGAAGAAAGGTCTCAAGGGCTATCTCCGGGAACATCCGCTCGTTCGCCTGGCGCTGATCGCAGGACTCATCCTCGTGGTGGTCGGAGGCATCTTCGTTTGGCGCTACTACGCCGTTCGTGAATCTACCGACGATGCCCAGGTAGATGGTCATATCACTCCCATCAGTTCGCGTGTGTCAGGTACCGTCACGGCGGTTCGGTTCAAGGACAATCAGTACGTGGAGGCCGGCGCCGTACTGGCGGAACTCGATCCTCGCGACTACCAGGTCGCAGTCGATCGTGCGAAGGCTGAACTTGCGGATGCGGAAGCCAGTGCCTCTGCCGCCCGTACCAATGTTCCCATCGCTCACATCTCCACGGCGAGCGGCATCGAAACCGCACAGGCAAATCGGAATGCATCGCAACAGGAAGTGGATGCCGCGACTGCACGTCTTCGCGAGGCTCGCGCCAATTACGACAAGGTTGCGAAGGACCTTGAGCGCATGAAGCAACTCATTGCGAAGGATGAGGTCTCGCGTCAGCAGTATGACGCCACGGTTGCCTCCGAGCAGGGAGCGCGTGCCACGGTAGAAGCAGCGCAAGCCGCGGTAGCGACCGCCCAAAGCCATGTCGCGCAGGCGGACGCCGCAGTTCGCAATGCGCAGACGGGCCCACAGCAGGTTCGGGTAACCGAAGCCCGCGCGGGTTCGGCGCAAGCCGCTGTCGAGAAAGCTCAGGCTACCCTCGCGCAGGCCATGCTGAACTTGCAGTACTGCACAATTCGCGCTCCGCAAGCCGGAATCGTCAGCAAACGAACTGTCGAAGTCGGCCAGACGATCCAGCCAGGTCAACCTCTGGTCGCTCTGGTAGATCTTTCGGACCTCTACGTAACCGCAAACTTCAAGGAAAACCAGTTGAAGAGCATGCGTCCTGGACAGCCAGCGCAGATCCACGTCGATGCTTTCGACAGGGATCTCAAGGGGCATGTCGATTCCATCGGAGGGGCAACCGGCGGAAAATTCAGCCTGCTTCCTGCGGACAACGCTACAGGTAACTTCGTTAAGGTCGTGCAACGTGTCCCAGTGAAACTCGTGTTCGATGCTGGCGAGGATCCGGAGCACAAATTGCGCCCCGGTATGTCAGTCGTGCCGACCGTCAGGACCGATCGATAGGAGTGCTCATCATTCTCTTTTCTGAGAACGATTGAGGCTTTTTTGTTTTTCGAGATGAAGTACGAGACCCAAGGTTGAATTAATGCCAGAGAGTCGTCCTAATACGCCAGAGATAAATCCGTGGATTGTCGCCATAGCGGTGATGCTTGGCACGTTTATGGAGGTACTCGATACGACTGTGGTCAACGTGGCTCTGCCGCACATTGCAGGCAGTTTGTCCGCCACCGTCGATGAAACCACGTGGGTTCTCACCTCCTACCTCGTCTCGAACGCAATCATCCTTCCAATGACCGGCTGGCTTGCGAATCAATTCGGACGCAAGCGCATCCTCCTGCTCTCGGTATTCGGGTTCACCGTTGCGTCGCTGGCCTGCGGCCTCGCTCCCAATCTTCCTACGCTCATTATCTTCCGAGTCATCCAGGGCGCTACGGGAGGCGGACTACAACCGCTCTCTCAAGCCATCATGCTCGAAGCTTTCCCGCCGGAGCGTCGCGGAAAGGCAATGGCCTTCTGGGCCCTCGGAATCGTCGTCGCTCCCATGCTCGGCCCGGTGCTCGGCGGCTGGATCACTGACACCTACAGCTGGCGTTGGGTTTTCTACATCAACCTTCCGGTTGGCATCATGGCTACGATCATGGCCAGGCTCTTTGTCTTCGATCCGCCGTATATCGGCAAGAAATCGGAGTATGTCGACTACATCGGAATGGCTTTCCTTGTAATCGGCATCGGCTCTCTGCAGGTCTTCCTCGATAAGGGGCAAACGGAAGATTGGTGGAATTCGAACTTCATCAAGATTCTCGCCGTGATGTGCGTCCTCGGACTGATCGCATTCGTCATTCGAGAACTGACCACCAAGCACCCTATCGTCGACCTCACCGTATTCAAGAACCGGACGTATGCCACCGGTGTCTTCATGATGACGATTCTCGGCTTCGTCCTCTACGGCAGCACAGTACTCCTGCCGATCTGGTTACAGACGTTGCTCGGATATCCGGCGCTCCAGTCAGGAATGGCCATGTTGCCACGAGGTCTGGGTTCCTTCCTCTTCATGCCGGTGGTCGGAATCCTGATGGGGAAGATTGAACCGCGCAAATTGCTGATCTTCGGACTGTGTGTCGCGGGCTACAGCCTCATCCTGCTCGGAAGACTCAACCTGAATGCCGGTTACTGGGACATCTTCTGGCCGCAGATCCTGCAGGGCTCTGCTATGGGCCTACTGTTCGTTCCGCTTACGACCGTCACCAACGATCCGATCGCCAAGGAGAAGATGGGGAACGCGACCAGCATCTTCAACCTCATGCGCAACATCGGCGCCAGTATTGGCATTGCGATGGTGACAACGACCTATGCGCGTTCCACGCGGACTGATATAGACCATCTCAGTGGCAATGCGACGCCATATAGTCCAGCGTTCAATTCCACAATTGCTGGCTTGCAGGCGTCCCTGATGAAGGGCGGTTCTGACGCATACAGCGCCGGCCAACAGGCTTACGCTGCCGTGTTCGGCATGATCCAGCGAGAGGCGGCCATGCTAGCCTTCATAAAATCTTTCCGCCTCTTAGGATTCTTGTTCTTCGCAATGATTCCCTTGGTCTTTCTCATGCGCAAGCCACGCCACAAAGCTGGCCCAGGCGCGGGAATGCACTGACCTTGCGGTGCCGCTTCGTGTTCTCGCACATGACTTCGATCTCAGCGTAGAATCCCGGCTAGGAAGACTGTGCGCACGCTGATAAATGCCGGCGCTGTTCTCACTCCCACCCAGTCGATTTCGGACGGGTCCGTATTGATCGGCGACGGCCGGATCGAGGCGGTTGGTCCACGTGGCTCGCTCGGCGACTCTTTCGATTTCGTGTCGGATTTTCCCGGCGACGTTCTCGCGCCCGGATTTATCGACTTGCATATTCACGGCGCGGCCGGCCACGAGTTGATGGGTGCCGACTCGGACGCCTACCGCAAGGTCGGACAGTTCCTCGCGCGACATGGAGTCACAAGCTACCTTCCGACAACGACCACATCTCCCGAAGACATCCTGCTCCCGGCTCTTACCGCGATGGCCGATGCAGTTGCTCTACCTCCCTCCGGAAGTGAGACCCGCCCCTGCGCTCGACCGATCGGCATCCATCTCGAAGGCCCCTTTTTGTGCGACGCCCGCAATGGAGTGCATCCAGCAGCGCATATACAAAAACCAAGCGTCGTCGCCCTCGACCGGTATGTTCGCGCCTCACGAGGAGCCATTCGCATTCTGACGCTCGCACCCGAACTTCCCCACGCAATCGCCGTCATTAGAGATGCCGTCGAGCGTGGGATTACAGTGGCCATGGGTCACACCAACGCTACTTTCGAAGAAGCACGACTAGCCATCAATGCGGGTGCCCGCTTCGCCACGCACACGTTCAACTCCATGCGAAGAATGATTCATCGCGAGCCCGGAATTGTCGGAGCGATTCTCTCAGATCAGCGCGTTTACGCAGACATCATTGCCGACGGTCTGCACGTCCATCCTCCTGTGGTCGATCTCTTCCTGCGGTGCAAGGGCCGCGAGCGGGCGATTCTGATCTCGGATGCAACCAGCCCCACCGGAATGCCGACCGGCCGTTATCGTCTCGGCAATTTTGAGGTCGAAGT
>Ga0068864_100005217_pt1 | contig 10649 bp, 9 predicted proteins | sample KBSSwiS72_FD_66586 | JGI IMG/M metagenome (GOLD analysis project Ga0068864, IMG submission 66586) | Switchgrass rhizosphere microbial communities from Kellogg Biological Station, Michigan, USA - KBS Switchgrass S7-2 | ecosystem: Host-associated > Plants > Roots > Rhizosphere > Soil ...
TGAGCCGCGAGGGCCTGACGAGCGGCTTCTGGTACTTCCTGCGCGCGCTCTGGCAAGAGAACGGCGCGACCCAGAAGCGCCTGTCGCAGCTCAACAATGTGACCGAGCCCACCACGGTCACGACGCTCAACGCGATGACCCAGATTGGGCTGGTCCGGCGTGAGCGCAACGTCGGCGACCGCCGCAAGCTCAATGTCTTCCTGACCCCACGCGGTGAGACGCTGAAGGCCGAGCTCATGCCCTACGCGTTCCGCATCAACGCGATCGCTTGCCAAGGCATCCCGGCGTCCGACCTCGAGACCTGCCTGAGCGTGCTCAAGCAGATGTCCGAAAACCTCACCCGCGAGGCCGCCGGCCTCCATGCCGAGAGCGACGCATGATCACCCTCTACGGCGGGCCGACGCCCAACGCCCGCAAGATTGCCATCGCCCTTGAGGAGATGGACCTGGCCTGGCGGCTGGAGCTGATCGATATCCTGGCGGGCGACCAGCTGACGCCGGAGTTCCGCGCACTCAATCCCAACAACAAGGCCCCGGTGATCATCGACGATGACAGCGAATGCGGGGCCGAGCCCTTCGTCCTGTGGGAGACTGGCGCGATCCTGCTTTACCTGGCCCAGAAGACCGGCCGCTTCCTGCCCATGGCGCCCCGCGAGCGCGCGATCTGCGAGCAGTGGCTGATGTTCCAGGTGTCGGGCGTAGGGCCCATGTTCGGGCAGAACGCGCACTTCTCCTTCTACGCCAAGGACAAGCATCCCTATTCGATCGAACGCTACGCCAACGAGGTGACGCGGCTGCTGCGCGTGCTGGAGGGGCGCCTCTCGCAGAGCCGGTTCCTGGCCGGCGCCGACTACACGATCAGCGACATGGCGACCTATCCCTATGTGCTGCGCCAAGTCGAAACCCGGCGCTCGGAGTTCCCGGCGCTGGGACGCTGGGTCGATGAGCTCGGGGCGCGGCCAGCCGTGAAGCGCGGCATGGAGGTTGGCCGCGAGGCGCTCCGCCGCGAGACCATCGAGGGCGGCCTGAGCGGTCTCAGCGACGAGCAGCGCTCGATCCTGTTCGGGGAGCGTCAGTACCGGACAGCGGGCGGCTGAACCCGGCGCTTTCCCGTCGCCCGCAAATATGTAGAGTTCTAAGTATTGTGGCCTCGGGAGATCGCATGACCCAGCCGGAGACGGACATCCTGAACGGCCGGCCGCTCTGCACGGTCGAGATCCGGCTGGAGGCCGAAGCGCCCATTCCGCTTGGCCGCTCGCCCTGGCGCAACCGTCGGGTCAGCTACATCGCCGGCGGGACGATCGAGGGTGAGCGTCTGCGCGGCGAGGTGTTGCCGGGCGGCGGCGACTGGTCGGAACTGGGGCAGGGGGCCGACGGCGCGGCGCTCACGCTCATTGATGTCCGCTCCATCTGGAAGACCCACGACGGCGCCCTGATCTACGTCACCTATGGCGGCCGACTGGTAATCCCCCAGGCGGCGCTGGCCGACTTCCGGGACCCCGCCAAGGTGGAGCTGTTGCCGCACGACAGCTACTACTTCCGCATCCAGCCCACCTTCGAGACGGCGGACGCGCGGTACGACTGGCTGAACGCGCTGGTCGCCGTCGGCGTCGGCCGGCGCACCGCGGCGGGCGTTCGTTACCGGATCGCCGGCCTTGACTAGCCAGGTCCTGGAGAGCGCCGCCCCAGCCGTCGAAGCGCCGTCCTCGCGCTATGCCTGGTACGTCGTCGCGGTCCTTTTGCTGGCCTACACGCTCTCGTTCATCGACCGCATGATCCTCAGCCTGCTGGTAGGGCCGATCCGCGCGGACCTGGGCATTTCCGACACCCAGATGAGCCTCCTGATGGGGTTCGCGTTCGCGATCTTCTACAGCGCCCTTGGCATTCCCCTGGGTTGGCTTGCCGACCAGCGCGGCCGACGCGGACTGATTGTCGCCGGCGTGGCGGCCTGGAGCCTGATGACTGCGGCCTGCGCGCTGGCGCGAAGCTACGGCGGCCTGTTCCTGACCCGGGTCGGCGTCGGGGTCGGCGAGGCCACCCTGTCGCCGGCCGCCTATTCCATGCTCGGCGACTATTTCCCGCGCGAGAAGCTGGGCCGCGCGATGGCGGTCTATTCGATCGGCGTGCCGCTGGGCTCGGGGATCGCCCTGGTCGCGGGTTCGCTGGTCGTGAAGTTCGTCACCGAAGGGCCAAGGATCGTCCTGCCGCTGCTTGGCGCCATGGAGCCCTGGCGCCTGACGTTCCTATGGATCGGCCTGCCCGGTTTGCTGGTCGCGGCGCTCATTGCCCTGACGGTCCGCGAGCCGCGCCGGATGGGCGCGGCCTCCGAGGCGGCGCGCGGCGAGTTCGCAGCCTTCCTCAAGGCTCACCCTGCGGCCATCGCGGCGCATTTCAGCGGCATGTCGCTGGTCGCCCTGGTGATGTACGGCGCCATGGCCTGGATCCCTCAGTTCCTCCACCGCACCTACGCCATGCCGGTGCCGCAGGCGGGTCTGTGGTTCGGGGTGGCGACGGCGACCTGTGGCGCCTGCGGCCTGCTGCTCGGCGGTTGGATGGCCGACAGCCTTTATCGGCGCGGTTATCGGGACGCGCATCTGCGGGTGATCCGCCTGAACGCTATCGTGCTGCTGCCGCTCTTCGTCGGCATGGCGCTCGCGCCCACCGCACCGATCGCGCTCGGCCTGATGATCCTTGGCATGCTGCTGGGGACCATTCACGGCGGCGTGGCGGGGGCGGCGCTGCAGCTGATCACGCCGAACCGGCTGCGGGCGCGGATGGTGGCGCTCTATTTCCTGGTGGCGAACCTGGTCGGCCTGGGCCTGGGCCCGACCGCCGTCGCCCTGGTGACGGACCGGGTCTTCGGCGACGACGCGGCGCTGCGCTACGGCCTGGCGATCGTGACTGCTGTCGCCCTGCCGATTTCGGCCATCATCCTGAGTTTCGGCCTGAAGCCCTTCGCCCGCGCCGTCGCGGCCGCGGAGGACCGGCTCGCCGCGTCTTCTTAGAGGGCTGGCCACGGGCTCTCGGAAATTCACGCTTAGATTGCTTAGCATTCTATGGATTCTGATGTAGCCTGCTGGAATCGCTAGGAAGACCTCGCGCTCCATGACGAGGTCATGGGGAGGCTGAGAATGACCAAGCGTATTGCGTATGGCGTCTCGTGGATCGCGCTGAGCGCGGCTCTTCTGGCGGGCGGCGAGGCCGCGGCCCAGGAAAAGCCGGCGGCCCAGGTGTCCGAGCTCATCGTCACCGCCCAACGGGTCGAGGAGAACATCCAACAGGTGCCCATCTCGGTCACCGCCTTCTCCAGCGCGGCCCTGCAGCGCCAGTCCATCGAGAGTCTGCAGGACATCGCGCTGCGGACGCCGGGCTTCAGCGCCGGCGCCGTCGACCCGATCCAGTCCAACCTCGCGATCCGGGGCATCGGCTCGGCTTTCGGGATCAGCCAGAACGCGGGCGGCGACGCTTCGGTCGTGGTGTTCGTGGACGGGGTCTACGCCGGCCGCGGCGGCACCCCCGACATCGACGCCCTGAACCTTGAACGGATCGAAGTTCTGCGCGGTCCGCAGGGCACGCTGTTCGGCAAGAACACTGTGGGCGGCCTCATCCAGTACATCAGCCGCAAGCCTTCCAATGACACGTCGCTTCGTGTCGAGGGCGGTTACGGCAACTATGACCGCTGGACCCTCAACGCCCGCGGCAACATTCCGCTGTCTGACAAGGTGTACCTGGCGATCGGCGGTTCCCTGAAAAACCGCAACGGCTACGAGTTCAACCAAACCACCGGTCATCACGTCAACGACGAGGACCTGAAGACCGGGACGGTCGCGCTACGCTTCCTGCCGACCGAGGACCTCGACATCGTGCTGGCGGCCGACTTCACCGACCAGGACCAGAAGGGCAATCCGCGCGACAACATTTGCGACGCCACCTTCCAGGGCGGCATCCACTGCGTCGGGGTCAATCCCGATCCGCGGATCATGAACGCCTACATCGACGGCTACCTGCGCCGTTGGCTGCAGACCTATCGGGGCGAGGTGAACTACACCACGCCGTATGGCGTCCTGACGTCGATCACGGCCTACAGGGCGGTAACGCTGAACTTCCGCACGCCGTTCTTCTCCAACCCGATCAACCCGCCGGCCCAGATCGAATCCACCGAGACGGACCACGAGAAGAACAAGCAGTTCAGCCAGGAGGTCCGGCTGTCGTTCGACACCTTGGACAGCCGCCTGAAGGGCCAGGTGGGCGTCTACTATCTGCATGAGGACAACAACCGGACCGAGGACCTCAAGCAGGATTTCCCGGCCCCGGCCCAAACCGGCGTCGCCACCTATCCGCAGGCGGTGAAGGGCACGAGCTGGGCGATCTTCGGTCAGGCCAGCTATTCCTTCACTGACGCGCTCACCGCCACCGTCGGCCTGCGCCAGACCTGGGAGAAGAAGGACGGCCACTTCATCGGCCAGAAGGTCTCCGGCCCCGGGCTTCCGCCGCCGTTGGCCGCCAACTACGACGTAAGCGCCTCGAAGAAGTGGAACGCGCTGACGCCGCGCTTCGCGGTCGACCTGCAGGCGACGCCTGACATCCTGTTCTATGGAGCTGTGACGCGCGGCTTCAAGAGCGGCGGCTTCCAGGGCATCGCCGGCTCAGGACCCAGCCAGGCGACGCCCTACGATCCCGAGTTCGCCTGGAGCTACGAAGGTGGCGCCAAGACCCAGTGGCTGGACAACCGCCTGCGGGTGAACCTCTCGGTCTTCCAGACCAACTACAAGGACCTGCAGGTTTCTCAGCTGGTGCCGCTTTGCTGCGTGGTGGTGGGCAACGCCGCCACGGCGAGGATCACGGGGTACGAACTGGAGTTTGTGGCCACGCCGTTCGAGGGACTGCAGATCGACGGCAGCTATGGACGGCTCAACACGAAGTTCACCAGCTTCGCCAACGGCGCGACCGCCAACTTCACGGGCAACGACCTGCCACGGTCGCCGAAGGACAAGATCCATTTGGGCGCACAGTACAGCTTCGAGGTGGAGGGCTGGGAAACCCTTGGCCGCGTCGACTACACCAACCAGTCGAGGATGTACTTCGAGGCTTCCAACATCCCGACCCAGAAGCAGGAAGGCTACATCAACGTCGACGCGCGGGTGTCGATCACCTCGCCCGACAAGAAGTGGCAGGTGGCGGTCTGGGGCAAGAACCTCACCGACGAACTGGTCGCCACCTATGTGACCGCGTTCGCCCCCTATCGTCAGGTGCTGGTGCCCTACGCGCCGCCGAAGACCTACGGCGTGACCCTGGTCTGGAACTACTGACGCCGAAGCAAGGCCGCCGGTCCTCCCGGCGGCCTCTGCTCAGGCGCCGCCGCCGTCGATCTCCCGCAGCACCGCGGCGGCCTCGCTGAAGGCGGTGTTGGCGGCGGGAACGCCGGCGTAGATCGCCGTCTGCATCAGCGTCTCTTTCAGCTCGTCCTGGGTGAACCCACCCTGTTCGAGGCCCGCGCGCACATGCAGGCGGAACTCCTCCCAGCGCCCCAGGGAGGCGGTGATGGCCAGCACGAGCAGGCGGCGCGTGCGGTGGTCGAGCCCAGGACGGTTCCAGACCTCGTTCCAGGCGTAGCGGGTGATCATGGCCTGGAAATCGGCGTTGAAGGCGGTGCGGTTCCCCAGCGCCCGGTCCACCCACGCATCGCCCAGCACCTTGCGCCGGGTCGCGAGACCCGCGGCGTAGAGCGTGTCGGACGCCTCATGAACGTTCGGATCCGCGTTCAGGAAATCGCTGATCACACCGGCCAGCGCCCCCGGGGTTTCCAGGCAGGGAAGGTGAGCGGTCGGCAATGAGACGCCGCGCGCGCCCCGGATCGCCGCGACCAGCCGATCGCCGTGGCCTTCCGCCGGCGTCGATATGTCCTTCGAGCCGGTGACCACGAGCGTGGGCGCGGCGATCGAGGTCAGCCGTCCGCCAAGGTCCATGTCACGGATGGCTGCGCCGCAGCCCGCGTAGCCGGCGGCGCTCGAGGCCAGCAGTCCTGTGCGCACCGTCTCGACGATCTCCGGATGTTGCCGGCGGAACGCCTCTGAGAAGAAACGGCCGATCGCCGCCTCTGCGATGGCGGCCGTGCCTTCATTACGCACCGTCTCGACCCGGGCGCGCCAGACGGCCTCGTCCATGGCGGCGGACGTGCACGTCAGGACAAGGGCGCTGACGCGTTCGGGCGCCTGCAGGGCAAGCTGCATGGCGATCATGCCGCCGAGCGACACGCCACAGACGGCGGCTCGATCGACGCCCGCCGCCGTCATTACCGCCAGGGTGTCTGATGCGAGGTCCGAGAGGCTGTAGTCGCCGGCCGGCGCGTCGGAGGCGCCGTGCCCACGGGTGTCCATGCGCAGCAGCCGAAAGCGCGGCAGCAGGTGGGGAGCCACGAGGTCCCAAAGGCCCAGGTCCGTCCCGATGGAATTGAGCAGCAACAGGACCGGCCGGTCGGCCGCACCCTCCAGCCGCCAGTAGAGCCGCAGGTCACCGTTGCTGGCGAAGGCCATCAGCCGCCTTTCCGATGTTGTTCCAGCGCCCGGGCGACCATCGCCTTCGCGTCCCCGACATCGTCGCCGACGCCGGCGGCAGCCAGGTTGCGAGCCATGGCCGCCGTGTCGACCTCCAGGCCCTCGACTACCTGCGCCATGGCTGCGACTGCGCCGTGTGTGAGTTGGAAGAGCTCGACCAGCACCGGTCCCTCGGCCTGCCAGCCGCCGAGGCCGCGCTCGTGTTCCTGGGGCAGGGCGCTCAGCAGGGTAGCTGCCAGCCCCGGAGTGCGCAGGGCGGCGGAAAGCGCGACCTGGCAGCCGGTGGGGTTGCGTTTGTGGGCCATGACCGAGGAGCCGCCGCGGCCCGGAACCTGAGGCTCGAAGGCTTCCGCGACCTCGGTCTGCGCCATCAGCGCAATGTCCCGGGCAATCTTGGCGACCACGCCCGTGACGATGGCGAGGGCCGATCCGAGGCCGGCCACGGCGTTGCGCCGGGCGTGCCAGGGCAGCGGCGCGACGCAGAGGCCAAGGTCCGCGCCCATGCGCTGCGCCACGGCCTGGCCGGCGCCAGAGAGGTCCGCCAGGGTGCCAACCGCGCCACCAAGCTGGAGAACCAGCGCGGCCTCGCGTTCACGATGGAACCGGCTGCCGGCATCGTCGACGGCCAGCAGCCAATGGCTCGCCTTAAGCCCGAAGGTGCTCGGCCGGGCGGCCTGCAACAGGGTACGGCCAAGCATGGGCGTGGCGGCATGGGTCTCTGCCAGCCGCGCCAGCGCCACCGCGATCCGCGACAGGTCGCGGGCGATCAATTCGCCGCCGGCTTGAGCCTGGAGCGCCATCACCGTGTCGGCCACGTCCTGGCTGGTGGCGCCGAGGTGGACGATCTCGGCCGTCTGCGGGTCACCGATGGCGGCGCGCAGGCGTCGCACAAGCGGGATGGCCAAGGTCCCGGAATGGGCCGCCTCCGCCGCCAGCTGCGCAGGATCAATCTCGAGCAAGGCGCAGGCCTCGGCGATCGCCTTGGCCTGACCCGCCGACACCAACCCCTCAGCGGCCTGGGCGTGCGCGAGCGCGACCTCGAAACGCAATGCGTGAATTATGGTCGCCTCGTCGGAGAAGACGGCCAACATCTCGGCGGTCGAGCCCGCCAGGTCGCGGATCAGCGACGACATCTCTCGCGCTCCCCGCGGTTCAACAATCGAAGAACACCGTCTCGCGCTCGCCCTGCAGGACGATGTCGAAGCGGTAGACGTTTGCGCTGCCCGACGTCTCGGCGATCAGCGTCCCGCGCCGCTCCCTGGGAACCAGCGCCAGGATCGGATCAGCATCCAGGCCTTCGCCATCGGCGAGATAGAGACGCGTGACGAGCCGCTTGACCAGTCCGCGGCCAAGCACGCCCACCGCGATGTGCGGCGCCTGCAGGGTGTTGCCGGGTCCCGGCACGGGGCCGGGCCGGACGGTTTTGAAGCAGTAGCTGCCGTCGTCCAGGGTCGCAGCGCGGCCGAAGCCTATGAAGGCTTCGTCGAGCGGCAGCTCGGTGCGCGGATCGTCGGGGCTGGCGTAGCGGCCGGCCGCGTTGGCCTGCCAGATCTCGATAAGGGCGTCGGGGACGGGCGCGCCGTCGCCGTCGAACACCTGTCCACGCACCTCGATCGTCTCGCCGGCGACCGGTCCGTGGGCAGGGCTGACGTTGAGCACGTCGTGGTCCGCCGGAAACAACTCCGTGCGCGCGCCAAGCCCCGACTGTCCAACGAGGTCCGCGCCGCCCTTCCACGGCAGGGCGTAGTGGAAGAACGGGCCGACCGTCTGCGACGGGGTCTGGCCGAACTTCTCGGGAGACTGATTATCCGCCACTGCTCAGGACTCCGTGGGGGTCGCGTCGCGCCCGCGAAGTACGACGTCGAACAGGTAGCCCAGGGCCCAGTTCGGCTCGGTCGTGGCGATATCGAACCGCGCCACCAGGCGATCGCGCGCAGCGGCCGGGACGGCGCAGGCGATCGGGTCGAGGGCGATCAGCGGATCGTCGGGGAAGTAGAACTGGGTCACCAGGCGCGTCGCGAAGGCGGGCCCCAGCAGCGACAGATGGATATGGGCCGGCCTCCAGGCGTTGGCGTGGTTGCCCCACGGATAGGCGCCGGGCCGAATCGTCAGGAAGCGGTATCGGCCCTGGTCGTCGGTCACCACCCGTCCGGCGCCCGTGAAATTGGGATCGATCGGCGCGTTCCAGTTGTCCTTGGCGTGGATGTAGCGGCCGGCAGCGTTGGCTTGCCAGATTTCCATCGCGGTATTGGCGACCGGGCGGCGATTTTCGTCGAGCACGCGCCCGGAGACGATGATCCTTTGGCCCAACGGCGCGCCGGCGTGCTGGGTCGTCAGGTCGGCCAGGGCCGAACCCATCAGCCGGTCCCAGCAGGCCGCCGGGCCGGTGGTTTCGGTCAGGGTCTGGGGAATCCGCACCAGCGGATGGTTGGGCGAGCGCTTCACCGTCGAGGCATAGGCCGGCGCCAGGGAAGCGGGATGCGCGGACTCGTCCTCGCGCAGGTAGCCGCCGTCGGGGCTCACGCTGATATCCCTGCTCGGGAATCCGTCTCGATCCCGACCCGTGCGCCTTGCTCGGCCGAATTGCGGAGAGTGTGCGACTGAGGGATGGGCCCGCCTCCGGCGTCGTTCAGGTGAAGGTCCGCCTCGTGGTTCCGAGGGCGATCGGCAACATGCCATTTCCGTCGTGCGAGGTCACGTCGTGACGGACGGCTGGAGCCATGCGGGCAGGGTCGTAACATGAAGCCGCCATGGTTGTGGAGGACCGGAAGTCCGTCTCCGCTGGCCAAGCCTGAGCATTGGGGATTTACAATTCTGTCGTCATCGCGGCCCAACAGGCGTGGGTCCAGTTCAAAGACCTTCCGGGGAGTGAGAATCATGTCCGCACCGCGTATCGCCGCCGTGGCGTTGGCCGCCTGGCTGGGCGGTGCGGCCGCTCAGGCCGCCGCGCCGGGCTACCGCGTCCTTAACCGCATCCCCGGTCCGGACGGCGGCTGGGACTATGTGCGGGTGGACCCGGCGAACAACCGGGTGCTGGTGGCGCGCGGCGGTTCGGTCATGTCGGTCGATCTCGCCACCAACGCGGTGACCGCCGGACTGGCGCCGGGCTCGGTCCTGCATGACGCCATGCCGGTCAACGGCGGCAAGGAATTCCTGGTCACCAACGGCGGCACGGGCACGGCGGTCTTCGCCGACGCCAAGACCGGGGCGACGGTCGCCACCGTGCAGGCGGGCAAGGGCGCCGACGCGGCGGCCTTCGATGCCCATTCGGGCCTGGTCCTGGTGATGAACCACATCGGCGGCGATGTGACCCTGATTGATCCGAAGGCCCACACCGCGGTCGGCACGATCATGATCGGCGGCGAGCTGGAGGCCGCCGCGGTGGATGGCGCGGGCCACGCCTTCGTCAATGTCGAGGACAAGAACGAGATCGCGGTCGTTGACCTGGCGGCACGCAAGGTCATCGCGCGTTACGCCCTGACGGGATGCGACGGGCCGACGGGCCTCGCGTACGTCGCCACGGAACGACTTCTGATCGCGGCCTGCGACGGGGCGACCGATGTCGTCGACGCCAGGAGCGGCAAGGTCCTGCAGACCCTGGCCACCGGTAAGGGCGCGGACGGCGTCGCCTATGACCCCCATCAGAAGCTCGCCTTCGTGCCGGCTGGCCGCGCCGGGACCCTGGCGGTGATCGCCGTCGGCAAGGATAAGTCGACGATCCTGGAAACCGTCCCCACCCAGATCGGGGCGCGGACGATCGGCCTCGATGAGCGGACCGGCCGCGTCTATATGCCCACCTCGCAGTTCGGCCCGCCCGCCACGCCGGGCGGTCGACCGTCGCGGCTTCCCGGCACCTTCCAGGTCCTCGTCGTCGGCAAGTGAGGGTCGCGCTCATCAGTGCGGGCTTGGCGGCCGTGAGCCTCGCGGCTTGCGCGCATTACACGCCCGCGCCGCCGCAACTCGATCGTTTCCCGGCAACCCTGGACGCGCGCCGCCTCGAGGAGAAGCCGCCAGGCGCCGTCTGGAGCGGATCTGAGTTACTGGCCGCAGCACTCGCCCGCAATCCGCAGGTCGCCGAGGCCAAGGCGAAGTACCT
>Ga0068864_100005219_pt1 | contig 10647 bp, 9 predicted proteins | sample KBSSwiS72_FD_66586 | JGI IMG/M metagenome (GOLD analysis project Ga0068864, IMG submission 66586) | Switchgrass rhizosphere microbial communities from Kellogg Biological Station, Michigan, USA - KBS Switchgrass S7-2 | ecosystem: Host-associated > Plants > Roots > Rhizosphere > Soil ...
TTGCCTTCGTGGCACGCGTATTCGTAAATCCGATACGGGTCGTCGCGGTTCAGCGGAAAGGCCACGGTCCAGGGCCTCGTGTACACGTTCGGATCGTCGATTGTGGCTTCGTACTGAATCGTGTTCGCGTCTACGCGTTTGAGGCGTTCGACCACATGACACGCCTGGCTCTGGGCGATGCCGCGAAGCCAACCTGCGGCCGCATGCGTCGCGATCCAGCCTTTGCCGTTGAAGTTGGTCGTATCCACGACCAGCGTGTCGCCTTCCCAGTGACCGACGGAGTCACCACTCCACGACTGGACGGCAGGACCGGGATGGGGCCGGCCATCCAGCGGAATCACACGCGCTTCATGGATCATCTCGGAGTGAAACACGATGTAGGTCGACGTCTGCACGATCTGATGACCGTTGTTGTACGCGCTGGGCATCATCGACGCTGGCACGCCCCGTGTGATGCAACGTTCCCACGGCCCGTAGCGTTCGAGCGAGTCCGAGGGCTGAGCGAGCATCGCGTTCTTGGCGGCGACCGCCTCCTGCTTCAGCGGCACGCGCCCGCTGGGCGGGTCCACGACCATCGATGGGCGCCGAGGGCTCTTCGGACCCTCCTGCACCAGCCAGTCGGCAGTGCTCACCGCCAGATCCCGTGGGAACTGTTCGCCAGGGCCGAGACGCTCGAATGGCGTTGCGTCGTAGTTGGTCCACATCCCTTGCAGGTCGGGGTGCCCGTCTGGCGTGCGACTCACGGTCCTCTTCGTGTCCTCGACCCTCCGATCGGACTGCGGCGACCCGAGGAGCAGCGGGCCGAAGGCGAGCACGAGCACTGGAACCGTGATGCGCGTCAGCGTGGATCGACTCGGGTGAGACATGGTCACGTCCTCACGGCTTCGCCGGCGCCAGCCGTTTCAGTTCTGGCGGCCGCTCTCGACATCGGAAAACGGTCGGATGTGGATGCCGGCGGTCGGAGACGATATGCGAGGCGACGTCGAGCGTCGCCTGAATCGCGATCTGCAGCGTGTGTTCGACGAAGCGTTGCTCACGGACGTCCGTCGCCAGTATCTCCGGCCTCGCGAGCCGGCGGAGGTCGGAGAGGCAGGTTTCGATCAAAGCCAGTTTCTTCTCGACCAGCGCCGGGTCGGTCATGCCGGCCGCTCGCGCGCGGCGCGGTACCGCGTAAGGATGGGTTCGAGATCGAACGCCTCGTTCCTTGTGCGCACCTCGAAGGCGATGCGTGCTGACGGATCGGAGTCGAGCAGCAGGCGGCCATCGCGCAGCACGCGCGCGCGCAGGTCGACCGGCGCATCGTTCAGCACGACGAGATCGACAGGGGCGCCCAGCGTGCGTTCGAGTTCGCCCTCGATGGCGAGGCGAGGGCCGTGGAGTGTGCGGGGTGGAGAGGTGTGGAACAGCACGGCCACGTCCACATCGCTGTCGACCCGCGCCGTGCTGCGAGCGGTCGAGCCAAACAGGTACACGGCCGCGACGTCCATGCGCGGGCGGAAGTGGTCGATGATACGCTGTTCGATCGATCGGTCCACGTCAGGAATTATAGCCGCTGTGGTCGATCAGGATTTCTGTAGGATGCGATCGATGCAGGGTTCCCCGACCTTTTCCACCACCGAACACACGGTGACGTCCGCCCGCCATACCACGGGCTATCTCGCCTGCGGCGCGGACGCGGCGCCGCTGCTCATCTTCGTCCACGGCTGGCCCGAGCTCTCGCTCTCGTGGCGGCACCAGCTGCCGGCGTTCGCGGCGTTGGGGTTTCGCTGCGTCGCGCCCGACATGCGCGGGTACGGTCGATCGAGCACCTACCGCCGCCATGAGGATTTCGCGCAGGAAGCCATCGTCGCGGACATGCTGGAGTTGTTGGTGTCGCTCGGCCGCGAGCGCGCCGTATGGATCGGCCACGACTGGGGCAGCCCCGTCGTGTGGAACATGGCGGCGCATCATCCGGAGAAAACGGCCGGTGTCGCCAGCCTCTGCGTGCCGTATCTCGCGGCAGGCTTCACGCTCGAGAACCTGCTGCCGCTGGTCGATCGTGCGCTCTACCCGGAAGCCGAGTATCCGGCGGGGCAATGGGACTACCAGCGCTTCTACGAAGAGAGTTTCGACAAGGCGCGCCAGGGCTTCGAGGCCAACGTCCGCAACGTGGTGAAGGCGCTGTTCCGCAAGGGCGATCCGAACGCGGTCGGCAGGCCCGCGCGGCTGGCGGCGGTGCGCAGAGCGGGCGGCTGGTTCGGTGGTGGCGCGTGCCCCGACGTGCCGCGCGATCCGGACGTCATCACGGAGACGGACCTGGACGCCTACACGGCCGCGCTGACACGCCATGGCTTCTTCGGACCGGACTCCTGGTACATGAACCACCAGGCCAACGGCGCTTACGCGCGTCTGGCGAAGAACGGCGGCAAGCTGTCGATGCCCGTGCTGTTCCTGCACGGCGCGTACGACACCACCTGCGAGACCATGACGTCACGGCTGGCCGAGCCGATGCGGCGCGACTGTGCCGATCTCACCGAAGTCGTCGTGGAGTCCGGCCACTGGATGGCGCAGGAGAAACCGGTCGCGGTGAACGCCGCGCTGGCGAAATGGCTGGCGGTCAGGCTGCCGGACTACTGGAGAGCGTAGCGTTCCGTTTGTTGTAGAGTTCTGAGCTCACAGGAGCACCACCCATGAGATCCCCGAAACGCCGGCCCGTCCGTTCCACAGTCGGCGCGTTGGCGCTGTGCCTGCTCGCGATCCAGCCGCTGACGATTGCGCAAAGCAGATCCGGCGAGCACTGGGTCGGGACCTGGGCGACATCAGAAGTGGGGCGACCGCAGACGCCGCCACCTCCAGCAACGCCAGTCGCCGTGGCGCCGGCGCCGTCCGGGCAGGCCATCCCGGCACCGTCGGCGCCCACGCCCTTCATGCACTTCAACAACCAGACGCTCCGGCAGATCGTCCACACGAGCGTCGGCGGCAGCCGGATGCGCGTCGTCTTCAGCAACACCTTCGGCACGAGGCCGCTCACGATTGCCGAGGCGCACGTGGCGCTGCGCGAGAAGGACGCGGCGGTCGTGCCGGGCTCGGACCGGAAGCTGACGTTCAGCGGCAGGCCGACCGTGACGATTCCGAGCGGCGCGCTGATGTACACGGACTCGGTGGACATCACCCTGCCGCCAATGGCGGATGTCGCGATCGACACGTATCTGCCGGGCGACACGAACACACCCTCGCCGCTGACGATGCACAATGCGGCGAGGCAGACGAGCTACGTGTCGGAGACCGGTAATCACACGGGCGCGGCCAACTTCCCCGTGGTGGCGACGACCGCGTCCTGGTTCCTGCTCTCACGCGTCGAGGTCATGGCGCCAGAAGCCGTCGGCGCGATCGTCGCGTTCGGCGACTCGATCACCGACGGGACGGGCTCGACGGCGAATGCGAACAACCGCTGGCCGGATCTGCTCGCCCGGCGACTGAGCGCCGAGCCGGGCGGAACGAAGATGGCGGTATTGAATGCCGGGATTGGCGGCAACCGGTTGTTGGGGGAACTCGCCTTCGGTGCCGGGATCAACGCGCTGGCGCGCTTCGAAGCCCAGGTGCTCGGACAGACTGGTGTCACGCACGTGATTGTGCTGGAAGGCATCAACGACATCGGGAACGCTCGCCAGAATCCGACGCCGACCGGCGAGGACTTGATCGCCGCCCACAAGCAGCTCGTCGAGCGGGCCCATACGCGCGGGCTGAAGATCTACGGCGCCACGCTGACCCCGTTCGAAGGCGCGGCCTACTTCACGCGGGAAGGTGAAGCCAAGCGCACGCTGCTGAACGAGTGGATCCGGAGCAGCCGGACGTACGACGGCGTCATCGATTTCGACGTCGCGACGCGTGATCCGTCCAATCCGTTGAGGTTCCTGCCGGCGTACGATTCGGGCGATCATCTGCATCCCACCGACGCGGGCTATCAGGCCATGGCCAACGCCGTCGACCTCGCGCTGTTCAAGAGCGCGGCCGCGCCCACGCGATCGGTGCAACGGTAACCGGCGCCCAAACGTCGCCGCCGTGCTTCGCAACTGAGGTGTCACGCTGACCGTCGCGTCAGCCGTACACGCGACCTACAGCGGCCTGAAATTCACGTCCAGGATCTTCAAGCGCTGCAGATGTACGACCAGGCGTGACAGGAAGTCCTCGAGCGCGCGCCGGGGTGTTGGCGTCCAGCCGACTTCGGCGAGCGCGCTGAGGCGAGGGTAGGCGGCGTATTCCACCTGCCTGGGATTCTGCAGGTATTCCGACCACAGCTGGCCCTGCACGCCGAGGATGTGTTTCTGGAACTCCGGTTCCAGGTCCTCGGGCATCGGCTCCCACGTGTAGACCTTGTCGAGCGGTACGAAGCCGCCGATCGCCAGCGGCTCGTTGGCGGTGTCGCGCGTTTGATAGGAGTCGAAATACGTCCACGCCGTCGGTGTCAGCACGGCGTCGCGCTGGGCACGGGCCGAGGCCAATGCGCCGCCGAGGCCGCGCCAGCTCATGACGGTCGCGTTGGGCGCGAGGCCGCCCTCGAGGATCTCGTCCCAACCGACCAGCCGCCGGCCGTGCGACGTGAGAAACGCATCCATCTGGCGGATGAACCAGCCTTGCAGCTCGCTCTCGTCCTTGAGGCCGAGCTCCTTGATGCGCGCCTGGATCTGCGCGTTCGCCTTCCACTGATCCTTCACCGCCTCGTCGCCGCCGACGTGAATCCACGGGCCCGGAAACAGCGCCATGGTCTCGGCCAGCACGTCCTGCATGAATTGGACGGTGAGATCAGTCGGATTGAGCAGATACGGTGAGATACCCCAGCGTGTGCGCGGCTGGACCCTTTCGTTCGTGCTGCCCAGGTCGGGATAGGCGGCCACGACTTCCTGTGAATGGCCGGGCATTTCGATTTCAGGCACGACGGTGACGAACCGCGCGGCCGCGTATGCGACGATTTCCCTCACGTCGTCCTGCGTATAGAACCCGCCGTGCTTCGCGCCGTCGTATTTCCGCTGCGCCGCGTCGGGAGAATTGTCGCGGACCTCGTGGCCGACGAGGGTCTCGGACCGCCACGCGCCGACATCCGTCAGCCTCGGATACTTCTTGATCTCGAGCCGCCAGCCCTGGTCATCCGTGAGGTGCCAATGGAACCGGTTCATCTTGTGGATGGCGAGCAGATCGATGTACTTCTTGACGAACTCCTTCGGCATGAAATGGCGCGACACGTCGAGATGTGCGCCGCGCCACGAGAAGCGCGGCGTATCTTCGATGACCACGGCGGGAACCCGCCATGTCACGCCGGCAACTGTCGCCTGACGGTAGACGTCGGCCGGCAGGAGCTGCCGCAGCGTCTGCATCCCGTGGAACACGCCGTGCGGTGTCGCCGCGCGGATCGTCACGCCTTTGGTCGTCGCGTCCAGTCTGTAGCCCTCTTCGCCCAGCGCGGTGCCGAGGCTCTTGTCGATGCGCAGCGCGAGGAACCCGGCCGCGGGTGACCCGCCGCCGCGGACGGCGAGGTCGAATCCTGTCGGCGCGTTCAGCAGGTCGGCGAGCTGCCGTCCCTGCGCTGTGACCGCCGGGTCGGTGACGATGGTGGTAGAAGCGGTGAGGACGAATTCGCCGGCCCCCGGCGCGATCGTGGTCGGCAGCGGAATGATCGCGATCGAGCTGGATGCCGCCGGTGTTTGAGCGGCCAGCGTGGCGGACAGCGTCACTAGAACGAGTGCGATGCGCATCGCAAGGTGGTCTATATAATCGCATCGAACGTGGGAAAGATAGGTCGCACATCGATTGCTCTCGCCCTGGCGCTGTCGTCGGTTGCGGGCCCAGCGGCGCTGCAGCGAGGGCCGCGTGCCCTTGATGCGTCCAGCCCGATCGGCACCTTCATCGCCGCCGGCGATCAACGCGAGGGCTACAGACCGGCCGACCGTCAGCTTGCCGAATGGGCGTTGGCCGCGTGGCGGAGCGCGGCCGGTTCCGGGCTGCGCTTGACGCCCGCGCCGGAGGCCGCGGCGCGGGTGCGGCTGTACTGGGCGGGTCCGCAGAGCGGGCAGTACGGCGAGATGCGCGCGCTGCTGGTAAACGGTCAGGCAGGGGCGGCCGTGTACATCCGTCCGGATACCGAGTCGCTCGGGCCCGACATCCATGCGCTGGCCACGTCCGACCCGCTGTTTCGCGACACGGTCGTCTACCTCACGTGCGTGCACGAGCTCGGACACGCGTTCGGTCTCGAGCACACGGCGGACTTTCGCGACATCATGTATTCCTTCCAGTACGGCGGCGACTTCGTCGAGTACTTCAGCCGCTACCGTCGCCGGTTGAAATCGAGAGACGACATCGCGCATGTCGCCGGCATGTCAGCGGCTGACGTCGAAAAGTTGAAGGCTCTCTATCCCCACCCCGGGGCTTGACTGGCCGCCCTCGTCCGGGATGTTATGGTAGTATTGCCTTGTTATGGCACGCGTCACCTTTTCGCTCGACGACGAGACCGTGGCGCAGATTCGGCGCACGGCGGCGCGGCTGCGCCGGCCGCAGAGCCACGTCGTCCGTGACGCGGTGGCCGACTACGCCACCCGGACGGATCGGTTGAGCGAGCGTGAACGCCACCACTTGATGGGCGTTCTCGAGCGGCTGCGCGACGCCAAACCGACGCGACCGGCCGCTGACGTCGATGCGGAGTTGAAGTCGATCCGGACGGCGCGGCGCGCCGGAGGGCGTCGGCACCGTCCGGCATGATCGTCCATGTCGACACGTCGGCCCTGGTCGATGCCCTCACCGGACCGCGGCGATCGCTCGACGTCCTCATCGGTCTCACCGACGCCGGCCATCGCCTCGCGCTGTCGACCATCGTCCTCTACGAATGGCTGCGAGGTCCCCGCACGCGGGCGGAGCTTGGGGCGCAGGAGGAATTGTTCCCGTCGGAGCAGGCAGCGGCGTTCGGCTCTGCAGAGGCGGCGGTCGCGGCTCGGCTCTACAAGCAGGTGCCGCGTCCCCGAGGACGGGAAATCGATCTCGCAGTCGCGGGCTGCGCGATCGCCAACGGCGCCGCCATCTGGACGCTCAACCCCGGCGACTTTCGCGACATCCCGGACCTCCGCGTCATCGAGCCGCCGTCGGCTTGAATCTCGTAGGCCCGGAGCACTGATCTCGCCGCAATCAGAGCGCCAACGGCGCTCTCGGCCGTTAGAACAGGCGCGAAAGGTTTTGCGTGACGAAGGGCGACGCCAGATCGGCGCCTGTGAACAGCGCGTAGATGATGAGGATGACGGCCGCGGCTACCGCGAGCATGACGCCGCTTGTGGTCGTGCGTAAGCTGATGGCTTCCGGTCCGGCTCGCATATCGCCTCCCTGGGACTGGTCACGCCGCTCGTGAGGCGCATCCTGCTCTCTTTGCAGCCGAAAGGCAACATATGGATATTGATGCGTTACGGCATGCAGGCCGGCGCTGCCGGGACCGGAACCGGCGCGAACGTTGCCTGCTTCGCTTTCGCGAGCACTTTGTTGACGGCCGGGAGATCGGTCGCGTTCAGGTTCCGCCACGCCTCCAGCGACCTGGTCAGCCCCTGGCACGACTCAGCCACTGACGAGGTCAGCCGCGCGGCGGGCCGCGCGTCGCCGCTGGTCAGCATCGAGTAGTAGCGCGCGAGGTCGCGGTTCACAATCCCCACGCCTGGCGCAGCGCTGGTTCCGGTCTGGACGGCTTCCAGCTTCTTCTCGAACGTCTGCACGGCCTCAATCACATCCTTCGCCGCCTTGATCTCCGCGAGCGCTTTCCCCCGAGCCGCGACGCTGGCGCGCAGCTCCTTCAGCGACAGGAAGCTGTCGTAGGTCATCGCCAGCGCGTCGGTGAGTCGTGTGGCGAGCTCGATCTGTGAGTTGACATCGGCCTCGGATGCCCGCACGCGCGGATCGGGTTTGACGACGAGCGTCTGGCGAACGCTCTTGCCGCCGGCCGACAGCTCGACGGTGTAGCGGCCGGGCGCGGCGAGCGGCCCCTCGGGCTGGTCGCGCGGGGTCTTACCCGGGATGGCGTGATCGGCGAGCGTGTACTCGATGAAGTCCAACAGCCCGCCGAAGTAGCCGAACGGCAGGATCCTGGGATTCGGATAACGCAGATTCCAGGCGAAGCGATTCAGCCCGCGGTCCTTCGTCAGCACCGAGGGCGGGGCGAACCAGTAGTCCGGCACGTTCGGCAGCAGCCTCGACGCGGGCGGGGCGACCGACGTGAACCTGCGCACCAGCGTCCCGCGCGCGTCGGTGATCGTCAACGTCACCTCGCCGTTGGGAACCGCCGGCAGCGAGTAATCGATGATCGCGCCTTCCGGCGGATTGGGCGCGGCGGGTACTTCAACCGGCAGCGGCGTGTCGCCGTTCACGTCCCACCGCGCGCGAATCGCCGGCGCGGGTTCGTACAGCGTGACGTCGGTGCTGGCGGTGGCGGTCTCGAGCTGGCGCAGCGGCGTGATGTCGTCGAGGATCCAGAGCGAACGGCCGTAGGTGCCGAGCACGAGATCCTCGCCATGGATCCACAGATCCCGCATCGACGAAGCCGGCAGGTTGAGTTGGAGACTCTGCCAGTGATTCCCCGCGTCGAACGATACGTACACAGCGCCTTCGGTCCCGCAGAAGAGCAGGCCCCTGCGTACAGGATCTTCGCGGACCACGCGCGCAAATGCGGTGCCGGGAAGACCTTCGGTGATTCGCTGCCAGGTCGCGCCGCCGTCCCGCGTGCGGTAGATGTAGGGACGGACGTCCTGAGGAACGATGAAGGTCGCGTAGGCCGTCCCGGCATCATGCCGGCCAGCGTCGATGATCTCGAACGCTCCGCCCGCTGGCAGATCGGGCGGCGACACGTTCTTCCACGTGGCGCCGCCATCGGCCGTCATCTGCACGACGCCGTTGTTCGTGGCCGCCCAGATGACGCCGGCCTTCACGGTCGATAACGAAAACGTCGTGATCGACGATGTCGGCGCCGGCCGCGGCGGCGTTTGCGTCCGCCCGGGCACATCGGTGAGATCCGGACTCATTTCCACCCAGGTCATGCCCGCGTCAGACGTCTTCATCATGAATTGCGTGCCGTAGTAGAGGACGTGCGGGTCCTGCGGCGAGAAGAACATCGGCGCGTTGTTCACGGATCGATATTTCGGGCCCGGCACGAACACGTGCACGATCTGCCCGGTGCGGCGATCGAATCGCACCACGGTGCGATACCAGCCGCCGGCAAAGACGATGTCCGGATCGAGCGGGTCGGGCGCGAGATAGCCGAACTCGAAGCCGCCAGGCGAGTACCAATCGCGATAGCCAATCTCGCCGAAATCGCTGCGGTTCGGGACGGCCACCGATCCGCTGTCCTGCTGCGCGGCGTACACGTGGTACGGAAATCGGTCGTCCGTCATCACGTGGTAGAACTGTCCGGTCGGCTGGTTGTACCAGCTGCTCCACGACACGCCCCCGTCGACGCTGACGACAGCGCCCTGATCGACGCCGGCGAAGACACGTTTCGAGTTGCGAGGATCGATCCAGAGCAACTGGAAATCGTCGCCGCTGGGCGCGCCGGCGAAGGCGTCGAACGTGCGGCCGCCGTCGGTGGATCGATAGAGCGCCGTCTGCGTCACGTAGATCAGATCCGGGTTGCTGGGGTCGGCGATGACGCCGACCGGCGTGATGCGCGGATCGCGGTTCGCGCGCGTCCAGTTGTCGCCGCCGTCTTCCGATCGATAGAGACCGTCCTGCAGCCCCGCGAGCACGATGCGCCCGCCACTCTTCGCGACGACAGCGAGTGCCTGGCGACCGATGGGCGGAGAGGCGAGCCCCTTGGCCGCGACTTTCGTCCAGGTGGCGCCGCCGTCGGTGGATTTGAAGACGGCCGCGTCGCGTTTGAACGGCGGTGCGCCCGGCCCCGGAGGGGGCGCACCCGGCACGATCGGGCGCGCGAGCGACACGCCTCTGACGCCGGAGGAGGGATACAGCGTGGCGAACAGGATCCGCGGTGCGTCGGGTGCGGCGACCACCGATGGGCAACCGGCGGTGTCGTCGACGAACAGCACCTTCGTCCAGGTCCTTCCGCCGTCCGTCGTACGGAAGACACCGCGCTCCTGGCTCGGCGTTCGGTCGCCGATCGCGCCAACGACGACTTCGTCGGGGTTGGTCGCGCTGATGACGATCGATCCGATGTAGTGCGTGTCGCGCAAGCCGACGTTCGTCCACGACTTCCCGGCGTCGGTCGACTTGTAGACGCCGTCACCGCGTGTCTCTTCGCCCGTGCCGGCATAGATGATCTGCGGGTTCGACGGCGCGACGGCGAGCGCGCCAATCGATGCCATCCCGGTGCGGTCGAAGATCGGCGTCCACGTCTGCCCGGCGTTCGTGCTCTTCCAGACGCCGCCGCCAGGTGTGCCGAAGTAGTAGGTGTTCGCATCCGACGGATCGACGGCTCCTGCGGAGACGCGGCCGGCGCGGAACGGACCGATCGAGCGCCACTGCAGCGCGGCGAAGTTCGATGGATCGATCTGGGCGGCGGCGGGCACACTCGACGTGCCGGCGGTCAGCAGTGCGAGGCAGACAGGCGCCCACGCGCGCAGCGACCAGCGGATACGAAGGCTCATGCGAAGGAGTCTATCGCGCTCACCGGACACGGAGCTAGAATCCCGAGGC
>Ga0068864_100005220_pt1 | contig 10647 bp, 27 predicted proteins | sample KBSSwiS72_FD_66586 | JGI IMG/M metagenome (GOLD analysis project Ga0068864, IMG submission 66586) | Switchgrass rhizosphere microbial communities from Kellogg Biological Station, Michigan, USA - KBS Switchgrass S7-2 | ecosystem: Host-associated > Plants > Roots > Rhizosphere > Soil ...
CGAGGTGTCCTCGTCCGGGCGTGGATCGGCACGGTGCAAGTCTTTAGCCGATCATGAGCACTTCACCACGCAGTCGGCGCGTTGTCAAGCACCGGGGCGGTGGCGCGCGCCAGATCGGCCATGGACCACGCGGTGACGGTGGACCGTCCGATGCGCACCCGGTGCAGCGGGTGCACGCCGTGAGCGTAGGCCCAGCGGGCGAATGACCGCGGGTCGACACCAAGCATGCGCGCCGCCTCAGTGGTGGTCAGGGTCGTTCGCATCGCTGGCATCACGCTGACCGGGGCTCAGCACGGCGGGTCGCTTCCTGCCGATAGGCCGTAGCTTGCAGTTGGGCGAGACGTTCCACAAGCTCGTCAATGTCCCGGCAACCGGCCTCGGCTGCGACCCACCTCATCACGCTGAGCTTTACCTCGTCCCACTGAATCTTCCGCGTTCGGCCGGAGGCGCGCCTTGCGGCTTGAGAACGCTGCCGGGCAATCTTGTCCCCCACTCGTCGGCCGGAGGCGCGCACTTTGTCGTCGAGTACGACCTCGTACCGCGAGTAGAGCTCCATTGCCAGCTTCATTCGGTGCTGGTCGTCGACCACGGCGGTGTACTGGTCCATGACGCCGACTAGGAACGACAGCGCCTCCCTGTACATGTCGCGCTCGGACCGGGTGACGTTGAGATCGCGGAGAGCGTCGTCAAGTTTCGACTCCGAAGCGAAGTGTTTCGCCCAGCCCACTCGACGGCTGGTGTCCATCACGATCACGGACGTCGCCAAGGCCTGCTCTGTCTTCTCGGTGTCGCTCATGCGACCTCCGCTCTGATCGTCATGCCCAACCACAGCCACTTGTCCCGCGACCACATGGTGTCGCACCGGGGGCAGCGGATGATGTCCAGATACGGGTCGGCGGTCAGTGCCGCACCGCAGGTGCCTTTGTCGTCGGTGACCGGGCACGGTCCGACGTACACCCGGTCGGACTTGACCCCGACCACGGCGGCGAGCCCTCCGCGTAGCCGTCGCATCTCGGCGGCGAACTCGTCCACGGCGGGGTGATCGTCACACGCCCACTCCAGTCGGTTGCCCAACCAGCGGGTCAGCTCGAGCACGGTGGGCGTCGGCAGCCCTTCGCCGCGGTCGCGCACGTCGCGCCAGTCGCGCACCCACAGGTCGAGGATGGTGGCGACGGATACCTGCCCGGTCTGGTCGCGCCACAGGTCGTGAACGATCCCAACCCGTGCCGGCATCATCAGGTCGAGCGGGTCGACCCGCAACGGTAGCGGTGCTTCCCGTGATCCGCTGACGCGTTGGCCGTGGGCTTGGCCGGGGAGCAGGTTGGCGGGTAGCAGCGCGTACAGCTCGACGATCTCAACCAACGTTCGATCAAGCCATAGCCTGCAGCCGTTGCACACGGCGGCGCGTTCGTACTGGCGGCGTTGATCAATAACGCAGAGGTGCTCGGTCATTCGATGCCCCGCAGTCGCATCCTCAGCCGCACCCACCACGGGATGTGGCCGAGGCAGTAGTACCGACCATCGGTCTCGAAGATCTCCCACGACCTCCGGTCCGCGCCACATCGGCGGCAGGTGTAGGTCTTCACATCTCCACCCGGTAGCGGGTCGCAAGGTCGCGGATCTCATCGCAGGGCCAGTCGCGGAACAGCGGGTCACCGTCGTTCGAGGTCAGTTCGCAGTGGACACAAGCCGGCTCCGTGAAGTCGCCTCGCGCCACACTCCAGTTCCGTTGATCGATCACCGCGTGCCGCTCAAGTACCGCCAGGTCCCGTTCGCACGCGAGGATGACGTCGGCCGGGTCGTTGAGGGCGATGTGGATTCCGTTCGGCCTCGGCATGGCCGTCTCGTAGTCACCCATCACCAGCCGGCCGACCATCAACATCCGCCACGGTCCCGGTGTCGCCGCCCGTGCGACCGCCAGCCGCTTCTCGACTACCGCACGCAGCCGGGCTGCAAGGTCGCTCACTCCCCACCGCCGATCCGGCCGGCCCGCTCGCGGAGCCATCCGGACCAGATCAGCGCGCCGATCAGACCCGCATCCATAGCCTCGTCCGCCGCCTCGTTCAGTGCCGCCGCCCGGAGGTGGGGAGCGGCAGCGCGGACGGCTGGCTTGAGGACGTGGTCCGGTACCTCAAACGGCCAGCGGCCTTCGATGCGGACCCTGTGTCGCGCCGCCTCGATCGCCGCGTCCAGCCCTGCCGGGTCAGCGGGTGCGGGCTCGGCATGCCGATCGCAGAACTCGCGTTCGTCCATCTCGTCGTGGGCGATGTCGTAGCACTCGCCACAGTCGCCCGGTGCGCCTCCCTGGGCCCGTGACCCTTCCGTGCCCGCGCCATCGTCGGCGCCCCGATCTTGGCTCTCCGTGGCGCTCAGGCGGTCCGTTGGTGCCGTTACGTCGGGCTGGGCCGCACGCCACGCGTCGACGGCGTTCGCTAGCGGTCGTTCGTGGATCAACGGAACGACAACCCGACTGCGCCACGCCTCCGCCGCCTCCACGACCCGCTCGGCGATGTTCCGCTCCCGTCGAGCCAGGTTCCGTTGCTCCCTCGCCTCGTCCCGCTGCCCGCGCAACTCGGCGACGTGGGCGGTGGCGGTGTCCAGCCGGGCCTGCAGGCGGTCGCGTTCGTCGGCGTACGCGGTGTTGGTCGCGTCAAGGGCGGCGCGATGCTGGTCGACCAGCACCTGGAAGCGTGCCCGACCTTCGCCGAGTTGTTGGCGCAGCCGGGCGTTCTCGGCGGCGAACTCTTCCACCTGCCGGTTGAGCTTCGCCACCTCCGCCTCATACGTGTCGAGGTCGCCCAGGGCCATGGCGAGGCTGTCGTCGCGTTCGATCTCGCTCATGGCGTGGGCTCCTTTGCAGCATCGAGGAGCGCCCGCTCGTACCCGCGACGTTCGGCTTCCAGTTCGGCGATGCGGGCCAGCAGGGCGGGGACGTCGGTGCGGGCGTGGGCGATGAACTCGGCGTCGGCGATGACGTAGACGTGCGCGGTCGGGTTGTGCTCGCCGTCGACCCAGACCTCGCCCTCGGGAATCACGCCCGACGCTTCGCCGACGGTGTAGAACCCCTGCGCGTCGAGGTCGCGCCAGATGTCCCACGGTCCCGGTGTTGCCGCGTCCGCCCGCGCCTTGATCGCGGCAAGGTCGAGGCCGGTCACGGCGGCGAGGGGTTCCAGTTCGGCGATGCGGGCCAGTAGGGCGGGGACGTCGGCGGAGGACCTCACGGCCGCACGCGTCGAGCCTTGGGCCTCGTCTGCCCGCGCCTTGATCGCGTCCAAGTCCAGGTCGCTCATCTCAGGCTCCGATCAGGTGGACGACGGCCATGGTGCGGCGGCCGATGCGGGGCGAGTTCGGGTCGGTGGGGTTCATGCGGGCTCCTCGGTGAGTACGCCCTGGCTCATCCGGCGGGCGATCAGTTCGCAGTAGCGTTCGTCGGCTTCGACGAGGATGGCTTTGCGGCCGGTGAGGCGGGCCGCTTCGGCGGTGGATCCTGAGCCTGCGAACGGGTCGAGCACGGTTCCCCCGGGTGGGCAGGCGTAGCGGATGAGCGGGTCGAGGATGCCGACGGGCTTTTCTGTGGGGTGGGTCGATCGGCTGTGCATGTTGCGCGCCCGGATGACCGAGCGGACTAGCCTCGTTCCGTCGTAGACGGAACCGCCCGACCCGATCTCGCCAGCGTGAGCTGTTCTGTTCGCCGCCGGCCTGTCGATTGAGTCTGCGACACGGTGCGGCCGAGCCGACGGTTCCCGAAGTGCCTCGTGGTAGACCTCGGACCAGGGCCCGCGGTACCAGTGGACGGCATGCTCATGGACCCGTTTGAAGCGATCCGCGGCGAACCCAGAGCCGTTGTGCTTCTCCCAGACGATGTCCTGCGACATGGTCCAGCCGGCGCGGCGGAACTCGTCGTAGTGCATACCCAAGCTCCGCATTGACCCGAAGCACCATAGCGAGCGAGCCACTCGGAGGGCGCGGTTTAACCACTGCGATGGCCACGTGTCCCACGCCAGCGACGTCTCGCCGTACGGCGGGTCGGCCACGATGCAGTCGACGGTGAGGTTGAGCGCGGGCACGATCTCCCGGCAGTCGCCGTGGTACAGCGTGACCGCCTCGTCGGCGTAGAAGGGGTTCATGCGGCACCTCGATGGCGTTGGTTCGCGGGCGGCAGGCCGCAGACGTCGCAGACGACGGACTCGCCGGCGAACCGGTGGCCGTTGGCGTCTTCCCAGTTGCGCTGGGCTCGCTCGGCGGCAATCTCCCCGGCGTAGTGCAGGATGTGCACCGGCATGATCCGTTCGGCGGTGGTGCGGTAGTGCCGGGTCACCGCGTCGCGGGCGTCGGCGTAGTCGATCTCATGTAGCGCCGAATGCCACGCGGCGACGTCGGCGGTTCCGACGGTGCGCTGGTCGAAGGCCGCAGCGGCGGCGAGGACCTTGGCGGTTTCGGCGGGGCTCACGCTTCGATCTCCTGACGTTCCAACTCGGCGGCGATGGCAAGTGCGGCTTGGACTCGGCTGTCCGTGGTCGAGCCCTTCGGCGATGCCCGGGGCGGTATGCCGTTGAGTTCCACCCGCAGCGTCTCGACGGTGACCGAGCGGCCTTCGTTGGCTAGCCGGATCAGCGCGGCGTGGATCTCGCCGTCGGTCCACTTCTCGGCCTTGATCGCCTTGATCACCACGCCGTTGACCGCTGGCCATTTGCACATGGGTTCGGCTTTGGCGTAGGCGTCGGTGATCCGCTTCGACCGCTGGGTCACCGAGAGCGCCGCGACAGCGGGCAAGGACGGTTCAATGACGGTTAGTGGATGGTTAAAGGACGGTTCGGGTGGCGGTGTGCCGGGGGTAAGGGTGGCACTGTGCCGGGGTAGGGGTGGCGGTGTGCCGGGGGTAACGCGACTCTGTGCCGGGGTGGCGGTGTGCCGGGGTGGCGGCGTGCCGGGGGTGTTGTCATTCGGGGGTGGCACACTGCCGGGGGTCATGCGGATCCGGTAGCGGTTGCAGCCGCGCGGGCCGGCGTGCGGCTGGATCGACAACTCGCCGATGTCGACCAGATGCTTGACCGACCGTTGCACCGACCGCTCATGCAGCCCGGTCTTCTTCACCAGCGTGGCCATGCTCGGGTATGCCTCGGCGCCCGCGTCGTTCGCGCAGTCCGCGATCGCCAGTAGGACGAGGCGGTCGGTGGGCTCAGCTTTGGACTGCTCCCACACCCACGTCATGACCCGCACCGACATCAGGCGCCCCCGACGATCCGCCGGTCGACCTCGAGTACCTCGTCCGCCACGTTCAGGTCATGGATCCGGTGCGTTTGCAGGTGCCCGCATTCGTTGCAGATCGGCACCCCGGCGTAATCCTTCTGCCCCGCGTTGATCATCACGTGGGTAGCAACCATCTTCGGCGCGCGGGCCTTGCGCGGAGTGGCGGTCGGGCGGGCACGCGGAGGCCGACTCATGACGCCTTCGCCCTGTACCGGGTAACGGTGCGCTGAGCGACACCCAGCATGGCGGCGATCTCATTGGCCGACAGGCCCCTGTCGGTGAGTTGTCGGATCACCTCATGGCGCTCCGGCACCGTCAACGGCATCCGGTCGCCAAGCATTGCCCGCTCGACCGCCATCGGATCCACCGGAGCGCTGCGCACCCGGGAGTGCCCGCCCAGCCCATGCACGCGCCTAGTCACCGCACTCCCTCCCGCCCCATCCACAACCTGCCGCCGGCAACGCGCGGGTACGGTTCCGGGTGCGCCACCGCGTGCCGGTAGCAGTCGAGCTTCACCGGGCACGTGTGGCAGATCCGCAGCGCCGCCTTGGTGTCGCTGCCCAACCTCACCGGCTGGCGATAGGCGAACGTCGGCCAGAACAGCTCCGCCGTGTCGGGTGTGCACGCGGCGCTCGCCTGCCAGTCCTCGTCGCGGATCAGCTCCAGCCCGTAGGCAGACCTAGGCACTGAGCACCTCCGCAGAATCCAGACTCATCGGAACTCCACGTCCTCGCCGAGCCGTGCGGCCTCGCGCAGGCCGTCGATGAACAGTTGCGTCTTCTCGCGCCAGTCACCGATATGGCCGCCGGCATCGCCCTCGGGCAGCAGCGGTAGCAGCCGCTCCAGGCGATCGGCCAGCGGCCTACCGTGCTCGGCGTGGATGACGCCGTCGCAGTCCGAGTGAGCTATGAGCACGATGAGCGGGTCGCCCGGTGCTCGATCCCACTGACCATCGAAGTTCTTGGGCTCGACACCATCCCACTCGATCATCGGGTACTTACTGAAGTGGAAATGCGCCTGCTCCTCGGGGGTTGGATCCATCAGTGAGTAGCCAGCGGCCTCGGCGATCGTGTTGCGCCAGCGGGTGAATGCCGAGTACGACCCGTGCCAGCAGTCGTGCGACGTGTCGAGTCCCATCTAGGCCACCTCCGCGTACGTTGCCGAATTGGTGAGCCGCACGATCCGGCCCTGCACTTCCACTGGCGTATCGGCCGGATCCTTGTACCGGGACACAAGCCAGCCGGCATTGGCGGCGTGGAAGCGGTGCGACTCGACATACCCATGGCAGCCGGTTGTCCCAGATCCGCACAGCACCAGCAGGTTTGACGGCAGGTTGCACCCGAACCACCTGGTCCCGCCCATGCCTCGGGCCCGACGGTGGTGGATCGAGTAGTCCGTACCACGTTGGTCGCCGACGAGCTTGCCGCAGGCTTCACATCTGTAGCCGCTTCTCTCCAGTACCGCGGCGACGGTGCTGTTGTCCGGGCCGCTAGGCATTGCGCAACCGCTCTGGTCTGTTCGCGCCGACGATGTACTCCGCGCCGGATGAGACCGGCCCGCCGGCCGCACGGCGCCGCTCCTCGAAGGCGTGGCCACAAGACCAGCACTCATGGCGCACCAGCGGCCGGTTGGATATGTCGTCTTGGTCGACGGTCTGGTGCATGCGCTTGCCGCACCTGACGCAGCGGTATGGCGAGTCCTCGATCATGCCGGCGCCCCGTTCAACTCGGCCTTACGCTTCGCTCCGGCCTTCGACAGGTGGTCGTAGGTGGCCGGGGAGATCTCGCCCGCCTTCCGGCCCGCCTGGATGTTCTTGCCGATCGTCGCTATCGCTTCCGTGTCGGCGGCTTTGGCGATCTCCTCCAGCCAGGCGTCGCGGAGCATCTCCTGCTCTGCCGGATCCCAGTGCGGCTCGTGCACCCGCTGCACGGGCGGAGCGTCGTTGGCCTCCTTGCCGTCGTCGTCCGTGTCTGGCGCCACACCGGTCACTGCAGACAGCGCGTACCGGCGGGCGTAGGTGATTGCGGAGCCGAGTTGCTGCGGCGTGCCGGACGGCAACGGGTAGCGGCCGGTGTCGGACTCGCCGGACTGATGGCGCAGCGAGTACTCGAGCACGAATCGACCGGCTTCGTCGAGCGTCGGCTTGGCCGAGAACGACAGGCCGTGCTTGGCCAGCAACGGAAGGACAACCGTCGAGACGCCCGCCAGATCGGCGTACTTGATGATGTAGTTGCCCATGTCGGCGGTGTTGCCCTTGGCGAGTCGCGGCAGTTCCAGCTGGAACGCGGCCAGCGCCGACGCGAGGTTCTCAGTCACGGTCCTGCCTCTCGTCGCATGCCTTGCACAGCGGCGCCGTCTCGGTGGTGTCCCCGCACACCTCGCAGACGTCCATCGGGGTCAGCTCCGGCACCTGCGGATCGGGCGTCGGGTCGCAGATCACGAGGTGCAGGCTCACGACGCCGCCCGCCTCTGCATCTCGGCCAACCTGCGATCAAGCAGCCAGTCCTGCGCCCCCCGGTTGTCAGCCCCGACCTGTCGCAGCGCGTCGTCGATGACCTCGACCCGGGGCTGCTGGATGTCCTCGTCCACGTCGGCGACCATGCCGCAGTCGACGATGTCCACCCCGACGTCGGGCCCGGGGTTGTCCTTGCATTGCAGTGCGATCAGGGTGATGACGCCGACGAGGAGCAGCAGTGCGGCGACGATCTCGCCGGCCATGAGGTCGGTCACGTCACACGCTCCGGCTCGGGGAAGTCGCAGTGTCCAACCCAGCGCCATGCGCCGCGCGCGTTTGGCCTGTCCGGGATCTTCTCCTCGGTGAACTCAGCGCCAGATCGGCAGTACTTGCACGGCTGGACTTCGCCGTCCGATGCGGGCTGGGTGCGCTCGTCAAGAGTCAACAGGCAGCAGCGCATCAGGCCGCCGATGTAGATCGCTTCGTCGTCGTTCACGTGGCATCGCCCTCCTCGTACACCAGCCGCCGCACCATGGCCTTGAACTCGTGCGTGGTCTCCCCGTGCCAGATCGGCGCCACGGGTGGCGCGGTCTGCTCCAGCAGCTTGAAGTGCCGCCTCCAGTGGCGGTGCTGGCGGTAGGCGGTCCACCACTGGGTGAGGCGCGGGCCCCAGCCCCACATGGCGAGGACGGTGACGGCGCCGAAGGCGTAGGAGGTCACGACTCACCGTCCAAGCGGCGGATGATCCGCGCGGCCAACTCCCGGGCGTAGTCGGCGTATTGCCGCTCGACCTCGCCGACCTCGTCGAGGCCGTAGTTGTGCCAGTCGAAATCGAGGATCACGTCGGCTGCGAGTTCGACCCTGATGTCATCACTGCGCTTTGTGGACTCGCTCTTCATGCCACCCGTCCCCTTGACGGCCCGTGGACCACTCGCAGGTATTCGTCGTTGCTGGGGAAGCACTGCGCGCAGCACGCGAGCCCGAAGACGAGGCACTGCAACGGTGTGAGTTCTCTGGTCTTCTGGGCGCGTTCGACGCTGGTGCAGGTGGCGCCGTTGGCGAACTGGCGGTGCACCGTGCCGAGGCGGTTGATGACGACGAGCCTCATGACGTCACCGGACCCAATTTGGCGAGGGCGAGGTCGTTGGCTGCTTCGAGGTCGACGACGCGTACCGGCCGTTTGGCGTCGAGCCTCGACAGCACGGCCTCGAGTTTGAGTGCGGTTGTCGTGTCGCCGTCGAAGCGGTATTGGGCTGCGGCGGTCGACAGCATGTCGGCGAAGGTGTTCATCTACTCGACCTCGTCTTCGGCGTCGACGATCGTTGTGGTCGCGCCGCCGCCGACGCGCACCAGCACCGGCTGGCAGCGACCGTCCGGGCATGAAGGGCAGTCGCCGACCCACTCGGTGCCGGTGTGGATGTCTTGGTCGTGGCCGCAGCGACCGCACGGAACGAGCAACCGATCGGATCCATCGATCACACGTGATGAAAGGCTGGACGACCGCTCGTTCGGCACGTGGCACGACAGCAGCCACGTCCACCCCGATTGGTGGCCGATGAACGTCACCGTCCCCTGGTGCGTCCAGTGCGACGTGTGCTCGCGGTCGACCCACACCGCCCACGCCAACGCGTCGGCGGCGGTGGGGAACGACAGTCCCGCGATCAGATGGGCGCCTGAGTCGTCGAGGTTGGTGCCGATCGGGATTGGCATCCCGTCCTCGGTGGCGGTGGTGATGGAGAACCAGACGCTGCGGAGCGTGGCGGGGGTCATGCCTTCACCAGCGCAACGACGAGGACGACCGCCAGGATGAGGATGACGAGAAGGGCGGCGATCCACAGCGGCGAGAGCACCCACCACCAGGACCAAGCGATGACGTGGGTGAGTTTGAGCGCGATGAACAGGATCGTCAGCAGCCCAGCGAAGCCGATGCCGCCCGAGGATGAATTACCCTGTGCCTGTGACATGTTGAGCTACCTCTCTTCGTGTCTTGCGGGGCCGGTCGGCAGGACCGGCCCTCGCTCTTTCTCTGGTCGTGCACGTTTGCGGGGCTGCGGCCAACCAGCCAGGAAGGGCCGCAGCCCCCCTCAGCCCGTGGGGGTGGGCCGAGGTGCCGCGCTCAAGCCCGGGGAGGCTGTATGGGCGAGCGCGGGGTTGGCCTGCAGGGAGGCCAGTCGGTTGATGACGGCGACAGTCCGGACTTCGTCCTCAGCGTCACGACCGCCGGAGTAGAAGGAGCCTTCGGCGGTGTGTGCGCCGGTGTGGCCGTAGGGCCGATCGCAGTTACTCAGCATGCCGCCAGCGAGCCACCCGAACTGCTTCGCACAGGGCAGGACGATGCCCGCGTTGCGGAGCCGCTCGTCGCCGTTGTCGCTCACCGCGTCACCTCGTATCCCCAGCGCCCGCCGACCTGCCCGAACCTTGGCGTGGGCGGTGGCGGCGGTTCGCCCGTCGGGGGCTTCGGCAGCGGCTCGCCGCGCACGTACAGCGCGCGGATGGGGCGCGGCTCTAGCGGCCTTGGCGAGGGCGGCGGCGGCGGCGTGCCGGTGGGGCGCGGGTTGCCCGGCCCGGGGCCAGTCATGAGGCCACGTCTTCTACGGTGTCGCCGGCGAGGATGCGATCGACGTCTTCGCGTCGAATACGGCGGTGGCCGCTGGGCAATCTGATCGACCTGAGCCGACCCTGCTTGACCCAGCGACGAACGGAGGTGCGGCTCACTTCGAGGATGTCGGCAGCCTCGGGGAGGGTCAGGAAGGTTGGCTCATCTGCCAGCATGTGGCAGAACGTACGCTCGCGGAAAGGTGCCGTCAAGTGGCAACACGCCGTGTTCGTGGCAATACCTGGCAGGTATGGCTACTACTGGCGCATGTGGCTATGCTGACGGCCATGAGTATCACGACGGAAACCGCGCAGGCCCAGACCCCGCCCGCGCCCTGGACGCCCGA
>Ga0068864_100005224_pt1 | contig 10643 bp, 6 predicted proteins | sample KBSSwiS72_FD_66586 | JGI IMG/M metagenome (GOLD analysis project Ga0068864, IMG submission 66586) | Switchgrass rhizosphere microbial communities from Kellogg Biological Station, Michigan, USA - KBS Switchgrass S7-2 | ecosystem: Host-associated > Plants > Roots > Rhizosphere > Soil ...
GCAGGTCAGCGCAGGTACGCCTCCGTGGCATAGCGACGCATCATGCGATGACTGTTGAAGTACGATGCGTTCCTGCTGATCGCACCCTTCATGACTCGCAACCATCCGCTACGTCCGTCGGCCTGGTTGTAGTAGAGCGGCAGCACAACGGCCTGCAGCTTGTCGTAGAGCGCACGCGCATCGCCATCCAATGCTCCCTTGCTCTCGATGCCCCAGCCCGTCGCTCCTTCGATGCAGCCTTCGAGCCACCACCCGTCGAGCACCGAGAGATTCGGCACGCCGTTGAACGCGGCTTTCATGCCGCTGGTGCCCGAGGCTTCCAGCGGTGGCAGCGGCGTGTTCAGCCAGATATCGGTGCCCGCGACGAGCAAGCGCGCCAGATCGAGGTTGTAGTTCGGCAGGTATACGATCGGAATCAGATCCGCGAGGCTGCGCGCGTGCTCGTGCACCTGAGCGATCAGTCGCTTGCCGCCCTCGTCCTGTGGATGCGCCTTGCCCGCCAGCACGAGCTGAAAGGGATGCCGGCGCGCAATTGCTCGCAGTCGCTCCAGATCGGTAAAGAGCAGGTCCGGACGTTTATAAGCCGTCATGCGCCGCGCGAAACCGAGAATCGGCAGGCTCTCGTCAAGCGCAATCGTGCTCGACGTTCGAATGCTGTCGATGAGCGCCCGCTTGGCATGCATGTGCGCCTCCCACAGCAGAGCATCGGGAACGGATCCGTCCACACGTACCAGCAGCTCCGGTTCGTGGCACCAACTGGGGACGTACTGATCGTAGAGGCGGCGCAGGCTCTCGCACACCCAGTTGAACGGATGCACACCATTGGTAATCGCGTGTACGCGGTAGCCTGGAAACATCTTTCTCGAAAGCTCTGCATGCCGCTCGGCGACGCCGTTCACGTACTCGCTGAGGTTGAGGCCGAGCTGCGTCATGTTGAGATCGCGCTCGCCTGCGAGATGCTTGAGCGTGGCGAGGTCGATGAAGTCCGCACCCGGCTCCGCGCTTCGCAGTGTCCGTGCGACGAGCTCGTATGAGAAGCGATCGTGACCGGCGTCGACGGGAGTGTGCGTCGTGAACCGGCATAGCTCGCGCACGCGTGGAATGTCGTAGCGTGATTCGCCGGGCCGCAGGTCCTCCGGCGCGTAGGCATGACGCCGCAGCAACTCGATGCCGAGCAGCGCCGAGTGCCCTTCGTTCATGTGATATTGGCGCATCTGGAAACCGAGCGCCTGCAGCAGCCGCACGCCGCCGATCCCCAGCACGATCTCCTGCTTGAGGCGATACGCCTCATCGCCGCCGTACAGGTAATGCGTGATCTGGCGATCCTCGGGCGCATTCTCCGGCAGGTCCGTATCGAGCAGCAGCACCGGCTGCCGCCCGCCGAGATGACTCTCGATCACGTACAGCCACGCGCTCACCCACACCAGCCGTGCATCGATCGGTACTGCGACCTTCGCCTCGAGCAGCCGAGCCCAGCGCGCGGGTTCCCAAGGGTCAGGCTGCTCGTGCTGGCGGCCCTGCTCATCGATTTCCTGACGAAAGTAGCCCGCCCGACTCACGAGACTGACTGCAACGAGGGGCAATCCCAGGTCCGCCGCGGAGCGCATCGTGTCGCCGGCGAGTACGCCCAGTCCGCCGGCATACGTCGGGATTTCGTTGCGCAGGGCGATCTCCATCGAGAAGTACGCGATGCGCGGTTCATGGATGAATTCATCGATCATAAAAGCTGTCTCTGCGCCTACGCTGCGCTACTGGCTGCACGATAAAACCAAACCTTGGTCGCCTCGGCGGCCAGCACGTAACAACCTGTGATCGCGACTACCACTGCTGTAAGTGACAGTGGTATCGGCACGAAGCCGAGCGCACCGACAAACGGCAGATAGGGGATCGCCGGTGTCAGCAGAAGTAACGCCAGCGTCGACACCAGCAATACGCGACCAGGTCGACTCCTGAAGAACGGCCGCCGCGTTCGCACGACGAGGGCAATGACGAGCTCGGTCAGCAGAGACTCCACAAACCAGGCAGTGCGGAATACCTCTGCAGGCGAGTGGAAGATCCTCAACAAGATGCCAAACGTGAGCAGGTCGAATATCGAGCTCAGCAATCCGAACTCGATCATGAAGCGGCCGATGAAACGGATGTTCCAGCGCCGCGGACGCTCGACCAGCTCACGATCCACGCTGTCGTCGGCGATGCCCACCGCCGGAATGTCGGACAGGAAGTTGTTGAGCAGGATCTGGCCGGCGGTGAGCGGCAGGAACGGCAGGAACACCGAAGCGACCGCCATGCTGACCATGTTGCCGAGATTCGCGCTGGTGGTCGTCAGCACATATTTCATCGTGTTGGCAAAAGTCCGGCGTCCTTCCTCGACGCCGCGCCGTATCACATCGAGGTCACGTTGCAGCAGCACGAAATCCGCTGCTTCGCGGGCAACATCGACGGCCTGCTCGACCGACAGGCTCGTATCCGCGGCATGCATCGCCGGCGCATCGTTGACACCATCGCCCAGGAAGCCGACGACGTGTCCCATCTTTTTGAGCGACAGGATGATCCGCTCCTTCTGATTCGGATCGACCTCGACGAACAGGTCCGTGCGCTCGGCTTCGCGCCACAAGGCTTCATCGTGCAGCTCATCGAGTTGCGGTCCCGTGAGCACTCGTTCGTGTCTCATGCCGACCAGTTCGGCAATATGCTGCGCGACCAGCCGCGTGTCTCCGGTGATGAGCTTGACCGACACGCCGAGCTTGGCGAGCGCGGCCAGCGCAGGCCTCGCGCCCTCCTTGGGCTGGTCCAGAAAAGTCAGAAAGCCGTTGAAGACCAGGCCCTGCTCATCAACGCGGCCATAACTTTCCTTGCTGGCCAAAGTACGAGTGGCAACAGCTATGACCCGAATGCCTTGACTGCTCCAGTCCGTGAAGAGCTGCTCCAGTCGCGCGCGCTCCAGGTCATCGAGCTTTGTGCCGTTCGCGAGCGTCGTGCAAGCGTCCAGCACCTGATGAAATGCTCCCTTGGCGACCAGCTCCACGCGGCCCGCTCGTTCGACCACGACGCTGACGCGTTTGCGGACGAAATCGAAGGGTATTTCCGCAAGCTTGCGCACCTGAGTCAGGTCCGGCTTGCAGTGGGCAAGAATGGCATCGTCGAGCGGGCTCGCGAGCCCGGTTTCCAGCGCAGCATTGATGGCGCCGAGTTCGACGACAGTCGGCGCCGGGACCCCCGCGGCGTCGTATCCAGCTTCCAGCTTGACGACACCCTCGGTGAGCGTGCCGGTCTTGTCGGTGCACAGCACGTCCATGCTTCCCAGGTTCTCGATTGCGTCGAGGTGGCGCACCAGGACGCCATGCTGCGCCATCAATTCCGCGCCACGCGCCAGGCTCACGCTCAGAATTGCTGGCAACAGTTCCGGACTCAGGCCGACGGCCAGAGCAATGGCGAACAACAGCGTCTCTACAATCGGCCGCCCGGCGAACATGTGCGCCACGAACACCAGGAACACCATCACGAGCATGGCGCTGGTCAGCAGGTAGCCGAAGCGGCGGATCCCCCGATCGAACTCGGTCTGCGGCCGATCAAGTGTCAGTCGGTGGGCGATCGCCCCGAACTGCGTGCTGCCGCCCGTCGCAAACACCACGCAACGAAGCGTGCCGCTGCGAACGTTAGTGCCTAGATAAACGCAGTTGGACCGCTTACTCAGCGCTGCGTCGGCGGCAACGACGCCCGGCGCCTTCTCGACGGGAAAACTCTCTCCCGTGAGAACGGACTCGCTCACATAGCAGTCCGTCCCCTCCAGTATCAGCGCATCCGCGGGGACGAGACTGCCTGCCGACAGCAGGACCACATCCCCGGGGACGATTGCCTCCACCGGCACCTGCTGCTCCCGGCCGTCACGTAGCACCCTCGTGCGCGTCTTGATGCGTTCTCGCAGCGCTGCCGCCGCGGCATGCGCGCTGTACTCCCGTCGGTAACCGATGAACACGCTTGCGCACAAGATTGCGAGCACGATCGCGGCATCGGTAACCTCGCCCGCCACTGCCGAGATCACCGCAGCGAACACCAACAGCAGCAGCAATGGACTTGCCAGCTGACGCATCAGTACCTGCAGGCGGGACAGTCGTCGTTCTTCGCGCAGCTGATTGGGACCGAAGTTCTGCAGGCGCGCGGCCGCCTGCTCGGACGAGAGTCCCTGCTGCGCACTGCCGATCCGCTCCAGCAACAGCGTTGGTGCTTGTGCCCAACACTCGTCGATGGGCTGGTTGGCGAAATCGCGTCGACCAACACTAAAGAAGCGGCGTGATAGCCACATCCCCGGAACCATGGGCAGCCAGAAGCTCAGTCCTCGAAACAACAGGGTTGCGGACACTGCAACAGGTAGCGACACGCCGACGAGGCCGAGGGTGAGGACGCTGCTCGCCTCGAACGTACCCAAGCCGCCGGGAAATATGCCGAGCGTGCGGAACAAGTTCGAGATCATGAAGCTGCCAAACACCGCAGCGGCAGGCGCGTGCGCACCGAGCGCCTGGATCAGCACCCACACTGTGCCAGCATCGAGCAGCACGATCAGACTCTGACAGGCGCACGCTTTTAGAAAGAGACGCGGATCACGCACCAATGCGATATCTGCTCCTTCGAAGGAGTCGACGAGTCTCTTCAATGGATGAATTCGCGAGATGAACGACGAGACTCGACCTGCATGTCCCGGCAGCACCAAGAGTGCAATGACCAAAGCGGCGCTGCAGGCAATGAAAATCACGGCTGCCACCGCGACTGCCTTGCCTGCCGCGCCTGTCAGCGGCAGCAGCAGCAGAGCGCACAGCAGGAGCACGACATAGGTTGCGAAGTAGGAAGTGAGGTTGACGACGACGCCCGCCGTGACCGCGGGCTTCTTCATGCCGCGCTCTGCGAAGTACTTGGCGACGGCGGCTGTGCCGCTGATGCCCGCTGAGGGCAGTGCCTGATCGACGAATAGCTTCGCGATGCTCAGTTGAAAGGCCGACCAGCGGGATAGCGCAAAGCCCGCGGCCTTGCCGATGACGCGCCAGATGGCGCCCTGAGCAACATACGTGCCCAGCTGCAAGGCACACGCCAGCAGCAACCACCAGGGCTGCGCGCGCTCCGCAACGCGGGCGATCTCCTCCGCTTCTGAGAAATGCAGTGCCGCTACGGTGACAGCAAGGACCAAGGCAACGCCCGCTGCCCACGCGAACCAATGGCTGCCGCCTGCAGGGGATTGCTGCTGTTCAGTATCGGAGGCAAGCGTGTGTGCGATTTGAAGCACTTTGTGCCTTGAGCGGCAGCTCTGCGAGCAGTTGGAGGTGCACGCGCCGGTCACGCCGCGTGAGCGGCACCACCAACCGGAGCTACAGCAGGCGGGGACGCCTCGCGCGCATCCGTTCGTGCGGCGAGCAGTCGCACAAGGACCTCGCGCTCCACCGTTTCCCGGCGCAGCAACATTGACGCCAGCGCGTCGAGTTCCTTCCTGCGCTCGGCGAGCGTCGCCTGGACACGGGCTTCCGCGTCTGTCAGCAGACGCCGAATCTCAGCATCGATCTTGCGTGAGGTCTCCTCGCTGACTTCCCGCCAAGACGGCGACGCGAGTTCGCCCAAGTAGGCGGGACCCGTGCGCACATCCATCACTGCGGGCCCCAGCACGTCGCTCATTCCATACTGCGTCACCATGTGGCGAACCAGATCTGTGGCACGCTGCAAGTCATCCTGTGCACCGGTGGATGGCTCACCATAGACGAGCCTCTCGGCGATGCGGCCACCCAGCAGGACATCGAGCCGATCGAGCAGCTCGCCGCGTTTCATCAGGTATCGGTCTTCGGTCGGCAGCTGTTGAGTGAAGCCGAGCGCACCGATGCCACGCGGAATGATCGAGACCCGTGCGACCTTGTCTGTCGTCGTGCGCAACTCCGCGATCAGTGCGTGGCCGGCTTCATGGTAGGCAACCGTCTCCTTCTCCTTGGGGTTCATCACTCTGTTCTTCTTTTCCATGCCCACCACGGCCCGGTCGATAGCCGCGTCGAAGTCGACCAGGCTCACTGCGGCCTTGTTCTCACGCGCTGCATGCAGCGCGGCTTCATTCACGATGTTGGCGAGATCCGCACCGGCAAAGCCGGCCGTCTTCGCTGCAACGGACGACAGATCCACGTCCGCAGCGAGCGTCAGGCGCTTCGCATGAAGCTGCAGAATGCGCTCTCGACCGCGCACGTCGGGACGATCGATTGCAACGTGCCGATCGAAGCGACCCGGGCGCAGCAGGGCCGGATCGAGAATCTCCGGCCGATTGGTGGCGGCCATGATGATGACTCCCTTGTTGGTCTGGAAGCCGTCCATTTCGACGAGCAGCTGGTTCAGTGTTTGCTCGCGCTCTTCGTGACTGGCCATCCCGCCGACACCGCGCGCCCGACCGAGCGCGTCCAACTCGTCGATGAAGATGATGCAAGGAGCCAGCTCTTCGGCCTGATGAAACAGATCCCGCACCCGAGCAGCGCCAACACCCACGAACATCTCCACGAATTCCGAGCCGCTGATGAGCAGGAATGGCACGTTCGCCTCGCCCGCGACTGCTTTGGCGAGCAGGGTCTTGCCCGTGCCGGGCGCACCTACGATCAAGATACCCTTGGGAATGTGGCCGCCGAGGCGCGTATAGCGATCCGGCTTACGCAGGAATTCAACCACCTCCATGAGCTCTGCTTTCGCTTCGTCGATGCCCTCGACGTCGGAGAATCTGACGTCGATGTTCTTTTGCACGAACACCTTCGCACTGCTCTTGCCGATTCCGATCACATCGCGACCACCGAACCTGCCAAGCATGAACAGCCAGACGACAGCGAAGATCGCGGCGGGAACGATCCACGCAACGAGTGTACTCAGCCAACTTGAGCCGACATCGCCGGCATAGTGCACATTCACGCGCTCGAGCTCCTCGATGAGCTTGTCATCCTCGACGCGCGACGTGCTGAAGCGGATGAGATCCTTGTCCGCCCGCTTGGAGATGGTCGCTCGCGCGGCGGTCGGCAGTGTCTCCAGAAACTCCGCTACGTCGGACTGCCCCGTGATCGAAGTCGCGCCAATATGAACATCATGGATATGACCCGATCTGAGAAGCTGCTTGAAATCGCTGTAATCAATGGCAACGGGCTGCGCACCGGCAAAGTACAAACTCAGCGGAATCGCCAACACAAAGAGCGCTAGAAGATAGTTGATGGGAAATGCGGGTCGCTTGGTCATGGTGTTGCTCCGCTCTCATATCACCGCGCGATACTGTCGAGCTCAGCAACCAGCGCATGCTGTCTGTCGGAGACCTTGGCAGGTGAGTACCTGACGTGCTCCAGCGTGCTGAGCGCAATCGGCAGCGTTGCGAGCTCTTCCGCGCAGAAGTCACGGACTTCTGTAAGCGGCGGTGGGTGCGCCATGCGGCGCCCGCCATCCATCACATGCCAGAGCAGTGCTCGGCCCTCGAACGTCTCGTCCTCACAGCAAAGGACATCGCGACAGATGAGGCCCTGCGGGTCGTACTGGCGGTACACCTGCCGCGGCCCCGGCCACGTCTCCTTCCGTTGAGAACGCTTGCGACACGGTCGGCCAGCGTACTGCTGCAGCTTGTAAGCGCAGTCGAGCGATGGCGCGTCTTGTGATACGGCCAGTCGCGTGCCAAGGCAATAGGCATCCACAGGAACCTGGTCGGCCTCCATTGCGGCGATGCTGTATTCGTCGACAGAGCCGCTGACAAGAATGCGAATATCCTTCGCTCCGAGGCTGTCGAGAATCCCTCTCACGCGGCGCGCTTCAACCGCCAGATCACCGCTGTCGATGCGCACACCCTTTACTGTGACTCCGCTGCTGCGCAGCTCCGTGGCCACTTCGACTGCCCGCCTCGCGCCGCGCGCGATGTCATAAGTGTCGATCAGCAGCACCACGTTATCGGGACGGCACTTCGCGAAATTCCGAAAGGCTTCGAGCTCCATCTCATGCGCCTGGACAAATGAGTGGGCCATCGTGCCCGCGACGGGTATGCCGAAGCGCCTTGAGGCCTCGACTGTCGCGGTCGAATCGAAGCCCGCTATGTAGCTGGCTCGGCTGCACAACGCGGCGGCCTCGGCTCCATGCGCGCGCCGCATGCCGAAATCGATGAGCTCAGCGCGCGGCGCAGCCAGCCGGCATCTCGCCGCCTTCGATGCGACGAGCGTTTGATAGTGCAGGAGATTGACGATCCTGCTCTCCACCAGTTGCGCTTCAGGGAGCGGCGCGACCACGCGCAGGACAGGCTCGCTGGCGAAGAACACCGTTCCCTCGCGCAGCGCATAGACCTGGCCGGTGAACCTGAACTTGCTCAGTCTTTCGAGAAAGCTCGCGGAGTACCGCTGCGTCGAGGCGAGCCATTCGATCTCATCCGCGGTGAAATGCAGGTTTTCGAGATAGTCGAGCACCTGCTCCAGACCGGCAGCGACCAGGAAGTTGCGGCCTGCAGGCAGTCGTCGGACGAAGAACTCGAAGACTGCTGGCTTTTCCATGCCCAATGTGTAGTAGGCATCGAGCATCGTCAGCTGATAGAGATCGGTGAGCAGCGCCGGCGCCGATGCGTTCGCGTGTGATGCGCTCATAGCATCACGGCGATTCAGGCTTGTCTCGCACCACCAGGACTGGTACCGGCGCGCGCCGCAGCACCATCTCGGCATCGCTGCCCATCGCCAGCCGCTTCAGTCCACGCCGTCCGTGCGTGCCCATGACGATCAAGTCAGCAGACCACTGCTTCGCCTCGCGGACAATCTCATCTGCGGCGCGAACGCCCAGAGTCTCGATGAGTTTCTGTTCGTACGGAACATCGGAGCGTCTCACTCGCGCCGTTGCCTCCTCGAGCACCTTCACAGCCGATTCGCGCAGCGACTCGGTGATCAATTGATAGTTGAGCGCCGGCACGTCGACGACGATGAGTTCATCGACGACATGGACCAATAGAAGCTTGCCGCCCGTCTGCTTCGCCAGGCGCAGTGCTTCGTCGAGTCCGCGCGTTGAAGCGGGGCTTCCGTCGACCGCAACCAGTATCTTTCCGTACATGGCGCACCCAAGCATTTGCCGATTCTGTTGGGATGGTAGTCGCGGTGCACATCTGCGCTAACCCGGGGTTCCCCGGAAGCGCCACGCGTTTACCCTACGACCGATCGGTCAGCTGCCAGCCGTCTCCACCGCAATATCAGCGAGCTCCCGGGAGATGACGACCAGGTGCTGTGCGGGGTCATAGCTGGCGTGGAACCCGAGGCTGGCAGCCAGGGCGAGCATGGCCCGGTTTTCGGCGAGGACGACGCCCGTGAGGCGGGACAGCCCGCGCCAGCGGGCGAAACGCATGAGCTGCGTGACCAGTAGACGGGCGATGCCGCAGCGCTGGGACGAATCGGCCACGGTTACGCCGAGTTCGGCCGCACCCTGCTGCTCTGTCTCTCCATAGCGCGCGATGCCAACAAACTCTTCCACGCCGTCACGCTCCACCGTAGCGACGAATGCCATGCGGCGCTCGTAGTCCACATCCATCAGCTGGTCGATGAGATGTGGCGGCAGGAATTTGAAGGGAGTGAACAGCCGGAAATAGCGCGACTGCTCCGAAAGCGAATTGATGAACGCGATCTCGCGCTGCCGGTCATCCGGTCGCAGCGGTCGGATGCAGATCTCCACATCGCTTCGCGTGCGGACGCACGATGTCCACTTCTTGCTCAGCTCTCCGAGAGGCGAACTGCACACGGTCCTCTGCCGTAACGCTAGACCTTGACTGATGATCGTTTCACGCGCGACTTGAACCCTGCGGGTTTGATGACCAGCACGTCGCAATCGACATGGTCGATCACCCGTTCGGCGGTGCTGCCGATGATCGGCCGGGCCAGCAAGCTGCGCGAGACGGCGCCCATGACCAGGATGTCGGACTTGCGACGGTCGGCCTCGGACGCAATCACCTTGCTTGCGGCACCTTCGCGCACGATGCAATCGGCGCCGGAGACTCCATGCTTGGCGGCGAGCCTCGCCACCGACTGGGTCGTCGTGCTGATGAAGTCGCGGGTCCGTTGCGGCGGGATTGGCAGCCGCACAGGTTCCATCAACATGCCGGGAAGTGCGCTCGCGGGCGTCTCGTAGGCGTGGACCATCGCTACTCGACCGCCGAGCTGCCCCGTGACGGCATGAGCCGCCGCCAACAGGCGATCGTCGAGCTTGGTGGGCTTCGCATGCGTATGGCGCGGGTCGACCGCGACCAGCAGGCGTGGCTGCTTGGGCAACTCCGACGACCGCACGAACCACAAGGGACACGGACAATCGCGCATGAGCTCCCAGTCGGTATTTGCAAGCACGATGCGTGCGAGCCTGCCGTGTCGATGCGACTCAGTGATGAGCAGGTCCGGCTTGGTCTGCCAGACCTGGCGGACCACAGCCTCGTAGATCGGATAATCCCAACGCACGATGCACTTCGCGCTCCGCGGCAGGCGCAATTGCTTCGCGATCTGTGCAAGCCGCTGCTCGCGCTGACGTATGGCAGATTCGATGATCTGCTCGCGCGAGGCCATCGGTACGTCCGAGACCGGTTGCGGCACCATGAAGGTGTTGAACAGCACGACACGAGCGCCGCTGCGCTTGGCAACGGCTGCCGCCTTCTTCGC
>Ga0068864_100005227_pt1 | contig 10639 bp, 7 predicted proteins | sample KBSSwiS72_FD_66586 | JGI IMG/M metagenome (GOLD analysis project Ga0068864, IMG submission 66586) | Switchgrass rhizosphere microbial communities from Kellogg Biological Station, Michigan, USA - KBS Switchgrass S7-2 | ecosystem: Host-associated > Plants > Roots > Rhizosphere > Soil ...
AGCCGACGAATCACGCTGGCAGCCGCGCAACTCCTTCAGAGTTGCGCCATGATTGTGGGAAACTGAATCCCAGGGTTGTGTCAACCCTGGGCTGTAATTAGCCAACGCCTTCGGCGTAAACAAATGCTCTCGCGAACACTTAGGATTCCACCTCACTGCAGCGAATCCAGTTGCAAGCCGATCGGTTCGGCTCCGCTTCCTTTGAGTCCGTCAATTACACGAGCAATCTCGCCGTAAGAAAGAGAACGTGGCGCCTTTATAAAAACTGTCTTTTCAATCCGCTCTTTGTCAGGAAGGTCGGAACGTGTTGCCATGCTGTCGCGATAGACGTGATTCTTCAGTCGCTCCTCAAACAAGGAGACGAGTTTCTGGCTCAGCTTCGACATGTCGTCAATGGTTCCCATATCTGTGAGGCCGTTCAGCTTTAAGGTCCGGTCAATATTAATAGATACCACCAGCGTCCTTATATCAGGAGGTAACACGCGGTCGTCTGGAGGCGACGGAAGTTTCGCTGTAAACCGATGAGGCCTGAAAGGAGCTGCGACCATAAAGATGATCAGAAGAACCAATAGGACATCAATCAACGGCGTGACGTTGATCGACGGTGCAGTTGTTGTGCTGGGGTGAGTAGCGTCCATTGCTCCTCCTCGTCTTATTGAATTGAGGAGTTAGACATCGAAAGCAGGAAAAGGTTCCCAGTGCTGGTGCTGGGACCGCCGTACTGGGACCGCAGGCGTCCTCGCCTGCTGATTGCCGTTTACTGATAGTCGTGGTCACCGGCAGGCGAGGACGCCTGCGGTCCCAGCACGACGGTCCCAGCTTGACAGCGACTTAACGTTTCTTAGCTTCCGTTCTTCTCGAAGGACCACGCCAGCAAGCTGCATAAAGCAAAGCCAAGCGAGTTGAGGAGTCCATGAGTCATTGCCATGTGTGGAATGTCGATGATGAGGGTATGGCTGACAATGCTGTAGGCGTACAAACATGCAAGCACCATTGCCGCACAACTCGACAATGAGCCGGCCAGCAGAAAGACTCGGGCAATTCGCGAACTAATCAATGGGCTGACATAGCCGATTACAACGACTCCCAGTAGAGTCAAACCAAGCGTCACAACAAGCGCACCAACCAAAGCCACGGTTGGCGACAAGGTGATCCCGGCAGCAACAATAGGTGTTCCTATAACCGTTGCTAACGCCGCAAGAGTCACTGCACGCGAAGCTGCAGTTCGATTTGAAACAGCACGTCCTGCCAATCCCGTGAGAACTGGCGCCGCAAATCCAGCAAAATGAAAGTGGACGGCTGTAAGCAAGACAATCGTGTCGCCAAAACCGAGTGGCTGAATTCCAAGCCGCGATGCAAGAAGCCATGCTCCACCAATCGGTAGGTACACCATACCCACATTGATCGATTGTTCGTTAGTCAGTCGCGGAGTTGAGGAGGCGAGTCTCAGAATTCCTGCCAATGCAATCAGGACTGTCAAAGCCAGCCAAAAGGATGCGAGGATTCCGGCGACGACTCCCTGGGCAATGAAGAACGAAACGAAACAAAGGGTCGCACTGATCGGCTGAGCCCACGCGGCGATCCGTAAAGCAATGCTATCTTCGTTCGGAGAGATGAGTGAGAGCGCAAGTGGCACTATCACAAAGACTGCCAACAAAAAGATCTTCTGTATGAGATCCGTCTCGGGTGAATCACCGGTTTGAATCAGAAGTGCAGCAATCCAGATCAAACCACCCACTGCGGCACTTGTTCGAGCGAACTGAGATGTCGCAATCATTGGCTTGTAGAGTCGAATAATAAAGGAAAGAACTGACCCTCCATTCGCTCGCCCCTGGGAATTGGGGGCACGCCGGCCAGTGGGGGTTCGTTGGAGTCAGAGCAGACACCATCGGCAAACGCATTGATTACTATTGCTCGCCTCGGCCGTTCAGTTTTGTTTTCAAACGATCCGTGGACCATTAACGGATGATGGAAAGAAGCTTCGCCCTTTTTGAGTTCGATCGGCACAGGTTGGAATTCATTTTGTTGCTGTTCACTAAGTACACTTTGAATAGAATTCATGTCGTTGGCCAAACCGGTGATGGGTAGAAGTTCCCATCGGTGACTTCGAGGAACATAGTGAACGCAACCGTTTTCGATCGTCGAATCGTCAAGACCAATCCAACATGAGAGATGAGCCAACGGCTTGGTTCTTGTCCAGTAGGAATAGTCCTGATGCCACGCGACAACCCCACCGTGCCTTGCCGGCTTGTAAAAGATCTGGTCGTGCCAGAATCTGACAGACGTTTGGAGCAGTTGGCTTGCGGCAGTTACAAAGGCCGGATTCCATAACACATCATGCAGACCGGGTGTCACACGCCATGCACCGAGTGCGTGAAAGAGAACTGTGTTCGGATCTGTCGATTCGTTTGAGTGGTACTCGTAGAAAAGCTGACGACCAGGGTGATGCGGGTTTGTCAGTTCATCGACTTCGGAGCGTAACGCTGCGACTTGTTCGTCGTTGAGAAGCTTGATGCCGGCTAAATAGCCGTTCTCCCGATAGAAAGCGACTTGATCAGCACTGAGCTTAAAAGCTTGCCATTCAGCTTCGCTGCGAGGCCACGTAAACAATCTGCCAATAAGATGATGCTTGCTTGAGAGGTCCTGAGCCATCTTTCACTTCACGTTCTTCAATCCATCAATAACAAGCCTGGCGACGGTCGGAATAATCTCTCGATCGTTTGCGTGATCTGTAGTGAACGTGACGAGCACAAACTTTGAACCATCAGGCATCTCCACGTAAGCCGCGTCGTGACGAGTCGTGCTGGTCCATCCAGCTTTGGACCAAAGTCGCGCGCCTTCCACGCCCTGGAGAGCAATTCCGGTAAAGCCTCGCGCCTGGTTGTCATTATCTTCGGTCTTCACTGTGTAATCGCGCTTTAGCAAATCCATCATCAGCTTTGTGTGCGGCGGAGGCGCGGCTTTGCCCGTCACAATCTCCATTAGCAAACGAGCGGTGGCCTCGGTGGTCAGTTTGTTCCGGTTCTCTCCGTTTGGCCCTCGCGAGACTCGTTCGCGTCCATATGCGTCTTCGCAAAAGGTCTTTTGGTTGACATTGATGTTCGTATAACCGAGCGAAGCAAAATATCGATTCACTGCATTACGCTGATTCTGCCATTCTTCCATTTCCTTTGGCGGCAGTTCGTAACCGGCTGTTGTGTGAGTGATCACATCGACCACGTATTGCGTAGCTTCGTTCGACGAGTCAACGATCATGTCGCGGATAGCCCGTGTGAGCTCAGGTGTCTCCTCGATCTTTTTGTCTTCCAACCAGCGCTGTGCCGCAGCCAGGTAGAATAACTTCACGACGCTTGCCGGGTAGATTCGCTCGTTTCCGCGAAAGCTTGCAGTCACTGGATGCATCGCATCGCGCAAGTCAATCAACGTAATCGACAGTTGTTTCTCGTCTAGCTTCTTATCAGCAAAACGCTCCAGGGTAGTTTTCGCCGAGCGGTTTACCAGGTCCTGAAGGGCGGTACTTTTTGTGGATTCCTGAGCCGTGGCGACTTTGATTGTTAGTAGAAGGAGAACGACGGTAAGGCAGAAAGTTTTAATCGACATTGTTCATCTGTGATAGTTGAATTTGATTCTGGAGCTGGAGGTCACAGCCTATTACGCCTTGCGGATTGAGGCAAGCAACAAAGTTTTCAAATTGTGACACTCCACCAAAAGAAGTCGGGAAGAGCGCCGAGCTGAAACTCTGACACTCAACTACACATGGTCGGGAAGGGGGCAAAGCGCAGGTTCCCTAAACTCTACCTACTCAGGCCTAGCGCGCCCCCGCCGGATCACTTGCATATGAGGTCAACTCAGGAATTCGAGACCCAAAGTGAATCTATGTAAAAGAAAGCCAGCGGGGGCGCGCTAGGTCTGAGCAGGGTCAGGTCTGGGAACCTGCGCTTTGCCCCCTTTCGGACCGCTTGTAGTTAAACTGGCCCTTCCCAACCGCTGTGGATTGATCTCTTTTCCGAATCCAACCGAATTTTGCTATAAGCCTTTCGCGTGCAGAAAAAAGCCCAGGATGGATTGATCCGCGGAATACGCCGCTGGGATCTTGTTGCCATCACAATCAACGGAATCATCGGCGCCGGAATTTTCGGCTTGCCGCAAAAAGTCTACGCCCTCATCGGCACGTATAGTCTCTTTGCATTTGTCGCGTGCGCGCTTGTCGTCGCCCTCATCATCCTTTGCTTCGCAGAGGTGGGAAGTCGATTTAATGAAACGGGCGGTCCTTACCTTTATGCACGCACAGCGTTTGGCCCAACTGTCGGTTTTGAGATCGGTTGGTTGATGTGGTTAGCGCGGCTTACGGCGTTCGCGGCAAACTGTAACCTGCTGGTCAACTACCTCACTTACTTTTGGACAGGCGCTGCGTCAACGTTTTGGAAACCGACCATCATCATATCTGTCGTCACAGCCCTCACAGTCATTAACATTCTTGGAGTACGACAGGCTGCGATTATCAGCAATGGATTTACGATCGGGAAACTCGTTCCTATGATCATCTTCGTCGCCGCTGGTCTCTTTTTTATTAATCCAACAGCGTACGTTCTGGGTCCGCGCCCATCTACAGGTGCCTTTTCGCAATCTGTTCTTTTATTAATCTACGCTTTCACGGGTTTTGAGATGGCTGCTGTGCCGGTAGGTGAGGTCCGAGATCCACAGCGGCACCTGCCGCGCGCTTTAACAATCGCACTCTTGGTTGTCGCAACGCTTTACATTCTCATCCAGGTTGTCTGTGTGGGAACTTTGCCTGAGCTGGCTCAATCAACAAAGCCACTCGCCGACGCTGGCTTGCGCTTTCTGGGCGTCGCCGGCGGCTCGTTGATTTCCGCAGGAGCCATCATCTCTATCATTGGCAACTTGAATATTCTGGTTCTGGCAGGATCGCGGATTCCATTTGCAATGGCCGAGCAAAAGGAACTGCCCTCTTTCATCGGCAAATTACACAGTCGCTTCGCAACTCCCTACACTTCTATCCTCGTGACATCCGCAATCATGTTGCTCATGACTCTCAAGAGTTCGTTTGTTGCGGCACTCACAATCAGTGCAATTGCGCGTCTCGTGACTTACGCAGCAACTTGTCTGGCCTTGCCGCTCCTTCGACAACGACAGAACACGCCTAAGGCTCTTTTCCACCTTCCATTCGGAATAGTCATAGCAGGACTGTCGCTGGTGCTAATAGTCTGGCTTCTGGCAAACAGTACCAGGCAGGAAGCGATCACCGCCGCAATCGTTGCTGCGGTTGGTCTGTTGATCTACTTCGCGCACCGACTCTATTCGCGCTCTTCGTAAACAACTCGACCGTCGACAACAGTAAGGTTAACTTTCACGTTTTCGATTTCCTTCGGATCAATCTTGAAGATGTCACGAGACAGAATCACCAGGTCAGCCAGCTTGCCGACGCTGATACTTCCCTTCACTGTTTCCTGGAACTCGGCATACGCGGATCCAACGGTGTAGGCACGCACGGCCTCTTCAACTGAAATCTTCTGCTCCGGGATCCAACCCTTCGAATTCTTGCCATCGAGTGTTCGTCGCGTAACAGCCGCATAGACAGTCAGCACAGGATTGAGGGGCGCCACTGTCCAGTCAGTGCCAAACGCCAGGGTTGCTCCCGAATCAAGCATAGACCGAAACGCGTATGTAGTCTTCGCGCGCTCTTTGCCTATTCTCTTCTCTGCCCAACGACCATCATCAATTGCGTGGTATGGCTGCATCGAGGCAATCACTTTGTCTCGCGAGAAGCGTGGAATGTCCTGGGGTCGCAAGTGCTGCGCATGCTCAATTCGAAAGCGACGATCACGATCGCCGTTTTCCCGCTCGACTTGTTCAAAGATAGTCAGTATCAAGTCGTTGGCCCGGTCGCCGATTGCATGAATCATCGTCTGCAACCCGGCCTTGTCGGCCTCTCGTACGCGCGCGAGCATAGCGCCTTCGGGGTACATCTCGTCTCCCGCAATACCACTTGTTCCGGGTTCATCACGATAAGGTTCGTAGAACAGCGCGGTAGTTGAACCAAGACTTCCATCAGCGAATCCCTTTAATCCACCGACTCGCAACATGTCGCTGCCAAAGTGTGCGCGCACTCCCGTTCGTGCCAGACGCTCCCAGGCGGGCAAAGGAGAGACAGCATAGATGCGCGTTTTCAGTTCTCCTCGATCGAGCAAAGTCTGATACACGCCAACATCAACTCCAGCAGACATGTCTTGAATACTGGTGACACCAAGGCTCGCCGCGTAGTTACTCGCGGCGCGCGCGGCCGCGAGTTTCTCCTCAAAGCTTGATGGTGGGATGACCTTCCACACAAAGTTCTGCGCAGCGTCTTTCAAAATGCCCGTTGGTTCGCCTGTCTTCAGATCACGCACGATTACACCGCCTGGTGGATCAAGCGTTTGCCGCGTTACACCCGCAAGTCTGAGGACAAGACTATTGGCTAGTGCCATGTGCCCATCAAGACGACTGACAAACACGGGAGTGTCAGGAGTGAAACTATCGATTAACTCTTTGGTAGGAAGCTTTGCATCGGACCACCGCTCGTGGTCCCAGTCCCCACCCTTTATCCAACGACCTTTCGGCAACTTCTCTGCGAAGGCACGAATCCGTTCGGCAAATTCTTTCGGCGAGTTTGATGAACGCAAGTCGACACTCGAAAGCTGAAACCCGCCACTCATGAAGTGCGTGTGGGCGTCGTTGAAGCCAGGCAGAACAAGCTGCTTTTTGGCATCGATAACACGCGTATTTGCAGCGGCCAGTTTTCTGATTTCTTTCGTCGAACCAACTGCCATGATCCGGTTGCCATAGATAGCGACCGCCTCAGCAGTGGGTTGTTTTTGATCCATTGTGTGGATAACTGCATTCACAATGATCAGATCAGGAGCAGTCGTTGATTTGTCGGCGTGTGCTGGAAAAGTCATAAAGGTTATCGTTAAGAGAATAACAAGAAGCACCACGAGGTTTAGTCTCATATGTTGCTAAGGATTTAGGGAGACGTCAGATTTGGCGAGCACAGCTATTCTAACCGCACTAAGGCAGAAGAGTCAGAGTTTAATCCTGACACTCAACTACAAGCGGTCGGGATGGGGGCAGAGCGATAGTTTCTTTAGACTCTAGTAAACCAGACCTAGCGCCGCCCCCGCCGGTTCCCTTTCAGTAGGTCTCAGATTAGATCTTGAGACTCTCAAAGGCTTCTTATCCGGCGGGGGCGCGCTAGGTTTGAATAGGTAAGGTTCAGAGAAACTGCCGCTTGCCCCCTTCCCGACCGCTTGTAGTGGGATTCCCGACTTTTTGTACAAGGCCTGCGGTACACTGTCATTACATTTGTAGGGAGCGCCTCCCGAGGATGGCGCTTACAAATTAACTTCCGAGTGGACACCTTAATAAAAAATCTCAGCGCAGTCGTCGGTGCCGAAAACGTCCTTTCCAAACCGGACGAACTTCTCGTCTACGAATGTGACGGGCTACCACAACACAAATACCGACCGCGCGCAGTTGTCTTTCCGTCCTCGACCGAGCAAACCGCATCAGTGATGAAAGAACTTGCGGACGCACAGGTCCCTTTTACGCCTCGTGGTGCCGGCACTGGACTCTCAGGCGGTGCTCTTGCGCTTAATGAAGGTGTGGTGGTGGAGCTGGCGCGTATGCGAAAGATTCTGCGCATCGATGCCGCAAATCAGCTCGCCGTGGTTCAACCTGGTGTCGTCAACTTACAAGTGTCACGCGCCGTTGCACCGTACGGTCTTTACTACGTGCCCGATCCATCAAGTCAACCAACCTGCACTATCGGCGGCAACATAGCGGAAGGCGCCGGCGGAATTCATTGCCTGAAGTACGGCACTACGACGGATCACGTACTGGGTTGTCGAGTTGTGCTTGCAGGCGGAGAAGTTGTCGACCTTGGCGGTGCTGGTATCGATGTTGAGGGATACGATCTGCTGGGTACGTTCATCGGTTCGGAAGGTACGTTTGGAATTGCAACTGAAGCAACGCTCAGGCTGTCGCAGAGTCCCCCAGCAGTTCGAACTCTCCTTGCAGAGTTTGTCGAAGTCAACGATGCAAGTCACGCAGTGTCAGCGATCATTGCAGCAGGTGTTATGCCTGCGGCACTCGAAATGATGGATCACGAGATTATCCGGGCCGTGGAAGCCAGTGTGTTTGCAGCAGGCTTACCGCCGGATGCCGGAGCTGCGTTGATTATTGAGCTCGACGGGATTGAGGCAGGAATTGACGATGAAGCAACACGAATCATTGACATCTGCATGGAGTACGGAGCGCGTGATTGTCGACTGGCACGTGATGAATCCGAGAGAAAAAAACTTTGGGCTGCGCGTAAAGGTGCGTTCGGAGCAATCGGTCGTATCTCGCCTGATTCGATGATTCAGGATGCGGTGGTTCCACGTTCACGACTGCCTGAAGTGCTTTCATCCGCTTATGAGATTGCTCATAAATATGAATTGCGCGTGGCAAATGTTTTCCACGCCGGGGACGGCAATCTTCACCCGCTTATCTGTTTCGATTCGCGCTTCCCCGAGCAGGTGCGGCGAGTGAAAGAAGCCGGTCGTGAATTGATGGAGGTCTGCGTCGCGGCTGGCGGCACAATCACCGGAGAGCACGGTGTTGGTTTAGACAAGCGTGAACTGCTGCCACTCGTGTTTTCGGATGCAGACATGACTGCGATGCTTAAGGTCCGTGCTGCTTTCGATCCACTTGGCCTGTGTAATCCTGGGAAGATCATTCCGATGTTGAGAGGTTGTGGAGAAGGCCGCGCAGTTTCATTGGCGCCGGATGTCACCTCAGAAACACCACCGGCACTTCCTCCACAACCAATTACTGTCAACCAGAACAGACCAGTCAGAACAACGCAGTTTAGTTCTGAGAAAGCGGTGCAACAGTTAACAGAAATCGTCGGCAGCGATCATATAAAGCTTGATTCAACTTCCGTAACAGTGGCGCCAGCTTCAACTGACGAGATAATCGAAGTAATAAAATGTGCATCAATGGAAAGTTGGACAGTCGCACCCGTAGGCAGCGTGACGTGGCGAGGTCGTGCGTCGTCAAACATCTTGCTCAGTACCGCGCGTTTGAATCGAATCATCGAACACGAACCAGCCGACTTGATTGCCATTGCCGAGTCAGGCGTAAGACTCAAAACTTTTAACGACGCCCTGTCTCAGAACGGTCAGTGGCTACCTCTCGATCCGCCGGACGATGGACATGCAACACTCGGAGGTGTAGTAGCGACCGGATTGGGAGGACCGCAACAATTTGCCTATGGACGGCCACACGGATCAGTAATCGGTATGAAGGTAGTACTTGCTGATGGCAGCTTGATAAAAGCGGGCGGCCGAGTAGTCAAAAATGTAGCTGGTTACGACCTCTGCAAGCTCTTTACGGGGAGTTACGGTACGCTCGGAGTCATCACTGAACTTAACTTCAAATTGAGACCAAAAGCTGCGTGCGAACGCACGATTGTTGCGGCTGGCTCAGCAACTAAATTGATATCAAGCGCACGCGCGATTCTTGAGTCGCGGTTGTTTCCAGTAGCACTCGAAGTCGTCTCCGCTCAAGTTGCAAAACATCTGGGCATTTCCATCGACGAGAAAAGCTCTGTTTTGCTGGTACGGTTTGCAGGCAATAGGAAAGGTGTCGAATACCAAAGTCATCGAGCATCGGAAGAGTTGCATTGGAGTAAGATTGAAATAATCGAAGGAGATGAATCGCTCTGGCAGAAATTATCTGCAATGCCGCTTCACGAATCATCACGCGTAAACTGGCGCGCCAGTATCTTACCGGGACAGACTCGGGACCTGCTCGAACAGGTGCAAACAATCTACGGAGATTCGTTCCACTCGACGCTTTGGCAGATTGGTGTTGCGGACGGTCGGATGCGAATGATGAATAGTGATGAACATCACCTTAACCGGTCACGAGAGTTGACCCGCCTGCTCGGAGGCACCTTCGTCAGTGAAACTAATGGCAACTTGGACGCGGGATCAAGTTCAGGAATAATGCATCGTATTAAACAACAGTTGGATCCTGAAAACCTCTTTCCGATGAGGTAGGTCACATAGGACACGATCATGATGAGACGAAATCTTAAGCTTCAATACCTTCTGGCATTTACCATTAGTGTCGCCTTTATCAGTGGTTCATTAGCGCAGTTTGTTCCGTACGCAGTCGCCGCATCACGCGAGCCTGTTCGCGCTAAACACGGAATGGTAGCTTCAACAAATGAAGTCGCCTCGCAAGTCGGCGTTGATGTCCTGAAGCGAGGGGGTAATGCTGTTGACGCAGCAATCGCAGTCGCATTCGCGCTGCAAGTAACGCATCCGGCTGCAGGTAATCTCTGCGGCGGTGGTTTCATGATGATTCGACTTAGCAATGGGAAAACGACCGCGATCGACTACCGAGAGATGGCGCCCGCAGCTGCCACGCGAAATATTTATCTCGACAACAACGGAAACGTGCTCAAAGGAGAAGGCGGTCCGCTGGTGGGCTATCGAGCTGCCGGTGTGCCAGGAACTGTTCGCGGGATGGAACTGGCACTAAAGAAATACGGCTCCGGAAAACTCACCTGGTCGCAACTTATTGAACCAGCTCG
>Ga0068864_100005228_pt1 | contig 10639 bp, 10 predicted proteins | sample KBSSwiS72_FD_66586 | JGI IMG/M metagenome (GOLD analysis project Ga0068864, IMG submission 66586) | Switchgrass rhizosphere microbial communities from Kellogg Biological Station, Michigan, USA - KBS Switchgrass S7-2 | ecosystem: Host-associated > Plants > Roots > Rhizosphere > Soil ...
TGGGAGCGCAGGCGTCCCCGCCTGCTGCGTAGGGTCAGTGACATTGTTTGGTGAGGAGCAGGCGAGGACGCCTGCTCCCAGCACTAGCGGTCCCAGCACAGAGTTCCCAGATGGGTGAGCTTTGTTTATGGTTCGCTAAAAATAATCAATTATGCAAACGCCTAACCCGCGGGCTAGAGTAGAGTCAGGATTAGGGAGTTGTCATGGAAACTGCGACAAAATTGGTGAGTGTTCAGACTTCTTTAGCGAACTGCTTTGTGGTCGGTGTTGTCGACTCAACCGAACTCCGTCTTTCTCTGACAGGTATTGGTATTCAGGCTGAATCTAGTTGATGGCCTGTTACCAGATTAACTTCTAACGGGCCATCAGCGGAGGTTGATGGCCTTTTTGCTGCGAAGGCGCCTGCCTCAGGGCGCCATGGAGCCAAACATGACTTTCGATCAATCGCGATGGGTCTGGCGCAATGGCGCCATCATTCCCTGGGCTGACGCCACAACACACGTTTCCTCCCACGGACTTCATTACGGCAGCGGAGTGTTCGAAGGAATGCGCTGTTACGAGACAGCGGACGGACCTGCCATCTTTCGCCTCGATGAGCACCTGGATCGACTATACGAATCTGCGGCGGTGCATGAAATGCCCATTCCCTATCGGCGTGAAGAACTAATTGAAGCGATCTGTGAACTCATCGAACGCAACGGCTTCAAGAGTTGTTACGTGCGACCTCTGTGTTACTACGGCAGCAGTTCTCTCTCGTTGCACCCGGCCAAGTGCCCGGTTGAAGTTGTGATTCTTGTTTGGCCCTGGGCGCCGTATCTCGGAGCGGAAGGATTGGAGCGAGGAGTACGAATCACCGTCTCGCCGTGGACAAAGTTTCATTCAGCCATGATGCCGACTACAGCGAAAGCGTGCGGACAATACATCAATTCAATACTCGCTGTGCGTGACGCATTCAATCGCGGGTTTGACGAAGCTTTGTTGCTGGACTCTGATGGAAACGTCGCTGAGGGGTCGGGAGAAAATCTATTCCTGGTTCGTAACGGAGAAGTATTTACGAACGACGAACGACATTCGATTCTGCTTGGCATCACTCGCGACGCCGTCATTCAGATCGCACGCGACCTCGGATTTGTAGTTAACATCCAAGCCCTCTCTCTCGACGACTTGCGCAATTCCGATGAAGCCTTCTTCACTGGAACAGCTGCGGAAGTGACTCCGATTCGAGCTGTAGACGACACAGTCATAGGCGAGGGAGAGCGGGGACCAGTAACCAAAGCAATTCAGAGTGCTTTTTTCTCAGCGACAGCTGCGCGGAACGAACGCTATCGTCACTGGCTCACATTTGTTGCTCAATCAGTCGGGCTCATCCACTAAAAAGAATGCTTAATCGAATCGAGATCTACGACACAACTCTTCGTGACGGGACTCAAGGCGAGTCGATCAACTTCAACGTTGCCGACAAGATCCGAATTGCGGAGGCCTTGGATTCACTGGGCGTTGACTTCATTGAAGGAGGTTGGCCCGGTTCTAACCCTCGCGATGTTGCGTTCTTTGAGGAAGCTCGCGCACTCAAATTGAAGACGGCACGTGTCACCGCTTTTGGTTCAACTCGGCGACGCGGACTTTCCTGCGAGGTCGACCCTAACATTCAGGCGCTCATCTCGGCAGGGACGCCGGTCATTACGATTTTTGGAAAGTCGTGGGAACTGCACGTTGAAGAAGCACTTCGAATCGCTTTGTCGGAAAACCTCGAACTGATCGAGGATTCTGTCCGTTACCTGTCAACACGTGTCGACATGGTCATTTACGACGCGGAACATTTTTTTGACGGCTATCGATCGAATCCGGAGTACGCGCTCGAGACATTACGTGCCGCCGTGGCAGGCGGCGCGCAGAGAGTTGTACTGTGTGACACCAATGGCGGGAGTCTTCCAGAGGAGATCACCGAGGCTACGCGGTTAGTATGCGAAGTGATAAAAGTGCCGATTGGTATTCACTGTCACAATGATGGTGAGTTGGCGGTTGCAAATACGATCGCAGCAGTCAACGCCGGCGCCCAACAGGTGCAGGGAACGATAAATGGTTACGGTGAACGTTGTGGTAATGCAAATCTCTGTTCGGTAATTCCCAACCTGGAACTAAAGCTTGGTAGGGAAGTCGTCGGTAGTGAGCGATTGAGACACTTGAGGGAGACCGCCAATCTAGTTAGTGAGATCGCCAACCTCTCCCTGCATTCAAGCGCCGCTTTTGTCGGAGACAGCGCATTCGCACACAAAGGCGGCGTGCACGTTTCGGCAGTTGAAAGAAATCCGCGAACCTATGAACACATTGAACCCGAATTGATTGGCAATCGACGGAGAGTTCTTGTCTCTGATTTATCGGGGCGCGGAAACCTACTAGCCAAGGCTCGTGAGTTGAATATTCAACTGGATGGCGAGCAGAACATTCTTGATGAGCTGAAGCGGTTGGAACACGATGGTTATGAATTCGAAGCGGCCGAGGCGAGTTTTGAACTGTTGGTAAATCGCGTTCGTAATGGGCGCAAACCATTTTTTGAGTTGCTTGGTTTTCGAGTCATGGATGAACATCAGGGCGATACGATGCCTATGAGCGAAGCCACCGTGAAAATACGTGTCGCCGATCATGTAGAGCATTCAGTCGCGAGTGGTAATGGGCCGGTTAATGCACTCGACCGAGCGTTACATCGTGCATTGACGAAGTTTTATCCTTCACTCAAGAATGTTTACCTGGTTGACTATAAAGTACGAGTGCTCAAGAGTTCGTTGTCAGGTTCGGCTAGTCTTGTTCGTGTTTTGATAACATCCGGGGATGGCCATGCCAAGTGGGGAACTGTGGGAGTCTCGGCAAACATCGTCGAAGCGAGCTGGCATGCCCTGGTTGATTCGGTTGAGTACAAGCTAATGAAGGACGCCGCAGCTCCGGTGTCCGATACGCATTAGAGCCTTTTGCAAAAGTCAGAACGCGAACAAAAACAATGTCAGGGTCTCCACTCCGTAGGAGTGCATTGTTTATAGCCAGCAAGCGATCCTCCTCCGGCTCTGTTCGGAAGAGCGGCGTGGCGATCCCATGTAGGTTCGAACGAAGGCCGCTCTTCCGAACAGAGCGGAGTTGCTACGTGGCGTCGAGCTATAAACATCGCACTCCTCCGGAGTGAAGAAAGAGCTTCTGAAGAAGACAAGCTTTGAGTAATCCCACTCTGCGAGCACTCGTGGACTTTTGCAAGAGGCTCTTTAGCATGTCGAGATAAGCTTTGTTATTCCCGGCCTTACCACCAACAAGCTAAGGCATATCGGACAATCGACTACATGAAAAATAAACTCCAGGTGATGAAGTTCGGTGGAACTTCAGTTGGTGACGCAGAATGCATTCGTCGAGCGGCGGACATCGTTGCGCGCGCCGCGCGCGAAACACCGGTAGTGGTTGTTGTTTCGGCAATGAGTGGAGTAACGAATCGATTAGTCGCTGCAGCGCAGCAAGCAGCTGAGGGAAAGCCAAACGTCGCCGACGACCTTTCAATGGCATTGCGAGAGCAACACTTCACTGCCGCTGAGGTTTTGGTTGCGAACCAAGGTTCCCGTGCTGAATTAATCGCTGACCTTGAACGCATCATTAACGAGGTAACGAAACTTTGCCAGGGCATTTCCTTGTTGCGCGAACTCACTCCGCGCGCACATGCAACCGTCTCGAGCATCGGCGAACGATTATCAGCGAGATTGATGACCGCAACCCTGAAGGAGTTAGATCTGAACAGCACTGCTGTAGAGGCAACAGAAGTCATCGTCACCGACGAACAGTATCTCCAGGCCGAACCTTTAATGAAGGATGTGCGAGAACGTGCCGCCAAAGTCTTACGGCCGTTGGTAGCAGATGGCGTCACACCCGTTGTGACCGGATTCATCGGTGCGACTGCGGATGGAGTTCTAACCACGCTTGGTCGAGGCGGTTCCGACTATTCCGCGACGACTCTTGGCGCAGCCTTAGATGCGGATGAAATAATCATCTGGACCGACGTCGATGGTGTGCTGACAGCCGATCCCAGACTGGTTCCAACTGCCCGCTTACTTCGCGAAATCTCTTACAACGAAGCAGCCGAACTTGCTTACTTTGGTGCGAAAGTGCTTCACCCAAAGACGTTGCGTCCCGTAGTTGAATCCGAGATTCCGGTTTGGATTCGTAACAGCTTTGCGCCTGAAAAACCAGGGACGAGAATCACCGCGGGAGGTCATCCAACCGAACACGGTGTACGCGCTATCACGGCAATTCCGAACGTAAGCATGATCACAATTGGTGGCCGGGGCATGGTTGGAGTTGTTGGTGTTGCCGCCAAAACATTTCAGGCTGTAGCGAGTGTTCGTGCGAATGTTTTGTTGATATCGCAATCATCATCCGAAAACGATATCTGCTTGATTGTTGATTCCGTTGATGCACCGGCTACATTGAAAGCGCTACGAGCAGCCTTTGCTACGGATCTCAGGCATCACGACGTGGAACACATTGGGGTCAATGCTGACATAGCGATCGTGGCAATTGTTGGAGAGAAGATGCGCGGAACACCGGGCATTGCCGGACGCACGTTCAGTGCTTTAGGACGGTCGGGAATCAACATCATTGCCATCGCGCAAGGGTCGTCGGAATACAACGTGTCGTTTGTTGTTGAGGCTGGCGCAATGCGCGACGCAGTCGCCGTTGTTCACGATGAGTTCAAGTTGCATGAGTTCAGCGCTTCGACACACAATGCGGCTCATGAATAACACTGACAGACAACAACTCCTTACTCAGTTAGCTCACACTCCGGTTCAACTCGCAGAACTCATAGACGGTCTCGCGCAAGAGAACGCGCGTCTCAGACCTGCGCCCGACGAGTTTTCTGTCGTCGAAAATGTTTGTCACCTTCGTGATATTGAGCTTGAAGGTTACTCGATCAGAATTCGACGACTTCTCAGTGAGAACCATCCAGCGCTTACTGACATTGATGGGACGCGGTTGTCTGTCGAACGTAACTACAACGATCAGGATCTGCAGGAAGCGCTGAAGACTTTTACGCGCGCGCGTCAGGAGAATTTGTCTGTGCTCGGCAAAGCGTCGGATAGCGACTTCGAACGAGAAGGTATTTTGGAGGGCGCCGGCAGGATCACTCTAGAGAAACTGCTGGAGGTGATGTGCGAACACGACGAGGGTCACGTTGATGAACTAAAAATCGCGCGAAGAAGATTGGTGAAGGACGGTTAGAATCTAGTCTGAGATAATTTTCAGGTCAGGAAGGGGACTCTGTCCCCGCTCTTCGATTAAGTTATATCATTCACCTTAGTCTAGCGTTCCCGAAAAGATCACACAGCAAAGAAGAGCTACCTCACAAGGCTCACAAGAGTGGATTCAGATTCGAGTTAGGTGAAGTCAGGCGGGGACAGGGTCCCCTTCTATAGCTGATAATTATTTCAAGCCTTAGAGTTTAATCGAGACCTCGATGAGTCTCAGTTAAGAGACTAGATGGTTTGCTAACTGCTAATCATCTGCTCGCAGTCTGACAATCGTTGCGCCCCATCCTCCAGCTTCGGCGGGTGCATCAGTCCAACTCACAACAAAAGGTGTCTTCGCCAATATTGAACGTACCATTTCACGCTGCACACCGATGCCCTTGCCGTGAATGATTCTCACGCTCCGAAATCCCATCTCATGCGCCTGGTGTAGATATTCCTCGACAACGGGTTTCACTTCTCGAGGCTGGACGCTGTGTAGATCAAACACGTCAGTGATTTCGATTTCGACCGGCTCGGGAAAAGGTTCGTCAGGATCAAGTTCGCTGTCATCCTGCGGAGAAGGAGTTGGACGTCCGATATCTCTGAGCCAATTCAGGAGTTTCATATATCATCCACAGATTACGCCGATTACACAGATTTTCTTAAAAGAAATACTAATCGTTCCGTTTGTGAAAAGAATCTGCGTAATCGGCGTAATCTGCGGATGATCTTCTCTCCGTGTTCAAGCACTGATTTGACACTCTATTTCACGCGCTTGTAAACTCGCGCTCTTTTCAAATCCGAAGCATTATTAATTACAAAAACCAGAACTGCACTCGCGCATGCGTGAGTCTTAATCTGTGAAAGGAATGGAAAGTTATGGGTGCGCGAAAGAAAATCACTGTCGTTGGTGCTGGTAACGTCGGTGCCACTGCTGCTCATTGGCTGGCGTCAAAGGAACTTGGCGACGTTGTCTTAGTTGATATTGTTGAAGGTGTTCCGCAAGGCAAAGCGTTGGACCTTGCCCAGGCGGCTCCGATTGAGGGTTATGACGTTAGCTTGAAAGGAGCAAACAATTACGACGGAACCGAGAATTCCGACGTCGTCATTATTACCGCAGGACTTGCGCGCAAGCCCGGCATGAGTCGTGACGATTTGCTCAAGACAAATGCAGACATCGTTTCCAAGGTCGTCGACGAAGTTGTCCGGCGTTCGCCAAATTCGATTCTCATAATCGTTTCGAATCCGTTGGATGCCATGGCCCAGGTTGCCTTAAAGCGTTCTGGTTTTCCGAAACATCGAGTGATAGGTATGGCAGGCGTACTTGATTCGGCCCGCATGCGTTGTTTTCTTGCTGAGGCGCTTGACGTCTCAGTGGAGAACGTTACGGCGTTCGTGTTGGGTGGCCATGGAGACACAATGGTGCCGCTGCCTCGGTATTCAACTTGCGCAGGCATTCCAATCACAGAGTTGTTATCGAAGGATCAGATTGATGCGATTGTGAAGCGCACTGCCGGCGGCGGTGCGGAGATCGTCGCACTCCTCAAGAGCGGTTCGGCTTACTACGCTCCGTCATCGGCCGCCGTCGAAATGACGGAAGCGATTCTGAAGGACAAGAAAAAGATTCTGCCTTGTGCCGCTTATCTCGAAGGTGAGTACGGTGTCAACGGACTCTACGTCGGTGTGCCCTGTAAGTTAGGTGCTAATGGTTTGGAACAGATTATTGAGATCAATTTGACGGCAGAAGAACGCATCGCATTGCAGAAGAGCGCTTCCGCAGTGCAGGAGTTGGTTAGTATTCTGGGTGTGTAAGTAAAATAAAAACTGAAATACTGTTGCAGTTGAAAAGGGCGACGATCTGCTTGATCGTCGCCCTTTGTTGTTTGGGGTTGGTTCAGATAGACCTTAATACTTTAACCAGCCGAGCAGGCCATGAAGCACGGTTTCACGATTCTCTTCATAAATTGCTTTGGTTAACGGTATCCCCATTGGACACGCGCGCACACAATTTTGGGCGTTGCCACAATTGGTAATGCCGTCGTCTCCCATAATCCCTTCAAGGCGTTCTTCTCGATTCATCTTTCCTGAGGGATGCATGTTGAAAAGACGAACCTGGGCAATTGCCTGCGGTCCAATGTAATGATCTTCGTCATACTGCGGACAAGCCTCAAGGCAACAACCGCAGGTCATACACCGAGAGTATGCGTAACGCTCCTGCACTTCGTCCTGTGACATGCGCGGTCCTGGTCCAAGGTCGTGTGTGCCATCTAGCTCAATCCATGCATGAACCTTGCGCAGGTGATCGAACATCTGCGAACGATCGACAATCAAGTCGCGCACATTCGGGAACTTTGACATCGGCTCAAGTTTGATTGGTTGTTCCAGTTGGTCGACGAGAGCTGAACATGACTGGCGCGCGCGTCCGTTTATTACCATCGTGCAGATGCCGCAAACCTGCTCCAAACAGTTCATGTGCCAAACAGGCGGCGTTGTTTTAGTGCCCGCTTTGGTAACAGGATTTCTTTGAATCTCCATGAGGCAGGAAATAATGTTGAGGTTCGGTCGGTAAGGAATCTCAAACTCCTCCCAGTATTGTGGCGCGTCAGGATTCGCGCGGCGGCGAATATGAATCTCTACAGATTTAGTCCTGGACGTTTGCGCTGCACTCATTGGTTCGACTTGCCTCCCGCGTTATCTATTGGATTTGCCTTGTTCTCGACGAGTCTCCGTATCGGCGAGAGGATAATTGACTCTCTTTATTCTGCCCACACAATTGCGCCACTTAAGCTCTGCGGTTTTTGTTTCAGGATCCTACGCCACAACCTGTTTCGAAGCTGCCGTTGCTGATTCTTTTTTACCTTTACTGTAGTCGCGCTTCCTGGGCGGGAGTAAAGAGATATCAACAGGGTCATAAGAAAATACCGGACCCTCGCCTGAATACTCTGCAATGGTTGTCTTCAGGAAATTCTCATCATCGCGCTCCGGAAATTCAGGTTTGTAATGCGCACCACGTGATTCGTTTCGGTTTAAGGCGCCAAGAGTCATCACACGGGCAAGCTCGAGCATGTTTGCGAGATGGCGTGCGTGGGGCAGTGCCATCGTGGCCCAAAGGTTCGAATCGTTGATTGAGATTCGTTTGTAACGATCCATTAACTCGAGAAGTTTGTTATCAGTTGCCTTCAGCTTATCGTTGTAACGGACAACCGTGACGTTGTCAGTCATCCATTTGCCCATCTCCTGGTGCAGGTCATACTGGTTCTCGGTTCCACTTTGCTTTATCAAAGTGTCGTTGATCTCCTGCTGGAGTTTCAGCTCTTGATCGTAGATCTTTGAACCATCTGCACCATTACGTTCGACGTTCTTGGCGAATTCAATTGCAGCCGGGGCCGCAACGAATCCACCATAGACACAACTGACCAGCGAGTTTGCACCAAGACGATTTGCACCGTGGATGGAATAGTCACACTCACCCGCGGCCAGTAAGCCTGGAATGTTCGTGCGTTGGTTGAAATCGACCCACAAGCCCCCCATCGAATAGTGAACGCCGGGGAAGATTCGCATTGGAACGTGACGAGGATCGTCACCAACAAACATCTCGTATATTTCAATGATCGCGCCGAGCTTACGATCGAGTAGTTCGGCCGGGATGTGTGTTAGATCGAGGTAAACCTGGTTCTGGCCGCCAACGCCTTTACCTTCGAGACAAACCTGAAAGATTTCACGTGTGGCGATATCTCGAGGTACGAGATTGCCATAGGCCGGATACTTTTCTTCAAGGAAATAGAAACGCTCTGCTTCAGGGATACTCGATGGCGATCTTGCGTCACCTGGTTTGCGCGGCACCCAAACTCTTCCGCCTTCACCTCGCGCAGATTCGGACATCAGTCGAAGCTTGTCTTCGCCCGGAATTGAGGTTGGATGTACCTGGATGAATTCGCCGTTCGCGTACTTTGCGCCCTGCTGGTAGCACGCGGATACAGCACTTCCTGTGCACACCATCGAGTTCGTTGACTTACCAAAGATCAATCCGGGACCACCTGTTGCGATAATCACAGCGTCTGCTGGAAATGCTTTGAGTTCGAGCGTCTGAAGGTCCATGGCGATGAGGCCGCGGCAGACCTGGTGATCGTCGAGCACGAGCGAAAGCATTTCCCAGTGCTCAAACTTTCTAACCTTGCCAGTCACCTCGTGTTTTCGAACTTGCTCGTCCAGTGCGTAGAGCAGTTGCTGACCTGTTGAGGCCCCGGCAAAAGCAGTGCGGTGATGTTTGGTCCCACCGAAGCGACGGAAATCAAGCAGTCCTTCGTTAGTGCGTGAAAACGGCACGCCCATGCGATCGAAGAGGTAAATGATCGCGGGCGCCATCTCGCACATAGCCTTGGCCGGTGGTTGATTCGCCAGGAAGTCACCGCCATAAACTGTGTCGTCGAAGTGCTCCCACGTGGAATCACCTTCGCCTTTTGTATTGACCGCACCGTTGATTCCACCCTGTGCGCACACTGAGTGAGATCTCTTCACGGGGACCACTGAAAACAAATCAACCGCGTTACCGGCTTCCGCAATCTTCATCGCCGCGGCGAGGCCTGCAAGGCCACCACCAACGATCGCTATCTTCATTCCGTTACTTGCCATTATTAAATAATGCCTCCGAGCAATCCGCCGGGATGTATAAAGGCGATAGCAGCGTTAATCCCGACCAGTAAAAGGAGCACGCCAAACGCGATGCACGCGTATCCAGTCAACCGTTGAGCTCGTTCGCCAATCGTGATTCCCCAGTCGACGAGAAATAGCCAGATACCATTCGCCAAATGCCACACGGTTGCGGTGATGCCAATCAAGTAGACGATGAAGATTGGAACCAGGTGAAACTCACGAGCGACGATGTCGAATGCCTTGTCGGCGTGGGTTGCGACTGATTCGGTATTCAGACCAGGTATCATTCCGAAACGGAAATTCAAAACGTGGAATGTGATGAAGAAGAACAGAATGACTCCGGTTATTCTTTGCACAAGGTAGAACCAGTTTCGTGGGTACGGATATGCGAGATTGTTCGGACGAGCTTCAACTGTAATGAACATTCCATACACGGCGTGATAGATAAGCGGGATAAAGATGCCACCAATCTCCACGAAGAGAATGTAGGGAATCGACTGCAGATCGACTACGGCTTTGTTGAAGTCACCCGCTCCGGTCAGTGCTTTGGAGTTGGTGTAAAAGTGTTCGAGAAGGAAAAGTCCGAGGGGCACAATGCCTGAAAGCTGATGCAGCTTGCGCAGGATGAAGTTCCTGCTCAAACGAATAGCCAAGAATGCACTCCTTTGCCGAAAAGCTTGATCGTCGAACCACTTCGACTTTGATCAGGCAGGTTGTAAATGTTTTTA
>Ga0068864_100005232_pt1 | contig 10634 bp, 13 predicted proteins | sample KBSSwiS72_FD_66586 | JGI IMG/M metagenome (GOLD analysis project Ga0068864, IMG submission 66586) | Switchgrass rhizosphere microbial communities from Kellogg Biological Station, Michigan, USA - KBS Switchgrass S7-2 | ecosystem: Host-associated > Plants > Roots > Rhizosphere > Soil ...
GTGAAGAACAAAAGCAGATTGTCTTCAAGATTGAAGAGCGTTTCTTCCGTCAATGCCAGCGGGGCGGCGGTTACCGTGCCATCTCTGCCGAATTCGAAACAAGTGATACCGCCATATGCGGCAATGTACTGATCCTGTTTCCCGATGGGTTCCCGCAGGATGTCGATTTCAACGTGACAGGCCTGTTCGGCGAGCTCGTGCGGGTGAAGCGTTTGTTTGTTGAATGTATGCAGGGCCTTCAGAAGAGCGGTCGTGAAACTGCCCGATGAACCCAGGCCGGTTCCGGCCGGTATGTCAGCCATGCTTGTGATTTCCAGATTTCGAGCCTGAATGCCAACGGCGCGAAGCCCTTCGCGAATGATGGGGTGCTGGATCTGATCAATCGAAGAAGCCTCCTCGGTACGCGAATACTTCAACAGGAAACCCTCCACGAAGCGCGGATGAATATTGATGTAGACGTACTTGTCGATCGCGCCGGCGATAAGGAAGCCCCCGTGTTCGCGGGAGTACGAGGGGAGATCGGTGCCTCCTCCACCCAGTGAAACCCGTAACGGGGAGCGTGTGATGATCATGGTTGAAGTCCACGGGCGCAGTTCGAAGCACAAAGCCAGAAGCTGGAGCGACCCTTCTCATCGTACTCGATTCGAAGTCCTTTGGAATTGGGTTTTCGCGATTCATTCATTGGATGCTTGCAGGGGAAATGACCCGCTTTTAAGGTGGGGTGCATGAATACGCCTTGGGCCATGTCGTTGATTTTTCTTTTCCTGATTTCCGGGGCATCACCCAGCCAGTTCAGTCTGTCGAAGTTGCTCAACAAAATTTCGCCTTCGGTCGTGACAGAAGACGAGGCCGGGCAGGGAATCAAGGAGGCCCTGACACAGGGCGTGACGACTGCGGTCCTGAACCTGAATAAGAAAGACGGCTTCTTCGGCAGCGAAGTCTACAAAGTCCTTTTGCCGCCAGACGCCAGGAAGGTCGAAACCACATTTCGCAAGATTGGAATGGGCAGTCAGGTCGACAAAGCGATCCTGGCGATCAATCGCGGAGCCGAGGACGCTGTGGGTTCGGCCAAACCCATTTTTATAGATGCGATCAGGGAAATGACGGTAACGGACGCCATTGGGATTGTTCGAGGAAACAAGTATGCCGCGACCCAGTACTTCAAGCAGAAGACATCGGAAAAGCTGATCACCGCGTTTACACCGTCGGTGAAGGCGTCGCTCGACAAGACGTATGCGACGAAGTACTACGGCGATATCGTAACGACCTACAACAGATTGCCCACCACGTTTGAAAAGGCAAACCCCGACCTGACCGCCTACGTTGTGGGGAAGGCCGTGGACGCGTTGTTCGACCAGGTGGCGCAGCAGGAAGCCGAAATCCGCGCGAACCCTCTGGCGCGTACGACGGAAATCCTGAAGAAGGTGTTTGGATCCCGCTGAAAGTCTCGCAGTGATATAGTGTCGCCGCGTTGCAGGGCGCAGCCCTTCCGCGGACAGGGATTTTTCCCGCGTGAGCCGAAATCAATTTCAAAGTCTACGAACCTTCTGTCCCGCTGGACGGAAACGGGCGCCCTTCTGAGGTCGTAGAATGTCGAATCCTCTCAACCCTGAACGTTTGCGAATAGAAGCGAAAGCACTCCTGAAGGAAATTCGTGCGGGAGACGCTGGTGCAATCGAACGCGTCCGCGCCAAACTGCCAGCGCTTGCAAGTCTCGATACTCTTCAGTTCGCGTCGCAGATCCAGCGCGCCGATGTCCATCATGCGCTGGCACGCGAGCACGGGTTTGAGAACTGGGAAGAACTGAAACGTCGCGACTCACCGTTGGAGCGATTCCTGGCTGCAGTTCGAAGCGGAGCTTTCCATTCGGCGCAAGACGAACTGAACCATTGTTCGGATCTGGCAGCGATCAGCATTCACGCCGCGTGCAGTATCGGTGATGTGGACGCGGTTCGCCACCATCTGGAATTGGACTCCAAACTTATCGATGCCAAACACAACGAATGGTCCCCACTGATCTACGCTTGCGCCTCTCGCTTTCATCAGCGGAATCCGCGTCACGCTGCGGGCATTCTCGATTGCGTCGCACTATTGTTGGATCGTGGTGCAGATCCAGATTCATATACTCTTGCCGACCCTTCCGATCCTGAAAGCAGAATTGACGCAGGTTTTCGCGCTGAGGCCAGCATGAATTCAGAAGTCAGGTTGTTGCTGCAGCAGCGCGCATCCACTGTGCATGACGGGCAACTCTCGAAACCGAAATCGCGGGCAATGCGGTCGTTGTATCGGGATCCGCCGCTATTTCACGCGCTAAGCGAAATCAATCGAATGGACCCGCGTTTCAATGCAGAAATCAGAAGGCGACTCGAGCCGGTCAAAGACCGCTTCTTTTCACGATCCGCCCTGGAGGACGTGAGTAAGGATCCGCCGGCGTTGCCGCGTTATCTGACCGAGCCGGATCTCAGGAGGGTCGCCATCGAACTGGCGGAGTTCGCTCTGGAACACGGCGCGGACCCGAACCTGGCTGTCGAAAAGGAAGGCAGCACGCTGCTTCACGAATACACGCGATTGAGGGACTACCCTGAAGTTTCAGCCGAAGCCGTGGAATGGCTTCTCGCGCATGGCGCGGATCCGAACGTTCCGAGAGACGACGGGCAGACTCCTTTCGTGATGGCCGTCCGAAGCGGAAACAACGCTGCAGCGGAAGTGATGCGCGCTCAGGGTGCCGACCCTCATTCGGTGGGGCCTCTGGATGAGTTGATGGGCGCATGTCGTAATCGCGATAAAAAAAAGGCCGTCGAAATCGTGCGGCAACATCCCGATGTGCTCACCGCAACGAGTCCGGAAGCATTCGGGTTACTGGTGAACGCCGCCGCCGCCAATCGAACTGCCGATGTTCGATTCATGGCGACACTTGGATTCGATCTCGGCGGCATCGGGGAAAATGGCGCCACGGCGCTGCACGTTGTGGCATGGAATGGACAAGTCGAAATGGTGAAGTTGCTGCTCGAATTGCGAGCGCCCGTGAATGTTTGTGACGCGACTTTTGGGACGTCGCCGCTGGCATGGGCCGCCAGGGCTTCGAAGAAGTCCGGTCGAGACGAGGACTACTGCGAAATTGTCGAATCATTGATGGTTGCGGGAACAGACCCTGCAACATATGTCAATCGTTGGGGGGTCACGCCAGACCAAATCAGCAGCGATCGCGTCGGTGCATTGCTGCGAGCTCGCGGTTTTTCAACGTGAGCTGTAGAACCACGCGCCCGCGGTGGTACCGACGATCCGGAGACCGTTACCGACTACAAACAAGACTGGTCCATACATCGCGATGACCGATCCGATTCCGGCTGGGTTTGTCATGCACAATCCGACGTAGATTATCGTTGCAAGAATTCCTATCCAGACTCCATGCAGCAACCGGCGTCCGGGAACTTTTCGAACGACCCACCCGCTGACCAGGAATCCGAGGCCGAAAGTGCCAATTCCCGCAAAGGGAGCGATCCGGGAAACGTCCGTGAAACTCAGCATGGGTATGAAGAGGATGATGAGGCCAACTTCGAGAATGACCGCGCCTGTCACAATCCACCCCCACCGAAGTTTTGCGGAATTCTTCAGAACATGTGTGTTTTTCAGTTGTTCTGTCGACACCGTTGGGTTCCTTTCCAAGCCTGGATGTTTTGGATGCCGGTTGAGGTTACCAAAACGAAGGTGACCATTACTCAATTTATTGGAAAGCCGTTCGGTAGGAATGGGATGGCGAAAAGGAGTGGGGAATGTCCCCACGGCGGCGCTCAAGGGGGAACCCGGGGGGGATTAACCCAAACAGCGTCTACCGTGGGGGACACTTCAATTACGTCCTCGGCTGCAAGAAAGTTACACGCGGATCGGAGACCGTTTGAAGGGAGCTGTGGCTAAGCAGGCAACCGCGAAATAATATGAACTAAAAAAATGAAAGGGCACCCTTTGGGTGCCCTTTGACAACGTCGGTCACATTTGAGGTGCGTTCCGAACGTTGACACTTGAAAGGCGACTGAGAATGCCTTGCATATTTCTTAAAGCAATCGTAAGGCCTAAAATTAAGACCTTATATTTCAGTAAGATCTGTTTTGAGCGATGGTACTTGACATCCTATTGTTGCCGTCAAGCGGTAGCCGACGCCCGATCGAGGTCACGCAAACAGACTGTCCGTGCAGTATTCCCATCCATTGGTACTGGCCGGATCCGAAGCGGTGACGGTAGGGAAGGAATCGTCGCAGATCACCGAATTCAGGTATCCACAAGGCTTCTTTCTTAATCTGTCGGAAACGTTCAAGCCGGTAGTGGAAACGACCCGGATGCTAGTTGAAACGACCATGACGGTAGTTGAAATGACCCAGACGGCCGCGGAATACAAATTTCCATAGCGGAAACGCTCAGGTTGATAGTTGGAATGACCTGGACGGCAGTTGAAACGGCCATGGCGGTAATTGAAGTGATCAGGACGGCAGTTGAAACGACCATGGCGGTAGTTGAAGTGATCAGGACGGCAGTTGAAACGACCATGGCGGTGGTTGAAATGATCCGGACGGTTGCGGAATCCACATTTCCGTAGCGGAAACGCTCCGGTTGGTAATTGGAATGATCCCGACGGCAGTTGAAATATAAGGAGTCCGGAATTTTTTGTATGAGGCGGGTGGTGTCCGGAAGTTCGTGTAAGTGGCGTTTCGAGGGTTAGGTTAGCTGCCTGTCATGCGGGTGCGAGTTCGCCGTGCCCGATAATTTAACCCACCGTTGGGTATGTGCGTAACTGTGAAAAAGCGGTAGCGTAATTTGCGGGGGCTTTTTCAGCAGCGGCCGTGGAAATTTTTTGTTGAAAAGCAGAAAAGCAGGAAGAGATTCCTGCTTTTCTGCTTTTCAACTTGTAGTTGCCAGAGAGTCTGACGATCGACTACGCGGCAATCTTTTTCCGAACAAAAAACAGCGCGATTAACCCCAGTCCCAACAATCCAATGCTGGCGGGTTCGGGAACCGGAGTTAATGTTGCAACAAACTGTCCAGCGTAGGTGCTGTTGATTGTTGCTGTAGGATTCGTGCACGCTGCGGGTCCCTGACCTGCCACGCATCCAAACATTTGCTGTATTTGAAGCGGAGTCAGGTTGGCAATTGGCGTCGTAAAATTTCCAGACCAATTCGATGGAGTCGTGCCATCCCGGGCGATTCCTCCAACGGCGAATACCACACCCGTGCCAGTAGGCGTCAGCGTCAGGATGAACGGCGAACCCACAAAGACCGAACACGAACCACCAATCGCCAGACCGGCGCAATTCGTATTGGCCGATCCGGGTCCCACGAAACCCAAATCAAACGCGAGCCCTGGAACCGATGAAAATGTCATGAAATTGGCGATCGGCAATGTGGACCCCCCGGAAAGATCCAGCACCGTTCCCGTAGTTCCAGCTACAGGGCTCCCCAATGCGCTTGTGAGAGTGGTGCCGGTTCCGACAACGAAGGTGCCCGAGCCTCCTCCGGCAGGAGGCATCCAGTCGATCGTGTTGAGACCGACGGTCACACTTCCGGAACCCGAATCGATTTGAAGCAATCCTAAAGTCGTCGCCGATGCATTCGTCGAAAACAGACAAACAGACCCGATTATTACGAGAAGACCCAGAGAAATTTTCAGATTGGGAAACTTCATGCGACCTCCATTCCATGGACTGGCACTTTAGTGGCACGTACTCTGCCAAAAGACTCGCTCGTAGCCAGAGTAGGTAAGCTGTTATCAGTTCGCAAGTTATATCATGGCTTGAAACGCCCGCCAGATGCGGACTTCTCGTGGTATTCGTAAACTTTTCCGACGGTTATCGCAAATCAAAGCCAAAACGTCCTGAATACAAATGGTTTGGCCTCATCGTATTACTGTAAGGATTTGTGACGTTCTGCTTCAATTTCTGAACCATTTATTGTCGGAAAAGAGGCTTGAATTGGAGTTCACTCTCGGTGAGGGCAGGGTCCACGTCTTTCAGTCGGGCATCGATTTAGAACGCTCGACGCTGCGAAGCGACACTATGATGGCGGCCTCCCGTTTTGACGGACAACCTGTTCTTTTCGAGAACCTGGGGCTCATGCCTTGCGAAGTTCCGTTCGAATCCAGACATGCAAACCTCCCCATGCTGGACGATTTTCGAACTCTGATCAAACTCGATCGGTGATTCTTTATATGTGTTCACTACCTGACGCAGTCCATTCAAGATCCCGAGTATGATTACCATTTGAGGATTTGAAAATGGTTGACGCGATGACCCCTGTTCGCCTTTCGGATATTTCGCGCGAGGTTTCCCGCCGCCGAACCTTCGCGATTATTTCGCATCCTGATGCAGGAAAGACCACGCTTACCGAAAAGCTCCTGCTTTATGGCGGCGCCGTCCACCTCGCGGGAAGTGTCACCGCCCGTAAGCATCAGAATGCCACGACGAGCGATTGGATGGAGTTGGAGAAGCAGAGAGGGATCTCCGTTTCCTCCACCGTACTGCAATTTGAATACAACGACTACGTCGTCAACCTGCTCGACACTCCGGGCCATAGGGATTTCTCCGAAGATACGTATCGCGTGCTGACTGCGGTCGACGCTGCGGTGATGGTCATTGATGCGGGCAAAGGCATCGAGCCGCAAACGTTGAAGCTTTTCGAAGTCTGTCGGCGGCGGGGCGTACCTATCTTCACGTTTATGAATAAGCTGGACCGTCCCGCACGATCGCCACTCGAGTTGATTGACGAGCTGGAGCGAGTGCTGGGCATGTCGGCATACCCGATGAATTGGCCACTTGGGGATGGACCGGACTTCAGCGGCGTCTACGATCGTGAGAATCGGGAAGTGCATCTGTTTGAGCGAGCCACCGGCGGTGGGGCGTATCGCGCACCGGTGCACGTACGAGGAATCGATGACGAGACAATTCGCGAAAGATTGCGCGCCGACCTGCATCGCCGCGTTTGCGACGATATCGAACTACTCGACAGCGTGAGCCCAAAGTTTGATATGGCGGAAGTTCAGGCAGGCAAACTCACGCCCGTCTTCTTCGGCAGTGCGATGAACAATTTCGGTGTGCAAATGCTGCTCGACCGTTTCCTCGAACTTGCCCCGCACCCGGCCGGACGCAAGGCCGGCAACCGTATCGTTGCGGCGACGGATCCGGCATTCTCTGGTTTCGTGTTCAAGGTCCAGGCAAACATGAATCCAAAGCATCGGGACTATGTCGCCTTCATCCGGATCGTTTCGGGCATCTTTCGTCGCGACATGCAGGTAATCCATACTCGCACGGGAAAAAAGTTGCGCCTTTCGAACTCCCAGCGTTTGTTCGCCAGGGAGCGCGAAACGGTGGATGAAGCGTATCCCGGCGACATTGTGGGCATCGTCGGCAACAATGATTTCCTGATCGGCGATACGCTTTCCGAGGACCCACAGGTCTCGTTCAGCGAAATGCCGCGCTTCGCTCCGGAGAGCTTCGCTTACCTGCATAATGACACGCCTGCGCACTTCAAACGTTTTCGGGACGGGCTGACTCAGTTGCTGAAGGAGGGCGTCGTGCAGTCCTATGATCTGCCGGATGCGTTGGTCAAAACCCCACTGCTCGGAGCTGTGGGCCCACTGCAATTCGACGTTCTGCAGTACCGGCTCGAATCCGAGTATGGCGCCAAAAGCCGAATGGAAGCGGCGCCCTGGACTCAAGTCCTGTGGGTGCGGGAGAAGGGGACCGCGACTCCCGGTAAACGCGGCCTTTCAAGCAGACCCGCGGCCCGCATCTCCAATGGAGTCACATGGGCATGCGACTCGTTCGGTCAATGGGTGGTTCTGCTTCCGAGCCCATGGATTGCCAGGCACTTCACCGAAAGCAATACCGCACTGGAAGTCAGTCCCGTGCCCTTTGGATAACTCACGGCGTCGGCCAGCAATCCCTACGTCGATTTGAAATGCGGGCATTTCGGATTTTCATTTTCACGACCTCCGTCACACTATCGCCAGCCAGATGGTGATATGTACGCAGAGCCACACAAGTGCAGCCAAACGGCCGCGCCTTTCGGACAGGTATCTTTTAGGTCATGGAAACCTTGTCCATCTGTTCGCATGATAACTGGTCATGAGACAAGCGAAGGTTGGATACAACCTTTTTAAGAAGACCAATGGGATTGTCGTGATGCTCGCAGTGTGCCTCTTGAGTGCGATTGTGTATGCGCAACAGCGCGATCCGCGCATCGGGGAGTGGCGAGAGGACCGAACTGCCACGTCAGTGGGCTTGTACAACATTTTCGAAGACCTTGGAAACGGGATGATCCGCTATCACATGTCCCACAATCTGGCACCGGAGAATCGACTGTACCTGGATTATCGGTGCGACGGAAATCTCTATCCGATACGGACCTCTATGGGAGTGGTCACCGATTTTTCCCAAAGCTGCTTTATCGTCGACGCGAACACCGTGACGCTGAAGACTGTTCAGAACAAGGACAAAAACTTTACGGGCCCGCGTCTGGACGACCAATACTGGTTTGACGGTGAAGGAACCGGGACTCTATCCCCGGATGGAAATCACTACCGAGTCGTCATCGAGCAGAAGGACAGTATTGGCAAAGTAATCCGCATGAGTGAGCGCACATTTACTCGCAATGGCGAGTCCTGTTTCAACTCCGACGAACAAAAATTTCGAGAATGTCAGCAACGCACCACGCCACCTCGAAAGTGACAATACTTTGCCTCCCCCGGAGGCCGATCAATTTGACAGGCTTTGGATCACCTGGACGTAATGGTTTTATATCGGACAAGTGATCCTCGCGGCGACTCTCAGTGCGTATGAGTCGCCAGTCCCCGGAAATTGCCTTCCCTTCATGCAGCGCGGTGTTCGACTAACCGAATGCCTGACGAATACGATCTCCGCGACCTGAAGTTCGTTCGGTTTCGCTTCAGCAGCTCACCCGGTCAGTGACGCAAGTGGAGAGTAGCGAGACTGCAATCCCGATGCAGAGATCCCGGGAGCGCTTTTCCATGGCCAGGATAGCGAAGCACCTGCCAACACGCTACGGATGGGGTCGATTGCTTTTCAGAAGGTCAGAAAGAGGGTGAGAGGTGCCGGGGGCCTTGCTTAATGCAATGGCGTTGCCCCCGGTCTTTTCATTGTGCAGATTGTTCAGGACTCAGTTCTCGGTGATTCTGAAGATGTGTTCGCTTCCAAAGAGCATGACCTTTATCGGCGTACCCGTGACTTCCGCCGGACCCAGGCAAATCGTTGGCGGAAGTGCGTTGGATGGACCTTTCACGACGGTCACGTCGAAACAGATGGTGATCTGGTCAGACGAATTTTCAGTCCATGTCGTGGGATCGAATCTCGCCAGCAATTTTCCGTTTCCAGCAGAAAAAGCCCCGCCCCCACCAACCGTACCATCTTCAAACAAAGGTCCACCAATCCAGCCCCCCTGTCCGAGAGCAGAGAGCGTCCAGGTATACTCCACAACACCTGCTGCGGCCTGCGACTCGGTTAGTCCAATCGCCAAAGAGAAGGTTCCCAGAACTGTCAAAGTCAGAAGCAGAATTCGATTCGACAATAGTCGTCGCACGATTACCTCCTTGAATGTTGGTGTTCGAATGCTTTGTAACGCGTGCGCAGAGTATAGCCACCCAGGTGACGGCGATCAATTTCCGTGAATCCTGTCGACAATGTGATACAGCTTCTGATGTTTGTGCTTTGCCCGGTCGAAATCAGGGGGTAACACGGCTGAAAGTGATAATGCGCGAATGCCAGATAGAGACGACCTACGGGACCTCGAAGACTCGAAACTGATGTTTGTTCCCGTATCGAGCAGCTCGCACGTGCCGTGACACCGGTGGAGAGTTGCCGAGAAGTGCAATCCCGACGCAGAGATCCCCATCGATTGGATCCTGCGGGCATTCGCCGATGCAAAGGAATATGTCGATTATGTCCTGCGGCGCCTGGGCGCTGTCCAAAGTGCAGAGTGGAGATTCACGAGAAAACGCTAGTGCAATCCGTAGGTGGGAGCGACGCGGCGAACTGGTTTTAGAGAATGCAGTTCGGGCAGGTCATGTGAGCACTGACGGGGGGCAGGATGACGGAAGACGATTTGCGGTAATTGAATGTCAGAGAGTTGTTTTTGCCTTTAGCTCCCGTGTTTACTTCGATAATCGTCCACCATCTTTTGCGTGACATCCTTTCCATAGCAGATCGGCGAAGCGCCGCCCGGCTTGCTATACGCGCTCCGCGCTCCGCAGTTCTTTCCTGCACTATCCTTACTGAATGGGCACGGGCAACTTCCCCTATAGCTTGCGATGGAATCTTTGATGATCAGCTCTTTAATCTCAACATCAGTCTTATTGGTGAGCTGACCGGCCATCATCGAGAATGACAGTGCCAGCACCGCTGCAAAGGATAATAATCGTCTGATCATCACCGTCATGTTCCTTATTCGGAAATTGCACCGTTTGAAATGGTGTCAAGTGTCTATTCGAGGACGAAGGTTAATCCAGAGAAATCCAATGTTGTCTGGCTACAAATGTGGGGTGGGATAGGATCGGTTGTGCTTACGTATGTCGCTGATCCTGCATTACCTGCAAAAGAGAAAGGCTCCCCATTCTGGACGATTTTCGAACTTTG
>Ga0068864_100005236_pt1 | contig 10631 bp, 7 predicted proteins | sample KBSSwiS72_FD_66586 | JGI IMG/M metagenome (GOLD analysis project Ga0068864, IMG submission 66586) | Switchgrass rhizosphere microbial communities from Kellogg Biological Station, Michigan, USA - KBS Switchgrass S7-2 | ecosystem: Host-associated > Plants > Roots > Rhizosphere > Soil ...
AATCCAGAATGGCGCCTACACTCTACCGGATCATTCTTCAAGTCGACAATCTCGATCGGGCCGAGGAATTCTATGGCAAGTTGCTGGGCGACCGCGGGCGACGAATTCCACGCGGCGCGCGTCACTACATAGATTGTGGGCCGGTGATACTCGCGCTCGTCGACGTCACCGGAGAAAACACGACCGGACTCAAGCCGCAACCCACACCGGATTACATTTATTTTTCGGTGAACGACGTCGAAGCAGTTCACCAACGAGCACAGGAATTACAATGTCTATCGACGGAAGACGTACACGGTGCGAGCGCCGGTGAGATCGTCAAACGCCCCTGGGGTGAGCGCTCATTTTACGCGTACGATCCGTGGGGCAACGGGCTCTGCTTCGTCGACGAGAAGACGCTTTTCACTGGCAAATAGCATAATGAGCACCAATCCAACGTATCAGGCGGCCAACACAGTTGCACCGATCGTCGAGGCGCATTTCGCGCGTTACATCGACGAAGCACGGCGGCAAGGCGAAGACGACCTCGCTCCAAAACCCGACGCTCACTGTGTCGCGGCGATCATCAACGCTACCTTCTGGGCCAGCTTTCGTCCGGAAGAAGGCCGCTTTCCAAAGATCTCGCTCGCCTATCTGCCACCCGAACAGGCCGGACAGCCGATGGTCTTTGAACATGCGCTTCCTTTGACCGCCGCCGTGCTTACAAAACTCGCGCCCGCCGTCGAACGTCCCGAGATACATCTCGGAGTTTGGAATTACGGAGACGACTTAAAGGTCTGGGGAGCAACGCGCACTATCCCGAGTTTCTGCTTCGTGCTCGAGGACATCGAGCCTGGTCTACTCGTCATCAAGCATCGCCGGCTTGATGGTTTCGGCAAGTATGCCAACGTCGCGGTGCTGAAAGGTGAACAGGTCAAAGTCGTCGATGAAAAAGGTACGAGCCTGCCGGACTGTCCGGACCTGCTCAAAGCGCTGCTGGCATTCACGGCGGCGGCGAAGAATGGACCACAAAACGCAGTCAACGTGCTGGTCCAACTAAGCGCATCCATGCGCGCTCAGGGACACGGCGGTACGCTGCTGGTTGTCCCGACCGGCAGCCAACGCTGGAGCGAGTCGATTGTGCAGCCAATTCTCTATTCGATCACACCCTGGTTCGCGGCGTTATCGGAACTCTTAGGTCAGAAAGTTGCTGAAGAAGATCGACGGCAGTGGGCGAGCGCGATGCGTCGCGTGGTCGACACGATCGGCGGGCTGACGGCGGTTGACGGCGCCACGGTCATTAACGATCGGTATGAAGTGCTGGCGTTTGGCGCAAAGATTCGCCGGGCTGAAGGACGCGCGCCGGTGGATAAGTGGGTGATCACCGAACCAATTGTGGGTAATTTACCGGTGGTGGTCCACCCCACAGAACACGGCGGCACCAGGCATCTTTCCGCTGCACAGTTCGTTAACGACCAGCGCGATGCGCTGGCGCTGGTCGCCTCGCAGGACGGACGCTTCACTGTGTTCGCGTGGTCGCCGTGTGAGGAGATGGTCCATGCGCACCGCGTCGAGTCGTTGTTGATGTAATTACGGAGTAAAGGCGCGACGGAAGATGATTCCGGAGTAGCTCATTCGCATCGCGCGGCCATCCACGACAGTTTCGAAACTAATCCAGTCCGGCGCTTCCGGATCTCCAATCCCAAACTTTCCATCACTCCGCGGAACGAGTGGCTGGACGCCGTCGACGAAGAGTTGACCCTGTCGCAACACGACGCGCGTATCGCCGTACCACGGACTGTCGTTGCTGTAGTGACCCGCGAAACCTTCCCATTCCTTCTTGGTTTCGAAAGTTTTTGGACCATTGTATTTCGCGCCTAAGTACCAATCGGGACCGTGATACGCCTGCGTCACCTGTTGGTTCTCGCGCACGAATCCCAGCACATAAGTATCAAAGTCAGGATGCTTGATGATGAACCGATCGCCTCCGGCACGTTCGAGAGTGATCCTGCGATTCGCGTGTAGGAGAATGAGCTTTTCGCCTTCCGCGGCGAGTTCGAGTTTTTTACCGTCGAGTGCCGTGTAAACGCCGGCGTAGTCAGCAGCGTTCTTTATTTGATCGGGCGCAGGCGGCGGCGCGGGCGCATCGGGAAGTGGCTTCCCAGTCGACGATGCATTGAAAAGTTCGATCGCGTACTTCGTCACTGCGACGGGTCGATAACCACGAAGGTTCGCATTGACTGATGAAAACGCAGCCATGTTGCCGGTTATATCAACGTCGATTGACGAACTGAACGCGACCATGCCACCGGTGTGACGCAAACGCGTGTGACCATCGATGTCGCTGATCCAGAGTCCGTATCCGTACGACGCCGGCTCGCCGCGATACGGCGAGTTAATCGCAGGCTTCGTGAAGAGTGCAAAACTGTCTTCTGAAATCAGTCGCCCCTTCGGTAGCGCGCCGCGATTGAGCAGCATGCGCATGTATTTGGCCATGTCAGAGGGCGTCGATGCGATGCTGCCGGCGGCGATGTCGACCTCGAGCCACTGTGCCTCGGCGAGTGGTCCATGAAGGGGAAAAGGTTTTCCTTCGGCGAGTGGCTCATAGCCGATGGCCATCTGTTTGCGCAAGTCGTTCGTAATGATCGGCGCGCTTGCCGACATGCCCAAGGGCGTCAGCATGCGCGCGCGCATCGCTTCCGCGAACGGCCGCTTGTCGATTGCTTCGATCAGGAAGCCGAGAATGTTGTAGCCGGTGTTTGAATAAAGAAAACGTTTGCCGGGTTCGTAAGCTGTCCAGAGTTCGCTTAGCAACGCATCGAGCAACAGTGGTGCGCCCGGCAGTCCGGCGGTGTGACTCAGAATATGGTGGGTCGTGACCGCGTCAAACTTCGACTTGATCTTCAGCCACGGCAAATACTCGGCAATAGGTTTGTTCAGATCGAGTTTGCCTTCGTCGCGCAACTGCATCAACGTCAATCCCACAAACGACTTCGAGATCGAACCGATCTCAAACATCGTTTCCGGCACGACGCGCATATTGGCTTTCGTATCGGCGAAACCGTAAGTGGATACACGGATCACGCCGTCGCGATTCGCGAGTGCGAGCGTCAAACCCGGCGCTCCGGTTTCGCGCATATGTCGCGCAATAAACTCGTCGAGCTTTGCAAACACCGGTTGCACGGCGGCTGATTGCGCGAATGGGCTCGCTGAAACCGCCGACCGCAACACCGTCACCGCCGCCGCAGCCTTCACACTGTTCGAAAGAAATTCTCTACGTGAATGATTCATATTGTTCTTTTGGTGCCCTTTTGTGCCTATAAACCAATATTCTTCGTTAACTCAACAAACCGCGATTCCGAACGCAAGTTCTTCAACACCGGGTCGACTTTAATAAACGGCAACCAGTTGAACCGCTCATCGCGTGACTTCTCCAGCAAGTCGAGCGCGCGTTCGCGATCGTCCAGTCCAGCATAAACAACTGCCGATTGAAATGGCGAAACGTACTGTTGCTTTGAGAGTTCCTGAAGCCGTTCGATCACCTTCTGAGCGTCAGCTTTCTTTCCGGCGAGCGCCTGTGCGTGACCTAATGCAGTCAGCGCCGTAACGTTGTCAGGCATGTACTTTAACCCAAGGCGGAATTCTGCAATAGCCTCGTCCAACTTGCCCTGCTCTTCGAGCACCAATCCGAGTTCGTAATGAGCACGCGGAAAATTCTGGTCCATCTCGAGCAGTTTCATCGCTTCCTTATGTGCCTCATCGAGACGGCCCGCGTAATAGAGACTGCGAATGTAGTCGCCATAGATCGTCAGCGAGAACGGTTCCAGCTCGTGCGCCGTTTTTGCTTCGGTAACAGCTTCACTCATTCTACCGACTGCGGCCAGGTAGCTTCCGTACCACTGATGCGCGGTCGCATAGTTTGGATTGAGCGCGATCGCTTTCTTGAAGTGTTCCTCGGCTTCGGCCCACTTGAGATGGTAACGATAAGTGACAAACGCAAGCGACGTGTGTGCTTCGGCAAGACTCTCGTTGATTGACAGCGCCTTGCGCGACGCGGCTTCAGCTTTCGGATAAGAATCGTCAGCCGAAGCAACGTTGTAGACGTTCAATAGCAAATAACAGTCGGCCAGTCCGGCATAGGCGAGACCGTAGTCCTGGTCTCTCATGATGGCCTGGCCGAAATAGTCGATACCGTTTTTCAAGCCGTCGACGGTTCGTTTGTTCCAGTTGAAACGGCCTTGCAGGTAGAGTCGATAGGCTTCGGAGTCGAGTGAATAATTGCGCGTCAGTAGCGCGTGGTCCATGTTGTCTGCGCGCGAACGCAAGCGCTGCGAAACGTCGCGCGAGATCTGTTGTGGAAGTGCGACGACTTCCGAGACTTTGCGACTGTACCGATCGCCCCAGATATGACTGTCATCACGCACGTCGATCAGCTCGACGCTCACTGTTAGTTCGTCACCAGCTTGAACGACGTTGCCGGAGAGCAGTGCGTGAACTCCGAGTTCGCGCCCAATCTTTTTCGGATCGGCATTGCGACCTTTGTAATGAAACACAGTGCTGCTGGATTTCACTTTGAGATTCGGCAGTTTGGAAAGACTGTCGATCAAACTCTCGGTTATGCCGTCGGACAGATATTCGTTGGCGGCGTCGCTGTTTCCGAACGGCAGCACGGCCAGTGAGTTGATTGTGGAATCAGTTGCAGACGGCAGATCGCGGCGAAAAGCGATGAAAGAGAACGCGAGGATCAGCACGAATGCCACGGCCACTGCGATGAGCGTGCGCGGGGTGGTCCAGAAACGCTTCGGTTTGGGCCATGCGACGCCGCCTGTGAGTGGCGCATCGGTCAACGTGTCGCCGACACTCGTGTCCACTTCGACGTCGGCAAGCACGTCCTGCAGATCGCTGCGCAGGTCTTCGATTCGTTGGTAACGATCGTCGGGTACTTTCGCGAGTGCTTTATCGAGTATTTCCTGAATGCGACGGAGCGCAGGCGTATCCTCACCTCGCTCTTCGGCGATTGGCTTCGGTTGGTGATAGACCACCGCGTAGCGAACGTCCAAGGCTGTCTTGCCGCGAAACGGCCACGTGCCGGCGAGCATTTCGTAGAGCAGAACGCCGGTGGAAAAGATGTCGGCGCGGTGATCGGCTTTCATTCCCTGGGCCTGTTCGGGCGCTGCGTAGGTTGAAGTTCCGTAAGGTACGCCGAGTTCGGTGAGATGAGGATCGCTCGAGCCTGAGTGTGGAGTCTCGATCAACTTCGCGAGACCGAAGTCGAGCACCTTCACCTTTCCCGAACGCGTCACCATCACGTTTCGGGCTTTGATGTCGCGATGTACGATGCCGCGATTGTGCGCGGCGGCGAGTGCGTCCGTCACCTGAATCGCGATCGACAGGGCGCTACGAAGATCGAGTGGGCGCCCGTTAACGATCTCCCGTACGTTGCGCCCTTCGATGTACTGCATCGCGATGAATTGAACGTCGCCGACTTTGTGCAGACCGAAGATGGTACAGATGTTTGGGTGGTCCAGCGATGAGGCGAGCTTGGCTTCGCGTTCGAAACGCGCGAGGTTTGAAGCGCTGTCAGTGAGATCGGGTGGCAGGACCTTGATCGCCGCCGGACGATCGAGCGTAGTATCAAAAACTCTATAGACAGTGCCCTGCCCACCCTCACCGATTTTTTCGACAACACGATAATGGAGGAGGAGTTGCCCGATCATAGGAGCATGGGGAACGGCGTCTACGTGCGGGCGTATTCTGGACAGGATTCGTAGAATTTACAAGACTGAGAGGCGGGCTTTCGGCGACAATCCTGACTATCGTCTGGTCTAGGTATATCAGTGCTTGATGTAATAACCGAATCTCGTCAGCCCTTTAAAGAAATGTATTCGCTGTTTTTGCCCCAGCGAGATAGCACCCATTGATTGATCTCAGTTTTCAGTACGATTCTGTCTAACAATTCTCTCAGCGTTAGGTTTGATTCATTGAAAAAAGTATCTTTGGCCAGTTTGCCCCATGAGCCAGGGCCCTTAAAGGTTAGAGGTTCAACACCAACAATAACTAGTTTCGACCTGATTTCAGGCAAGTCCATGATCATGTCATAAATTGCGTTTCTATTGAGCTCGCCGATGATGGCAAAGTGGGATATCTTCGTATCCAGCAGACTGGGTAGTAAGGTATCGCGCTTGCTTATCGGCCATACGTGAATTACACCTCCTTCTAGCTTCCAGGTATACCTGGGGTCCTTCGCAATCAGTGCGTCGAGGAAGTCTTTCAAGTTTGTTTCTGGCAGATCCAAATTGACCTTGCGGCGTGGAGAGAGTTTATCGTCACCCAACTCGATCCCTAGTGGTATCCCATACGCGTCTGGTAAAAGCTCCAGAGCCTGACCAATGCTCTCGCCCTTTATGGCAGTCGGTCTAATCCTTACGCCAAGGAGATCAGACTCATCGAAAGCGCCGGCCCTCACCACGCAACTACCAGACAACAATAGCGCGACGCCAATGGTAAGAATCCTAATAGTTGCAATATGTCTTGGCCTCATTTCAAGCTCAGTCCTAATTATCGTACCTTTGTTGTACTTCCAATCTTAAACTGAAATAGTGCCCGAACTGTCAGATCGGACAATGACCGTCACCATCAACGTAATTCAACGGTCTGTTATATGTATATTGATACTTGTTCAGAGATTGCGGCTGAGTAATATCAGCATAGGGAATGGGCTGTTTCTCGGGATCTCCTTTTAACTCGCGGCAGCGTTGGTGGGCTTACCTTGAATGATTAGCCGCTCTAATAGATCAAAAAACGAAGGTAGGCCAGAGTGAATTGCCTCTATAGCCTCCGAAGAAGCCTCTTGAGGATGTTCAAACGCGCTGATCTCCACGTAGCCAGAGGGTGCCCCCCACGAAACATCTGCATCGATAGATGTAATGGAATTGGTCCGTTCCGTCGTGATGCAAAGCGCTAGCAGGTCCGGTTCAGACTCGTCTGCGTCAGGAAATACACATTCTAGGCTCAATACGTGAGTGGTGCCGGCACGATTTAGAAAAGAAGACACTCTGGTTCGAATTGCCGGAAATTGATTTGCCAGTCGTATGGATGCTTCTTCCAGTTGAGGCCTACACTTCGACTCCACGCGTTCTGTGATATTTGTGATGCTCGATTTCATAATCTCTCCACCATATACTCTGGATCAATCGGGAACATCTATTTGGGACGCCTCACCTCATGAGTTCTAGCATTCATCAATTCTCTGGTTAACTCATGTGGCACGGTTGCCCCTCTTGTCGAAATCCACTCTTGCATATTTATCCCCTTAGGAAAAATTCCATAGTGGCCATCTGGTCCCTTGGGGTTCGGCTTTTAAATTTATGAAGCGCGATACGTCAATTACCTGAGCTTTACCTCCGGGCGGAGTTGCGGCTTCTAGTGTATCCCAGGTGGACCAATCGCTTGCGGCATCACGACCCTCGGCGTAAAGTTTACTTCCGTGAACGCGCCATTTCGGAATAATGCGCCTTCAAGCAATACATCCGTCTCTCCTTCCATCGCCGCCGTAACTTCTTCTGCACCGGCCTCGATAGAAAGTGGCGATCCAACTGCAGACATCATTAGCGGAATTTGCACTCCAGGCGAATGCCATGTGTCGACCCAGTCTTTTGGCAATAGTGCTTCTGCCGCCATAATGATTTGGCCCACCGGAAGCAAACCGTATGGTTTGTCGCATCATGAAGTTATTGAATTGAAAACTCATTTGAGTAATTCTGTTCGGCCTCAGCACAGGGGGTGGGCGGAGGCGCCCCCGAGAACGGGTGCTGAGTTAATTTGCACAATCTCGGGAGTGTCTTCAATATTTAGAAATTCTTCAGCATCGTCATTGTTTCCCTTCTTACCCTTTTTCTTCAGATTTTCATCTTCATGACCCGTAGGATCGACATACTTCAATGGATTGTTCCGCACATAAGCATAAAGGTTCAGAGTTTGAGGATTTACTAAACGCCCACCATAAGAGTCGGCAGAAGTGAATCTTCCCTGTGCGCTCGCGTAGTACCTTGCGCCGAAATAATCCAGGCCGGTTTCATTATCCCGTTCATTGGAGGTGAACTGCTCGCGCACGTTGGCATTCGCCGACCCATGACTATTCGGCGTTGCTGCGGCTTTTGTATCCCAGAATAGTCCCCCGATCTCCGGTAATCCACCCGGTTTGTTGATCGAGAAAGTAAATGCTTAATAAGTCGGAATTAGTGGGGCTCGGAAATTTCATCCATGAATCACCATTATCTTTAGAATAGTGAATCTGTCCGCTGGCTCCGATAAGCCAAAGCATACCGTCTGACTTAACAAGATCATAAGGAAGCCCTTCGGATTTTGGCATCTTGTTTTCCCACGTGTTTCCAGAGTTGCTGCTTCTCAATAGGACGCCCGAATCCGGGCCCGAAACTGCATTGGGATGAATTCCGCCAAGCAGCCAAATGTCGTTTGCTATCACCTTGACCTTACCGAAGTAGTAATTTCGGTCAAATTGTTTTCTTTGCCAGCCATTATCACTAGTCAAAACAGTACCTTGTCCGGCGGCCCATATGCGACCATCCTGCGCACAAGCGACGCTATACAAGATATCGGTCGTCGGGTGAACACTCGCTACATTGAGTTGGTTTTCTCTAACACTCGCGTTAATAATCCCGCGGTTACCAACGATCCAGAGCTTTCTCGTGGAATCAAAACAAGCGTCGAGAAAGGTGGTTATCTTCCGATCGCCATTTAGAAGGTCGGGATGGAGGTCCAGGGTTTGCCACGAGTAACCACCATCAGCGGTTTGCAATACAAGAGGTACTTCATTGTTTAAGGCGCCAACTACGATTCCGTTTCGCGCATCGGCGAATACAAGCGAATAGTAGCCCTGGGTTTCGCTCGCTTGAACCACTGTCCACGATTTGCCGCCATCATTGGTCAAGCCAATGGCGCCGGGACTTAAGACTATTCCACTTTTCTTATCGAAAAATTTTACCTGTGACAGTCTTGAACCGTGCATGAGGTCCGACCGCGCAAGTATTCTCCATTCACCGGCTGGCTCTGCCTTCGGCAAGCGGTGCAAAGACAAAAGCACAACAACTGTTACACCGAACATCGCAGTTAGAATTATGTATTTCATGCGTTTCAATGCCTGGTTCTCCGCAGGGGACTGGGGTAACGTGACCGAATAGCATTTTCGAAAATAACGCTGTCGGGCAGAAGATATGGTTTCGTCTTGGAATTAGTATCAACGACGTATGGACCCTGCCAAGTCTCCCAAACATGGCCGAACTCGTGCGCATCAACCATATCGTTGCTCGAAACAAGACTGCCTTTTCCGCCGGCGAGATCCCACATGCCTGCCGCTGCAGTGGTCGCTACTTTCCCGGCCCCAGGATTAACAAAGATCTGCCAATTACCGTTGCCACTCGCGTTTTCGCTTGGGCGCAGGGTAATGCCACCGTGTCCACACTGGGAAAGGAAACAACCGTTACCGGTATATCCCGTATGCACTTTCCCATCGGGATCCTGGTATTGGAACTGCTCGGCAATTTTGAATTCGACGATACTAGTCCTAACGAGAATACCCGCCATTCCGGCGCTAAAAGCTCTCTCGTCTCCGTTACCGCCAATTCCGGCAAACCTCTGAACGTCATTGGCACTGATTGAAAGCTGAATATGTCCATTCACGGTTTGCTGATTAAGTAGGGCAAATCGTTCTTCGCCAAGCATTGCCCTTATCCTTGCTAAGGCGGCTCGTTGATCTTCCTCGGTACCCGTGAGCTCGACTACCTCGCCAGTTGGATCGGTGTACTTCAACGGATTATTTATGGTGTATGCGTACTGATTCCAGAGTTGCGGCTGCATAAGATAATGGATGAACATAAATCTTGCCTTATCAGGATTCGGTTCGTTCTGTACTTCAGCCACAATCTTATACGGGTCGGGCGAAGTGAAGCGTCCTTGTGTGGTTGAGTAATACCTCGCAAGGAAGTAATCGAGACCGATTTCAACATCCCGTTCCTTTTGGGTGAACTGCTGCCGCACGGCATCGCCTGTTGCATAACCTTGACTAGCGCTGCGGCTGCCAGCGGGGGCGAAAAGTTCTTCGCCGAAAGGTAGATAGTCGTGGCGCTTCACGTTCGCCAGGCTGCCGGTTTGATCGACGATGATGCGTGGTGTGCCTAGCTGATCCGGGACCAGCCATCGTACGTCCGCGCCGCCGCCTCCGAAGACCTGCACCTCCGCTACCGACAGATAATCAGAACCACCCAATTGCACTCGCACGTAACGACCGGTACGGTTCACACTGATCGTTGACGGAAGTCCAGCCTGACCAGTTACATAGTAGGTCGATACGCCCGGTTGGTTCTGCGTCGAAGCGACATCGTTTGCCGTAAAAGGATTGTCAGAAACGAACACATAAAAATTCGACAATCTTTCACCACAGCAATCAGTGCGATTCCATACCTTGATGTCCTGAATATTAGCCACGCTTTGCAGATCTACCTGCCACCATGGTTGCGTTTCGAGCAACGTATGCGTGACTGAGCCAATCGAGAAGTTGCCGTCAGTGTTGCCGTCCGCACCCAGTTGAGCGAGACCGCCCCAACCGGTGCTGGATTGACTCGCTGGTTTGTTCA
>Ga0068864_100005239_pt1 | contig 10628 bp, 7 predicted proteins | sample KBSSwiS72_FD_66586 | JGI IMG/M metagenome (GOLD analysis project Ga0068864, IMG submission 66586) | Switchgrass rhizosphere microbial communities from Kellogg Biological Station, Michigan, USA - KBS Switchgrass S7-2 | ecosystem: Host-associated > Plants > Roots > Rhizosphere > Soil ...
GCCGAATGAACCGGTCAAGGAACTGCGGTCTCAGCGCGAATATCATGAGAAAAACGGCGGCTGTTTGCTATGTGACTATTTAAGGCTCGAGCAGGCAAACACTGAGCGGGTCGTCTGTGAAAATGAATATTTCTGCGCTCTTGTACCTTTTTGGGCAATCTATCCGTTCGAGGTTATGATAATCGGCAATAGTCATCGCGGTTCGCTCGATCAGTTCGGAGATGAGGAACGAACTGCTTTTGCGGACATATTACGGCGTGTAACAACCCGTTACGACAATCTGTTCTTGGCGCCGTTTCCTTATTCGATGGGCTTTCATCAAAAGCCGACTGATGGAAACGAGCATGAGTACGCTCACTTTCATGCCCATTTTTATCCGCCCCTGCTGCGTTCGGCAACTGTCAGGAAGTTTCTTGTCGGGTTTGAAATTCTAGGCAGCCCACAGCGTGATATCACACCCGAGATGGCGGCTACGAAGCTCCGCGAGCTAAGCGAAACGCACTATTTGGACTCATAGGTAAGAAAGCCTCCCTCCATGGACATCGACAAGCTAAGATCGGAATTCATCGGTAAATACGGAGCGAACCCTCGAATATTTCGGGCGCCGGGCCGCGTAAATCTGATCGGTGAGCATACGGATTACAACGAAGGGTTTGTATTGCCCGCGGCTCTTGATTTTGCAACATACGTCGCGGCAGCCTCGCGTAGTGACAGACTAATTCGCGTTGCATCGCTCAAATTTGAAGATGTCGTTGAGATTGATCTCGATCAACTGGTCGAACAGTCCGAAAAAACCTGGGCGAAATACGTCCTGGGCGTTGGTGTGATCCTGGAACGAGCGGGCTATCGCCTCGGTGGAGCTGATCTTTTGATCGACAGCGATGTTCCGGTCGGCTCTGGATTAAGCTCTTCGGCCGCGTTGGAAATATCGGCCGCGTTCGCGCTTGCCTCGCTTTCGGGGCACCAGATCGACGGAATGGAGCTTGCTCGCATCGGCCAGACTGCCGAGCATGAGTTTGCCGGTGTCCGGAGCGGGATCATGGACCAGTTTGCTGCAGTCTTTGGAGAGGTGAACAACGCACTTTTTCTTGATTGCCGATCGCTCGGATGGTCGCCGGTTCCGCTCGCTGAAGCGAAGTTTATGATTTGCAACACAAAAACCAAACACGATCTTGCGGACGGCGAATACAATAAACGCCGGGCCGAATGCGAAGCAGCAGCAGCGTTCCTTGGTAAAACCTCACTGCGGGATGTATCGTGGGCCGAATTTGAGGTGAGTGCCGCGTTAATGCCGGAAATTCCAAAAAAGCGTGCCCGTCATATTATTTCTGAAAATGAAAGGGTGCTCTCATCCGTACATGCTTTGAGTGTTGGCGATCTGACGACCTTCGGCCAGTTGATGAACGCTTCGCACGACAGCTTGAGGGACGATTTTGAGGTAAGTTGTCGTGAACTCGATATAATGGTTGACATCGCACGTTCGCGGCCGGACATTTTGGGTGCCCGCATGACTGGCGGTGGATTCGGCGGCTGTACGATAAATCTGATCTCAGGTGACGATAGCCGTGGATTTATCGAATTTATGTCCGATGCCTATAGCCGTGAATCTGGAATAGTCCCCGATATCTATGAGTGTCGTATCGGGCAAGGAGTTTATGAAATTGGTCCGGACGAGTGATGGCAATTTCGAATAAAGCTAAAATAATTGGTAATACCATTTTATTTTTACATTTGGTTGCCTAATGGGTGAAAAGTTGATATTCTACTGTTTTCAGGATGGTTAAGCGGTTTTCCGCAATGGATAATTATTTGCGGGAATACAAGTTTTTACGGTTGTTGATCCGATGATCTCAACCACGGAAAACCGTCTAAATATTTTCTTCTATTTATTTTTTATTTAAGGCAATGAGTAATCAGGCAACACCAGAATTGCAATACAAATACGTTAAATATCTTTGGAACGACGAAGAGGCCGACAAACTCGAAGGCGTCGACCGTCTCGTTTATCGTTCGAACCGCCTCGGCGACGATCTGACGTTGACTAATACAGGCGGCGGCAACACATCTTCAAAACTTCCTGAAACAGACCCGCTTACCGGCGAAGAGGTCGAAGTTCTGTGGCTTAAAGGCTCGGGTGGAGACCTTCGTACGGCAAAGCGTGATGGTTTTGCTTCACTTTATCTAAATAAGGTTCGCGACATGCGGGCCATCTACGAGAACGATCCAAACAATGGAGCGAAAACGCCGATCGAAGACAGCATGTATCCAATGTATTCGCACTGCACGTTCAACCTGAACCCGCGTGCTTGCTCGATTGATACGCCGCTGCATACGCTTGTGCCGTTCAAGCATGTCGACCATCTACATCCGAATGCGGTCATCGCAATTGCTGCGTGCGTTAATCAGGAAAGACTCACGAAAGAAGTTTATGGTGACGAACTCATTTACATTCCGTGGCAGCGTCCGGGGTTCGACATCGGCTTGAAGATCGAACAGCTTATCAAAGAAAATCCTCAGGCAAAGGGCATCCTTCTCGGCCATCACGGAATGTCGTCGTGGGACAATAACGACAAGACCTGCTACGAAACAGCTCTCGAGATCATCGATCGAGCCGCCCAGCATATCGAGGAACGCGATAAGGGTGAAGCGACGTTTGGCGGAGCAAAATACAAGGCCCTCGATGACGAAACGCGTCACAAATTGCAGACTGAGATCATTCCGTTCATCCGCGGACAGGTTTCGGTTTACCGCCGGTTTGTCGGAACCGTACAGGATGACTGGAAGATGCTGCGGTTCGTGAACAGTGTGGACGGACCGCGTCTGGCCGCGCTTGGAACTTCGTGCCCCGATCACTTTCTGCGTACGAAGATCAAGCCTTTGTTCGTCAACTGGAATCCGGAAACGGGCGATATCGAGTCACTGAAAACTGCTATTTCAGAAGGCCTCGTGCAGTATCGCAAGGATTATGCTGAGTATTACGAACGCTGCAAACATCCGGATTCGCCCGCAATGCGCGATCCGAATCCGACGGTCGTTCTTATTCCCGGCCTCGGCATGATCGCTTGGGGCAAAAATAAGAGCGAGTCGCGCGTGACCGGCGAATTTTACAATTGCGCGATCGAGGTGATGCGTGGCGCTGAGGCGATGGACGAGTACGAGGCGATGGACCAGCAGGAGGCGTTCGACATCGAATACTGGCTGCTCGAAGAAGCAAAACTCCAGCGTATGCCGCCGGAAAAAGAGCTTGACCGTCAGATCCACGTAATCATCGGTGCCGGTGCAGGCATCGGAAAAGAGACCGCTCACCGCATCGTTAAAGAAGGTGCTCACGTTGTCTGCGTTGACAAAGACGTGGGTTCGGCACAGGAAACGGCGGACGAGATCATTGCCAAATACGGCACGGGGATCGGCGTTTCAGGAACCGGAATTTCGAATTGCGGTGTCGCTATTGGGCTCGGCTGTGATATGACCGACCGCGAATCGGTTGCCAAAATGCTCGACCAGGTGATGCTTGCCTACGGCGGCATCGATGCGGTGATCGTCACCGCCGGAGTTTTCGTTCCGCCCGATAAGTCGGGCTATATCGAAGACAAGATGTGGGATTTCACCTTTGGCATCAACGTCAAGGGAGCCTACATCGTTGCCGACGAGGCTCATAAGGTATTTAAGAAACAGGGGCTTACGGGCAATGTCATTCTCACCACAAGCGCAAACGCCGTGGTGGCCAAAAAGGGAAGTCTTGCGTACGATACGAGTAAAGCAGCGGCGAACCACCTGGTCCGCGAACTTGCGATCGAGTATTCACCGTTGCTCCGCGTTAATGCAGTGGCTCCCGCAACGGTTGTAAAGGGAAGCACAATGTTCCCGCGCGACCGCGTGATAGCGTCCCTGGCGAAGTACAACATTCCGTTCGAAGATTCGGAAGAAACGGATGTTTTGACTGAGAAGTTGTCCAATTTCTATGCCAAGCGTTCGTTGACCCAGACACCGATCGAACCGGCCGACCAAGCCGAGGCGATCTTCCTGCTTTTGTCAAAGCGGCTTGGCAAAACAACGGGGCATATCATTCCGGTAGACGGCGGATTGCAAGACGGTTTTATGCGATAATTCGAAGTTGAGGCCAACATTTCGCAGGCATTCAAAACAAGTTCCCAGAGAGGTCGATATGGCGGCAAATTTTGAGATCGAACAGGATTTTATCGCTGAACAAAATAAGGCGAAAAGGGACTGGCTCGCCGAAGATTTTGAATATCTTCACAAGAAATTGCGCCGCCGCCGCGTTGATATCGAAGCGATAGTCGAAAAGGTGCGTGGCCTGAAGATCGCCGTTCCCTCATGGGGCGTCGGAACTGGTGGAACGCGCTTCGCCAGATTTCCATCTGCAGGCGAGCCCCGCGGCATATACGAAAAGCTTGAGGACTGTTCGACAATAAACAAGCTGGTGCGTTCCACGCCGGCCGTTTCGCTGCATATTCCCTGGGACAAGCCGGACGATGTCGGCAATCTGGTTGCTGCCGCGAAAGGATACGGATTGGAGTTCGACGCGATGAATTCCAATACCTTTCAGGACCAGCCCGGGCAAAAAAACTCCTACAAATTTGGCAGCCTGTCGCACGAAGACGCGGCGACGCGAAAGCAAGCAATAGAACACAACGTTGACTGCATAAGCATCGGCAAAAAGATCGGATCGAAAGCTCTGACGGTCTGGGTCGGCGACGGCAGCAATTTTGCCGGACAGTCAAATTTTCGTTTGGCTCTGGAGCGTTATCTTGACTCGATGCGTGAGATCTACGCCTCTGTACCCGACGACTGGCGGCTTTTTATCGAGCATAAATTTTTTGAGCCGGCGTTTTATTCCTCTGTGATCAATGATTGGGGAACCAGTTACTTTTGCGCGAGAGAACTCGGGCCGAAAGCATCATGTCTCGTCGATCTTGGTCATCACGCTCCTAACGTTAATATTGAGCAGATCGTCTCGCGCCTAATACAATTTCACAAGTTAGGCGGATTCCACTTCAACGATAGCAAATATGGTGACGACGACCTCGACGCGGGTTCAGTCAAGCCCTTTCAGTTATTCCTGATCTTTAATGAGTTGGTCGATGCTGAGCTAAGCAATGTGCCAGGATTCGATCCTTCCTACATGCTCGATCAGTCACATAACGTAACCGATCCGATCGAATCACTGGTTGCGAGCGCAATCGAAGTTTCTCGTGCCTACGCACAGGCATGTCTTGTGGACCGTGCAAAGTTACGTGAAGCACAAGTCAACGGTGATGCGATCGTAGCACTTGCGACACTCAAAGAGGCCTTTACTACGGACGTCTCGCCAATCCTTGCTGCGGCGCGTGAACGTGATAGCGGGGCAATCGACCCGATCAATGTCTATCGCACCAGCGGCTATCGATCGAAAAAGTCTAAGGAGCGTCCGGCTCAGATGGGGATTTCCGCGGGAATCATTTAGTTTTAACGTACTTACAGCGATATAATCCTCTGCACGACGAGTTTATGGCTGATGGCGAGTCCACTTTATATCGCGGTTGATCTTGGTGCGGGAAGCGGCCGGATTTTTCTTGCCGGTGTTGATCCGGGCGAGTTTTTCCTCGAAGAAATCCACCGGTTTCAATATCCGCCATCGGACGAGAGCGGGCTCCTTCGATGGGATTTTTCGCACATTTTTAAACAGATCAAGCAGGGACTCAGGAAGACGGGGACGCGAGCGAAAGAGTTGGCCCGTCCGGTCCAAAGCATTGGCGTCGATAGTTGGGGCGTTGACTACGGCCTGCTCGATGTCGGCGGAGAGCTGATCACAGACCCGATCTGCTATCGCGATAAACGCACTGACGGCGTGATGGAGCGAGTTTTTGCCATCGTTCCTCGTGCCGAGATCTTTGAAAGAACTGGAGTACAATTTCAGAATTTCAACACGTTGTACCAACTCTTTTCTGAGGGCAGGAACGTCGAAACGGCGACAAGACTGCTCTTACTACCAGATTTGATCAACTTCTTTCTGACCGGCAAGGAGGTCGCGGAGTACACAAACGCCACGACCACGCAGATGGTAAACGCGGCTACCGGCAGATGGGATCATGATCTGATCGAAAGATTAAAACTGCCGGCCGGCATTTTGCCAGAGATCGTCCCCGCAGGAACCGATCTAGGACCGTTGAAACCCGAGATCGAGGCGGAAGTAGGGCTTTGTGGGGTTGACGTGATTGCGCCAGCTACGCACGACACGGGTAGTGCCGTCGCAGGAACTCCGCTTGGACAGAACTCGGCGTATATATCGTCAGGCACGTGGTCGTTGATAGGTGTTGAGAACCTTGAGCCGTTGATCAACGATGCCGCAGCCCGCGAGAATTTTACGAGCGAGGGGGGCTCGTACTGTACCTATCGCTTTTTGAAAAACGTGATGGGCCTATGGATATTTGAATCATGTCGAAAAGAGTGGGAGGCATGCGGGCTTGAAGTCGAATATGAGTCATTGCTTGCCAAGGTGGTCGCGGCGAAAGACTTTGACGCATTCATTTTTCCCGATGACCAGCGATTTTTGAATCCGCCGAGCATGATCGCGGCCCTGGAAACCCAGTTGCTGGAAACCGGACAAGAGTTTGCCCCGGACCCAGCTGCTGTTTCAAAGATCATTTTTGATTCGCTGGCCTTTAGATATGCCTCCGTTCTGCGTTCGATTGGATCCCTTACCGGCAGGAAATTGGAAAATGTCCAGATCGTGGGTGGTGGCGGACGCAACGGTTACTTAAATCAGATGACCGCGAATGCGAGCGGACTAAAAGTGTTGGCCGGATTGACCGAGGCCACGGTGGTCGGCAACGTTCTGGTTCAGGCGATCTCTGCCGGACGTTTTGCTTCTCTCGCCGAGGCGCGACTGCATGTGTTGGAAAACGTCGAGTTTGAGGAGTTCAAGCCGCAAAAGTCCGTGGCACTCGACGAGGCCGCGACTCGTTACGCCGCAGTCGAGACAAGATTCGTCAATTAACTTTGAACGCTAACGAAACCTTGTGAAAGTCTCGCTATTTATCACCTGTCTGGTTGACCAGCTATGCCCGAACGTAGGCATTAGCACGGTCGAGGTTCTGCGTCGTGTCGGGTGCGAGGTTGTTTTTGACGAACGGCAAACCTGCTGCGGCCAGCCGGCGTTCAATACCGGTTACCGAAAGGAAGCACAGAAATTCGCCAAGCGTTTTATCGAGATCTTCGAAGAGTCGGACGCCGACGCGATAGTTAGTCCATCGGGCTCCTGCGCGGCGATGGTCAAGCATTTTCATGAACTATTTCCAGAGGATGAGACGTGGCGACACCGCGCGGAAAACACCGCGGCAAAGACCCACGAACTGGGCGCATTTCTTGTAAATGTGCTGAAGATCGAGGATGTCGGTGCCAGTTCGTCGGGACGTATCACCTGGCATGATGCCTGTCACGGTCTCCGTGATCTTGGCATTCGCGACGAGCCGCGACGACTCCTAAAGAATGTAAAGGGCGTCGAGTTTGTCGAGTTGGCCAATGCAGACGTCTGCTGCGGTTTTGGCGGGACTTTCTCCGTGAAATATCCCGAAATTTCGGCCGGGATACTGGATAACAAGATCGAGGCAATCGAAAACGCCGACGTGCGAGCAGTTATTTCGTGCGACTCAAGTTGCTTAATGCAGATCGGTGGGAGGCTTTCGCGGCTCAATTCTAAGGTTAGGACGATGCACCTTGCCGAGATCTTAGCAGCACAAGAATAGATGGAGCACTTAACCGCTGAGACTTTTGACCAAAATGCACGAAGAGCGTTGAGCGATCCGGTGCTTCATGGCGCTCTGCGGCATCTTGCGGACAATTTCGCCGAGCGTCGCAAAGTTGCGATGGGGTCGGTTGACGATTGGGAAGGCCTACGGGAAAAGGCGCGTGCGATCAAACAGGAGACACTCCTTCATCTCGATAAATACCTTTTGCAGTTTGTCGAGAAGGCCGAAAAGGCCGGAGTGAAATTTCACTGGGCCCGCGACGGCAGAGAAGCATGCCAGATAGTGCTCGATCTGGTAAATGAACGCGGTGCCAAAATAGTGGTCAAATCAAAGAGCATGGCGACGGAGGAGATCCATCTCAACGATGCCCTTGAGGAGAATGGGATCGAACCGGTCGAGACCGACCTCGGTGAGTGGATAATTCAACTTGCGGGCGAAACACCGTCGCATATAGTCGTACCCGCCATCCATAAAACAAAGGCACAGATCGCCGATCTCTTTGTCGAAAAGGTCGGCATCGATAAGACCGGCGACGTCGATGTTTTGACGAAAACTGCTCGCCGCATCCTTCGTAAGCGTTTTGCCGAGGCCCAGGTCGGCATTAGCGGCGTTAATTTCGGCGTCGCCGAAACGGGCACAATTTTGATACTTGAAAACGAAGGGAATATCCGGCTGACAACGGGCTTGCCGAAGACGCATATTGCGGTGATGGGCATTGAGAAGATCATTCCGAAATTTGCGGATCTTGATGTGTTCCTAAAATTGCTGCCGCGTTCAGGAACCGGACAGCGGCTTACCGCATATCAGTCATTCATAACCGGTGTCAAAAAAAATGCCGACGACGAAGGGCCTAATGAGATCCATATTGTCTTGATGGACAACGGTCGCTCACGGATGCTCGCGCACCCGGTTACGCGGCAGAGCCTTGCTTGTATTCGATGTGGAGCGTGCCTCAACGCATGCCCGGTCTACCAACAGATCGGGGGACATGCCTACGGCTCGGTCTACCCGGGGCCGATCGGTGCCGTTATCACCCCCCAGCTCGTCGGGCTGTCAAAGGCGAAGCAGCTTCCGTACGCGTCGAGTCTTTGCGGTGCATGTCGTGAAGTTTGTCCTGTAAAGATCGATATTCCGGAATTGTTACTTCATCTAAGAGCGGAAATTACCGATGGCACCGCAGGCGGAGCCGCGGCGAATCCCGAAAGAAAGCGTAAATTTGCTGAAAGCCTGGCGTTTCGTATGTATGGATTCGCCTGGTCGGGGCAGCTTTCTTACGGCCTTGGGATCAAGGCGGCGCGGATCATGCAAAAACTTATCGTTCGTGACGGAAAGATCGGCAAGGCGAGCGGGTTTTTGGCAAAACTTTTGCCGCCACTCGGCGCATGGACTGCGTGGCGTGACGCTCCGGCGGTTGCTCCGAAATCGTTCAGGGAGGAATGGCGTAAGACATTGAGATCGAATGGCGGAAACTAGCTCTACAATATCGGCGACGCAAAATGGAAGCGCGCGGGAAGCTATTCTCGCATCCATCCGCCGCAGCCTTGCGACAAGTGAGCCATTTGACGCGGCCTGGAGCGAGCATCATGGGCACGCAGCCATCTCGGCTCCGGTGGTCGACCCAGTGTTTTCACGAGATAAGCTTATCGAGAATTTTCGCAACAATCTTGAATTGCTCGGTGCTCAATTCGCCCTCGTTTCAAGCGAAACGGCGGCCTCCGAACACGTCAATGCAGTCATTGACAAGCTTGGGGCCAAGCGGATCGCGATCTCTGATTCAGCATTGGTCAAACGCTTGGTTGATGAATCAGCTATCGAATTCGTTGAAAATGCGCCTGCCTCTTTTCTGTTTGACTGCGACCTTGGCGTCACCAGCGCCCAATGGGCGATCGCCGAGACGGGAACCCTGGTCTTGGAATCAGAAAAGGAAAGCCACCGCCTCACGTCGCTCATTCCGCCCGTACATTTGTGTGTCCTTACGGCGAGCAATGTGCGACAGACCATGGGCGAGATCCTGGAATTGGCCGGAAAGGATTTGAGTAAGACGATGACTTTTATTACCGGGGCGTCCAGAACATCCGATATCGAATTGACCCTGGCGATCGGCGTACATGGGCCGGGCGAATTGCATGTTATTGTTATCGCGGATCAATAAATTATGGCTGAGAATGTGCTACTAAAAGCTGTAAATATCCTGAAGTCCTACTCCGGGGTTCAAGCACTCCGCGATGCTTCGTTTGAACTGCAGGCAGGTGAGGTCCATGCCTTGGTGGGTGAGAATGGTGCGGGAAAATCGACGCTTATAAAGATAATTACGGGAGCGGTTTTACAGGATGAGGGCGAGATCGTTCTCAACGGTGATATGGTCAAAGACAATTCACCAGCCTTGTCAAAATCCCTTGGCGTTGCCGCCATCTACCAGCAACCAGCCCTTTTCCCCGAGTTGACCGTTGCCGAAAATATTGCGATCGCGCTCGAGCGATCGCATGCCTTCCGAGTCGTAAACTGGGGTGAAAGGCGACGGATCGCAAGAGATCTGCTGGCACGGGTGGGGGCAAAGATCGACACAGAAACCACCGCCGGCGAGCTCTCGATGCCGCAGCAGCAGCTTGTCGAGATCGCCCGGGCCCTCGGGGCAAATGCAAAGGTTTTGATCTTTGACGAGCCGACCGCCTCGCTCTCTGAGGAGGACACGCAGAATTTGTTCCGTGTCATTCGCGAACTTCGTAGCCAGGGCGTGGGGATGATCTATATTTCGCACCGCCTCGAGGAGTTGCCGGTGATCGCCGACCGCGTCACGGTCTTGCGCGACGGGCGCACGATCGGCACACATGAAATGGCCGATGTTAGCAGCGAGCAGCTGATCCGCTTGATGGTTGGTCG
>Ga0068864_100005241_pt1 | contig 10628 bp, 10 predicted proteins | sample KBSSwiS72_FD_66586 | JGI IMG/M metagenome (GOLD analysis project Ga0068864, IMG submission 66586) | Switchgrass rhizosphere microbial communities from Kellogg Biological Station, Michigan, USA - KBS Switchgrass S7-2 | ecosystem: Host-associated > Plants > Roots > Rhizosphere > Soil ...
TGCAGAACGGCGTCAGGCCCATCGCCGACTTGATGCCCTGCGTGACCAGCTTCTGGAATTCAGCCTGCCCCGGGAAACCCGAGCCAGGGGTGAACGCCCCCGAATCGTGGCCCATCGTCGTCACCCAGGAGCGGCCGCCGTCGTAGTACTGGCACCAGGTGTTCGGGTGGAAATTGCCGTGTCCCGGATGAACCGTGCGCCGGACGCCGAGCGTGTCATCGTCGACGCGGGTCAGGAACTTGACCTTGGTGGGGTACGGCACCAGGTTGTAGAACTCGTCCTTGTGCGGGAACCTCGCTGTCACGCCGGCCGTCGACGGGTCGGCGTTGACGACGACGACTTCGCCATCCTGGTTGGCGCCGTGATCGTAGTAGTTGGCGTTGCCGAGCAGGCCTTCGTACCACGGCCAGTTGTATTCGGTGCCGAAGGCGTTGTGGATGCCGACGAAGCCACCGCCGGAGCGGATGTACTGGCGCAGGTTGGTCTTGGGCGCGTCGATCTGGGCGTTGGTCGTGGTGTTGACCGTGACCGTGACCTGTTTGCCGTGCAGCCACAGCGTGTCACGCGTCGGGCTCATGAAAATCACGGCCTTGTACGAGCTGCCCAGGCCCGGGATCTGGCTGGCGTCTTCGGTGATGTCGGCGGCGATGCCTTCGGCGGCCAGCCAGGACCGCAGCGCGAGCTGCGCCACGTTGCCCGCGACCAGCGTGGGCGCACCGCCCGGGTTCGAAGCCAAGTTCACACCGGCGGCCAGCGCCGGGCCGAGGTTAGCGTGGCGCGGACCGGCCGTGCGGCTGTAGATCAGGACCTTGTTGGCTTGCGCGTCGCGGTTGATCCAGTTGTTGTAGCACTGCGGATAGGGGCCGCGGCAGACGTTGTAGGTCGGGTCAAAGGCCGCCAGCGGCGCGCCGGCCGGCAGGTTGCCGGTGACCGGCGGGCCCGAACCGTCGCCCGCGAAGGCGCCGCCGCTGAGGACGGTCACCGCGCCGGCGATCAAGGTCTTGGAAAAGGGTGTATTCATCGTTGCTCCTGGTGTTGTCGTGCCGTGAAAAAGGATCCGATTGATCCGTTCAGAAGGACTGCCTGCTGGTCCGGGTACGCTCCCTTGGCAGGGTGTTTGTTTGCCGTTCTATTGTGCAGAACGGCATTTTGTTTTTGCGGTGTGCCGAGTATTAGAGCCGGAACGAGCCTGTCAATGGGGAGTCTCACTCAATGGCCGATCTCATCCAGCGGATTCCGGTCCGGCGACCCCCCGATGCCAGCTACGCCGCTGCGGCAACGCCCTGCTTCTCGCGGCGACGTCGAACCATGGCGACCCCGGCCAGCCCGGTGCCGAGGAAGAGCAACGTTGACGGCTCTGGAATCGCCGATACGGCGGTCGCGTCCGCCGACATGCTCACGAAGCCGAAGTCTTCAGCGCCGACGTCCAAGTGGTACGTGAACGTGCCGGTCCGCGTTCCCGCGGCGAGGAGCTGCTCGAAGAAGGTAGCTGCGAGAATCGGGTTGGACAGGTTGGCGAAGGTCAGGAGGACGAACGCCTCGGCGTTGTCAGCACCACCGGCAGCCGTGCTCGCGAAGAGCGAGTAGTCGAAGATGAAGTCGATGCCCCCGGCGATCGGCTTGAAGTCGTTGTTGGGGTCGACCAGGTTGAACCGTCCCTCCTTGTAGGCGCTTCCCGACGCTTGTGCGGAACCCCCAGCCGTCGACGTCGTCGCGTCGGCGGACACGCCCGTCGAGTCGATGGGGTTGAACGGATCGTCCGACCCGCCCGTCCCGTTCACGTTGCCGGCGTGGGCGACATTGCCGCCGGGATTCGCCTGCGACAGCGCCGCCGCCGTGCCCCAGTCGAAAGAGAAAGGCGTCGATGATTGCGTCACCAGACCATTGGTGGCGAAAGTCTCGTAGGTTTGAAAGCGGTCGACGAAGTTGATGACTCCCCCGCCGGTCACCACCGCGGAGGCATGGCCGAACCCGCCGAGGTTCGCCGTCGCGACCGCGGCGAGGCTGGCCTGACCCGCGCACGCCAGCGCGAGCGCTGCACCCGCTGCCTTTAACGAAGGCAGGAACGCTTTAATTCTCTTGTCAATCTTCATGGTTTCCCCTGGTGGTTGCATCATGTTCGGCCCGTGCCGCCGCAGCGTTCTGCCTGATAGAACCGCGTTTTGTTTTGGGGCGACCAGTCCAGTATAGGAATCGGCTTTCGACTGTCAATCGGGATCGACGATCGACCCCCCCTGATCGAAGGATTCAATCGGTCGCTTGAGCGCCAAAGGCGAGCCGGACGCCGTGGCCGGCGGGCCCGGGCTTCAGTAGAACCAGTGCGCCGGGACGAGCACCAGCTGCGGGAACAGGACCATCGCGAACATGAGCAGGAACTGCGCAATCATGAACGGGATGACGCCCTTGGTGACGGCATCCATGCTCACCCCGCCGACGCCGGCGACCGTGTTGAGGACGACGCCCACCGGCGGCGTGATCAGGCCGATGGCATTGTTGATCATGAACAGGACGCCGAAATAGACCGGGTCGATTTTGGCCGCGAGCACCAGCGGCATCAGGACGGGCGTCAGGATCAGGATGGTTGGTGTCATGTCGAGCGCGGTGCCGACGATCATCACCAACACCATGATCGCGATCATCAGCAGCGTCGGGCTGCCGAGCAGCGGCTGCAGCAGGGCCACCACCTGCCCGGGGATATTCGCCACGGTGATGAGCCATGCGCTCACCGCAGCGCCGGCGACGAGCAGCATCACCACCGCGGTCGTCCGCGCCGCAGCGACGAACACGGCGTACAGCTGGCGCGGTTTCAGCTCGCGGTAGATGACGGTCGTGACGAACAGCGCATAGACGGCGGCGACGACGCCTGCCTCGGTCGGCGTGAACACTCCCATCTTCAAGCCGACGATGATGATCACCGGCAGGACGAGCGCCCAGCCGGCGTCGCGCAGCGCGCGCAGCACATCGCTGGCCGACCTGCGCGGCGGCGACGCGATCGTCTCGGTGCGCACCAGCCACCACCACGTGACGACCAGCGCGCCGGCGAGCATCAATCCCGGAAAGATGCCGGCGAAGAACAGCTTCGTGATCGAGACGTTGGCGGCGACGCCGAAGACGACGAAGCCGATGCTCGGCGGAATGATCGGCGCGATGATCCCGGCCGAAGCGATCAGGCCCGCGGAGCGCGCCTTGTCGTGGCCGGCCGCAACCATCATCGGCAGCAGCAAGGTGGCGAGCGCGGCGGCGTCCGCTACCGCCGACCCGGACAGCGCCGCGAGCAGGCACGCGGCGGCGATCGTCACGTAGCCGAGGCCGCCCTTGATGTGGCCGACGACGGCGAGTGCGAGATCGACGATGCGCCTCGACAGGCCGCCGACGTTCATGATCTCGCCGGCAAGCAGGAAGAACGGCACCGCCAGAAGCGGATAGCTGTCGGCGCCGTTGATCACGTTCTGGGCCAGGATCTGGGCGTCGAACATGCCCAGGTGCCACATCAGCGCAGCACCGCAGACGAGCAGCGCGAACGCGATCGGAATGCCGAGCGCCATCGCCCCGAGCAGCGAGAGCAGGAAGACGGCGATGGTCACGCCTCCTCCTCCGATTCCTTGACCAGGCTGAGGTCGGCCTGGGTCGCACGGCCGGTCAGCAGCTTGAACAGGTCATGGAGAAGGATCGCCGCAGCAGATATACCGAACACCATGCCGACCGAGTAGAACCAGGCCATCGAAGCGCCGCTCGACGGTGCCGAGACATCCCAGTTGATCTTGGTCTGCTCGAGAGCGCCCCTGAAGAGGAGCCAGCAGCAGCCGAGCATCAGAAGATAGCCGATGACCAGGCATGTCTTGCGGCCGAACGGGCTGAGCCGGCTGACGAACGCCTCGGTGCCGAGGTGTCCGTGCTCGCGCAGCGCGACGACGGCGCCGAGGAACGTCAGCCAGACGAACAGCCAGCGCGACAGCTCTTCGGAGATGGCGATGCCCGAGTTGAAGGCGTAGCGCAGGACGACGTTGCCGAAGACGAGCACGACCATGATCGCCAGGCAGATCGCGATCACTGCTTCGAGCGCCTTGCAGTAGGCGCGCAGCGCGGCACCGACGAAAGAATTTGCCTCAGGCGGGCCGGTGCTTTTCAATTTGTTCCCGTGGCTGTGCCTCGTCGCGACGGCCGCAATCCTAACCCTTGTGAATCAGGGCGAGCTGGTCGGTGTAGAGCTTGGCGATCGCCGGATCGTAGGAGGCGAGGAACTTGTCGGTCACCGGCTTGGCAACCTGGCGCATCCGCGCCTGCTCCGCCGGCGCGGGCTCGTTGAACTGCATGCCCTTGGCCTGCAGTTCGCCGACTGCCTTCTGAGCCGCAGCCCTGCTGACCTGGCGCTGATAGCCGCGCGTCTCGGTCGCGGCGTCGTTCATGATCTTCTGCTCGGCGGCCGAAAGCTTGTCCCAGAAGCGCTTGCTGACGAGCACGATGTTGGCCGCGTAGACGTGGTTGGTGGCGCTGACGAACTTCTGCACTTCGTAGAACTTGTTCGACAGGATCACGGCGAACGGGTTCTCCTGGCCGTCGACGGCCTTCGACTCGAGCGCGCCGTAGAGCTCGGCGAACGGCATCGGCACCGGATTGGCCTTGAACGCCTTGAAGGTGTCGAGAAACACGGGGTTCGGGATTACCCTGATCTTCAGGCCGTCGAGATCCTCGGGCTTGGTGATCGCCCGCTTGCTGTTGGTGACGTTGCGAAAGCCGAGGTCCCAGTAGCCGAGCGCGACCAGGCCCTTCTCTGGCAGTTTGGCGATCAGGGCCTGGCCGAGCGGGCCGTCGAGCAGGGCGTCGGCCTGGGCGAAATCGGCGACCGCGAACGGAAAGTCGATCAGGCCGAACTCCTTGACGATGCCGGCGAGCGACGTCGTCGCCGGAGCCGACATCTCCTGCACGCCGCCCTGCAGCGCCGATTGCTGCTGCAGCTCGTTGCCGAGCGTCGACGAGGGGTACTCCTGGACCTTCATCTTGCCGCCGCTCTTGGCAGCGACCAGTTCGCTGAAGCGCTTGACGCCGAAGCTGACCGGGTGGTCGGCGTTGTTGAGATGTCCGAAACGGATCGTGCGCTCCTGGATGTCCTGCGCGAACGCGGGCAGCGGCAATCCCATCGCGAGGCCGGCGAACGAGAGGGCGCGACGGCGCGGATCCATGGAAGCTTCTCCGTCTGACTTCGGCAAGAGCGCGATGCTCTCACGATTAGAACGCCGTTCCATTATGGAATACGCGATGAGGCGGGAACGACGGCCAGTTCGGGGCTTTGGACCGCGGCGGTGGTGCCGACAATTTTCGAATCTCGCCCATTGCCCGGTGGGCTCGGCCGCCGGGCGATGCGATCGACTTCGGCGCCACCGTCATCGGCTCATTGCTGGTAACGCCGCCCGGCGCGCGCGACCCCGGCGATGGCGCATCGCTCGCCGCGCCGATCACGAACGCCAACGAATCGGCACGCGGCGTCGCTGCCGTCGCCCTGGCGTCGGCCGCACGGCCGGTGCAGGTGGCGATCGCCGCGTGCGACGCGCAGCCGGCGATCGTGCCGCTCCCGGTCCAGCTCGAAAAGAGCACGCCGCCGCTCGTTCCCGCTGATCGGGCCGAGGCCGAGTACCGGCGCGGCATCGAGCTGCACGAGCGCGCGCGCGCCAGCGATGCCGAGGCGGCGTTCGCTGCCGCCTTGCTGCACGACGGCCGCCATGCCGCAGCACGTCGCGCGATCGCGGTCGGGTGGATCGGCACGGCCGAAGCGCCGATGCCGAGCGAATCCTGGGCGAAGGCCTGGCACTCTCGCCGCAGCCGCCGCAGCTGGGCGTGATGCTGGCGCGCATCCAGGCCGAACGGCACGACATGCCGGCCGCCATCGACACCCTGCGCAGCTCGCTGCGCGGCGGCGCCGGGACAGCGTCCGATCAGGCCGAGGCGCTGGCCTTGATGGCCACGCTCCAGCAAGGAGCCGGCCAGCATCGCGAGGCCGTCGATGCCTTCGCCGCGGCACTGCGACAGATGCCGCAGAACGGCGCCTGGTGGATCGGCCTCGGCATCTCGCTCGCCGCAGAAAGCCGTCACGCGGGCGCGCGCGAGGCCCTCGAACGCGCGCGGGCCACCCCTACTCTCGCTCCCGAGCTGCTGCTCTACGTCGAGCAGCGCCTGCGCGCAACGACGCCCTAAGGGCCTGTCGCCATCGGGGGCCGGCGCGCCGCTCGGCACCGGCGCATCGCGCACGTGCTCACGGCGCGGGCAGGTAGCGCACCGCCAGCACGCCCTTGATCGCGACCAGCCCGGCCTGCACCTCGGGCAGCACCGGGCTGTCGACGTCGACCAGCGTGTAGGCCATGCCGCCGCGCGACTTGTTGATCATGTTGTGGATGTTCAGCCCGGCCTGCGCCATCGCGGTCGAGATCTGGCCGAGCATGTTGGGGACGTTGGCGTTGGCGATCGCGACTCGATAGGCCGATTCGCGCGCCATGCTCACCTGCGGGAAGTTGACCGCGTTGCACAGGTTGCCGTGCTCGAGGTAGTCGCGCAGCTGATCGACGACCATGACCGCGCAGTTGTCCTCGGCCTCGCGCGTCGAAGCGCCGAGGTGCGGCAGCGCGATCACCTGCGCGTGGCCGTGGATCGCGGCACCGGGAAAGTCGCAGACATACTGGCCGAGCCGATTGGCGGAGAGCGCATCGAGCACCGCACTGTCGCTGACGACGCCCTCGCGGCTGAAGTTCAGGAGCACCGCGCCGGGCCGCATCAGGCCGATGTTGGCGTCGTTGACGAGATGGCGCGTCGCCTCGAGCAGCGGCACGTGCAGGCTCACGAACTGCGCCTGCTTCAGCACCTCGTTGACGCTGGTCGCGCGCCGCACCTGCGACGGCAGGCTCCAGGCCGCGTCGACGGTGATGTCGGGGTCGTAGCCGAGCACGTTCATGCCGAGCTTGATCGCCGCATCGGCGACCAGGCAGCCGATCTTGCCCAGGCCGATGATGCCGAGCGTCTGGCCGGCGAGCTCGTAGCCGGCGAACGCCTTCTTCTCGCGCTCGACCGCCAGTTCCAGGTCGGGCACGGCGGTGTCGAGCGCGGCGACGAAGCGCAGCGCCGGCGCGATCTGACGCGCCGCGAGCAGCATCCCGGCGAGGACCAGCTCCTTGACCGCGTTGGCGTTGGCGCCGGGCGCGTTGAACACCGGCACGCCGCGTTCGCTCATCGCCTCGACCGGGATGTTGTTGGTACCGGCGCCGGCGCGGCCGATCGCGCGCACGCTGGCCGGTATCGCCATCGCGTGCAGGTCGGCCGAGCGCAGCAGGATCGCGGCCGGATCGGCGACGTCCTTGCCGACCCGATACGTCTCCGCCGGCAGGCGCGACAAGCCGGACGCCGAGACCTGGTTCAGCACCAGGATGCCGAGCCGCTCAGCCATGCTCGGCCTCGAACTCCCTCATGTAGGCGACCAGCGCCTGCACGCCTTCGATCGGCATCGCGTTGTAGAGCGACGCGCGCATGCCGCCGACCGAGCGATGGCCCTTCAGCTGCACCATGCCGCGCGCCTGCGCGCCTTTCAGGAAGGCGTCGTCGAGCGCCTCGTCCCTGAGCTTGAACGGGACGTTCATCAGCGAGCGATCGGCGCGCGCGACCGGGTTGCGGTAGAGCGCGCTCTGGTCCAGGTAGTCGTACAGCAGCGCCGCCTTGGCGCGGTTGTGCTCGGCCATCGCCGCCAGGCCGCCGCGCGCCTTGATCCAGCGAAATACCATCCCGGCGATGTAGATCGCATACGTCGGCGGCGTGTTGAGCATCGAGTCGTTGGCTGCCTGCTGCTGGTAGTCGAAGGCCGAAGGCGTGAGCGGGTGCGCCTGGCCGATCAGGTCGTCGCGGACGATCACGATCGTCAGGCCGGCCGGGCCGATGTTCTTCTGCGCCCCGCCATAGATCAGGCCGTAGCGGGCGACATCGACCGGCCGCGACAGGATGTTGCTCGACATGTCGGCGACCAGCGGCACGGCGCCGACGTCGGGCGTGAAGTGGTACTCGACGCCGCCGATCGTCTCGTTGGCGCAGATGTGCACGTAGGCAGCGTCGGGGTCGAGCCGCCAGGTGTCGCGCGGCGGCACGCAGTTGAAGCCGCTCGCCTCGGCGCTGGCGGCGATGTTCACCTTGGCATAGCGCTTCGCCTCGGCGATCGACTTCTTCGACCATTCGCCGGTGTGGATGTAGTCGGCGCTCGCCTTGCCGCGCAGCAGGTTCATCGGCACGATCGCGTTCTCGCCGATCGCCCCGCCTTGCATGAAGAGCACCTTGTAGCTCGCCGGGATCGCCAGCAGCTCGCGCAGCAACGCCTCGGCCTCGGCGTGGATGGCGATGAACTCCTTGCCGCGATGGCTCATCTCCATCACCGACATGCCGCTGCCCTGCCAATCGAGCATCTCGTCGGCGGCCTGGCGCAGCACCGGCTCGGGCAGGACGGCCGGGCCGGCGCTGAAGTTGAAGACACGGGTCATTGCACGGAGCTCCGGAAGATCAGGGTGGGAGACCCGCACCATACGCGAACACGAGCTTGCGAGAGACGCTGCCGACACGGGCCGCCACGGCGACCCGGCGCGGCTCCGACGACTCATCGGGGTTGCGGGTCGGCGAGGATGCGGTCAGCCTCGGTGCGCCAGTCGGCGCTGCGCGCGAAGCCCGGGTCGCGGCGAGTGCCGAACACGCCCGCCTCGGCCAGGTCGGCCAGCCAGGCCTGGCGCTCGGCGGTGCCGGCGGCGCTCCATGGCGTCAGCCCGGCCTCGCGCATCGTCTGCGCCGCCTCGACCATTTCCTCGCCACGGCGACGTCCATGCTCGATCGTCCGCTGGAAGAAATACGTCGCCTGGCGCTCCCAGTCGACGCCGGGGAATGTCTCCTGCAAGGAGGCGATCACCGCCTCCTCGACGCCGTAGTGGCGCGCCGCGGTGAAGCTTTCGACGACCATCGCCTCGAGGCCCTTGATCATCACGCTGCGGCACATCTTGGTCGCCGAGGCGACGCCGAGGCGATCGCTGGCAACGCGGGCGACGAAGCCGAGCGCCGTCAGCGGCTGCTCGAGGTCGTGCGCGTCGGGCCCGCCGAGCAGCAGGGGCACGCGCAGGCGGTACGGCGGAACGCTGGTCATCACCGCGCCCTCGACGTAGCGCCCGCCGGCGGCGGTCACCGCCGCGGCCGCGCCGATCTTCGCGCCGGGAGACGCGGAGTTGAAGTCGAGGAAGAAGGCACGCGGTTTCATGCCCGGGCAGGCGGCTCCGGCCGCCGCCAGCGTCTGGCTCGCCGTGACGGCGCTGATCACCAGGTCGGCGCCCTCGGCCGCGCCGGCAGCCGAATCGGCCAGCCGCACGCCGTGCTCGGCGGCGTGCAGCGCCAATGATGCCGCCGCCGCGCGCTCGGCCAGCTTGATGTCGTACGCGCACACGACAACCTGGCGCGCCCGGAGGTCCTCGGCCAGGATGCGTCCGACCTCACCGTAGCCGACGAGTCCGATCCGCCAAGCTATCGCGTCGCCGGTGGTTGCCGCTTCAGTCGACATAGCGCAGCCCCGCCTTGGCGAGCGGCTCGCGCATGCTGTACATGTCGAGCCCGAGCACGCCCGACGCGAGCCTGGCGCGCTTCGCGCCCTCGTTCGCTTCGCGCAGCGCGGCAGCGTCGGCCACCTCGCCGGCGCGCGCCGACGGCACGCAGACGACGCCGTCGTCGTCGGCGACGATCGCGTCGCCCGGGGTGACCAGCGCGCCGGCACAGACGACCGGAACATTGACCGAGCCGATCGTCGCCTTGATCGTTCCCTTGGCCGAGATGTACCTGCTCCAGACAGGAAAGCCCATCTCGGTCAGCACCTTCACGTCGCGCACGCCGGCGTCGATGACCAGGCCGCGCGCACCGCGCGCCTTGAACGACGTGGCGAGCAGATCGCCGAAGTAGCCGTCGCTGCACTCGGCGACCAGGCCAGCGACGACGATGTCGCCGGCCTGGATCTGCTCGGCCGCGACGTGCAGCATCCAGTTGTCGCCGGGGTGCAGCAGCACCGTCACCGCCGTGCCGGAAACCTGGGCGCCGGCATAGATGGGCCGGATCGCGGGGTTCATCAGCCCCAGCCTGCCCAGTGCCTCGTGCACGGTCGCCGAGCCGAAGGCGGCGAGGCGGTCCGTCGCCGCGCGGTCGGCCCGAGAGATGGTTCTGCGAACGACGCCAAGCTCGTACATGGAAGCATCTCCGAAGGTGTTATTGGCCGCTTGCCTTCAGCGCCGCGTCGAGACGCGGAAAGACCCGGCGCGCGTTGCCTTCGTAGACCTGATGTCGCTGTGCGGCGCTCAGATTCGCGCTCGCCTCGATGAAGCGCTTGGTGTCGTCGTAGGGATGACCGGTCTCCGGATCGATGCCGCGCACGGCGCCGATCATCTCCGACGCGAACAGGACGTTCTTCACCGGGATCACCCGCGTCAGCAGGTCGATTCCCGGCTGGTGATAGACGCAGGTGTCGAAGAAGATGTTTTCCAGCAGATGCGTGCCGAGCAGCGGCTTCTTCAGCTCCTGCGCGAGGCCGCGAAACCGCCCCCAGTGGTAGGGAACGGCGCCGCCGCCGTGCGGAATCAGGAACT
>Ga0068864_100005252_pt1 | contig 10618 bp, 8 predicted proteins | sample KBSSwiS72_FD_66586 | JGI IMG/M metagenome (GOLD analysis project Ga0068864, IMG submission 66586) | Switchgrass rhizosphere microbial communities from Kellogg Biological Station, Michigan, USA - KBS Switchgrass S7-2 | ecosystem: Host-associated > Plants > Roots > Rhizosphere > Soil ...
CCGCGATCTCCGCCGCGGTCACCGGAGCCCCCTTGGGACGCGGCGCGCCCCCGTGCCCGTCGCCGTACTTGGTGAGCCAGAAGTCGTCACGGTCCTGCACGTGCGGGATGCGCGCGAAGTTGTAGACCGGGGGCGGAGAGGGAATCGCCCACTCCAGCGTGCGGGCGTCCCACGGGTCGTTGCCCGCCACCGCTCCGTATCGCAGGGAGCGGATCACGTTGGCGATGAAGAAGAGCAGCGACACCGCGATCAGGAACGACCCGACGGTCGAGACCAGGTTCCAGAAGTTCCAGCCCAGGTCCGGCGCGTAGGTGTAGATCCGGCGCGGCATCCCGATGAGGCCCAGGTAGTGCTGGGGGAAGAACGTCATGTTGAAGCCCACCAGCATCGCCCAGAAGTGCCAGAGGCCGAGCTTCTCGTCGAGGAGCTTGCCGGTGATCTTGGGCCACCAGTAGTAGATCCCGGAGAAGAGGCCGAAGATCGAGCCGCCGAAGAGCACGTAGTGGAAGTGGGCCACCACGAAGTAGCTGTCGGTCTGCTGCAGGTCCACCGGGGGCGAGGCGTGCATGACGCCGGAGAGGCCACCCATGGTGAACATCGCGATGAAGCCGAGGGAGAAGTAGATCGGGGTCTTGAAGCGGATGGAGCCGCCCCACAGGGTGCCGATCCAGTTCAGGATCTTCACCCCGGTGGGCACCGCGATCAGCATGGTGGAGATCGAGAAGGCGGCGTCGGCCACCGGTCCCATGCCCACCGAGAACATGTGGTGGCTCCACACCCCGAAGCCGAAGAAGCCGATCAGGATGCCGGAGTAGATCACCACCGGCGCTCCGAAGAGCGGCTTGCGCGCGAAGGTGGGCAGCACCTCGGAGACGATGCCCATCGCGGGCAGGATCAGGATGTAGACCTCGGGGTGCCCGAAGATCCAGAAGAGGTGCTGCCAGAGCAGCGGGTCGGCCCCGGCCGCGGGGGCGTAGAACAGGGTGCCGAAGAAGCGGTCGAACATGAGGAGGATGAGGGCCACCGTGATCGCGGGGAAGGCGAGCACGAGGAGGAACTGGGTCACGAAGCTCATCCAGATGAACACCGGCATGCGCATGAGGGTCATGCCGGGGGCCCGCATGTTGATGATCGTCACCAGGAAGTTGAAGCCGGCCAGCATCGACGAGAGGCCGAGGATCTGCAGGCCCAGCATCCAGAAGTCGATCGTGTGCCGCGGGGAGAACTGGGCCGTGGTGAGGTTGGCGTAGCCGAACCACCCTCCGTCGGGGGCCAGGCCGAACAGCCAGCTCGAGTTCAGGAACAGGGCTCCGGAGAGGAAGATCCAGTACGAGAGCGCGTTCAGGCGCGGGAACGCGACGTCGCGCGCCCCGATCATGAGCGGGATCATGTAGTTGAAGAAGGCGGCGCTCAACGGCATCACGGCCAGGAAGATCATGGTGGTGCCGTGCATGGTGAACAGCTCGTTGAAGCGCTCCGCGCCCACCAGGGTGTTGTCGGGCCGCGCGAGCTGCAGGCGCATGATCAGCGCCTCGATACCTCCCACCAGGAAGAAGATGAACGCGGAGGTGCCGTACAGGATCCCGATCCGCTTGTGGTCGACGGTGGTGAGCCAGGACCAGACGGTACCCCAGAAGGTCTCGGTCTCGGCCTTCGAGCCGTGCATGAAGGCGGCCTGCGTGGCCATGCGGTCCCCTTATTTCAGGCTGAGCAGGTAGGCCGCGATGGCCTTGCTCTGCTCGCCGGTCATTCCCAGGTTCGGCATGAGGGCCCCGGGCTTCATGTGATCGGGATTCTCGATCCACTTCGCGATGTTGTCCGGGGTCGACTCCATGAGCGAGCCCGCGAACCGCTTGCGGCTCGCGAAGTGGGTGAGGTCGGGTCCGATCTGCCCGGCCGAGATCCCGGTGATGGTGTGGCAGCCCACGCAGGTCGACGCGGAGTAGATCGTCTTGCCCTGCTGGGCGAGCGGATCGGCGGACTCGACCGGCGGGGCCTGCTGGCTCTTGACCCACTTCTCGAAGTCGGCCGGCTCGTGCACGATCACCCGGAAGCGCATGTTGGCGTGGGAGACCCCGCAGTACTCCGCGCACTGGCCCGGGTATTCCCCCGCCACCTCGGGGGTCAGCGTGATGTGGTTGATCCGGTGCGGTACCACGTCGCGCTTGCCGCCGAGCTGGGGCATCCAGAAGGAGTGGATGACGTCCGGCGCGTTGAGGAGGAACGTGGCGGTCTGGTCCTTGGGGAGGTGGAGCTCGTTGGCGGTGGTGATCTTGAACTGCGGGTAGCGGAACTCCCACCACCACTGCTTGCCGAACACCTCCACCCGCAGCGCGGTGGCCGCGGGCGCCTCCTGGGTCTTGAAGATCACCCGGATGGTGGGGATCGCGAACACGAGGAGGATCACCGCGAAGGCGATGGTCCAGCCCACCTCCAGCGTGGTGTGCCCGTGCACCTGCTTCGGGATCGGCGCGCCCGCGCGGTCGCGGTAGCGCCAGCACACCCACGCCAGCGCCACCTCCACCGCGATGAAGATGCCGAGGGTCCACCACGAGATCAGCATGAAGATCTCGTGGGTCATCTTCCCGAAGTCCGACTTCGGCATGACCGTGCTCATCGGGGTGTCCCAGTTCCAGCCCACCGCGCTGCACGAGCAGGCCAGCATCAGCACGGCGCCGAGCAGGCAGGCGAGGGACCAGTCGAAGCGCCGCCGGGGGCGGGGCGAGGTCGCGGACGGGATCGTCACGTGGAGGGCTCCTCTTAGCGCGGGGTCGCCGCCGACTGGGTCGGCGCCCCCGTCGCCGCGACCGCGGGCCGGTGGACGTCGACCACGGCCACCCAGCTCCGGGCGGCCAGGAAGAGCACGAGGAGCACCGGAATGCCGGTCCAGATGAAGTCGGTCCCCCGGCGGCCGCTCCGCGAAGACACGGCCCGGCGCGACCGCAGCACGAAAGCCAGGGACCGGGCCTGGGCGACCAGGAAGACGGTCAGGACCAGGGCCAGCAGCAGGTGCACTATCGTGGGCACAACATCCTCAATAGAAGTGATCGCGCCGGAATCACGCGGAGTGTACTTGATCCCGCGGACCGTTGCCAAGTGGAAACTTTCACATGCACGCGTTTTCGCGTGGGCGCCCTCACCCGGCCAGGCGCAGGAGCGTCTGCAGCAGCGCGTTGGCGCCCCGTCCGATCGCCTTCCAGTCGCTCATCTCGTCGGGCCGGTGGCTGCGCCCGCCGCGGGAGGGAATGAACAGCATCCCGGAGGCGGTGATCGCGGCCAGGTTCTGGGCGTCGTGGCCCGCGCCGGAGGGCATGCGCCGGTAGCGGAGGCGCAGCGCGTCGCACGCGGCCTGCACCGCATCCATGACGCGGGGCGCACAGCGCGCGGGGTCGGTGCGGGACTGCGTCTCCACCACGACCCGCAGGCCGCGCCGCCGGGCCACCGTCCGGGCCAGGGCCACGCACTCGCGGTCGAGGCGGGCCAGGATCCGGGCGTCGAGCTCCCGCATCTCCTGCATCAGCACCGCGCGGGCGGGCACGATGTTGGACACCCCGGGGGCGAGCTCGATGCGCCCGAAGTTGGTGACGCTCCGGCCGCTGCCCTTGCGCACGATGTGCTCGCGGGCCTTGAGCGCGTACTCGCAGGCGCCCAGGAACGCGTCCTTGCGCCGGGCCATCGGGGTGGTGCCCGCGTGGTCCGGCTCCCCGATGAAGGTCAGGCGGTTGCGCCGGATCCCGACGATGCCCTCCACGAGGCCGATGGGGATCCGCGCCTGGTCGAGGTGCGGGCCCTGCTCGATGTGCAGCTCGATGTAGGCGTGGAGCGTGCGCGGGTCGCAGCGCGCCTCCGCCACCCGGCTCGCGTCGTAGCCGGCGCGCGCCATCGCGTCGACCAGCGGCTCGCCGTCGAGGGCCCGGAGGGACGGCACCTGGGCCAGGTCGAGCCGGCCGGTGAAGGCGCGGGAGCCGAAGAGGCTCCCGTAGCGGCCCTCCTCGTCGCTCCACGCCACCACCGCGAGCGGCCGCCGGACCGACAGGCCGGCCTCCTTGATGATCTGCAGGCACTCGAGCCCGGCCAGGACGCCCAGGGCCCCGTCGAGCGGTCCGCCCTCGGGCACGGTGTCGATGTGGGAGCCGGTGAGAACCGCGGCGCCCTCGCCGGGCAGCACCCCGAAGGTATTCCCCGCCGCGTCGACGCGCGTCTCGAGGCCCGCGGTCTTCATGCGCCCGAGGAGCCACGCGCGCGCTTCCTCGTGGGCCGGGCTCCAGCACGAGCGGGTGATCCCGTGGCCGTCCGCGTTGCGACCGAAGGTGGAGAGGGTCTCGATGTGCTCCTTGAGGCGCGCCAGCGAGATGCCCGGGGTGGCCATGGACGCCGCGAGTATACCGCACACGAAGCCTTGACACTTTCTCGCGGGGCCTCGTAATATGAGCGCTGAACCTTCGTTCAGCCTCATCTCGGTCAACCTTCGGTGGGCCGCCACCCGCGCGGGAGGGCGCATGGATTTCACGCTGACCCCTGAGCAGGAATCCTTCCGCGACGAGGTCCGGCGCTGGCTCGCCACGCACATGCGCCAGGAGTGGGTGGCGCGGCTCCGTCAGGGCTCCGATATCCCGCGCCCCGAGGCCTACGAGATGCTCCGCCGCTGGCAGCGGCAGATGTTCGAGGCGGGCTTCGTGGGGCTCACGTGGCCCAAGGAGGCGGGTGGCCGCGGCCTCACCTTCATGGAGGAGATGATCCTCCAGCAGGAGATGGCGCTCTCCAAGGCGCCTCCGGTCCTGAACATCCTCGCGATCGGGATGGCCGGCCCCACCATCATCGCCTACGGCACCGACGAGCAGAAGAAGCGCTACCCGCCCAGGATGCTCTCCTGCGAGGAGATCTGGTGCCAGGGCTACTCGGAGCCCAACGCGGGCTCCGACCTCGCCTCGCTGCAGACCCGGGCCGAGAAGGACGGCGAGCACTACGTGATCAACGGCCAGAAGGTGTGGACGTCGCTCGCCCACATCGCGGACTGGATGATGCTGCTGGCCCGCACCGACCCCGCCGCCCCCAAGCACAAGGGCATCACCTACTTCCTGCTCGACATGAAGAGCCCGGGCGTGACCGTGAAGCCGCTCAAGCAGCTGACGGGCGACGCGGAGTTCAACGAGGTCTACTTCGACAACGTGCGCGTGCACGAGTCGCAGATCCTGGGCGGTCTCAACAACGGGTGGGCGGTCGGCCTCACCACCCTCATGTACGAGCGTCTCGCCCTCGGCTTCGGCCTGCAGGTGCGCCTGCGCATCGCCCTCGACGGCCTGGTGGACATGGCCCGGGCCACCAAGAAGAACGGGATCCCGGCGACCCAGGATCCGGTGATGCGGCAGAAGCTGGCCCAGCTCTGGATCGACACCGAGGTCTTCAAGTACACCGGGGCCCGCGCGATCACCAAGCTGCTCAAGGGCGAGCTGCCCGGCCCGGAGGCGTCGGCGGGCAAGATGATGTGGGTCGAGGGCCACCAGCGCGTGCAGGAGCTGGCCATGGAGATCCAGGGCGCGTTCAGCCAGCTCACCCACGGCAGCCAGTGGGCGGTGGCGGACGGTCTCTGGCAGCACACCTTCCTGCGCTCGCGAGCCAACTCCATCGAGGGTGGGACCACCGAGATCCAGCGCAACATCATCGGCGAGCGCGTGCTCGGCCTTCCGAAAGGCTAAGCCATGAACTTCGGGTTCAACGACGAGCAGGAGCTCCTGCGCAGCACCGCCCGCAAGTTCTTCGAGAACGAGTGCGCCTCCGACACCGTGCGGCGGCTGATGGAGACCCCGGAGGGCATCACTCCCGAGCTCTGGAAGAAGATGGCCGAGCAGGGCTGGCTCGGGCTCGTCTACCCCGAGGCCTACGACGGCATGGGGCTCGGTCTCGTGGACCTCGTGGTCCTCATGGAGGAGATGGGCCGCGCGGTGGTGCCGGGGCCGTTCTTCTCCGCGGTGATCCTGGGCGGGCTCGCGATCCTGGAGGCGGGTAGCGAGGCGCAGAAGAAGGAGTGGCTGCCCCGGATCGGGGCGGGCGACACGCGCGTGGCCCTGGCGTGGATGGAGCCGAGCGCCCAGCTCGGCCCCGCCGGCGTGACCCTCACCGCCGCCGAGAAGGGCGGCCGCTACACCCTCTCCGGCGTCAAGCTGTTCGTCTCCGACGCGCACACCGCGGACGCCCTGGTGGTGGCGGCGCGGACCAAGGCCGGCGCGGGGGCGGACGGGATCTCGCTCTTCCTGCTGCCCCGGGGCACCGCGGGGCTCCAGGTGTCGCTCCTGCCCACGATGGACCAGACCCGCAAGCTCTGCGAGGTCACGTGCGCCGACGTCACGGTGGGGGCCGACGCCCTGCTCGGCGCCGCGAACGGGGGGTGGGCCCCGCTCGCGCGGGTGCTCGACCGGGCCACGGTGGCGCTCTGCGCCGAGATGTGCGGCGGCGCCCAGAAGGTGCTCGACATGACGGTGGAGTACGCCAAGATCCGCCAGGCCTTCGGCCGGCCGATCGGCTCCTACCAGGGCGTGAAGCACCGCGCGGCCGACATGCTGGTGGACGTGGAGAACAGCAAGTCCATCACCTACTACGCGGCGTGGGCCCTCGACGAGGGCGCCTCCGAGGCGCCGCTGGCGGTCAGCATGGCCAAGGCCTACGTCTCCGACGCCTTCCGCCGGGTGGCCGCGGCCGGCATCCAGCTCCACGGCGGCATCGGCTTCACGTGGGAGCACGACCTCCACCTCTACTTCAAGCGGGCGAAGGGCTCGGAGTTCACCTTCGGAGATGCCACCCACCATCGCGAGCGCGTCGCCCAGCTCGTGAACCTGTAGCTTCCGTCCGCTCATGATCAAGCGGGTCCGAGAGCACATGGGCCGATGGATCCGGCGCGACTCACGCGAGCTGCCCCCGGAAGCCCTCCTCTTCGCCGATCACGAGGAGATCCAGGACATCGCGCGCCAGATCCGCCGCACCAAGGTGGAGATGGACCGCGCGGTGCTCGCGATGCGCAGCTGGGCCCGCGACCTGGGGCGCCGCCTCGCGGACGCCCCCCGAGGCCTCTCGCGCGGCGAGGATCTGCGCGCCCTCGGGGAGACCGTCGGTGGCCTCGCCCACAACTTCAACAACTCGCTCGCCGCGATCCTCGCCTACACCGAGCTGATGCTGCGCGAGACCGAGTCGGATGCGGCGCGCCGGCGGCTCGCGGTGATCCGCGACGTGGCCCTCGAGGCCTCGGCGACGGTTCGCAAGCTGCAGGAGTTCGTCTCGCGCCAGCCGCAGGTGGCCTTCGGGCCGGTGGGGCTGCCCGCGGTCATCGCGGAGGCTCTCGAGCTGACCGCGCCGCGCTGGCGGGACGACGCGGAGCGCAAGGGCTCGGTGATCACGGTGACCCAGGACATGGAGGCCCTGCCGCCCGTCGAGGGCAACGCCTTCGAGCTGCGCGATGCCCTGGTGCGCCTGATCCACAACGCGGTGGACGCCATGCCCAAGGGTGGCGCCCTCGCGATCCGGGCCGCCGCGGAGGCCTCGGGCTGGGTGGTGGTCGAGGTGCGCGACTCCGGGATCGGGATGTCGGACGAGACGCGCCGGCGCCTCGCCGAGCACGCGCGGAGCCTCCAGCCGGGCCGGGGGGCCGGGCAGGGCCTCGCGCACGTCTACGACATCATCGAGCGCCACGGGGGCAGCGTGGCCATCGAGAGCGAGGTCGGCCGCGGCACCACGGTGCGCCTGCGCTTACACGCGAGCCGCTTCCAGATCATCCCCGCCTCCGAGGGCGTCGCCGAGCGCCAGGTCTCGCCGGAGAAGGCGGCGCGGGTGCTGCTGGTGGACGACGACCCGCGCCTGCTGAGCGTGCTCTCCGACGTGATGGGCAGCGAGGGCCACGCGATCACCACCGCCGCCAACGGCGAGGAAGCGCTCGCGGTCTTCGATCCCACCGCGCACGACGTGGTGATCACCGACCTCGGCATGCCGAAGATGAACGGCTGGGAAGTCGCCCAGCGCGTGAAGACCCGCTCCCCGTCGACCGCGGTGTTCATCCTCACCGGGTGGGGCGAGGGTGTGTCCGCGCACGAGTCGATGCAGTACGTGGACCGCGTGATCGCCAAGCCGGTCTCGGCCGAGGCCCTCCTGGAGCAGCTGGCCGGGCTCACGCGCTCGCGTGTTCCACCCGCGTGACCGCGCCCGCCGCTCCGCCCGCCGTCCCGCGCCCCGCCGCCTCCGTCCTGCTGGTGCGCCCGGCGGCCCGCGTGCCGGTCGAGGTGTACATGATCCGCCGCCAGAAGAGCATGCGCTTCCTCGGCGGCTTCCACGCCTTCCCGGGCGGCAAGGTGGAGCGCACCGACGCGAGCCCCGCGGCGCTGGCCCGCTGCTACGGGGTCTCGGCCGGCACCGCGCTGGCCGCGTTCCCGGAAGCCGAGGGCATCCCGCCGCTCGCCTACTGGGTGACCGCGGCGCGCGAGCTGGTGGAGGAGACCGGGCTCCTCGTCGGCTGCGACGGGGAGGGCCGACCGGTGGACACGCAGGACTCCGCCACCCGGGAGCGAATCGAGGGGGTCCGGCACGCCCTCGCCGCCGACGCGGGCGTGTTCCCCGGGCTGCTGGAGCGGGAGGGCTGGTACCTCGACCTCGGGCCGTTCCGCTACCTCTCGCACTTCATCACGCCGCCCACGAGCCCGATCCGCTTCACGGCCCGCTTCTTCCTGGCCCCGGTGCCCGCCGGGCAGGAGCCACGGCTGCTCGGCGGGGAGGCCTCCGAGGGCTTCTGGATCGACCCGGCCGAGGGGCATCGACGCTTCCTCGCCGGCGAGATGGAGATGGCGGAGCCGGCGGACTGCGGCCTCCGCTACCTGGCCGGCTTCGAGGACCTCGACTCGGTGTGGGCCGCGCACGTCGACGGTCGCCACAAGTTCCACGGCATCACCGACCGGCTCGCCGCCGCCGGGTACCCCATTCCCCGCGGCAAGGTGTCCGGGCAGGGCTGAGCCGGGCCCACCGCATGGACAACGCGGCCGCCCTCTTCGTCGACGCGCCGGTCGAGGAAGGTCTGGGCGACCGGACCGCGCTGATCACCTCCACTGGCGCGCTCAGCTACGCGAGCCTCCAGCGCCTGACCGATCGCGCCGCGCTCGCTCTCCGCGCGCGGGGGGTGGAGCGCGAGGACCGGGTCGGGCTCTTGCTGGCCGACGGCCCCGGCTGGGCCGCCACGTTCTTCGGGGCGCTGAAGCTTGGCGCGGTCGCGGTGCCGATCAACACCCGGCTCACCCCCGCCGACCTGGGCGTGGTGCTGGCCGACTGCCGGCCACGGGTGCTGGTGGCGGACCGGGGCGTGCTGGAAGGCGCGGGCGTGGACGCGCTGGCCCTCGGCGCGCGCGCGGTGGTCGACTTCGACGCCCTGGTGGCCGACGCGGCCCCGACCGGACCGCTCCTTCCCGAGTCGGTCGGCGCGGACGCGATGGCGTTCTGGCTCTATACCTCCGGCACCACCGGGCGCCCGAAGGCCGCGGTGCACTGTCATCGCACGCTGCCCGCGGGCCGGCACTTCGCGGAGCTGCTCGGCGTCTCGGCGGCCGACCGGGTGTTCGCCACCTCGAAGCTCTTCTTCGCCTACGCCCTCGGCAACGCGCTCCTGATCCCGCTCCACGCGCGCGCCCGCACGTATCTCCACCCGGGCTGGCCCGATCTCGCGGAGGTGGCGCGCGTCATGGGCGAGTTCGCGCCCACGCTCTTCTTCTCGGTGCCGACGGTCTACGCGCGGCTCCTGCGCTCCGACCTGCCCGCGGACACGTTCCGCTCCGCCCGCCTCTGCGTCTCGGCCGGGGAGCGGCTGTCCGCCGATCTCTACGAGGCGTGGCGCGCCCGCTTCGGCGTGGAGCTGCTGGACGGCATCGGGGCCACCGAGACCGTGTTCATGGTGCTGTCGAACCGCCCGGGGCAGAGCCGTGCCGGTACCTCCGGCCTGCCGGTGCCCGGCACCGAGGCCCGCCTCCTCGACCCCGAAGGTCATCCGGTGGCCGACGGAGAGGAGGGCGTGCTCTGGGTCCGCACCCCGTCGCAGGCCGCCCAGTACTACCAGCGGCTCGATCACTCGCGCCGCACCTTCGTGGGCGAGTGGTTCCGCACCGGCGACGTCTACCGCTGCGACCCGGACGGCTACCACGTCCACTGCGGCCGCGAGGACGACTTCTTCAAGGTGGCGGGGCAGTGGGTGGCGCCCGCCGAGGTCGAGTCGGTGCTGCTGCGTCACCCGGGCGTGCTGGACGGCGGGGTGGTGGGCGCCCCGGAGGCGGGCGGGCTCATCAAGCCGTTTGCCTTCGTGGTGCCGCGCGACCCGGCGGGCTCTCCCGAGGCCCTCGAGGCCGACGTGCGGGGCTACCTCGAGGCCGCGCTCGCCCCGCACCAGCGGCCGCGCGCGATCCGGGTGGTGAGCGAGCTGCCGCGCACCGCCACCGGCAAGCTGCAGCGCTTCCGCCTCCGCGAGCTGGCCGATGGTCGCTAACACGATCAGCCTGAAGGTGCGGTGGAGCGAGGCCGACCCGGCCGGTATCGTGTTCTACCCTCGCTTCTACGAGTGGTTCGACCTCGGCACCGAGGCCCTCTTCGAGTCGATCGGCCT
>Ga0068864_100005256_pt1 | contig 10612 bp, 8 predicted proteins | sample KBSSwiS72_FD_66586 | JGI IMG/M metagenome (GOLD analysis project Ga0068864, IMG submission 66586) | Switchgrass rhizosphere microbial communities from Kellogg Biological Station, Michigan, USA - KBS Switchgrass S7-2 | ecosystem: Host-associated > Plants > Roots > Rhizosphere > Soil ...
CGGAAGTCGTCCCGGTTGTACCAGAAAATCGATTTGCGCGCCCGCCATTTGCAGATGGTAACCGGTGACGATTCCGAGCGCGCCGGCTCCGACGATCACACCCGTTCATTCGCCATATCATCCCCTCCTGAAGCCGTGCCACTTCATCGTCCCGACAAGGGGGTTGTGCGCCTCAAGCGCGTAACGCAGGCATATCGACTTCGCGATTGCATATCCGCCGCGCGGCTCCGCGTCGATTGCGAGATCGAGCCCTTGTCGGCGATCCCCTTCCTGGCCCGGCATATTTTGCCGGCACTCTTTTTGACCGCCCCCCCAAACGGGCGATCACACAGGCTGAGGAAATTGTGATATCATCCGTCAGATCAAAGGAGAACTGTTCCGTAAATTCAGGGAACCGGCGGATATGGCAGGAAAGTGACCCGCAAGCGCCGCTCCGATGGCCATTTGCTGCGCCGCATTTTGCGCCTCACCGGCAACTGGACAGAGGCCGAAGATTGTCTGCAGAGCGCCTATGTTCGCATGGCCGAACGGCAAAACGGCCCGACTATCAATGATCCCGCCGCCTATCTGGCCCGCGCCGCACATAATATCGCGATCGACCGGTCGCGACGCAGGCTGGTCCGCGCCGAGGAGGAGAATGGAATCGATCTGCTCTTTGGTATCGCCGACGCGAATCCGTTGCAGGATGAGGTGCTGATCGCACGCGAGCGGCTGGCGCGCGTGCGCGACGGGTTGGCCGCCCTGCCGGAGAAAACCCGCGTCATCTTCCTCAAGCATCGGCTGGACGGCATGAAATATCGCGAAATAGCCGTGGAATACGACATCAGCGTGAGCGCGGTGGAAAAACATATCGCGAAGGCGATGTTCTCCATTGCGCAATTGGCGGCAGACGGATGATGCACGAGGACGCCACTCCGCCAATCTCCCGCGCGGCTCTTGCGGATGCGGCCGTGTGGCTGGCGAGGCTCGGCTCCGAAGATCGGAGCCGCGAGGACGAGCAGCGCCTGCGTCGCTGGCTCGCAGAATCGGACGAGCATCGCCGTGCCTTCCTGGAAGTGTCTGCCTGCTGGGAAGCGGCCGGCGGCATCTCTGATCCGGCCGAATTTTGCTTGAAGGAGCCGCACCGCGAAACGCGCCGAGCCGTGCTCGCCGGTGCGGCAGCGGCGTCGGTCGCAGCGGCTGCCGGCGGCTGGCGGCTTTGGACGTCGGCGCCGGAGAGCACGGTCACCGAGGTGGGCGAAGTCAGGCGCATCGCACTTGCCGACGGAACGGCGCTCACCCTCGACACGGACAGTCGGGTGGACGTCCGGCTCACTTCGTCCTGGCGGACCGTCGATCTGGTACGTGGTCGGGCGCATTTTGATGTGGCCGCCGATCGTACCCGCCCTTTCGTGGTGCGTGCCGAGGGACGCACCGTCACCGCACTCGGCACGGCGTTCGATGTCGCGCATGAGCCCGGCGGCGTCACGGTGCTGCTTGTCGAAGGGCGGGTGGCGGTGCAGCCGGCCGAAGGCGTCGATCGTAGCGCCGCCAGGCTGATGTCCCCCGGCGAGCGTCTTTCGTTGCGGCAGGGGCAATTGCCGCGGCTCGACCGGCCCGACATCGCCGCAGCGGTCGCCTGGCAGCAGGGCCAGCTCGTCTTCGAGAACTGCTCTCTGTCGGAAGCGGTGGCGGAAATGAACCGCTACAGCCGTTACCGTCATCTCAGCGTCGAGGAGGCGATTGCCGATCGGCGTGTCAGCGGCAGTTATGCCACACAGAATATCGAGAGTTTCGCGCGATCGGTCGCGCGGCTGATCGGAGGTGAAGTGGAGATGCAGGAGGACCGGATCGTGCTCCGCCTCGCGCCCGTGCAGCCCGGGAAGAGCTTGGACTCGCCGGACACGATATCGTGAGCGGAAGAGGGAAGAATCTGCCGCCGGCGCTGAGGAAAGGTCCGGCCCGCGCGTCCATCCTTTAAGAAGCCCAAAAAAGGCACAGCCTGGGGAGGAGAGGATATGAAGACGTTGTCGTGCCGGGCACTGGCGCTCGCCGGCGGGTTGGTGATGCTCTCCGCACAGGCCGCCGCCCAGGATCGCGCTGTTCCGTTGGCCATCGCGAAGAAGCCTGTCGGCAAGGCTCTGCAGGAGCTGGCCGCAAAGACCGGCGCGAACATATTGTTCACGCCCGCAGCAGTCGCCGGCATGCGTTCGGCACCGGTCCGCGCGACGGTGACCGCGGAACAAGGTGCGCGCAAGATGCTCGCCGGTACGGGCCTGCAGGTGATCCGGGATCAGAACGGCGCTCTGCTGATCCAGCCCCAGGAGACGCGGCCGCCGCGGGCCGGCCTTAATCAACCCGCGCCACGCCGGGAGGAGCCGGTGCGTTATGCGGCGCTGCAGCTTGCCGCGCTGCCTGTGGATTCGGAGCTTCCCTCGGGAGCGAGAGCCACCGACGGTGAGGCCTTGGGCGACATCGTCGTGACCGCTCGCCGAGTTGCGGAGAACCTGCAGGATGTGCCGGTTGCAGTCACGGCCTACTCCGGGGCCGCGCTTCTGCAGCAGAATGCTCGTGCCATTCCGGATGTGGCCCTTTTAACGCCCGGCCTCACCATAGCACCCGCAGTGCTGTCCAATTCCGCAGTGAATATTCAGATGCGCGGTCAGGTGCAGTCGGACGTGATCGCGACGCTCGACCCATCGGTTGGAACCTATGTCGACGGCGTTTACTGGGCGCGGGCATATGGTCTGAACGCCACATTAGTGGACGTGGAGAGCTTCCAGGCGCTGAAGGGCCCGCAGGGCACGCTGTTCGGCCGCAACACGTCGGGTGGGGCGATTCTGATCACCACGAAAGACCCCAGCTTTTCGGAAGGCCTCTCCGGTCTTCTGTCTGGAACCTACGGCAATTACAATTATCAGGCCCTGACGGCTATTCTCAATGCGCCGATCGTCGATGACAACCTTGCTGTGCGCTTAGTGTATTCAGGCAATCGCCGCGACGGCTTCGCTCGGGAGAAGCAGTCGGGACGAAGTTTGGGCAATCTCAACGATTACACCCTGCGCGGCAAGATTTTGATCCAGCCGGTGGAGAAGTTGCGCGTGCAGCTTTCCGCTGAGAAGTTCCATTCGAAGGTGCTGCTGGACGCCGGCCGACTTGGCTATTTTGTTCCCAACGGCAGGCCTTCCTTGGAAGCCGGTTTCGAGCAGCTTGGCGCGCCGGCCTGTCTGGCGGCTGCCGCAAGTTGCACTGCACTTGGCAACCAGATCCTGGCACAGGCGATGTTGGACATGCGAGGCAATAACAGATCGCTGACGCAGGTTCCTACGGTTACTACAAATACCCAGACGTTCGCCGCTACGGCAATTTATGACACGTCGTTCGGTGCTATCAAAGCCATTGGCGCCTACCGTAAGGTAGACAGCCTCAACTTCCTTCCAGATGGTGATGGCTCTCCGATAAGGATTCTCGACAATCTCCTTAACAAGGCCGAAGTAAGGCAATGGTCCGGTGAAGTGACGGCCACAGGATCGGCGTTTGATAATTCGTTGGATTTCGCAGCGGGAGGTTTCGCCTTCCATGAATACGGCTTCGACACGAATATTGCTAGCACTTTCACAGAGATTGGCCGAAATCTGGCGCCGCCTACCGGCGTCCGAAAGTTCACGGTTTCTGACGGTCACATCGATACCGTCAGTAAGGGCCTTTACGGACAGGCAACGTGGCACGTAACCAACAAATTTTCAGTCACAGGAGGTGTGCGTTATTCAACGGATCGCAAAGAGCTAACGCTGTCGAATGGCACCAGCCTAGGGGATCCTAGGCTCAGCGCGTCAACGTTCATTTGCCAGTCAGGTGTATGCCCGAGCACGAGTTCGATCAAATTCGACGCAGTATCGTACACTGCCGGTGTGGATTACAAGATTGCGCGAGACGTATTGGTCTATGCCAAGACTGCGAAAGGGTTTCGCGCCGGGGGACAGAATTTGCGCGCAAACGCGGCTGTTCCCGCATCATTACGGCCCTTTAAGCCGGAAATCGCATATAATTATGAGCTTGGACTAAAAAGCGAATTCCTCGATCGTCGGCTCAGGCTGAACATAGCCGGTTACTACACCCGGCTGAAAGACGTCCAACGGACTACATCCGTGGTCGTCGGTACCACAACAGCCACTTTGGTAGAGAATGCGGCGGCGATTAACATCTATGGTGTCGAAGCTGAGGCGAGCGCCGTACTTCCAGGGGATTTTCGTGTGGATGCCACGTTGGGCTACACGGACGTCAGCTATTCCAGTTTCATTGACTTCAACGGATTTGACCGAAGCCATGAACGAATTCCGTACGTGCCAAAGTGGACCGCCTCCGTATCGCCATCCTGGTCGCATGAATTGGGGGCGGGGAAGCTCTATGCGCGAGGCGACTTCGCATACCAATCGGCCACGGCCGTGTCCGCCTTTGGCTTCTTCCGTGATGCGAACGGCGTGCTGCGAGACGCGACCTCCGGTACGTCCACGACCGGTTCTGGCATTCCACTCACTCCGCAGATTGTCGCCGGGTTCACCAACTCGGGTATAGATAGAGCTCATTGGCTTATCAATGCACGCGCCGGAATGACTCTCCTGGACGGGCAGCTCGACGTTGCGGTATGGGGGAAAAATCTGAGCGACAAGCGCGATATTGTCAATGCGGTGGTGGTCACGGGACTAGAGGCTCCGCGGAGTGTCCCACGTGAGCCTCGCACAATTGGTGTAACTGCTACTGTGAAATTTCGCTGAGGCGGTCCGAGGCGGATTGGAGCCGGGCTTGCGACAACGCTGGCGCGGGACTGACCCTTCGCCCGTCACGGTCTACAGCGTAAACGTAGAACAGTGTGGCGGCATAGCCGCTATTAGGATTTGGAAGGAGAGACTTATGTCCTGGAAGGGAAGGGCTGAAACGGCGCTTGGAGCAGGCATGCTCGCCTTGGTTCCCGCGATGGCGGTCGCCGCACCGGTGGATCGGCATTTTGCCGGGCCATTGGCTACGGCGACGCAGATCAACGCGGAAAAGCTCGCGATACGCCTCGTTGCCGACCCGCGGATCGTGGCGTTGCGACCCAAGCTGCGCGCGATCGTCCAAGCGCTGCCGGCGGCGGGTTCACCGTCCGGTGCACAGCAGATCGATCATTCGATCGATCTGTGGACAATGTCGCTCGCAATCCGGGAAATCTGTTCCGATACCGACCATCCGGCAATTTCCTGGCATCCCGAAAACTCGCCGCACAGCTGGTTCGACTACACTTTCCCCGGCTCGGGCGTAGCAGGCGATAGTCCGGACCGCATTTATCGCGGCACCTTCCTTGACGGCGCTTCCACCTATGAAGTTCGCGGCAGCTTTCCGTCCAAAAGGTCCATCCAGTTCAGTCTCGAGGCCATTCGTGGCACGCCTGGCGGAATAGCCATGACGCATCAGAGTTCGGCCACCCCCGATATGGGCAATCAGATCGCGATCCTCGAAGACGTCAATATGGATGTGGCTGAGAATGGCAGCTTTGTCGTCACGATCGGACCTGAAAGCGCCGGTGCTCGGCGCAATCATATGAAGTTGACGCCCGGCCCGGCAAATCTGGTGATCCGGGATACCTTCTCCGACTGGGCGGAGGAGCCGACCGCGGTGGAAATCCGGCGTCTGTCGGGGCCGCCTGCCAAGTCCCCGCCCACCGAGCAGGACCTGGTCGACAGGCTCGTCGCCGACCTGCCTGAGTGGGTGAGATTCTGGGCCAATTTCAACACCGCCTGGCTGGGGGGGTTGAAGGAAAACCAGATCAAGGGACCTGCCCCGCGCGAGGGCGGCTGGGGATATCTTGCCGCCGGCAGGTTCAACCTGACCGATCAGGACGCGATAATGATCACCACTACGGATCGGGGTGCCAAGGCCACGGGCTTCCAGATCACCAACCCCTGGATGATCATGCCGGGCGATGTACGCAAGACCCTGTTGAGCCTCAACAAGGGCCAGGTCGCGCGCAACCCCGATGGCAGCGTCACCTATGTCCTGGCCCGTCGGGATCCGGGGGTCGCCAATTGGATCGACACCGGAGGCCTGGCACAGGGGATATTCATCCTTCGCTGGGAAGGAGTCGCCAAAGACGCCGATCCGGGCGCGTGGATTCGCAGCTTCCAGATGCTCAAGCTGGCCGATTTGAAGGGTGCGCTGCCCCCGGGCGTGCCAATGCTCGGCAAAGCCGAGAGGGCCGCCCAGATCAGCGCGCGCGAAAGCGATTATGACCTGAGACTCGGAAAGAAAGTGGATCGCGTCGCGGCTGGGACTCCGGCCCCTGCAGTGAGGTAATGCAAGGCCGGGGCCGACTGCACGGGCAGTGTCACGGCAGACCGAGTTGCCTTGATCTAATCGCCATGTCGCGTCGAGGCATTGCACCGGGCGGCGCGGCATTGTTATGGGTCTGGCATGAGCGAGATCATCGATTGTCCGTCGCCCAATCATGACGAGCGGGCGCTGCCGATCTCCGTCCTCGTTCTCCATTATACGGGCATGCAGGACGCCGAGGCCGCGATTGCCCGGCTGACCGATCCCGAAGCGAAGGTGTCCTGCCATTATCTCGTCGCCGAGGACGGCCAGCTTGTCAGGCTGGTCTCCGAAGAGCGGCGCGCCTGGCATGCGGGCAAGTCCTTTTGGCGCGGCATCACCGATGTGAATTCGGCGAGCATCGGGATCGAGATAGTCAATCCCGGCCACCAATTGGGCTATCGCCCTTTTCCGAAGCCGCAGATGGATGCGGTGGTGCGGCTCATATACGACATAACGCGGCGTCACGCGATCGAGCCTGCCAATGTCGTCGGCCATTCGGACGTCGCCCCCGCACGGAAGCAGGATCCCGGAGAGTTGTTCGACTGGGAACTGCTCGCCAAGCTTGGCCTCGCACTGCGCCGGCCCCGGCACGGGCTCGCCGATCCACACTGGACCCCGGGCGGCTTCCTGCTCGCGCTCGAACGCTTCGGCTATGACGTCGGCGATGGCCCGGCGGCGGTGGCCGCCTTCCAGCGCCGGTTCCGCCCGGAGACGATCGACGGGATCGCGGATGGCGAATGCCGCGCTATCCTGTTGCGGCTTCTGCTGCATCGTGAGGGCGACGCGCTGCTGGAGGAGCGCAAGGCCTGAGGGGCCCGACCCGAGACTCGCATTGAACGACGCGCCTGCCGTCCCTATAGCTCGGCGCACCAGAGGGCCAGGCGGTCGCCGCGCAGCGATGCGGGGAGGAAAGTCCGGGCTCCAAGGAGTGACGGTGCCGGGTAACGCCCGGCGGGGGCGACCCCAGGGACAGTGCCACAGAAAGCAGACCACCCGGCGGGTTTCGGCTCCGGGCCAGGTCGAAAGGGTGCGGTAAGAGCGCACCGCGGGCGCGGCAACGCGAACGGCATGGTAAACCCCACCGGGAGCAAGATCGAATAGGGACGGCGCATGGGCCACTCCGCCCAGTCGTCCGGGTTGATTGCTTGAGGCCTGGCGCGAGCCCGGCCCTAGAGGAATGACCGCCCATCCGCTGCAAGGCGGGGGACAGAACCCGGCTTACAGGCCCTCTGGCATATAAAGCGGTGCTGCGGTTACGAGCTCAGAGAGCAGGCCGACGTCCGGAAGCGCGAAGCCGCCGCCCGCCTTGCCGAGCGGCAAAGCCCACAAGCGCTGTCACTTGATGCTGGACATAAAACTAAATGGCGGTTTAATTGAAGCTAAATAGCGTTCAGCAATCCGCGAGCGGCGCACATCATGGATTCAACCATCGGCGCAATCTTCTAATTGGAGTGGTGTCATGCTTTCACAGGCGAACAACGAACTGCTAACGAGAGTCGAGGGCGATGCCCCGATGGGTCAGTTGATCCGTAAATGGTCGTGGATTCCCTTTGCGGTGCCGGGCCAGCTCAAACCCTATGAGGCTCCGCTCAAGGTTCGGCTGCTGGGCAGCGACTATGTGGCCTGGCGCACGCCCGAGGGCAAGGTTGGCTTCATCGATCAGGCCTGCCCGCATCGTCGCGTTTCGATGGCGCTCGCGCGGAACGAGGGTTGCGTGCTGCGCTGTATATTCCACGGCTGGGCAGTGCATGCCGACGGTTATGTGCAGGAGGCGCCCTCGCATTATCCGGACCAGGAGGAATTTGCCGCCCGGGTCAAGGTCGCGCATTATCCCACGTTCGAGGCGGGAGACATGGTGTGGGTTTATCTCGGCGGGGGCGATCCGCCGCCCCGGCCGCGGCTGCCCTTCACCGAAGTCCCGGAAGGCCATGTCTATACCACGCGGACTATGGCCTACTGCAATTACCTGCAGGGAGTGGAGGGCTCGCTCGATACGGCGCATCTCACCTGGCTGCACAGGAGCTTTATTCCCAAGCTTTCGCCGAGGGCGGCCGATGGCTCGCTGCGAACCGGGAATGACAACCCGATCCTTACCGCTTCGCCGCCACGTTACGAGATCAGGCGCACCCCCTGGGGCATGACGGCAGTCGCCATGCGCGACAACAGGAAGGGCAAGGTCCATATGCGGGCCTCCCAGTTCATCGCGCCGTTCATCACGATCATTCCCGCCTATCCTTATGGGAACGGCAACTTCTTTGCGATGGTGCCGGTGGATGACACGCATCACATATTCTTCAATGGTTTCTTCTCTCTGACGAGCAAGGTCGACGAGAACTGGCCGGATCTTCAGACGACGGTCGGCAATGGACGCCTGGTAAAGGAAAACTACGCGCCGCTGCTAGGGGGGACGGAGATCAACTTCGGGCAGGACCGTGTCGCCATGGCCAATGGTCATTTCACCGGTTTTCCGAACAATCTTGTCGAGGAAGACATGGTGGTCCAGGTCAGCATGGGTGCGATTACCGATCGATCAAAGGAGAACCTGTCCTCCAGCGACGTGGCACTCGTCCAGATGCGCATGATGATGCTGCGTGCGCTCAAGAACGACGCCGAAGGCAAGCATCCATTGTCGCCCAATGAAGGCGACTATATCTGGGACGATGCGATGCCGATCGACCAGGTTATGGCGCCGGATGAGGACAAGGACAAATATCTCGTGCGGCAGCGCGAAGCTTCGGTTGCATGAGGTCGCGTGCTCCCTACGAACGGAATAGCTCGTCGGCATCTACCCGATCCGATTCGTAGGGGCCGCCCCGAACTGCCCAGCAACGGCCTACACCGTCGCGCGCTCCCGCCTCCAGCTAAAAGAAGGCCTGGAGGCCGGTCTGTGCGCGCCCGAGAATCAGCGCATGAACGTCGTGCGCGCCTTCATAGGTGTTTACCGTCTCGAGATTGACCATGTGGCGCATCACTTGGAATTCCTCGGAGATTCCGTTGCCACCATGCATGTCCCGCGCCGCCCGCGCGATGTCGAGCGCTTTCCCGCAATTGTTGCGTTTGACGATCGAGATCATCTCGGGCGTCATCCGTCCCTCCTCGAACAGCCGACCGACCCGTAAACTGGCTTGAAGGCCTAGCGCGATCTCGGTCTGCATATCAGCCAGCTTCTTCTGGAACAGCTGCGTCTGCGCGAGGGGCCGCCCGAACTGCTTGCGGTCGAGGCCATATTGGCGTGCGGCGTGCCAGCAGAATTCAGCGGCGCCCATCGCGCCCCAACTGATCCCGTAGCGTGCGCTGTTGAGGCAACCGAACGGGCCACCAAGGCCTTCGGCGCCTGGCAACAGGGCTTCCTCGCCGACCTCAACATCGTCGAGGACGATCTCCCCGGTGATGGAGGCGCGCAGCGACAGCTTGCCTCCGATCCTTGGCGCCGACAGCCCCTTCGTCCCCTTGTCGAGCACGAACCCCTTGATCTTGCCCTCGTGCGCGTCGGACTTCGCCCAGACCACGAAGACGTCGGCGATCGGCGCATTGGAAATCCAGGTCTTCGAGCCGTTGAGTCGATAACCGCCGTCGCATTTCGCGGCGCGGGTCCTCATGCCGCCGGGATCGGACCCTGCTTCGGGTTCAGTCAGGCCGAAGCAGCCGATCCATTCTCCCGATGCGAGCTTCGGCAGATAATGGCGCTTCTGGGCTTCAGAACCATAAGCATGGATCGGAAGCATCACGAGCGAGGACTGCACCGACATCATCGAGCGATATCCGGAGTCGACCCGCTCGATCTCGCGGGCGATCAGGCCATAGGCGACATAGCCGGCTCCTGCGCCGCCATATTCGGTGGGGATGGTCGCACCCAGCAGGCCCAGAGCTCCCATCTCGCCGAAGATCGCGGGATCGGTCTTTTCCTCGCGATAGGCTTCGATCACGCGTGGCTGGAGTTGGCCCTGCGCATAGTCACGCGCAGCGTCGCGGATCATCCGTTCTTCGTCGGTGAGCAGCTGGTCGAGAAGGAAGGGATCGTCCCATTGGAATCGCGCCAGCATGTTCGCGCTAGGGCCGCTCATATCATTCCTCTCATGTCTCGTCCGATCAAACCGCCTGCGTCGGACAGAACCGGTCGGCGATGCTTAATGCAGATTCTCGGTGCAGCAACAACCCCAGGCCGTGCAATATTCCGACAGGAAAGCCTGTACGTCTGGGGTGGGCCCCCGAAGGGCGTGCTGCCGGAGATGCCCCGACTAGGTGCAAAGTTCCGCGATAAACGCCGATGATGCCGTGAACGGAA
>Ga0068864_100005259_pt1 | contig 10611 bp, 13 predicted proteins | sample KBSSwiS72_FD_66586 | JGI IMG/M metagenome (GOLD analysis project Ga0068864, IMG submission 66586) | Switchgrass rhizosphere microbial communities from Kellogg Biological Station, Michigan, USA - KBS Switchgrass S7-2 | ecosystem: Host-associated > Plants > Roots > Rhizosphere > Soil ...
CAGTCATGGCATTTTTCGGGGCGACGGGGGCCGGCCTGGGTGCCCTAATCGGGGCAGCGTCGCACAGCGAGCGCTGGGAGCAGGTGCCCCGGCCGTGGGTCAGCGCGCAGCTCCATCGGTCCCGGGGTGTTGTCGTAGGCGTGGTGATGTCGTGGTAAACCGCGAGGGCTGTTGCTCCTATTATTTCCTGAGCTGCGAGCGGCCCGGGCGTCCCACAGCCCTACTTACTGATGAGGTACGTCTGATCTAGGAGCGAGAGGCACCCATGCGGCACGCTACGCTGGTCTCGACGCTCGCGATCGTCCTCTCTTTCGGATCACCGCACATGGCGGTCGGCCAGGTGTGCTTCCGCGGGCGACCGGAGCCTGGGTGCGCTGGCTTCATGGTGCTGGAGTTTACCAGCGCGTTTCGCCTCAACGAGAAGTCCGGCGCGACAGACCAAAACGCCGCGTTTTTCTACTGGAGTGGTGGTTATCTGCAGAACCTCAACCCGAGTTCGGCGCTAGGGGCCGCGTTCAAGCTCACGGCCGACAGCGACGGGCACCGGTACGGGGCTGTGGCGCGGTATCGTCGCTGGCTCAGCCCGACCTCGAGCCTCGACTTCGCCCCCGGACTCTTCCTCGGGGGAAAGGACAATTTCATCACCTTGAGCTTCCCGAGCCCCACAGCCGACCTGGCCCTCAATTATCGCGACCTGGTCGGTGTAGCCGTTGGGGTCGATGCGATCCGCCAACAGAGCGGGGATACCCAGTGGGAAGGCCACATGGGCGTCCGGTTCGGCACCTGGCTCGCTCCACTGGCCACACTCGGGCTCGGCGTGCTCATCGGGGCGACTTGGTGACCGGAGCTTGGGCCGAGTCGCAGCGCTTCGCGGTCCTGTGCGGCGTGCGGGGCCTATCGCTGTGAACACGCTGCGGCCTGACCTGCACGTAAAGCGGTCGACCCGCGGTGGCTACCTCTGCGGGAAGCCGTCGGTAGTGTCATGGCACTCGGTCGCCGTGACGCTGGCGCTGGCTGTTGTGGCGGGCTGCGTCTCCGTCCGCTATCAGCGTCCCGGCCAAACCATCACGCCGCGCACGGAAGAGACACTTGTCTTCGGGCGTGTTCGCTTCTTCCATGATGGGCGCGAGTTCTTCCCCTGGAACGTGAGCCTCGTTGAACCTGGGATCGGGACGCATACTGAGCGGCACCTGTGGCTGCTGCGCCTGGGACGGCGCGCCGTCTCGGCCGAGGTGCATCCCGACCCAGATGGCTCGCTGGCGATCTGGCTCACCACCGGAGACTACGCCCTGCTCGGCAGCACGCAGCTTGCGACGTCGGGAGCGCCGCCGTACGAGGTGGTGGCGCTTTTCCGGGTTCCAGGGGAGCCGGTCGCCGCGTATGTCGGAGACCTGAACATGAAGACCGAGAGCTACGAAGGCGGGCATTTTTCGCACGGTGAGCTCGGCGAACAGTCGGTCACCCTGTTGCCGATTGACATTGCCCGAGTGACGCTGGAGCAGAGGCTCGGGACGCTACCGGAACCACCCGTCCTGTCCCCATGGTGCACCGGCGAGCATTTGCCCGGCTTCAACGATTCCAAACTCGCGACTCGCGCCAAAGAACTCCTGGACCGCGGTTGTGCCGACGTGAGCTGAGTCGATGGGGCGCTGTCAACTTCGCGACGCCACCGTCCCTAACAATCCCTCGGACGTCATCCATCGCTCGTGGAGGCGGAGGGCGTACTATCATATATGGCTCCAATGGGCGTTCTGACCCGCAAGCCACGTGTCGCCGCATCGCTGCATCCGGACCCTGTCGTCCTTGACCAGCTGCGTGTGGCGGAGAAGGTCGCACTTGCTCTCGCTGGGTCCCTTGCGGGTTTGGTGCTGGCTGGTTGGCTGATCCCCGGTCTCGCAGTCCTGTGGCCGAGCGCGTGGTCGTTGATGAAAGCGAACACCGCGCTCTCGGTCGTCCTCATTGCCGCAGGTCTCGCGCTCGCACGGCCCAAGCAGAGCACGAAATGGATCATCCTCGGCCGCCTCTTCGCCGGGGTAGTCATCGGGATTGCCGGCACCGCGATGTTCGAACACTGGAGCGGTCACAGTACGGCCGTCAGCACTATCCTCGCGTCCGATCGCGATGTCGTGCGGCCAGGTTTGATGTCACTGCAGTCAGCGATCAGCCTGGCTCTGCTCGGCGTTGCGATGCTCATCGACGTCTCCCGGAGCGGCCCGTTAGGCGCAGTGTTGGACGCCCTCAGCGTCCTTCTCGTCTCATACACACTCGTGCTCACCGCCGGCTACGTCTTCAATGCGCACAGTTTCGTCGGTCCCACGCCGACGCTGCGCATGTCGCCCCAGACGTTGATTTGTGTGGCGCTCCTCACTTTCGTCGTAACCAGCCGGCGCGCGCGGTACGGCGCTTTCGCGTCGTTGGTGGCAATCGGCATCGGGAGTAAGTTCGCGCGTCTCGTTCTTCCGCTCGCGGTCCTGCTCGCGTTCAGCTTCATCCTGGGCGGCGCGACCCTGTTGGCCTCGGGAAAGGTGACGCTCCCCTATGCCGCCGCCATCACGGCATCGAGCATGGCGATCGTCCTGGTCGGAGCAGTCGTCCTACTTGCGGCGCAAATCAACCGACTGGAGGAAGACCTGCGTAGTCAATCGTTGTCCGACGAGTTGACGGGACTCCACAATCGGCGCGGCTTCTATCTCCTCGGCGAGCAGGCCGTGCGGGATGCTCGGCGCAGCGCGAAGCCGGTGACCGTGTTGTACATGGACGTGGATGAGCTCAAGCGCGTGAACGACACGCTCGGACACGATGTCGGTTCAGAGCTTCTACGCGACGTGGCGAGGCTGCTGCGCTCGACCTTCCGCGCCAGTGACGTCGTTGGGCGCCTGGGCGGTGACGAGTTTGCCGTATTCGCGCACGATAGTGATGACGACTTAACGCCGCGACTGCAGCGGTTGCAAACGGCCACTGATGCCATCAACCAGTCAGGCGAGAAGCCGTATCTCATCAGCTATAGCGTCGGTCGTGCGACGTCGCGTATGGACTCCAACGAGACATTCGCCAAACTGGTTGAGCGTGCCGACGCGGCAATGTACATGCAGAAGCGCGAGCACCGCGCCGGTGGGAGTATGCGCGATCCTGGACGGCAGCCGAGTTCAGAAGCGATGAGTCGTTAGGAGCAAGCCGTGTCTGGCGTCCCGTCCGAGACAGCAGCCAGCCGTTGGCTCGCGCTTCATCATTCCTTCAGACCTCAGGTCATAGCTTCTGAGCCAGTCGCACTCACCCCTGGACTCAGCTCGGAGAGGTCGCATGATGCGCTCCCTTCTCGGGTGCCTGCTTGCAGGCCTACTGCCGGCCCTGCAAGTACATGCCCAACAAGACATAGCAGTGACATCGACGGCCCGAATTCACTTACTGGCGCAGTGGACCGACTCGACTACGTCGGCGCTCACGCTCCAACAAGACGCCTCCCGTTCTGACTTCCCGAGACCCCTGATCACGGGAGGGCTCCGCCATCAGGCTGCGACTCAGCCGGCCCATAAGTCGCCCTTCCTAGCCTGGTTCTTGAGCTGGTTCATCACCGGCGGCGGCCAAGCCTATAATGAGCAATACGTCAAAGGCGCGGTCTTCTTTGGAGGGGCCGTGATCGGCATTGCGATGTTCGTTTCCAACGATGGCTTCCAATGCACCGGCGATTGCACTACTAACAATGTGGGTCTGGGCATCTGGGTGGCCTCCTCACTCGGATCTCAAATTGACGCGCCCATCTCGGCGACCCGAATCAACAAGAAGGCAAAGGAGAGGCAGGCGAGTGGCCAGCAAGTGACCCTGTTGCGCCTTCGCTTCTGATCCCCGGAGTAACTGGCTTGGTGAATCGGACCGTGAACGCACCGAGGCCGAGAGGAGTTAGCTATGACATACCAAGTACGACGTGCTGAGTACTTCTATACCACTGTCGCGGATGAGCCGGGGCAGGCGCTCAACCTACTGAACCTGCTGGCGGAGAAAGGCATCAACCTGCTGGCCTTTACCGCTGTTCCGGTGGGGCCTAACCGCACTCAACTCACGATTTTTCCGGACGACGTGGCCAAGATGGTGAGCGAGGCCAAGAAGGCACAGCTGCCGCTGGACGGACCCTACGCCGCGCTGTTGGTCCAAGGAAGGGACGCGCTCGGCGCTCTGGCGGCGGTCCACGCGAAGCTCTATGAGGCTAATGTCGACGTTTACGCCTCGAGCGGCGTTGCCGATGGCCGGGGCGGTTACGGCTACGTGATCTACGTCCGGGGACAGGACTACGACGCGTCCTTGAAAGCTCTCGGAATCCGCTGAGGTGACAGCAGGAGTCCACCCGGGCGGCCTGCTGCGTACGTTGACGCTGCAACGCTCGGCTACTACGTAGAGACCGCCACCGGCGCCGATAACATCCCGTGTTGGCGTTCTCGTAAGCGCGCGCACCCAGGAGATCGGTATTCGCATGGCCCTGGGCGCCGACGGCGCTCGAGTGCAGCGGATGATCCTGCGGGAAGGAGGCGTGCTGCTCGTGATTGGCCTCGTGCTGGGCGTGGTTGGCGCCTTCTTCGCCGCCGGCGTCATGCGCGGGCTGCTCTTCGGCGTCGCGCCGAACGACCCGAGTACGTTCATCGGTGTCGCGGTGATGATGGCGGTCATCGGACTGGTCGCGTGCTGGATTCCGGCCCTGCGCGCGGCGCGCATCGACCCGGCCATCACGATGCGGTTGTCCTGATCGACACAAAGCTGGGTTCGTTATAACCCACTGGACACTACCAGGCGATAGGGGCGCTTCCTGAGAAGGCCCCGCAGGTGCAAACGCTGGTCAGGCGGTTTCCGACTCCAGTGGCCCTGACTTTGCCCCAGCCTGCGCCCGCTCGATGCGACGATCAGGAATCAGCCACAGGAGCGCGCCGAGCACATACAGCCCATCGGCAATCTGGGGATGTATGAACGCCGCGCCGATAGCCAGGAGGTAGAACAGGGCCGAGAGCTTCCCCTTGGCGTCCCGACCCACCGCCGCGGCCAGGACAGAGTGCGGGCCCTCTGCGCGCAAGATTTGCCGCTGCAAGATCAGGTAGGCAATCCCAGCCATGAGGAGCACCACGCCGTACAGTGCCGTCGGGATCGCGGCGAAGTGATTGTTGCCCATCCAGCGCGTTACGAACGGCACCAGCGACAGCCAGAACAGCAGGTGCAGATTGGCCCAGAGAATCGACCCGGTAACTCGATGGGTGACGTGCAGCATGTACTGATGGTTGTTCCAATAGATCCCGAGATAGATGAAGCTGAGCATGTAGCTCAGTAGCACGGGCACCAGTGGGTGCAGGGCGGTCAGCTCGGCTCCATCGGGCACACGCAGCTCGAGAACCATGATGGTGATGATGATTGCCAGCACGCCATCACTGAATGTTTCCAGCCGACCCGTGTCCATCGGTGCCCTTCCCCTTTTGGGAGTCCGGCTACTCGCAATCCCTCCAATCGCCGGGGCCCGCCGCTCGTTGAGCGGCGGGTCATCGGGCGTCTACGGCTTCGAGACCAGCGCCTGGTTGAGCCAGTCTTCGAAGCGCGTCTCGGCCAGGATGGCCTTGGAGCCGGGCAAGAGCGTTCGCTCGCCCAATGCTGCGCCGAAGTAGCGCGCGTCGGGATCGGCGACCACTTCGCGCGGGTCGTGGCGTTCCTTGAGGCCTCGCCGGATGAGTTCGTCCAAACGGAACTGCTCCGGCCCCGCTACCTCTTCGGTGCCGTTCAGTGGCGATCCAACGGCGACCCTGGCAACCGCGCTCGCGACATCCTCGGCCGCCATGGGTTGGATCAGAACCGGTGGGAGTCGCACCGTGTTACCGACGGTCGCGTCGTCCGCCATGCGCTTGGTGAACTCGAAGAACTGCGTCGCATGGACGATCGAGTAGGGGATCGACGACTCGCTGATCAGTTTCTCCTGGACGATCTTGGCGCGGAAGTACCCGCTTTCCGAGAGCCGTTCGGTTCCCACCACTGATAACGCGACGTGATGCCCCACGCCTGCCGCCGCTTCAGCTTTGAGGATGTTGCTGGTCGACGTTTGGAAGAACTTGAGCACTGCCGTATCCTCGAACGACGGGGAGTTCGACACGTCGACGACGACCGCCGCTCCGTCGAAGGCTTCGGCCAGCCCCTCGCCCGTGAGCGTGTTCACGCCGGAGTCCGGTGACGCCGGCACTGCCTGGTGCCCTTGCTCATTCAGCTTGCGGACGAGCCTTGAGCCGATGAGCCCGGTTCCGCCGATCACCACGATCTTCATGCGACCCTCCTCATTGCGCCGGCACGACCGCCGGGGCGCCCTTGTTCTTCAACAGAAAGACCAGAAACTTGGCGGGCTTGGTGCTACTTGCGTTCCGTCCAACGACGTGGACATCGTCCGGGCCTTCAAAGAAGGTCTGCCCGGGAAGCAGCGTCACCGGCTCTCCTCCTTTCACCTGCATCACGATCGAGCCTTCCAGCACGTAGACGAATGCATTGGCATTGTGCCGGTGGACCGGGTCCGCTCCGCCGGGCGCATACTCGACGGTGATCATCACGACTTCCTTGCCCGGAATGTTGCTCAGCACTTTCTCCATGAGCGGCACGACCGTGGGCTCCTGGGCGGTCAAACTACCGGTGAAGGCGAGGAGGCCGACCACCGATCCTGCCATGGCGATGTTCAACGTGCGCATCGTATGGTCTCCATTGCGTGCAGGGTTACTCCCTCATTCCCACCGCCGCGCCTTCGGCCGCGGTGGCGGCCTGCTCGATCACCTTCACCACCTCGGCCGGTTGCGAAATGAACGGCACGTGACTGGATGCTAGCTCCGTGGTCGTGGCCCCCATGCGATGGGCGAAGAATCGCTCCAAGTCGGGATTGATCACGTGATCGTTCTGGGCCACGATGAACCAGGAGGGAATCGTCTTCCAGGCCGGGGGGACGGTCAACTGGGCCGCGAAGCTGGCGCCGGCGAGCGGTTTCTGGGTGGCCGCCAGGACCGCGGCCTCTTGGGCACCGACATCCTGGGCGAAGATGTCACGGAACATGGCGCGGTCGATGTAGAAAAAGCCCGCCGCGTCCGGCCGCAGGGCAGCTCCCGACGGGGCGGGATACTTCTCGAGCAGGGGGCCAATCGGCTCGGCGGAGTCGGGGGCGAAAGCGGCGACATACACCAGCGCCTTGACGTTGGGACATCCGGACGCTGCGCCGGTAACGACCAGGCCGCCGTACGAGTGGCCGACTACCACGACCGGCCCGAGCTGGGCGTCGATCATCCGTCTCGTGGTCGCGATGTCATCGGCCACCGAGGTCAGCGGGTTTTGAACGGCAGTGACCGTGTATCCATCACGCTCGAGCAGGGGAATCACGTGTTGCCAGCCGGTGGCATCGGCAAAGGCGCCGTGGACGAGGATAATGGACGGCTTGACCGTGTCGGAACTGAACTGATTGAAGGCCGACCCGAGAGCCGGTCCGGTGGGCGGGTTCATAGGAGACCTCCTGTAGGGATACTGCTGAATCGGGAGTTGTGACGGTCCGCGAAGCGCCGCTTCATGAAGAACCGTCCTTGCCCGGCGCGTGGAACGTCACCGTTTGTGCGGTAAAGACGTTGCCTTCGGGATCCACCAGCTCGATCCGCACCTTGTGCTGGCCGCGCGGCATGCCGACCAGGACGATGGTGTTGCTCTGGCCGAAATCGGCCCACAGCCAGGGCAGGTCGTCGACCGTGATGTGCAGATGGCCGACGCGGGGAGACAGGTTGCGCGCGGCCGGCCCTGCCACGGGCAGGATGCGCACGTTCTCGACCCGGTACGGGATGAACACGACGCTCTGGGCCAACGGACCCGGAAGCGGCGGCTCAACGAACAGCCTGGGTGCCGGTTCGTTTTCGATGGGAACGACCGTGCTCTGGGCGATATCACCTGTGGCAAACGCGGGGTCTTCGCTAAGCGTTTTCATGATATTCGCTCCTCTGAGGTCGGTACCCGGCGGATGACGCGCATCTCGCGCGCCATCCACCGTACGACCGTTGAAGTCCCCTGAACTAGCGCAGCGACCTGAAGCCGGCGCGAGAATCGTCCACCAGCGCCTGGGGCTGCTCGAACGCGGCGAAGTGCGCCCCTGCCGGATGCCTCTTGTAGTACGCGAGCTTGGGATAGGCTTGTTCGGCCCACTTCCGCGGAATCGGGCAGATCTCTTCCGGGAAGGCGCTCACGACGACCGGAATCTTGACGCCCTTGGGGGCAAAAAAGGCCCCATGGTATTCCCAATAGAGGCGAGCCGACGAGACCCCCGTCTTGGTCAGCCAGTAGAGGGTGATGTTGTCGAGGATATCGTCCCGGGTAAAGCCCTCGGTGCCGCCGTCGAAGACGCGGGCGATTTGTCGGTAGGTCCAGATATCATGATCGATGATCCACGCGGCCAGCCCGACCGGAGAATCCTCGATCCCATACAGCGTCTGCGGCCGGTTTCCCATCTCCAGGGCGTAGCCGAGGCCGTGCTTGTAGAAGAAGGAGACATGCTCAAAGGACCGTTTCTCTTCTTCGTCGAGGCCGGGAGGCGGCTCGGCGCCGGCAAATGCGGCCGCGTTGAGCTCGGCCGGAATCGCACCGGCCATGTTGGTGTGAATGCCAAGCAGTCCCGGCGGCGCCTGTACCCCCATCGTGTCGACGATGACCGCGCCCCAATCGCCCCCTTGCGCGACGTAGCGCTGGTAGCCCAGGCGCTCCATCAGGGTCGCCCAGGCCCGGGCGATGCGTTCGGGGCTCCAGCCGTTTGTGGTCGGCTTGCCCGAGAAGCCGTAGCCCGGCATCGACGGGATCACCACGTCGAAGGCGTCCGCTGCACTCCCGCCATGGGCCGTCGGGTTGGTCAGCGGCTCGATGATCTTCAGCTGCTCGATGATCGACCCGGGCCAGCCGTGGGTGACGATGAGCGGCAACGCATCCTTTTCCTTCGACTTGACGTGAATGAAATGAATGTCGAGCCCATCGATCTCGGTGATGAAGTGCGGCAGGGCCTTCAATCTCGCCTCGACCTTGCGCCAGTCGTATTCCGAGCCCCAGTAGCTAGCGAGCTTCTGAATCGTGGCGAGCTGCACGCCCTGCGTGTCATCTGCAACGACCTCCTTCTCGGGCCATCTTGTCGCCTTGATGCGCCGGCGCAGCTCGACAAGTTCGGCTTCCGGAATGTTCATCTGAAACCGACGAATACCGGGACTGGTGCCGGCCTCCCGTGCCACATCAGTCATGGTTTCAGTCTTGGCAGTCATAGCTTCCACCTCCTGGAAAATGTGGGAAGACTCAGCTGGCCCCGGGCAACGGTTGTCTTACAACTCCATGCGCGGTTGGCGGTCAAATGCACTACCGTAGCGACTTGAACCCCACGCGCAGCTCATTTACGAAGAGTTGCGGCTGTTCCCACGCGGCAAAGTGGCCGCCCTTGGGGAGCTCGTTGAAGTGGATGAGATTGCGGTAGGACCGCTCGGTCCAACTCCGCGGAGCTTGGTAGACCTCTTCAGGGAAGACGCTTACGGCAGCCGGAACGGAGATCTTGTAGTCGTTGAAGAAGGCGCCCTTGTATTCCACATAGAGCCGAGCGCTGGACACGCCCGTGTTCGTCAACCAGGAGAGGGTGATGTTGTCGAGGATGTCGTCCCGGGTCAGGTCGCCGTAGGGCTCCCCATCGACAAAGAGTTTCACGATGTGCCCGTAGCTGGCCACGTCGTGGTCGATCATCCAGGCGGCAAGGGCGACGGGTGAGTCCGCCAACCCGTACAGGGTTTGCGGGTGTGCAGCCATCATAATTTGCGTAGGGACGTGCTGGTAAAGGAACGCCATCTGGTCGTAGGCCCGCTGCTCCTCAGCCGAGAGACCGGCCGGCGGTGGCCCACCGGACTGAAGCGCCTTGGCAACGTCAGGGGGCGCGGCACCGGAGAAGTTCACATGGATGCCGATCAACTCCGGGGGTGCCTGTTGAGCCATCAGGTTCGTGACGAACCCACCCCAATCACCGCCTTGCGCCGCGAATCGGTTGTAGCCGAGGCGCTTCATCAGCTCCACCCACGCCCGCGCCATGCGAGCGGGGTCCCAACCGGGCGTCGTGGGCTTGCCTGAAAACCCGTAGCCGGCCATCGACGGGATCACCACGTGGAAGGCGTCCGACGCGCTGCCGCCGTGAGCCGTGGGGTTGGTCAGGGGATCGATGATCTTCAGCTGCTCGATGGGCGAGCCAGGCCAGCCGTGGGTGACGATGAGCGGCAGCGCATTCTCATGCTTTGAACGAATGTGCATGAAATGAATGTCGAGGCCGTCGATCTCGGTGAGGAAATTGGGGTAGGAGTTCAGCTTCGCCTCGACCTTGCGCCAGTCGTAATCGGTCGCCCAGTACTGCGCGACCTTCCGGGTCAGGGCGAGCTGCACGCCTTGCGAGAAATCGGCGACGGTCTCCTGTTCGGGCCAGCGTGTCGCCTTGATGCGCCGGCGCAGATCGGTAAGGTCCGCTTCAGGAAAGCTCACCTGAAACGGACGAATATCGGAACCGCCGCCGGTCTTGCGTGCGGCATCTCTCAGAGTTTCAGTCTTGGCTGTCATGGCTTCCAACTCCTGAAC
>Ga0068864_100005263_pt1 | contig 10607 bp, 5 predicted proteins | sample KBSSwiS72_FD_66586 | JGI IMG/M metagenome (GOLD analysis project Ga0068864, IMG submission 66586) | Switchgrass rhizosphere microbial communities from Kellogg Biological Station, Michigan, USA - KBS Switchgrass S7-2 | ecosystem: Host-associated > Plants > Roots > Rhizosphere > Soil ...
GCCGCGTCGATCGCCTTCATCTTCACGACGATGTCGTCGGCCAGGCGTGTGCGCCCCGCTCGCCGCGCGTCGGCGGCGATGCGGTCGAGGCGGAAGAGGCCCTCGCCCCAGGCGTCGAAGCGCGGGTTCACGGAGAGCTCGTCGGCGACCTTGCGGATCGCCGCCTCCGCCTCCTCGGGATGCTCGCCCCGCAGCGCGATCTCGGTCGCGAGCTGGTCCACGTACGGGCGGACGAACAGGTCCATGTACCGGCTCTGCGCTCCGAGCTCCGCGCGAGCGCTCTCGAGCGCCTTCGTGGACCGCGCGGCCGCGTCTCGCGCGCCGTCCATGCGCCCCAGCGACAGCAGCGCCTCGCCCTCGACGACGATCGCCACGGCGCGCGCCGCCGGAGTCCGGGTCGGCACCTGCAGCGCGCGAGCGACCTCCGCCGCGTCGGCGGGCCGTCCGCGCAGCAGGTAGTACTCGGCGAGGCTCGCCTGGGGCGTTCCCCGGTAAGGGAGACGGGCGGGCGTGTCGAACGCGCGGCGAAACGTCTTCTCCGCGTCGTCGAGCCGGCCCAGACGCAGGTACGCGTAGCCGAGGAGCTGGAGATTGTGCAGGTGGTGCCAGTCGTCGCCGGGCCGGAGGTTCTCGGCCTTCGCGTACGCCTCCTCGATCGCATCCGCCTTCTCGAACTGGGCGAGCGCCTCCTCCCAGCGGCCCAGGCGAGGGAGGACGTGGCCGTACATGTGCTGCGCGTGCGCGACCGAGGGGCTCGAGCCGGCGTACACCTTGCCGTGTTCGGCCGCCTCCGCGTGATGCGCGACGTTCTCGAAGGAGTGGACGAGGTAGTGGTGCGCGCCGAGGTGCCCCGGCGAGCGGACCAGGGCGGTCTCGTAGAACGCGATGGACGCCGCGCCGCCGAACTGTCCGCGCCCCCACGGCCCGGGCTCCTCCGCGTTGCCGCGCAGGATCCAGAGCTCCGCGTCCTCGGGATGAGCTCCGAGCGCGCGATCGAGGGCGGCCTTGTATGCCGCGTGCTTCTCCTTCTCCTCGGAGGGAGGGGCCGCCTGCGCGTCGATCTGCTGAGCGCGCAGCGCGATGAACGTCCGCTCGGCGGGCGTCGCGCGCGCGCCGAGCGCCGTCGCCCTGTCGATGGCCGCCGCCGTGGCGACCGAGCGCTCGAGCCCCTGCTCGGCGCGCGCGAGGCCCATCCAGCACATCGCACAGTCGGCGTCGCGGCGGATCGCCTCGTGGAACGACCGCGCGGCGTCGATGAAGACGTAGTGGTGGAGGAGCGTCAGGCCCTGGTCGTAGTACGCCTGCGCCTCGGCGGAGGACGCGGTGATCTCCTGGTGGACCCGGCCGATCCCGGAGCGCAGCGGGATCGGCCGCTCGAGGAGCGCCGGATCGACCGGGTCTCCGGGTCCGGCGCAGCCGGCGTGCGAGAGCCGCTGGGCGAATGCCGGAGTCGCGGCGAAGAGAGCGAGCGCGACGGCGATCCGGATCGTACGTCTCATGTTTGCCGCCTCACGTCGGACGGCGGGATCCTGTACGCCCCGCCGCTCTTGTTCACGTCGAAGGTCTTCGATTGCCCCTTCGGGATGGACAGGGACTTCCATCCCGGTCCCGCGAAGTGGCGGGCGAGAAACACGATCTGGCCCACGTGGTAGGCGTAGTGGGTGAGCTGGCGCTGGATCGCCTCCATGACGGTGTGCGGCTCGCCCCGGATCGTGACGGTCCGCGAGAGGTCGGCCTCGGAGAGCGGCTCGACCGCCGCGAAGAGCGCCTCCCAGCCGGCGTCCCATCTGCGCCGGACGCCCGCGGAGTCGTCCCCGCCCTCTCGCTCGAACTCGGAGTCGCGGTCCCGGTCGGGCTTCTCGCCGTCGGCGGTCAGGAAGTCCGTCCAGCGCGAGCGCATGTTCCCGGCGATGTGCTTCATGACGATGGCGATCGAGTTCGACTCCGGACCGATCGTCGAGAAGAAGTGCTCCTCCGGGACCTGCGCGATCGCGGCTTCCGCGAGCCGCCGGTACTTTCGCAGCTCGGCGATCGCGCCTCGGAGGTAATCGGCCCCGGCCACGCCGGCATCGTAACGCGGCACGGAACCCGCTTCTAGAATGCCGCCGTGGCGCGCGACACTCTCCAGGCATTCCATCCCGCCGTGCGGAGCTGGTTCCGGTCGGCCTTCGCCGAGCCGACGGCCGCCCAGCGCAAGGGATGGCCGCCGATCCTCGACGGCCGCTCGACGCTTCTCCTGGCGCCGACCGGCTCCGGCAAGACCCTGGCGGCGTTCCTGGCGTCGATCGACCGGCTCATGTTCTCCGGCGAGCCGGCGAAGAAGGCGCGCTGCCGCGTCCTCTACGTGTCGCCGCTCAAGGCGCTCGCGGTCGACGTCGAGCGCAACCTGCGCGCGCCGATCGCCGGCATCGCGGCGACCGCGGCGCGGGAGGGAATTCCCCATCGGGTACCGACCGTGGCGATCCGCTCGGGGGACACGCCCGCGGCCGAGCGCGCGAAGATCGCCCGGACGCCGCCCGACGTCCTGATCACGACGCCGGAGTCGCTCTACCTCCTCCTCACCTCGCAGGCGCGCGACATGTTCGGGTCGCTGGAGACCGTGATCGTCGACGAGATCCACGCGATCGCCGCCACCAAGCGGGGCGCCCATCTGTTCCTCTCGCTCGAGCGCCTGGAGGAGATCGCGGAGAGAGAGAAGCCGCTCCAGCGCATCGGACTCTCGGCGACGCAGCGGCCGCTCGAGGAGATCGCGAGGCTCCTCGGCGGCGGAGAGCCCGGTTCCAGCCGCCGGAAGAACGCGTCGTGGACACCCAGGCCGGTCGAGATCGTCGACGCCGGCAGCCGCAAGGCCTTCGAGCTCACGGTCGAGGTCCCCGTCGAGGACATGGCCCGTCTCGGCGAGCCCATCGAGGATGAAATTGCGTCGGGCCCCGCCGCCGCTCCGCCGCCGCGCCACTCGATCTGGCCGTCCGTGTATCCGCGGCTCGTCGAGCTCGTGCGGGCGCACCGCTCGACGATGATCTTCGCCAACAGCCGCCGGCTCGCCGAGCGCCTGGCGGGCGCGATCAACGACGCGGCCGGCGAGGAGATCGCGCTCGCGCACCATGGCTCGGTGGCACGCGAGAAGCGCGCGGAGATCGAGGACCGCCTGAAGCGCGGGACCCTGCCGGCGATCGTCGCCACATCGTCGCTCGAGCTCGGCATCGACATGGGCGCCGTCGACCTCGTGATCCAGATCGAGGCACCGCCGTCGATCGCGAGCGGCATGCAGCGAATCGGACGAGCCGGCCACTCGGTCGGCGAGGTGTCGCGCGGCGTCCTCTTCCCGAAGTACCGCGGCGACCTGCTCGCGGCGGCGGCCGCCACCGCGCGCATGAGCGAGGGACGCGTCGAGGAGACGTCCTATCTGCGCAACCCGCTCGACGTCCTCGCGCAGCAGATCGTCGCGATCGTCGCGTCGCCGGGACCGTCGCCGTCGCGCGCGGCGGACGACCTCTTCGACCTCGTCCGCCGCGCGGCGCCGTTCGCCGACCTTCCTCGAGCCAGCTTCGACGGGGTGCTCGACATGCTGTCGGGGCGCTACCCGTCGGACGAGTTCGCCGAGCTGCGGCCGCGCGTCACGTGGGACCGGATCCACGGAACGCTGCGGGCGCGCGAGGGCGCCGGGCGCGTCGCGATCGTCAACGGAGGCACGATCCCCGACCGCGGACTCTACGGCGTGTTCCTGGCGGGAGACGGCGACGGCGCCGACCCGCGCCGCAGCCGGCGCGTCGGCGAGCTCGACGAGGAGATGGTGTTCGAGTCGCAGGCCGGCGACGTCTTCGTCCTCGGTGCGTCGTCCTGGCGGATCGAGGAGATTACGCACGACCGCGTGATCGTCTCGCCGGCGCCGGGCCAGCCCGGCAAGATGCCGTTCTGGCACGGCGACCGTCCGGGACGTCCGCTCGAGTTCGGCGCCGCGATCGGCGAGCTCGCGCGCTCGCTGGTGGCGGCGGGGGAGGCGGACGCCGCGCGACGGCTCCGCGAGCACCACGGACTCGACGAGAAGGCGGCGGCGAACCTCGTCGCGTACCTGCGCGAGCAGCGCGAGGCGACCGGAGAGGTGCCGAGCGACCGCACGATCGTCGTCGAGCGGTTTCAGGACGAGATCGGCGACTGGCGCGTCTGCATCCTCTCGCCGTTCGGGGCCCGCGTGCACGCGCCGTGGGCCGCGGCCGTGCGCGCGGAGCTTCAGGAGTCGGCGACCGGAGAGGTCGAGACGATCTGGTCCGACGACGGCATCGTGTTCCGGCTCCCCGAGTCCGACGAGCCGCCCGAGACGTCGCGCTTCCTGCCCGACCCCGAGGACATCGAGGACCGGGTGGTGCGCAGCCTCGGCGAGACCTCGCTCTTCGCGGCCCGGTTCCGCGAGAACGCGGCGCGCGCGCTGCTCCTGCCCCGGAGGCACCCCGGCCGCCGCAGCCCGCTCTGGGCGCAGCGCAAGCGCTCGGCGGACCTTCTCGCCGTCGCGTCGCGCTACGGCTCGTTCCCGATCCTTCTCGAGACGTATCGGGAGTGCCTGCGCGACGTGTTCGACCTTCCGGGTCTCGTCGAGATCCTCCGGGGCATCGCGTCGCGGAGAATCCGCGTGGCCACCGTCGACGCGAGGCAGCCGTCGCCGTTCGCGGCCTCGCTCCTCTTCTCCTACGTCGCCAGCTTCATCTACGACGGCGACGCGCCCCTCGCCGAGCGCCGCGCGCAGGCGCTCTCGGTCGACGCCGCGCAGCTGCGCGAGCTCCTCGGCGAGGCGGAGCTGCGCGAGCTGCTCGACCCGGACGCGATCGCGACGCTGGAGCGCTCGCTCCAGAGGCTCGAGGGGCACCGCGCCCGCCGCCCGGACGACCTGCACGACATGCTCCTCGCGATCGGCGACCTGACCGAGGCGGAGATCCGGGAGCGCTCGGAGAGCCCCGACGAGGTCCCCGCGTGGCTCCGCGCGCTTTCGTCCGAGCGGCGCGTCGTGCAGGCGGCGGTCGGCGGCGAGAAGCGCTGGATCGCCGCCGAGGACGCGGGCCGATACCGCGACGCCGTCGGCGCGATGCCTCCGCAGGGATTGCCGGACGCGTTCCTCTCGCCGGTCGCCGATCCCGCCTCCGACCTGCTCTCGCGCTACGCGCGGACGCACGGACCGTTCCGCCTCGACGACGCGGCGGAGCGGTTCGGCATGCCGCCGGCGACCGCGCGGCTCGCGCTCGAGCGCTTGGCGGACCGCGGCCGCGTCCTCGAGGGCGACTTTCTCCGCGGCGGGCGGGCCCGGGAGTGGTGCGACGCGGGCGTCCTGCGCTCGATCAAGCGCCGCTCGCTCGCGAAGCTGCGCCGCGAGGTCGAGCCGGTCGAGCCCGCGGCGCTCGGCCGATTCCTGCTCGAGTGGCAGGGGGTCGCGCGGCCTCGCGCCGGCCTCGACGCCCTCCTCTCGGTCGTCGAGCAGCTCCAGGGCGCACCGATCCCCGCGTCCGTCCTCGAGCGCGAGGTGCTGCCGGCGCGACTCGAGAGGTACCGGACCGCGGACCTCGACACGCTCTGCGCGGCCGGCGAGGTGACCTGGCGGGGGATCGAGCCCCTCGGACCCTCCGACGGGCGGCTCGCGCTCTACCTGACGGACCGGGCGGCGCTCCTCGCACCGCCGCCGCGCGAGGCGCCCGGCGAGCTCGCCGCGAAAATCCGAACTCTCCTCGCGGAGCGCGGCGCTCTGTTCTTCGCGGATCTCGCGGCGGAGACCGGCGCGTTCGCCGGCGACCTCGTCGCCGCGCTCTGGGATCTCGTGTGGTCCGGCGAGGCGACGAACGACACGCTCGCGCCGCTGCGGTCATTGCTGCGCGGCGGGGCTCCGCCCGGCGAGAAGCGCCGCCCGCGGCCGCGCCAGTTCGTCTCGCGCAGGGCGGCCGGCCCTCCCGGAAGCGAGGGACGGTGGTCGCTGGCGTCGCGCGGCGCCGGCGCTGCCTTCACGGACACGGAGCGGCGCGCCGGGCTTGCGCGCGTCCTGCTCGAGCGCCACGGCGTTCTGACCCGCGAGGCGGCGCCCGCCGAGATGGTCGCGGGCGGTTTCTCCGCGGTCTATCCCGTGCTCAAGGCGATGGAGGAGGCCGGCAAGATCCGGCGCGGATACTTCGTCGCGGGCCTCGGCGCGACGCAGTTCGCGGTCTCCGGCGCGGACGACCGCCTCCGGTCGCTGCGGGAGCCGTCCGACGACCCGCGCACGCAGGTGCTATCGGCCTCCGATCCGGCGAACCCGTACGGCGCCGCGCTGCCCTGGCCGCAGTCCGCCGGGCCCGGGCGCCCGCAGCGCGCGGCCGGCGCGCAGGTGATCCTCCGCGACGGCGCGCTGCTCGCGTGGGCCGGCCGCACGGAGTCGAACCTCCTCACGTTCCTCCCGGCGGAGGAGCCCGAGCGAAGCGCGGCGGCGAGGGATCTCGCGCGGGCGCTGGCGGGTCTCGTCGAGTCGGGCAAGCGCCGGGCCGTTCTCGTCGGCCGGGTCGACGGAATGGATCCGCGCGACTCGCCGCTCGGTCCCTACCTCGCGGAGGCCGGGTTCTTCGCGGGCTCGCGCGGGTATCTCAAGCGGGCCCTGCCCCGTTCCGGCGCGTCGTCCGTCGCGCCTCACGCCTGACGCCGCCCGACGCCGCATGCCCGAGGGCGACACGATCCTCCGCGCCGCGCGCACGCTGCACCGCGTGCTCGCCGGGCGGCGCGTGATCGCCGGACGCGCGCCGGCCCTGCCCGGCGGCGGCGAGGGCCTCTCGGGCCGGACGGTCTCCCGCGTCGAGGCGCGCGGAAAGAACCTGCTCGTCCACTTCGAGGACGGCGCGGCGCTGCGCACGCACATGCGGATGACGGGCTCCTGGCACGTCTACCGCCCCGGCGAGAGGTGGCGAAAGCCGGGGTCCCAGGCGCGCGTCGTCCTCGAGACGGACGCCTGGGTCGCCGTGTGCTTCTCCGCGCCCGTCGTGGAGCTTCTCGGCCCCGGCGAGACCGAGCGGCACGAGGCGCTGTCGTCCCTCGGTCCGGACATCCTCGGTGAGACCTTCGACTTCGAGGAGGCGGTGCGGCGGCTGCGCGCCCTCGGGGATACGCCGCTCGGCGAAGCGCTGCTCGCGCAGAGGGCCGTCGCCGGCATCGGAAACATCTACAAGTCCGAGACGCTGTTTCTCACGCGGTCCGATCCGTTTGCGGCGGTCGCCCGAATCGACGAGAGGACGCTCGCGCGGATCCTGGCCCGCGCCCGGGAGCTGATGCGGGCCTCCCTCGGACCGAGCCCGCGCTCCACGCGTCCGACGCTGTCGCGGGACTCGGCGGAGCGGACCTGGGTCTATCGCCGGGAGGGCCGTCCGTGCCGGCACTGCGGGACCTCGATCCGGATGCGTCGCCAGGGCATCGATCGCAGATCGACGTACTTCTGTCCGAGCTGTCAGGGCCGCGAGCCGTAAGGCCCAAGCGAACGCCCGACGTATTAGCAAACGCTAATATGTCGATCCGGAACCTCGACGGCTGGCTGCCGACCGCGTTCTACGCGGCAGCGGGACGCCGGAACCGCCTGTAGAGCCACAGCAGCAGGATCGCGCCGACGAGCGCGCCGATGAACCCGGCCGGCTCGTTCTCCTTGTAGAGGCCCAACAGCCGGCCGAGGAATCCGCCGACGAGCGCTCCGACGATTCCGAGGATCGTCGTGACGACGAAGCCGCCCGGATCCTTACCCGGCATGACGAGCTTCGCGAGCGCGCCGACGATCAAACCGAAGATGATCCAACCGAGGATGCCCATGTTCCCTCCTTCGCAAATCGCGAGAGAGCCCGTGGTTCCCGCAGCTCCTTCTACATCGGATCGCCGCCGGCCGCGAGCCTCCCGCGACCCCGGCAGCAATCCCCGTGCCTCGGGTCGAGGCGCGGCACTGCTGTTAGGCTATCCCGCCGAGATGCTCCGCGACCTTCGAGCGATCGTGGCGAGGCGACTGCTCTCGCGGGCGTCGCTCGTGGCATCGCTCGCGGCGTTGCTCTCACTGCCCGCGCCCGCCCAGGAGTCTCCCGCCCCTCCCGCCCCTCCCCACCCCGGCACCGGGCGGAGGATCGGGCTCGCGCTCGGCGGCGGCGGCGCCCGCGGCATGGCGCACATCGGCGTCATCCGCAAGCTCGAGGAGCTGCACATCCCGATCGACTACGTCGTCGGGACCAGCATGGGCTCGATCATCGGCGGCCTGTACGCGTGCGGCTACACGCCCGACGAGATGGAGAAGCTGATCAAGAGCATCCAATGGGACACGCTCTTCCAGGACGCGCCCGAGCGCAAGGACCAGTCGTATCGCCAGAAGGAAGACGACTACGATCACCTGATCCCGTTCGAGTTCGGGCTGAGCCTGAAGCGCGGGGGGCTCCTCCTTCCGCCGGGGCTCATCGCCGGCAGCAAGCTCGGATTCGTGCTCGAGAACGCCACACTGCCGTGCGCCGCGGCGAAGGACTTCGACCACCTGCGCATCCCGTTTCGCGCGGTCGGGACGGACATCCAGACGGGGCAGCCCTACGTCATGTCGAAGGGAGACCTCGGGAGGGTGATCCGCGCCAGCATGGCGATCCCCGCGATCTTCACGCCCGTCGAGGTCGACGGTCATCTGCTCATCGACGGAGGCGAGTCGGAGAACCTTCCCGTGCAGACGACGCGGGCCCTCGGCGCGGACGTCGTCATCGCGGTCAACGTCGGATCGTCGGGCGCGGAGATGGCCGCCAAGCCCGAGAACGTCGGGGCGATGATCGGGCGGCTCATCGACCTGCCGCTGCAGCAGAACACGCTGGCGTCGGCGAAGCTCGCCGATCTCGTGATCACCCCCGACCTCGAGGGCTTCACGTCCGCCGACTTCCTCAAGGGCACCGAGATGATCCCGCTCGGATACAAGGCGGCCGACGCGGACAGCGAACGGCTCGCGAAGTGGTCCGAGCCGGCGAGCGTCTTCGAAGCGTGGAAACGCGGGCACGATGCCGCGCTGCCGCCGCTGCCCTACATCGACGCGGTGGTGATCGATCCCGTTCCCGGGATGGACCCCCGGGTGATCGCCAACCTCGTGCACACCAAGGGGGGCCAGAAGCTCGATACCAAGACTCTGGGCAACGACCTGAAGCGCATCTACTCCCTGGGATATTTCGAGATCGTCAGCTACTCGATCGTGCAGGAGGGCGAGCGGAGAACCCTGCGCATCACCCCGACGCTCAAGTCCTGGGGGCCGACCTTCCTGAAGGTGGGCCTCACCCTGGGGACGGACTTTCAGCTGGCGACGAGCTTCGGCGTCGTGGCGCTGATCGACGCGACTCAGCTGAACCGCCTGGGAGGACAGTGGAAGACCACGTTCACGCTGGGAAGCCCGCTCGAGCTCAAGACGCGCTTCTACCAGCCGGTCGACTACCACGGCCATCTGTTCCTCTCCCCGTACGCCGAGTGGCGGCAGGACCTGCGGAGGATCTACAACGACGAGGTCGCGCTCGCGACCTACCAGGTCTCGCGCCTGGGCGCGGGCTTCGATCTCGGCTACGACTTCGGAACGTGGGGCGAGCTTCGCGTCGGATACGCGCGCGGGTTCGCGAAGGCGCATCTGAAGGTCGGCGATCCGATCTTCCCCAACCTCGACGTGGACGAGGGCGGGCTGCTCACCTCCATGACGGTCGACCAGCTGGACAACGTGAACCTTCCGCATTCCGGCTATGCGGGAGCCATCCAGTACCTCGCGAATCGGACCGCGCTCGGAGGCGACGACTCGTTCGACCTGCTCCAGGGTGCCGCGCTCGGAGTGCAGACGATCGGCCGCTGGACCGGGCTGGCGAAGATCGAGGGAGGCTCCGGCCTCTCCACCGACCTGCCCTTCTACAGCGAGTTCACGGTCGGAGGGCTGTTCCGTCTCTCGGGCCGTCCGACCGGTCAGCTGACCGGCGACCGCTACATGCTGGGGTCCTTCCTGGTGTACTACCGCCTGACGAAAGACGCCGGCGCGATCGTCAAGAGCCTCTCCGTGGGACTGTCGGCGGAGATGGGCAACGTCTGGGCATTCGAGGCGCCCCTGACGTTCTCGGGGCTGAAGAGCGGGGGCAGCGTCTTCGTCGTCGCGGACACGCTCATCGGTCCGCTGTTCGTCGGCTACGGGCACTCGGGCGGCAACAGCAGCGCGTACCTGTTCCTGAACAGGAGCTTCTGACACGTCGCCTGCACTCGCTCTTGTCCCTGAGTTCCTGCCGGGCGACCTTCCGTCGCTCGCTCCGGCTCCCGCAGCGCGGCACGTCGCCTTCGCTCGCTCTTGCTCCGGAGTTCCTACCGGGCGACCTTCCGTCGCTCGCTCCGGCTCCCGCAGCGCGAACCTCCTCCTCCCTTCGGTCGGAGACTATTCGCGCTGCGAGCGGATGGACGGTGGCCGCTCAAAACAGCAACTCCCCTCTCCCTCCGCGAAGCGGGGGGAGAGGGTGAGGGTGAGGGGGGCGAGTCGCGAGGAGAGTCACGGAGCGCTCCGCGGGTCGGCGCTTCGTGGCGACCGCGTCAGAGCCGGTTCAGACCGTCCAGCCCCGCGACCTTGTACGCCTCCGCCATCGTCGGGTAGTTGA
>Ga0068864_100005266_pt1 | contig 10600 bp, 8 predicted proteins | sample KBSSwiS72_FD_66586 | JGI IMG/M metagenome (GOLD analysis project Ga0068864, IMG submission 66586) | Switchgrass rhizosphere microbial communities from Kellogg Biological Station, Michigan, USA - KBS Switchgrass S7-2 | ecosystem: Host-associated > Plants > Roots > Rhizosphere > Soil ...
GCGAGGTCGGCGTCGGCCATGATACGCGAGGGGGTTTTGTCGACGCCCCGTCGGGAAATTCCGAGCCCGCAGCATGCCGAAACCGCCACTTCGCGGCTGCTGATCAGGACTGGCCGGTTGACCTTGTCGAGGATCCGTTTGCCGATCGCCTGCGCAGCGTTGGATCGGTCGATGCCCGGAAGGAGGATTCCGAACTCGTCGCCGCCAAGCCGGGCAACCAGACCCTGCTGGCCCACGGCTTCCAGGAGGCGGGCGGCCACTTCCTGCAGAAGCTTGTCACCAGCGCCGTGTCCGAGCGTGTCGTTGACTGCCTTGAACCGGTCGAGGTCGAGGACTGCAACGGCAAAGGAGCCCGACTTCTTGCTCTCGATCGCCTCGGCCTCCAGCGCGGTCATGAACGCGCGGCGGTTCGGCAACGACGTCAGGAAGTCGGTCGTCGCGGCAACGATCGCCTCGAGGTGCGCATGCTCGGCGCGTTCCTGCTGAAGGACGATCATCGCGCGGGAATGGATCACGTCGGTAAAGTGGCGGCTGTGCTGGGTCAGCAGCCGCATGGTGATGGCTGCGACTGCGACGAGCCCGAAGGCGGCCCAGGTGAACAGGGGATCGTGTGACATCAGCGCGACGATCGAGATCGGCACAATGATCAGGACGAGCGGGATGCGCCCGGCAGCGGGGAGCGCCGTAAGTCCGTAGGAAACGCCGATCGCGGTGAGGCCGCCGAACAACATCACGGCCATGTGGGAGGACGTGTCGCCGACGCCAAAAAGGTAGATGCACCGAGCGCAGACGGCAAGACAGACGAGGGAGGCGAACCACACGGTCTGGCGCATCCGCCGGACCATCTCCTCGTGGGTCGTTCCTTTACCGCCGACGAACCAGTTCACGATTCGGACCACCGCGCAAAGGACAATGAAGCTAGGGAGATTGAGCCCGGGAGAGAGGCGACCTCCGGTCGCAAGCTCCATCCCGGCGAGATTGACGAAGCCGAGGAGGTACACAATCGGGACCTGCCGGCGGAGCGACCAGTAGCGCTCCTCGACGAGCGCGCGACCGGCTGCCGTTGTCAGATCGGACGCAACGAATCTCTGCATGAGACGATCGATCATTCCGCTCGCTAACCGCCCGTCGCTTAAACAAGGATTTATGAGCCGCGTACGCAACGGGCGGCAATGGATTGGGGGAGCTTAGCCGATCGCTGCCGACCGGGAAGTTAATCTTGCGTCCGATGCGGAGCTATTTTCGTTCACGCACCACCCAGGTGACATGGCCCATCTTGCGCCCCGGCCGTGCTTCACCCTTGCCGTAGATGTGGAGGTGCGCGCCGCGGTCGGCGACAAGGTCCGTCCAGCGCTCGATTTCGGCGCCAATGAGATTCTCCATCACGGCGCCCCCGCGCATCAGGCCCGCTACTCCCGGAGGCAGGCCGCAGATCGCGCGGATATGCTGTTCGAACTGCGAAGTCACCGATCCCTCGATGGTCCAGTGGCCGCTGTTGTGCACGCGGGGCGCGATCTCGTTGATTACCGGCCCGTCGGCCGAAGCAAAGAACTCGACCGTGAGCACGCCGACGTGGCCGAGGGCTTCGGCAATGCTGAGCGCCGCCTCCCGGGCCTCGGCGACCTGCACTTCGACTTCGTCGCTGCACGGAACCGTTGAACGGCGCAGGATGCCGCGGTCATGCACGTTCTCGGGCGAGTCCCAGAAGGCGTGGCGCCCGTCTTCCCAGCGCGCAACGATCACCGAGAATTCCGCGAAGAAATCGACGCCCGCTTCGGCAACTGCGGGTTCCTCGCTAATGCTGCTCCACGCCGCCTCGGCTTCATCGGGTGAGCGGATCCAGGCCTGTCCCTTGCCGTCATAGCCGTACCGACGGGTCTTGAGGACGAGGGGCACGGCAAGCTGCTCGACCGCCGACCGGACCTCGTCGAGGTTCGAGACCTGGCGCCACGGCGCGACCCGGCCGCCGCAATCCTCGATGAACTGCTTCTCGATGGCGCGGTCCTGGGCCACGGCCAGCGATCTTGTTCCCGGCCGCAGCTTCTCGCCGAGTGCCCGCAGCGGCGCCACGGGCAAGTTCTCGAATTCGTAGGTGGCGACGTCGACCTCCGCGCCGAAACGCTCGATCGCCTCGACGTCGTCGAAGCTCGCTCGGGTTAGGCCAGCCGCGACATGAGCTGCACAGGTTTGCTCATGGGGATCGAAGATGTGGCACTTGTAACCCAGTTGCGCCGCCGCGATCGAGAGCATGCGGCCAAGCTGGCCGCCACCGATGATACCGATCGTTGAGCCGGGAGGAATCATTCGGGCGCTTCAGCCACCGATCCGGTTTGCTTCTCCCGCCACGCTTCGAGGCGCTCGCCGAGGGCGGCGTCGGAAGTGGCAAGCATTGCTGCGGCTAAAAGCGCGGCATTGATCGCGCCTGCCTTGCCGATCGCGAGCGTGCCGACCGGCACTCCGGCCGGCATCTGGACGATCGAAAGCAGGCTATCCATCCCCTTCAGCGCCTGGCTTTCGACCGGCACGCCGAGCACCGGCAGCGATGTCATGGAGGCAGTCATGCCGGGCAGGTGGGCAGCTCCGCCCGCGCCGGCGATCACCACCTTGAGGCCACGATTCTTCGCCGAATGGGCATAGTCATAGAGCCGCTTTGGCGTTCGATGCGCAGAGACGATCTTCTTCTCATAAGCAACGCCGAGCTGGTCGAGCGTATCGGCCGCATGGCGCATGGTCTCCCAGTCGGAGCTGCTGCCCATGATGATGCCGACGAGCGGCTCCGTCATCGTCCCGCCTTGAACCAGTTGTAGGATGCGGCTCGTTTAGGGACGGGATTCTGGCTAGGCAATCGGAGCTTTACAGCAGTGAATCGCGTTATGATTCGGCATCCGTAAAAGTTCCCGCATTTTCAGGGCAGTAGAATCGCGCTATGGAGAGGGTCGCAGACAAGAGCAAAGGCTCAGGGGCAATGTCTGAACAAGTGGCCGACGTCGTCGACGTCGAAGATCGTGAACGGCTGATCGAAGAGATCAGCGCGTTGAGGGGCAAGGTCGCGCGCCTTCAGGAGCGCGTCGAGCAGCTGGACCAGCTGGCCCATCAGGATTCCCTCATCAACCTTCCGAATCGGCGCGGCTTCATGCGCGAGCTCGAGCGGTTGATCGCGCGAGTGGAACGTTACGGGGTCAAGGGCGCGATGCTGTTCGTCGACGTCGACGGTCTCAAGATCATCAACGACACCTTTGGACACCGGGCGGGCGACGAGGCTCTGATCCAGGTTGCCAACATGCTCGCCAAGGGCGTTCGGCACAGCGACGTGGTTGCGCGAATCGGCGGCGATGAATTCGGCATTCTCCTCGAAAATTCCGACGATGACGCCGCTCACGAGACCGCAGCGCGCCTCATCGAGCAGATTTCCTCTTGCGAGTTCATGCACGACGGCGAAGCGCTTCCGCTTGGAGTCGCGATCGGGGTCGGAATGATCGGTGCGCTCGACACCGCCGAAGCCGTGATGGAGCGCGCCGACGAAGCGATGTACGCGCGCAAGGCCGCCGCTTAGGCTTCCTCCAGATAATAGCGTCGGACGACCGAGAGATCGTCTGCGAGATCGTATACGATCGGCTTGCCCGTGGGGATCTCCAGTCCGACGATGTCGTCGTCGCTGATGTTCGAGAGATATTTGATGATCCCGCGAAGGCTGTTGCCATGCGCAGCGACCATCACGCGTTTGCCAGCTTGAAGCGCCGGAGCGATTTCCTGTTCGTAATAGGGAACTGCGCGCGCGATGGTGTCCTTGAGGCTCTCGGTGTCCGGAACTTCTATCCCCGCGTAGCGCCGGTCGCGGCTCACGTCATAGGGGCTGTCATGGTCGAGCGGCGGCGGCGGGATGTCGTAGGAGCGCCGCCAGATCTTGACCTGCTCCGCTCCGACCTTGTCGATCATCTCCTGCTTGTTGAGGCCGGTTAGGCCGCCATAGTGGCGTTCGTTCAGTCGCCAGTCCTTGGTCACCGGCAACCAAAGGCGGTCCATTTCGTGGAGCACGAGGTGCAGCGTGCGGATTGCCCGGGTGAGGACGCTCGTGAAGCAGCAGTCGAAGTCGAGGCCCCTCTCGCGGAGCAACACACCGGCGGCACGCGCTTCGGTGATGCCCTTGTCGCTGAGATCGACGTCCCACCAGCCGGTGAAGCGGTTTTCAAGGTTCCACTGCGACTGTCCGTGCCGCAGCAGCACGAGCGTTGGCATCAGGCGGTCACCGTTTCGCGCTTCGTCGACTTGCGCTCGGACTTGGCCTTCTTGAGCTCGGGAAGCACGCCATGGAGCGCGTCGAGGCAGGCGAAAGCGAGATATTTCGACCGCTGCGGCGACCAGCCATAGACCTCGTCGGGCAGGTCGAAATTGTCCTTGAAAGGCATTTCGAGAGTCATCGACACGCAGCCGTAGCGCTCGGCGAGCTGGGTCGTGGACATGGACATGTTCGCCTGGCCCGGGGCCGGGATTTCGTAACCCTGCTGACGCTGGAAATCGGGCGATAATCGTTCGAGGGTCTCGCCGAACAGGTTGAAGAGCCTGAGCTGCGCGTCGGTTAGCGAGGGGATGCCCTCGAAGCCCGCCAGGAAGTTCGCAGGGATGGCCTCGTCGCCGTGGACGTCCATTGCAAAGTCGACGCCGGTCTCGTCCATCGCATTGCGGACCCACAGGACCTCGGGGCTCTTCTCCGCGGACGGGGCGTGCCATTCGCGGTTGAGGTTCACGCCCGCAGCGTTGGTCCGCAGATGCCCACGGCGCGAGCCGTCGGGGTTCATGTTCGGGACGATCCGGAAAGTGCATTCCTTGCGCAAGACGCGGGCGACCGGATCATCGTCGTCGGTCAGCTTCTCGAGAGCGCCTTCCATCCACCATTCGGCCATGCTCTCGCCGGGGTGCTGACGGGCGTAAAGCCAGACGCTAAGCGGCCCCTCGCCGATCGTGAGGCAGTCGATGTCCTGGCCGTCGAGGCTTTTTCCGAGCGAGCGGTACTCGATGCCGTCGAGCGCCGCGGTTTGCGTGATGAGGTCGTGATGCCGCTCCATCGAATAGGGCGCAAAATAGGCGATCCACACGACATCCTGCGGGGGCGTCAGCTTCATCGTGAGAACCCCGTCGGCAAAGCTCGTCTCGTCGATCCGAAGCCATTCTTCGCGGTCCAGGCTCATCACGCCTTTGTAATCGGGCCAGCCGTTGGGATAGGCGGAGCCCGCGCAGTTGGTGATGCGCAGCGTAAGCTCGCGGCCGGCTCCGCCCGCAACGCGGAAATAGAACCATTGGTAGAAGTCGCTCAGGTGATCGTTGACGATCTCGAGGTCGGCGCGGGAATCGTCCTGGCGGATTACACGGATATTGCCGGCGTCGAACGAGCTGGAAATGGAGAGGGACATCGGACCTTCTTGGTAAACGCGGTTAACAAGCCGCGGCTGATAGTCCGCGACCGCCGATCAGGCAAACCGCCCTTCCTGAAGTCATTTGACGCCCGGCGGCCGCGAACCTAGGCCTCCACTTCCGGCGCGCGCGTCCGCGGTCCGCGCCGTCCCGAAAGAGGCTTGCTGAAGATGATGTTCCGCACATTCGCGTTCGCCGTGTTTCTGGTCGCAAGTGCTGCGCCGTCCCTGGCGCAGATGGAGCACAACACGCCCATTGCGCCTTACTCCGTCGACGAGAGCTACCTGTCGGGCCTCAAATGGCGAAACATCGGTCCGAACCGCGGTGGCCGGTCGATTGCGGTGGCGGGCAGTTCATCACGGCCGCTGGAATATTATTTTGGCGCGACCGGGGGCGGTCTGTGGAAGACTACCGACGGCGGCATCAGCTGGAAGCCGACAACGGACAAGGAGGTCGACAATAGTGCGGTCGGAGGCGTTGCGGTGTGCGAAGCCAATCCGGACGTTATTTATTTCACGACCGGCGAGACCGAGCTTCGCGGCAACATCATGCCGGGAAACGGCGTCTATAAATCGATCGATGCCGGCAAGACGTGGAAGAGCGTTGGCCTCAAGGCGGTCCAGAACTTCTCGCGCGTCCGGATCGACCCGAGAGACTGCAACACGGTCTATGTCGGGGGCTTTGGTCATTATGGCACGCCGAGCGCCGAGCGCGGCGTCTACAAGAGCAGTGACGGCGGAACGTCCTGGCGCAAGGTGCTCTACAGGGACTCCAAGACCGGGGCAGTCGATATCTCGATCGATCCGATGAACCCCAAGACCGTCTACGCTGCCTTGTGGGAGGCCTGGCGCAAGCCTTGGGCAATGAGCTCGGGCGGGCCGGGGAGCGGACTGTTCAAGAGCGTCGACGGCGGCGACCACTGGACTGAGCTGACGCGAAATCCTGGAATGCCGACTGGCCTTGATGGAAAGATCGGCGTCAGCGTGTCGCCGGTCGACGGCAACCGCGTCTACGCGATCATTGAAAACCGGGATGGCGGCGTGTTCGTCTCGGACGACGCCGGTGCGACGTGGCGCCGCACGAACGACACCCGCGACCTTCGCCAGCGAGCCTTTTACTACACGCGCATCACCGCCGACCCGAAGGTCAAGGACCGGGTCTATGTGACCAACGTCCAGTTCTTCCGCTCGGACGACGGCGGCAAGACCTTCAAGACCAAGATCAAGGTGCCGCACGGCGACAATCACGACCTTTGGATTGCGTCGAACGACAACCAGCGGATGATCGAGGCGAATGACGGCGGAGCGACCGTCAGCACCAACGGTGGCAAGACCTGGACCAGGGAAGAGTATCCGACGGCGCAGCTCTACCGGGTGACGATCACCGGGCACTATCCGTATCTCGTCTGCGGCGCGCAGCAGGACAATTCGACGATCTGCGTGCCGAGCAAGGGCTGGAAGCACATGAACGTGCTCGGCGGCCAGTACGGCTTCTCGGTCGGGGGCGGCGAAAGCGGCTACATTGCCAACGATCCGCTCGATCCGAACATCTATTATGCCGGCAGCTACGGCGGCCAGCTGACGCGGTTCGACTATTCGAACGGCCAGTCACGGGCGGTCAATATCGTGCCCGACAATCCGATGGGTTACTCGGCCGCCGACATCAAGGAGCGGTTCCAGTGGACCTATCCGATCGCCTTCGATCCGCAGGACAAGAATGTCATGTACGCGACTTCGCAGCACGTCTGGCGGAGCGCGAACGGCGGGAACAGCTGGGAGCGGATCAGCGGCGACCTGACACGGCATGATCCGGTGACGCTGGCCGCTTCGGGCGGTCCGATCACGCTCGACCAGACGGGTGTCGAGACCTACGCAACGGTGTTCGCGCTGCAGCCCTCGCGGATCGAGAAGGATGTCATCTGGGCGGGATCCGATGACGGGCTCGTGCACGTCACGCGCGACAATGGCCGAACCTGGCAGAACGTCACTCCGAAATCCTTCCCGAAATATCTGAAGATCACGACAATCGAGGACTCGCCGAGCAGACCCGGCACCGCCTTCCTTGCAGGCCACATGTTCCTGCTCGACGACATGCGACCCTACCTGTTCAAGACGACGGATTACGGCAAGCACTGGACTTCGATCGCCAAGGGCATCCCCGCCGACGAGATCGTCCGGAGCGTTCGCGAGGACCCGGCGCGGCCGGGCCTGCTCTATCTTGGAACCGAGCGCGGGGTGTGGGTCAGCTTCGACGACGGGCTCAGCTGGCAGAAGCTCCAGCGCAACCTGCCCGTGACCCAGGTGGCCGACCTCGCAGTCACCGACCATGACCTCGTCATTGCGACGCATGGGCGCTCGTTCTGGGTGCTCGACAATATCGATCTGCTTCGCCAGCTCGATCGTACGAGCAACAAAGGGCTCCAGTTGTTCAAGCCCGCTCCAGCCGTGCGCGGCGTCGATCCCGGAGTGATGATCGACTATTATCTGCCAAAGACTCCGGCGAAGCTGAGGATCGACATCCTCGATTCCTCCGGCAAGGTCGTCCGCTCCTTCGACGGGGCCGCCGAGAAGGAGAAGAAGGAAGGCGAGGACGCTGACGACGATGACGATTTCGGGCCCAAGCCGGTCCCGAAGCCAAGCATCAAGCCGGGCCTCAACCGCTATACCTGGGACATGCACTACCCGGGGTTCACCGAGTTCAAGGGCATGGTCTTCTGGGCCGGCCGCAACCGTGGCCCGCTCGCGCTTCCCGGACAATATGAGGTGCGGCTGACGGTCGATGGACAGACGCAGCTGCAGCCGGCCGAAATCCGGCTCGACCCGCGCGTGAAGGGCGTCACCCAGGCAGACCTCCAGAAGAGGTTCGATCTTGCGTCCCGCATTGACCAGAAGGTCAGCCAGGCGAACGACGCCGTTCTGCTTATCCGCGGCGTCCGTTCGCAAATCGAGGCGAGGCTGAAGACGACCAACGATCCCGCTGTCCGGTCCCCCGCAGGACAGCTGGAGCAGAAGCTCGCGGCGATCGAGGGGCGCATCTACCAGGTGCAGAACCGCAGCTCGCAGGACCCGCTCAACTTCCCGATCATGCTCAACAACAAGCTGGCGGCGCTCGCCGCTGTCGTCGAGGAAGGCGAGGCGGCGCCGACCGACCAATCCTATGCGGTGCTGGCTGACCTGTCGGGGCGCCTCGACGGCGAGCTTGCAGCGCTCGACCAGCTCCTCGCAGCCGAACTGCCCCGGCTGAACGCGAAACTTTCGGCCGCGCATCTGCCGGCGATCGAGCGGCGTGCAGAGCCGGCGGTCGAGCAGGGAACCGCCACCGCGTCGGACCTCGAGGAAGACGAGGACGAGGAGTGACGCGTTCGGGGGTGGCGGAGCGGGCGAGCCTTCGCTAGCGGCTTACCTCGATGACCAAAGTCCCAGTCCTTGTCACCGGCGGCGCCGGGTACATCGGCAGCCACGCGGTCCTTGCGCTGCGGGACGCAGGCTGGCGCGTTGCTGTCATCGACGATCTCTCGAACGGGACGCGTTCGGTCGTTCCCGAAGGAGTACCCTTCTTCCAGGGCTCGATCGCCGAGCGAGTGCTCGTCGACAGCATCATTGACGAGCTTGGGATCGGCGCGATCATGCATTTCGCCGGCTCCATCGTCGTGCCGGAATCGGTCGAGCAGCCGCTCAAATATTATTCGAACAACACGCTCGCGTCACACAGCCTGATCAGCGCTGCAGTCGATGCGGGCGTGAAGCACATCCTCTTTTCGTCGACGGCGGCGGTTTACGGCGCTCCTGAGCATGTGCCGATCGTCGAGGAGGATCCCAAGCTTCCGATCAACCCTTACGGCGCTTCGAAGTTGATGACCGAGCGGATGCTCGAAGACTCGTCGGCCGCTCACCCGTTCAACTATGGCGCGCTACGTTACTTCAACGTCGCCGGCGCGGACCCGCAAGGACGCACAGGACAGATCGGCAAGGGCTCGACCCACCTCATCAAGATCGCAGCCGAAGCAGCGGTGGGCAAGCGCGCTGAGGTTGCCGTCTACGGCACCGATTATCCGACGCCGGATGGCACGTGCATTCGCGATTATATCCATGTCAGCGACCTTGCCGCTGCGCACGTTGCGGCGCTCGACTGGCTGACGCGGCACCCGGCTGAAAACCTTGCAATGAACTGCGGCTACGGTCGCGGCCTTTCGGTTCTCGAAGTGCTTGACGCCGTGGACCGCGCCAATGGCAGCCCGGTGAAGCGGGTCATGGAGGGCCGCCGCGCCGGCGACCCGCCGGCGCTGGTCGCCGGTAACGCCAGGCTCATGGAGACGCTCGACTGGCGTCCAGCCTATGACGACATTGACCGGATCGTCGGCGACGCGCTGGCTTGGGAGCGCAAGCTAATGGAGTTGGCGAACTAGCCTGTTCAAGCTTTGCTTAAGGCAATTGCAGTAGTTCGCGGGCGATGTTGCGGTGGTACATCATCATCGTTGTCGTGGCGGTGGCTAGCGCTTCGCTTCTCAGTCGTGCTCCAGGCCCGGCGGGTGCATCTCATCACGAAATCGTCGCCGACAGTGCCGATGCAGAACGCGCTCGTTTATCTTACGCCACCGCATCGTTCGACCCGCTCGACCGCAGCATTGAACTGAAGCGGGATTCGAGTGGATATTTCTACGCGGACGTCCGGATCAACGGCGCGCAGCTGCATATGCTTGTGGACACCGGTGCAAGCATCATCGCCCTGTCGCGCAACGATGCACAGATGGCGGGCATCGCAACGGAAATCGGCATGAACGAGGTCGTTGGCGAGGGGGCCGACGGTCCGGTGCGGGGACAGGAGGTCGTCCTCGACCGCGTGACGATGGGTGACAGGACGGTAGAAGGATTGCCTGCTGTCGTCCTCAACAGCGGCGATCAATCGCTGCTTGGCCAGAGTTTCCTCAGCAAATTCTCGAGCGTGAAGATCGAAGGCGACAGGATGATCCTGCGCTGATCTGCCTTCGAGCGTTCAGGACTGGCGGATCAATATGGTTGTCGGGCGGCCAAGGTGCTCGGCAAGCGCATCGACGCATCCCATGTATTCGTCGCGCTGCTTTGCGATCACTTGCAGGTTCGCGTTCTCGCGCAAGCGATAGCCGCTCGTCGCCAACCGCTGGACCAGCTGCCGAAGCTCGGCTTCGTCCGTCGTCCGTTCGTTCCGCTTGAGG
>Ga0068864_100005272_pt1 | contig 10592 bp, 18 predicted proteins | sample KBSSwiS72_FD_66586 | JGI IMG/M metagenome (GOLD analysis project Ga0068864, IMG submission 66586) | Switchgrass rhizosphere microbial communities from Kellogg Biological Station, Michigan, USA - KBS Switchgrass S7-2 | ecosystem: Host-associated > Plants > Roots > Rhizosphere > Soil ...
TCCCAGCTCGTGGCCGACAACATCGCGCACCAGCTGACCCAACGGATTTCCTTCCGCCGGGCCATGAAGCGCGCGGTGCAGAGCGCCATGCGGATGGGCGCCCAGGGCATCAAGGTGCGCGCGGCGGGCCGCCTGGGTGGCGCCGAAATCGCCCGCACCGAGGGCTATCGCGAGGGACGGGTGCCGCTCCATACGCTGCGCGCGGATGTGGACTACGCCACGAGCACGGCCAAGACGACCTACGGTACCATCGGCATCAAGGTGTGGATCTTCAAGGGAGAAGTAATCGAAGATCTGTCGGGCCGTACGTACAGCACGGGGAACTGACGCATGCTGGCGCCCAAGAGAGTCAAGTTCCGGAAGATGTTCAAAGGCCGGACCAAGGGTCTGGCCACCCGGGGAAACGCGGTTTCCTTCGGAGACTACGGCCTCATGTCCATGGAGCCGGGCTGGGTGAGCAACCGGCAGATCGAAGCCGCTCGCGTGGCACTCACCCGTGAGATGAAGCGCGGTGGCAAGGTGTGGATCCGGGTCTTCCCGGACAAGCCGATCACCAAGAAGCCGGCCGAGACCCGCATGGGTAAGGGCAAGGGCAATCCCGAGGGTTGGGTCGCGGTGGTGAAGCCGGGCCGGATCCTGTTCGAGGTGGAAGGTGTGGACGAGACGCTGGCCAAGAAGTCGTTGGCGCTGGCCGCGGCGAAGCTGCCGGTGATTACCCGGTTCGTGCACCGCCAGGAGGACTGAGATGAAGTTGAACGAACGGGATCAGCTGAAGCAGCTGTCGGTGGAAGAGCTGCGCAACAAGCTGGCCGAGCTCACCGAGGAGCGGTTCCGGCTGCGGTTCCGGTCGGCCACCGAGTCGGTGGACAACCCGATGCGGTTCCGGAGCCTGAGGCGGGACATCGCGCGACTGAAGACGTTGCTGCGGGCCCGCGAGCTGGGGCGGTAGTTCGTTGTTCGACGGTTCGTCGGTTTGAAAGACGGGCCAACGGACATCGAACCGACGGACATCGAACCGACGGACATCGAACCGACGTAAGGGCAACATGACCGAGACGACTAGCACCACGACCCGCCACCGGCGGAAGACCCGCACCGGAGTCGTGACCAGCGACAAGATGACCAAGACCGTAACGGTCTCGATGGTGCGGCGGTTCGCGCACCCGGCCTACGGCAAGCAACTCACCCGCACCAAGACGGTGAAGGCCCGCGATGAACAGGGGGCCAAGGTGGGTGATACGGTGCGCATCATGGAGACGCGTCCGCTCGCCAAGACGGTTCGCTGGCGGGTGGTAGAAATCATCGAGCGGGCGAAATAACGAGGAAGCCATGGTTCAGCAAGAGTCGGTGGTCAAAGTCGCGGACAACTCCGGCGCCCGGAAGGCGCTGGTCATCCGGGTGCTGGGCGGCAGCAAGCGCCGCTACGCCGGGATCGGCGACACCGTAGTGGTGACCATCAAGGATGCGATCCCCACCGGCCAGGTGAAGAAGGGCGACGTGGCGAAGGCGGTCCTGGTTCGCACCGTGAAGGAGACCCGCCGGAAGGATGGCTCCTATATCCGGTTCGACGAGAACGCGGTGGTGCTGATCAACGAGCAGGGCGAGCCCCGCGCCACCCGTATCTTCGGACCCGTCGCGCGCGAGCTTCGCGAGAAGAAGTACATGAAGATCGTCTCGCTGGCCCCGGAGGTGCTGTAGCATGAAGCCGCTGGTTTACAAGAAGGCGAAGCGGGTCCGTCACAAGCCCGCAGTCCGTCAGAAGCTCCATATCGCCAAGGGCGACATGGTGCAGGTCATCTCCGGCGATGAGAAGGGAAAGCGCGGGAAGGTGCTGCACGTTTTTCCCCGCACCGGCCGGGTGACGATCGAAGGTGTGAACGTGGTGAAGCGTCACCGCCGCCAGACCCAGACGACTCAGGGCGGCATCGTGGAGTTCCCGGCGCCGATCCATCACTCGAAGGCGATGCTGATCGATCCCAAGTCCGGCGCACCGACTCGCATCCGCCGGCGGAAGGACGCCGACGGGACGCTGGAACGGATCGCCGTGACGTCAGGACAGCCGATTTTGAGGAACCGGTAAGATGGCTGAGACCAAGGAAAAGGCCCCGAAGGGCGGCGGTAAGCCCCAGAAGGCGGAAGGGAAGGGGAAGGACAAGGGCGGAGCGGCAGGCGCGACCGACCCGGCACCGAAAGCGGTCGAGGGGACGCCCCGGCTCAAGACCTACTACGACAAGGTCATCCGGCCGAACCTCGCAAAGGAGTTTGGGCTCTCCAACACCCACCAGGTGCCCCGCATTCTCAAGGTGGTGCTGAACGTGGGCATGGGTGAAGCGGCGCGGACGCCCAAGATGCTCGATGCGGTGGTGGACGAGCTGGGAGTGATCACCGGCCAGAAGGCGACGATTCGCCGCTCCAAGAAGGCGATCGCGAACTTCAACCTGCGGGCGGGCCTGCCGGTTGGTGCGACGGTTACCCTGCGGAACGCCCGGATGTACGAGTTCCTGGACCGCTTCATCAACATCGCGGTCCCCCGGATTCGTGACTTCCGCGGGCTGCCGAACAAGAGCTTCGATGGACGGGGGAACTACACCCTCGGTATCAAGGAGCAGATGATCTTCCCCGAGATCGACTTCGACAAGGTGGAGAAGATTCACGGGATGGACATCACGATCGTAACCAACGCGGGCCGTGACGACCTGGCCATGTCGTTGCTGAGGGAATTTGGCTGGCCGTTCCGGGGCGAGACGCCTCTGCGAGTAGCGTAGCCAAAAGCGTAAGCGGTAAGCAGTGAGCAGTGAGCGGGCTGTAGAAGTGAGTCAGGTCTTCGGGGGGTCAGGGCCGTCGGCCCGCTTACCGCTTACCGCTCACCGCTCACCTGACACGGAGCAGTAGGAGAAGCCGAATGGCGAAAACCTGTTGGATTGAGCGGGCCAAGCGTACGCCGAAATTCAAGGTGCGGGCCGTCCGTCGCTGTCAGCGCTGTGGGCGCTCACGCGCGACACTGCGGAAGTTCGGCCTGTGCCGCATCTGTTTCCGAGAGCTAGCGCTCCGGGGTGAGATCCCCGGGGTCCGCAAGGCCAGCTGGTAGGAGAGGACTCGACGCATGAGCATGACTGATCCCCTGGCGGATATGTTGACCCGCATCCGGAACGCCTGCGCGGCAGGCCACCGGCGCGTGGACATCCCGGTTTCCAAGCTCAAGAGCGAGCTGGCGCGGCTGCTGCGCGACAACCATTACATCGCGGACTTCAAGATCCTCGATGATGGCTCGCACGGTGTCCTGCGGCTCTATCTCAAATACCACGATGAGCAGCCGGTCATCCGGGAGTTGCGCCGAGTCTCGACGCCCGGACTCCGCCGCTACGTGAAGTCGCGTGAGATCCCGCGGGTCAAGAATGGCCTCGGCATGGCCATCGTCTCGACCCCCAAGGGGCTGATGTCCGATCGGGATGCCCGATCGGCCAACCTTGGCGGCGAGCTGCTCGCCCTCGTCTGGTAAGCGACCATGTCCCGAATCGGCAAAAAGCCCGTCGCCGTGCCCAAGGGCGTCACGTTGACGCTCAGTGGCAACTCCGTGTCGGTAAAGGGGCCCAAGGGTGAACTGGCCCGTACCTTCCATCCGGAGATGACGCTGGCGATGGAAGGAGACAACGTCACCGTCTCTCGTCCCAGCGATGAGACCCGGCATAAGGCACTGCACGGCCTCTCCCGCACCCTGCTCGCCAACATGGTGGAAGGGGTGACGAAGGGGTACAAGAAGACGCTGGAGATCCAGGGCGTCGGCTACAAGGCCGAGACCAAGCCCTTCGGTCTCCAGTTGAGCCTGGGCTTCTCCCACCCGGTGCAGTACAAGGCGCCGGCCGGGATCAAGTTCGCGGTCGAGAACAACACGGTGGTGAAGATCGAAGGCGCCGACAAGGAAATGGTCGGCCAGGTCGCCGCCGAGCTGCGTAACATGCGTCCGCCCGAGCCGTACAAGGGCAAGGGCATCCGGTACCAGGGCGAGCAGGTTCGCCGCAAGGCCGGCAAGACAGGAGCGAAGTAATCATGCGCGCGATCAAGTCGCCCTCCTCGCGGCAGGAGCTGCGGTACCGCCGTCACCTGCGGGTGCGGAAGAAGGTGACCGGCACGGCCGGGCGTCCCCGCCTCGTCGTGTTCCGTTCGCTGAAGCACATCTATGCCCAGCTGGTAGATGACGACCGCGGGATCTGCATCCTCGGCGTGAGCGACCTGAGCGAAGGCGTGAAGGCTGATGGCGCCGGCAAGGTGGGCAAGGGCAAGGCTGTCGGCAAAGCCCTGGCGGAGAAGGCCAAGGCCGCGGGAGTCAGCAAGGTGGTCTTCGACCGGGCGGGTTACCGTTATCATGGCCGCGTCAAGGCAGTTGCCGAAGGCGCGCGCGAAGCCGGACTGGAGTTCTAAGCATGGCAGATCAGGAACAGGCAGCGGCGCCGAGCCCCGAGGCTGGCGCGAGCACCCCACCGAGTGAAGCGCCGGCCGGGCGTGGCCGTGGTCGTGGTCGTGGTCGTGGCGGCGAGCGCGGCGGCAAGCGCGATCGGGACCGGGACCGGGAGCGCGAGCACAGCGAGTTCGTCGAGAACGTGGTCGCGATCAACCGGGTGGCCAAGGTCGTCAAGGGCGGCCGGCGCTTCTCGTTCAACGCCCTGGTTGCCGTCGGCGACGGCAAGGGCAAGGTCGGCATTGCGACCGGCAAGGCGAATGAAGTCTCGGAAGCGGTGCGTAAGGCGGTGGACGCCGCCAAGCGGTCGATGATCGAGCTGCCCCGGATTGGCGCCACGATTCCGCATGAGGTCGTGGGTAGACACGGCGCCGGCCGGGTGCTGCTCAAGCCCGCCGCGAGCGGAACCGGAGTCATCGCCGGTGGTCCGGTGCGCGCGGTACTCGAGTGCGCCGGGATCACCGATATCCTGACCAAGAGTCTGGGCTCCAACAACCCGCACAACATGGTGCGGGCGACCATGCAGGGACTGTCCAGTCTGGTCACGGTGCGCCAGATCGCACGGGAACGCGGGATCGAGGCCGATTCAATTCCCTACCGTGCCCCGCAGGAGGTAACTCGTGGGTAGGAATCCAGCAGTCGGCCGGCAGGGTCCGGCCCATCACGAGGCGACCATTCCCGGCGAGAAGGCCGCCAAGGTCCTCGAGGTGAAGCAGATTCGCTCGGTGATCGGACGTCCGGAGACCATGCGGAGAACGCTCGCGGCCCTGGGGCTGCGGCATCACCAGCAGACGGTGAAGGTGCCGAACAACGCCTCGATCCGGGGTATGCTGTTCAAGGTGCGCCACATGGTGACCGTGGCGCCCGCGGAGAAGAACTGATGAACGACGAGACCAAGCGGATTTCGCTCTCCACTCTGGCTCCGGCTCGCGGCTCGCGCTCGGCGCGGAAGCGGGTGGGACGGGGACCCGGCTCCGGCCTCGGCAAGACGTCGGGCAAGGGCAACAAGGGTCATAAGGCCCGCACCGGCGGCAGCACCAATCCCGGCTTCGAAGGCGGCCAGATGCCGATGTATCGGCGGCTGCCGAAGCGGGGCTTCACCAACCCGTTCAAGGTGGTGGCCCAGCCGGTCAACGTGAAGCAGCTGGAGAAGCTCGCCGCGGCCGAGGTCAATCCTGATACGTTGTTTGCAGCCGGCCTGATCGCCAAGCGGGACGTAGCGGTGAAGCTCCTGGGTACCGGGGACATCAACCGGGCGTATACCGTCAGCGGCATCGCGCTCTCGGCTTCGGCGCGCGGCAAGATCGAGAAGGCCGGCGGGAAGATCGAATAGGCATGACTGCACCACGCCCAAGCCTCGGACTGGATCCCGAGCTGCAGCGGAAACTCGGCTTCACCCTTCTGTGCCTGGTCATCTACCGGGTCGGCGCGCACATCGTCGCCCCCGGCGTCAACGTCCAGGCGCTGGCCGATTTCATTCAGAATTCGGCGGCGGCGGGCTTTTTCGGACTCTACGATACCCTGGGTGGCGGCCTGTCCCGCGCGACGGTGTTCGCCCTGGGCATCATGCCCTACATCTCGGCCTCCATCATCTTCCAGCTGGCGGGCGGTATCGTGCCGTCGGTCGGCAAGATGCAGAAGGACGAGGAGGGGAAGAAGAAGCTCACCCAGTGGACCCGGTATCTCACGGTCTTCATCGCGCTGTCCCAGGCCTACACCTTCACGCTGTTCACCGAGTCCATCCCGGGTGCCGTTCCGGCGCCCACCTTCTGGACTCGCCTCACGATGGTCGTCGTGCTCACGACGGGCGCCGTCTTCGTGATGTGGCTGGGTGAGCAGATTACGGAGCGGGGCATCGGTAACGGGATGAGTCTCTTGATCACGTTCTCGATTCTCGACCGGTTGTGGCCCGGGATGGTGAACGCGGTCCAGTTCTGGAAGTCGGGCGCCCTGACGGTGCCCAAGATCGTCCTGTTCGCGGCGATCCTGGTTGCGGTCACCGCTGCCGTCGTGGGAATGACCATCGCCGCACGACGGATTCCGGTCCAAATCCCGAGGAAGGTGATGGGGCGCGGCCGGATGACTCAGGGCCAGAAGACCTTCATCCCGATCCGGCTGATCACCGCCGGCGTGATGCCGATCATCTTCGCCCAGACCATCATCATCGTCCCCGGCACGCTGGCCAGCTTCACCAAGAACGAGTGGCTGCGCTCGATTGCCGATTTCTTCACCCCGGGCGAGCTGCCCTACGACCTGACCTTCGCGGTCATGATCCTGCTCTTCAGCTACTTCTACACGTCCATCATCTTCAACTCGGTGGACTTGGCGGAGAACTTGAAGAAGCAGGGCGGGTTCATTCCGGGCGTGAAGCCGGGCTCCAGTACCGCCGATTACATCGACACGGTGCTGGCGCGGGTGACGCTGCCGGGAGCTCTGTTCCTCGCCTTGATCGCCCTGGTCCCGACTTTCCTCACCAAGCAGCTGGGCTTCCAGCAGCAGTTCGGCTCGACCTCGGTCCTGATCGTGGTCGGCGTGCTACTCGACACTCTGGCCCAGATCGAACAGCACCGGACCCTGCGGAAGTACGACAGCTTCATGAAGAGCGGACGCATCAAGTTCCGGGGGCGGCAACAGCGGTACATGTAGAGTAGTGAGTTCGAAGGACTGAGGACTGAGGACTGAGCGAGTAGCGAGCGACGAGGGCTGAGGACTGAGTTGTTGACACTTTGGCCACAGTCCTTGGCACATTCGACTCGTCACGACTCAGTCCTCAGTCCTTAGTCCTTTACCTCGTCCTGACTCGTGAGCGTACCGACATGGATATCCTCCTCCTTGGCCCTCCGGGCGCCGGCAAAGGCACACAGGGCGCGTTGCTCGCCGAGCGTCTCGGCCTGCCCAAGTTTGCCACCGGTGATCTGTTGCGCGATGCGGTGAAGCGGGCGACCCCGGTCGGCCTCAAGGCGAAGGCCGTGATGGAAGCCGGCCACCTGGTGAATGACGAGATCATCATGGGGGTGGTCCGGGACGAACTGGCCAAGCCGGAAGCGGGGAAGGGTGTAATCTTCGACGGTGTGGTCCGGACCGTTCCTCAGGCCGAGGGCGTCACCGCCCTGCTCGGCGAGAAGGGCCGCAAGATCGACTTCGCGCTGTTCTTCGACGTGTCGGATGCGGAGATTTTGGGCCGGCTGGCCAAGCGGCGCACCCTGGAGCACCGGGCCGATGACGACCCCAAGGCGGTCGCCACGAGGCTCGAGGCCTACCGGGCCCAGACGGCGCCGGTGCTGGATTGGTACCGGAAGAACGGCGCCCTGCACACCATCCAGGCGGCGGGATCGGTGCAGGAAATTTCGGATAGGGTAAGGGAAGTGCTTGGGAAATGAGAGGAATTGAAAATTGAAAATTGGTAATTGATAATTGAAAGTTTGAGGAGCTGTTCAACCTTCAATTTGCAATTTTCAATCTTCAATTCTTCACGTGTTGGCAGATCCTAATGATTACCATCAAGTCTCCCCGGGAAATCGAAATCATGGCGCGAGCTGGGCACATCGTGGCCCAAACGCTCGCCCTGATGCACGAAAGTGTCCGACCGGGAATCAGCACGGGGGAGCTGGATGGGATCGCCGAGCGCTTCATCCGCAGTCACCCAGGGGCCAAGCCATCCTTCAAGGGCCTCTACGGGTTCCCTAAGACGCTGTGTACCTCGATCAACGAAGAGATCGTGCACGGCATCCCCAGCGCCAAGCGGCTCCTGCACGAGGGGAACATCGTCAGCGTCGATGTGGGCGTATTCCTCGAAGGGCTGCACGCCGACTCAGCGACGACCATCCCGGTCGGCGAAATAGCCCCTGAAACTGCACGGCTGCTCAAGGTGACCCAGGAGTGCCTGGCCGCCGGCATCGCCGCCGCCAGGCTCGGTAACCACGTGGGAGACATCGGCCACGCCGTCCAGCAGGTCGCGGAGAGCGCCGGCTTCGGTGTGGTGCGGGAACTGGTGGGCCACGGCATCGGCACCCAGTTCCACGAGGAGCCACAGGTGCCGAACCACGGGCAGCCGAAGCGGGGGCCGCGTCTCACCGAAGGGATGACCATCGCGATCGAGCCGATGATCACGATGGGCCACTACGCCACCAGAACACTTCCTGATCGATGGACCGTAGTGACAACGGATGGCAGCCTCTCGGCCCACTTCGAGCACACCGTCGCGATCGGCCAGAATGGACCGAGAATCTTGACGGTCTAGGTGATTTCAGGTTGAAGATTTCGATTGAAGATTGAACTGCAGTTCTGCTCTTACGCTTTCAAAGCCTTCAGCAACCAGGAATGAATGGCAGGATTCCCCGCCACGATTTCACTGTGTTCGATGCCGATGTTTCGGCCTGAGTAATCAGTAACCAACCCGCCAGCTTCACGCACCAGTAATGTCCCCGCAGCCACATCCCACGGCGCCAGGCGCTGCTCCCAGAAGCCATCGTAGCGACCGGCGGCTACATCGGTCAGGTCGAGTGAAGCTGATCCTGGCCGCCGCACGCCGGTCGCGCCACGGGTAATTCTCCCCAGCTGGGCCAGGTACTCGTCGAAGCGGGAGAAATCCTTGAACGGCACTCCGGTGCCGATCAGGGAATGGGCGGGATCGGTGATTCGGGAGACCGACAGCCGGTTCCCGTTCTCCCACGCTCCACCGTCGCGGGTCGCCTGGGACAACCGATTGAGCGGAACGTGGAGCACGACGCCAGCCTGGAGAATTCCATCCACCGCGGCAGCGATCGACACGGCAAACGCCGGGAAGTTGTGCAGGAAGTTGGTGGTGCCATCCAGTGGATCCACGATCCAGACCAGGCCAGCGGTGACGATTTCGGGGGTTAATTCCTCGCCCACGATCGGGGTTCCCGGCATCGCTCCGTGCAGGGATTCCGCAATGATCGCCTCCGAATTGCGGTCCACCTCGGTGGCCCAGTCGGCTCGGCCTTTGGCGTTCCAGGCAGTCGGGTCAGGGGGTGAAACGACACTCCGGAGGTAGGCCCCAGCCTGTTCGGCTGCCGTCCTGGCGATGTGCACTAAGTCATTGGCTGATGCCATCTTGCGGCCTTGAGCCGGGGTCGGTAGCTTGGGCTGAATGTCGCGAATATTCTCCGGCATCCAGCCGTCCGGCGAGCTGCATATCGGCAACTGGCTCGGCGCGGTACAGAACTGGGTGCATCTGCAGCAGAGCTACGACTGCCTCTTCTGCGTGGTCGATCTGCATGCCATCACCGGCAAGTACGATGCGGCCTCGCTGGCGAGTCGGACCCACGACATGACTGTGGGCCTGCTCGCGGCAGGAGTTGATCCGGAAAAGGCCATCCTGTTCGTCCAGTCTCAGGTCCCGGAGCACGCCGAGCTCCAGTGGCTGCTGAACACGGTCACCCCGCTCGGCGAGCTGGAACGGATGACGCAGTTCAAAGATAAGTCGCAGCGTTATGAGAGCATTCCGGCAGGGGTTTTGAACTACCCGATTCTGATGGCGGCCGATATCCTGCTGTACAAGGCCGATCTGGTCCCGGTCGGGGAAGACCAGGTGCAACATCTCGAGCTGACCCGCGAGATTGCCCGCCGGTGGAACGCGGAATTCGGTAACGGACAGGACATTCTGCCGGAGCCGAAGCCGTTGCTCACGGAGGCCAAGCGGATCATGGGGCTCGACGGCCAGGCCAAAATGTCGAAGAGCCTGGGGAATACGATCGGGATCCTGGAGTCGCCTGAAGCGGTGTGGGCAAAGCTTCGCCCAGCGATGACGGATCCGGCGCGAGTCACGAAGAAGGATCCCGGGACTCCCGAGATCTGCAACATCTACGCGCTGCACAAGCTGTTGTCGCCGCCGGACACGGTTGCTACCGTAGCGAAGAACTGTCGTGGCGCCCTGTGGGGCTGCCTCGACTGCAAGCGAGTCCTGGCGGACAATCTCAGCGCCGCCCTCGCACCCATACAGGCCAGGGCGAAAGAGCTGCAGGCGACACCGCATCGCGTATCGGAAATCCTGGGAGACGGCGCGGCACGGGCCCGGCGAATTGCGCGGGAGACGATACGGGAGGTGAAGGAACGAATGGGCCTCTCACAGAGCACCTAGAGAGGTAGTGGGGTGTGGGTAGTGGGTGGTGGG